>JAABUL010000124.1_pt1 | contig 153764 bp, 170 predicted proteins | sample 5559151 | NCBI WGS metagenome assembly JAABUL01 (sample SAMN10711876, study PRJNA513368) | rock metagenome | isolation source: Antarctica rocks | place: Antarctica: Victoria Land, Pudding Butte sud | reverse complement strand
GCTCCCGGGGCGCGCCGCCCCCCGGGGGGCGCGGGGGGGCGGGCGCCCCCCCCGCGCTCGCCGACCGCTGAATCGACACGATTCTCCGGCCACCCGCCGACGATTCCGTTGCACCGGGTTACCGACCCCGCCCCTTGGTGGTACCTGGGGGTCAAGGTCCTGTCAACGCCCGTCGAGATACCTGAGAGATGCCCCACCTGTCCTGCACCGAGCCCGTCTGCCGCCACGAGTGGTGCGAGCCCACGAACCCGGAGATCCCGCGCTGCCCACGCTGCGGCGGCTTCTGGGTCCGTGCCGTCCCGGACAACCGTCCTGGCCGCCCCGTCGCGCGTCGTCGCGAGCGGCTGCTCACCCGTTCCAGCGCTCTCGCAGGCCGCTAGCGAAGAAACCCGCGGTCCCGAAAAAGAAACGACCCGCCGAGGCGGGCCGTTTCCGGGAGGAGAGAGTTATCTCTATATGTGATCTGTGGGGTGAAGGTCCTACGCCCGCTCCGCGGAGCGGGGCACACCAGGAGAGTGCCCCATCCGGGGTCACTCCACTGTGAGGTCGATCACAGAGGGGAGGCGGCCTTGCGCAGGGCCTTGAACACGATCCGCCGGAGCTCGGATCGGTCGCGCGGGCTCACCGCCCCCGGCGCGTGCCGCGCCTCGCGGAGTATCCGCCGCATCTCGGCCTGCTCGGACGCCGAGAGCTCCCTCCAGCCCCGCTGCCCGCGCCGGTAGATCGTGCGGGCGGCCTCGAGCACCGTGAGCCAGGGCAGGGCGCGGCCGCCGACGCGGCGGGCCAGGAAGGAGACGGGGCTCGGCATGACGCGAGTCACCCTACGGGCCTCCGGGCTAACGTCCCGCCGCGATGGCCGCCGCGAAGGTCCGCCTCGACGCGCTCCTGGCCGAGCGCGGGCTGTTCCCGTCGCGCTCGCGCGCCGCGGCCTCCGTGCTCGCCGGCGAGGTGCGCCTGACCGGCGACGGGCGCCGCGTGGAGAAGCCGGGGACGCTCGTGGCGCCGGACGCCGAGCTCGACGTCCGCGCCGGGCGCGCGTTCGCCTCGCGGGGCGGGCTGAAGCTCGAGCATGCGCTGGAGGCGTTGGGGCTAGACGTTCCCGGCCGCCGCGCGCTCGACGTGGGCGCCTCCACGGGCGGCTTCACCGACTGCCTCCTGCGTCGCGGCGCAGCGCACGTGATCGCCCTCGACGTCGCCTACGGCGAGCTCGCCTGGGTCCTGCGCGAGGACGCGCGCGTGACGGTCCTCGAGCGGACGAATGCCCGGCACCTCGTCCGCGAGGCGCTGCCCTACCCCCCCGATCTCGTGGTCATCGACCTCGCCTTCATCGGCCTGGCCAAGGTCCTGGAGCCCGTGCTGAGTTGCGCCGCCCCCGCCTTCGACTGCCTCGCCCTCGTCAAGCCGCAGTTCGAGGTCGGCAAGGGCAACGTCGGCAAGGGCGGGGTGGTGCGCTCGCCCGAGCACCGCCGCGCCGCGCTCATCGGCGTCGGGGAGGCGGCGCGGGCGCTCGGCTTCACCGTGCTCGCCTTCGCCTCCTCCGGGCTTCCCGGCCCCAAGGGCAACCGCGAGTCCTTCGTCTGGCTCGCCGAGGGCGGTCGTCCCGGGGCGCAGGAAGACGTCGAGGCGGCCGCCCGGGAGGTGGAGCCGTGAGGAGGGCGGCCCGGCGGGTGACCGTGTTCACCCACCGCCGCGCCGGGGAGACCTCTGAGGCGCTCGGGTTCCTGTGCGCGGAGGCCGAGGCCGCCGGGGTGGAGCTGCGCTTCGACCCGCAGGAGACCCGCAAGCACGGCCTGGTGGCGGCGCCCTGCCTGGCCACCGACGCGGCAGTGGAGGACGACGTGGATCTCTGCCTCGTCCTCGGGGGCGACGGGTCGATCCTCAGCGGCCTGCGCGCCTATGCGGGGACCGGGGTACCGGTCTTCGGGGTGAACTTCGGGGAAGTGGGGTTCCTGGCCGCCGCGGATCGCGACGAGGTCGAGGCGGGTGTGCGCCGCGCGCTCGCGGGGGAGTTCGAGGTGCTCGGGCTGCCGGGGATCGAGGTCGCGCGGAAGGTCGTCGGCACCGCCGACGCCACGGGCGAGGTCCGTACCGCGATGAACGATGTCTCCATCCACCGCAAGCCGGGCCTCCGGGTCGCCCAGCTCGCCTACCGGGTGGGCGACGACGAGGTGGGACGGGTGCGCTGCGACGGCCTCGTGGTGGCCACGCCGGCGGGCTCGACGGGCTACAACCTCGCCAACGGCGGGCCGGTCATGGCGTGGGGGGTGGAGGGCTTCGTGGTCTCGTTCATCGCCCCGCACTCGCTCACGGCCCGCTCGCTGGTCGTCGCGCCGGACGACGTCCTCACGGTGATCAACCTCTCCTCGGACGAGCCCGCGGACATCACCGTGGACGGGCGCCCGGCGGGCGCGCTGCCGCCCGGCGCGGCGCTGGAGGCCCGCTTCGCGCACGCCCGCGGGTCGCTCGCCCAGACCCCGGGCGCGACCTTCTACCACCGTCTGCGCCAGAAGTTCGGCAGGCTCGCCTCAGGTCTGTGACTCCGAGCCGGTCCTCCGGCGGGTCCGTCGGGGCGGGCTGGTATCCCGTCTGGGAGTGCTCGCCGAGCTCCGCATCGAGAACCTCCTGCTGATCGAGCGCGCCGAGCTGCGCCTGGCGCCGGGGCTCAACGTGCTCACGGGGGAGACGGGAGCGGGGAAGACGATGCTCGCCCACGCGCTCGACCTGCTGCTGGGCGGGCGGCCCCGCCCTGGGGTGGTGCGCCCCGGGGCCGCCGAGGCGTGGGTGGAGGGGGTGTGGGAGCTCGACGACGACCTGCGCGCGGCGCTGGGGGAGAGGCTGCCCGCGGACGCCGAGGAGCTCGTCCTCGCCCGGCGGGTGGGCGCCGACGGGCGCACACGGGCCTACCTCGGAGGCCGGGCGGCGACCCTCGCCGACCTGCGCGAGGCCGGCGACCGCCTGCTCGCCTTCTACGGCCAGCACGAGCACCGGCGCCTCGCGCTCTCCTCGGCGCAGCTCGAGGTGCTCGACGCGTTCTGCGGCCCGATGCAGGCGGCCCGGCGCGCCGCGCACGCCACCGCGTGGGCGGCGGCACGGGAGGCGCGGGCGCGGGTCGAGGAGCTCCGCGCGCTGGCCGGGGCGCGCGAGCGCGAGCTCGACCTCCTCTCCTACGAGCTCGCCGAGATCGAGGAGGCCGCGCCGGCGCCGGACGAGTCCGAGGCGCTGGCCGTCGAGCGGGGGCGGTTGCGCGAGGAGGAGGGCCTGCGCGCGGCGGCGCTCGGGGCCGTCGAGGCGGTCTCGCCCGACGCCGGGGGCCCGGGCGTGGCCCAGGCGCTGGCCGAGGCGGGCCGGGCGCTCGACGCCCTGGACGGCGTCGACGCGGCGCTCGACACGCTGGCCGAGCGCTGGCGCTCGCTCGCGCTGGAGGCCGCCGACCTGGCCGGGGAGCTGCGCGCCTACGAGGCGGAGCTCGAGAGCCCGGCGGGCCGGCTGGAGGAGGTCGAGGAGCGGCTGGGGATCCTGGCGCGGCTGGAGCGCAAGCACGGGGGCTCGGTCGCCGCGGTCCTGGCGCACGCCGAGGCGTGCCGGGCGCGGCGCGTGGAGCTCGCGGGGGCGGAGGTCGCCCGCGAGGATGCGCAGGGCGCACTGGCCGGGGCCGAGGCGCGGGCCGAGGTGCTGCGGGGGGAGCTGCGCGAGGCCCGGTGCGCCGCGGCGGGGCCGCTCGGATCGGCGGTGCGTGAGCGGCTCGGCGAGCTCGCGATGGAGGGCGCGGCGTTCGCGGTCGCGGTCGCGGAGCGCGAGCCCGGGCCCACCGGGGGCGACCAGGTCGAGTTCCTCATCGCGCCGAACCCGGGCGTGCCGGCTCGGCCGCTGCGCGAGATCGCCTCGGGCGGCGAGACCTCCCGGGTCATGCTCGCGCTCATGACCGTCGCCCACACGCGGGGTGGAAAAGAGGCTGGGGGCGGTGAGGACCGACGGCTGCTCGTCTTCGACGAGGTCGACGCGGGCATCGGCGGCGTCACCGCCCGGGCCGTCGGGGCACAGCTCCGGGCGCTGGCGGAGGGGCGCCAGCTGCTGTGCATCACCCACCTGCCCCAGATCGCCTCGGTCGCCGCCCGGCACTTCCGGATCACCAAGGAGGTCCTCGGCGCCGGCCCCGCGCTCACCCGGGTGGAGGACCTCGACGCCGAGGAGGTCCTCGGCGAGCTCGCCCGGATGCTCGGCGCGGACGAGGAGGACTCGTCGGCCCGCGAGCACGCGCGGGCGCTGCTGGCGGCGTGAGTGCGCGCTCCGTCCCGCCCGGGCGCGCCGGCGGTTAGGTTCCGCCCCCATGGTCACCCTCCCCGGGCTGCCCGGCGTCGAGCACGAGTGGGTCCAGGCGGGCGAGGTGAGGCTCCACGTCGCCCGGGCCGGCGCGCGTGACGCGCCCGCCGTCGTGCTCCTGCACGGCTGGCCCCAGCACTGGTACGCGTGGCGGCGCGTCATCCCCCTGCTGGCGGGAGACTTCCAGGTCGTCGCGCCGGATCTGCGCGGCTTCGGCTGGTCGGATGCGCCCCCGGGCGACTACGCGAAGGAGACGCTCGCCGGCGACGTCGTCGCCCTGCTCGGGGCGCTCGGGCTCGACGACGTGGTCCTCGCGGGCCACGACTGGGGCGGCTTCGTCGGCTTTCTCGTGTGCCTGAGGGCGCCCGAGCGCGTCCGGGGCTACCTCGCCCTGTCGATCACGAGCCCCTGGTCCCGCCTCGACGCCCCGCTGCGCGACCGCTGGCGCTTCCTCTACCAGGTCCTGGTCGCGGCCCCGGGGCTCGGGGCCGCCGTCCAGCGCCACACCCCCTTCGTGGACACGATCTTCAGGACGCAGGGCGGCGACCGGATCTGGTCGGCCGAGGAGCGCGAGGCCTTCGTCGCGCCCTTCCGCGACCCCGGCCATGCCGCCGCGGCCTCGGCCCTCTACCGGACCTTCCTCCTCTCCGAGTGCGCGGCGGTCGCACGCGGCGACTGGGACGCGCAGGAGCTGCGCGTCCCCTCCACGCTGCTCCTGGGCCGCGGGGACGACGTGGTCACCCGCCGTCTCGTCGCGGGCGCCGAGCGCCAGGCGGCGCTGCGGATCGAGGACACCGACGGCGGCCACTGGCTGCCCGAGGAGCGCCCCGAGGCCGTGGCCGGGCACCTGCGCGGGCTCTAGGGGTGCCGGAGGTGGCCAAATGGCTGCCGGAGGCGGGCCCCCGAGCGTTCTCCGTAGCCTCGGGTCATGTCCGCCGTGTCGGAGGTTCGCGAGGTCGCCGGCGTGGCGCGCCTCGGCAAGCGGACGAAGCACCTCGTCAAGCGCCTGCGCCCGGGGGACGTCGCGGTCATCGACCACCAGGGCATCGACCGCGTGTCCGGGGAGGAGCTCGTCGTCGCCGGCGTGCGCGTGGTCCTCAACTGCGCCCCCTCGGCCTCCGAGCGCTACCCCAACACCGGTCCGCTGGTGCTCGCCCAGGCGGGGGTCCACCTCGTCGACGTCCCCCACTCAAACCTGTTCGCCGCCCTGCGCGACGGGGATCCCCTCCGCGTCCGCGGCGGCGAGGTCTGGCGCCGGGGCGAGCTCGTGGCCCACGGCGAGGTGCAGGACCTCGAGCGCGTCCAGCGCCTCACCGACGAGCGCCGCCGCGAGGTCGGCGACGCGCTGCGCGCCTTCGCGCGCAACACCGTCGAGCACATCCTCGAGGAGGAGGACCTCCTCACGGGCCGGATCGAGCTGCCCCGCTTCCGCACGGAGTTCCGCGATCGCCCGGTCCTCGTGGTCGTCCGCGGCGTCGACCATCGCGACGACCTCCGTGCGCTACGCCCGTACATCCGCGACGTACGCCCGGTCCTCATGGGCGTCGACGGCGGAGCCAACGCGCTGTGCGAGGCGGGCCTCAAGCCCGACATCGTGGTGGGCGACATGGACTCCGCCACGGAGGACGCCCTGCGCGCCGCGGGCGAGCTCGTCGTCCACGCCTACCCGGACGGGCACGCCCCCGGCCGCGACCGGCTGGATCGCCTCGGGCTGCCCTACGCCGTCGTCCCCGCGCCCGGGACCTCGCAGGACGTGGCCATGCTCCTCGCCGCCGAGAAGGGCGCCCAGCTCCTCGTCTCCGTGGGCGCGCAGTTCAACCTGGTGGAGTTCCTCGACAAGGACCGGCGTGGAATGTCCTCCACGTTCCTGACCCGGCTGCGGATCGGCGAGATCCTCGTCGACGCCAAGGGCGTCTCGCGGCTGTACCGCCCACGCCCGGGGGTCGCCCCGGTCGCGCTCATCGCCGTCGCCGGGCTCATCGTCCTCGGGATCACCGTCGCGGCGACCCCGGGCCTGAAGGACGTCGCCGACCTGCTCTGGCTCAAGCTCCAGGTGCTGCTCGGGCTCGAGTAGCCCGGACGGCCACGCCGTGTTCGACTTCCGCTACCACGCCGTCTCGCTCGTGGCCGTGCTCGTGGCGCTCGCCGTCGGGCTGTTGCTCGGCGTGGCCATCGGCGACTCGGGCCTCGTCTCCTCCGCCGAGCGCGACCTGCGGGCCTCACTGCGGCGCAACGTCGTCGAAGCGCGGGGCCAGGCCGCCGACGCCCGTCGCGGGCTCGCCGAGCGCCGCGCCATCGAGGCCAGGGACTTCTTCCCGCTCATGGTCGGGGGCCGCCTGCCCGCCGCCCGCATCGGGTTGATCGGGTTGGGGAACGTCGACGATGCGACGGTCCGCCTCGTCCAGCGCGCGCTGGAGGACTCGGGGGGGCGCCTGGCGTCGGTCTCCGTGGTGGGCGAGCCGCCGGCGCTCGCCGCCCTGGCCAAGGTCGCCAACCCCGCCCGCCCCCCCGAGCTCGCGGGCCGGCCCGAGCGGGTCGGGCACCTCGCGCGCCGGGTCGGCGTCAGCTTCGTCCAGGGCAGCGCCCTGCTCAGGCGCGTGCGTGCGCGGCTGCTGCGCCGCGGCACCTCGAGCGGCGCGCTCACCGGGGTGGAAGGAGTCGTCCTCGTGCGCTCGACCCCGGAGCTCACCGGTGAGGATGCGACGGACACGACGGCGTTCGAGGACGGTCTCGTGCGCGGGCTCGTCGACACGGGCGTGCCCGTCGTGGGCGTACAGACCACGGCGCAGGAGGAGACGGGCATCCGCTGGTTCCAGCAGCGCAACCTCGCCTCCGTGGACGACCTCGACCTCCTCGAGGGCCGCGCCGCGCTCGCGCTCGCGCTGGCGGGGGAGAAGGGGTCCTTCGGGGTGAAGCCGACAGCGGACGCGCTGCTGCCCTCGGTGGTCTCGCCCGGGCGTTGAGGAGAATGTGTCGCTATTCGCGACTGGGGGACCCGCTCCGGCGGCCATTGGACCACTCGGCTGCGCCGAGCGGTGCCCCCCACTCCGGCACCCTCGGCGTCCGGGGGCGAAACTAGCTTCTCGTGGGTGCACGCCCTGCCCCTCCTGCTCTCGGCCGCGGCGGCGGTGCTCGTGGCGCCGTCCGGGCTGCGCGCGCTCCCTGCCCGGGAGAACTTCCGCGGCCGCTCACTGCCCTGTCCCGGAGGCGTGGTGATCGTCGCCGCGGCGCTGCTCGCGCTCGTCCCCCTCACCGCGCTCGCCGAGCTGGGCAACGCCGACATCCTCGAGCCCGAGCTCGGTCGGATCGCGCTCTACGTGCTCGGCGTCGCCCTGCTCGGGCTGGTCGACGACCTCCTCGCCGGCCCGGCCCGCGGCTGGCGGGGGCACGGCGGCGCGCTGCTGGGAGGCGAGCTCTCCACCGGCGTGCTCAAGGCCGTCGGCGCGGTCGCCCTGGCCGGGCTCGCGCTCTCGGGTCGTGGGCTCTCCGACGCGCGCTGGCTGCTCGGCGTGCTCGTGCTCGCCCTGGCCACGAACCTCCTGAACCTCCTCGATCTCCGCCCGGGCCGCGCCACCAAGGCGCTCGTCCTGCTCGGCGCGGGTCTGCTCGTCGGGACGCGCGACCTCGACGCGCCCTGGGCGCTCGGCCTCTTCCTCGGTCCCGCGCTCGTCCTCGGCGCCCTCGACGTCCGCGAGCGGGTGCTCCTGGGCGACACGGGCGCGAACCTCCTCGGCGCCCTCGCCGGGCTCTGGCTCGTGCTCACCCTGGGCACCGCCGGGCTGGCCGTCGCGCTCGCGCTCCTCGCCCTCGTCACGGTCTACGGGGAGCTGCGCTCGCTCTCGGAGTGGATCGAGAAGACCCCCGTCATCCGTCACCTAGACTCGATCGGAAGGCCGTCCGCATGAGCTCCGAGCCCTCGTCCACCCGCTTCATCTTCGTCACCGGGGGCGTGGTGTCCTCGCTGGGCAAGGGGATCGCCGCGGCCTCGATCGGACGCCTGCTCGTGGCCCGCGGGCTGCGGGTCGCCCTCCAGAAGTTCGACCCCTACATCAACGTGGACCCGGGGACCATGTCCCCCTACCAGCACGGCGAGGTCTTCGTCACCGAGGACGGCGCGGAGACCGACCTCGACCTCGGCCACTACGAGCGCTTTACGGACTTCAACACCCACCGCGGGTCGAACGTCACCACGGGCGCGATCTACAACACGGTCATCCGCCGCGAGCGCCGCGGGGACTACCTCGGCGCCACGGTCCAGGTCGTCCCGCACATCGTCGACGAGATCAAGCAGCGCATCCGGCTCATCGCCGAGGCGCAGGACGTCGACGTCGTCATCACGGAGATCGGCGGCACTGTGGGCGACATCGAGTCCCTGCCCTTCCTCGAGGCCATCCGCCAGTTCCCCGTCGACGTGCCGCGGCACTCGTGCATGTACGTGCACCTCACGCTCGTGCCCTACATCACCCACGCGGGCGAGCTGAAGACGAAGCCCACCCAGCACTCGGTCAACGAGCTGCGCCGCATCGGGATCCAGCCCGACGTCGTGGTCTGCCGCTCGGAGTTCGCCCTCGGGCCGGACATCCGCCGCAAGATCGCGATGTTCGCCTCGCTGCCGGTGGAGAACGTGGTCTCCGCACGCGACGCCGACAACATCTACGCCGTTCCCCTGAACTTCCGCCGGGAGGGCGTGGACGACCTCGTCCTCGAGCACTTCGGCCTCACCGCCGGCGAGCCCGACCTCTCCGGGTGGGAGGCCCTGGTCCGCCGTGCCGCGAGCACCGAGGACTCCGTGCGCATCGCGCTCGTGGGCAAGTACGTCTCGCTCGAGGACGCCTACCTGTCGGTGGTGGAGGCGCTGCGCCATGCGGGGTTCGCGCATGGCACCAAGGTCGAGATCGATTGGGTCGACTCCGAGGCGCTCGGCGAGCCGGCCACACGGGAGCGCGTCGCCGCCGCGGACGGCATCCTCATCCCCGGTGGGTTCGGGGGGCGCGGGATCGAGGGCAAGATCGCCGCGGCGCGGCTTGCTCGGGACGAGCGCATTCCCTACCTGGGGATCTGCCTCGGGATGCAGCTCGCGGTCGCGGAGTTCGCGCGCCACCTCGCGGGGATGGACGGCGCGAACTCGACGGAGTTCGACCCCGAGACGCCCTTCCCGGTCATCGACCTCCTGCCCGAGCAGAAGGAGGTCGCCGACATGGGCGGGACGATGCGCCTGGGGGCCGACCCGATCAAGCTCCACGCCGGCACCAGGGTGCGGGAGCTCTACGACGAGCCGGTGGTCTACGAGCGCCACCGCCACCGCTACGAGGTCAACAACGTGCTGCGGCGGCGCCTCGAGGCGGCCGGGCTCGTGGTCTCCGGAACCTCGCCCGACGAGCGCCTCGTCGAGGTCATCGAGCTGTCCGAGCACCCGTTCTTCGTCGCCTCGCAGTACCACCCCGAGTTCAAGTCGCGTCCCGAGCGGCCCGCGCCGCTGTTCCGGGGGTTCGTCGGCGCCGCGCTCGAGCGCGCCCGGGCGGCGCACGACCCGGGAGCCCTCTCCGCCGCGAGCCCGTGAGGCCGGCCGACGCCGGCGAGCGCGCCCGGCTCGGCGCCCTGTTCGCGGAGCTGTGCGCGATCCCGAGCCCCTCGGGGTCCGAGGCGGCGGTCTCCGCGCGGGTCCGGGAGGAGCTCGAGGGCCTCGGACTCGAGGTGGAGGCCGACGAGGCGGGGAACCTCCTGGTGCCGATCGCCGGGGCCGATCCCGGCGCGCGGACCGTCCTGCTCTGCACGCACCTCGACACCGTCGGACACACGGGCCCGATCCGCCCCGTCCTACACGAGGACACGTGGGTCAACGGCGAGCCGGACGCGATCCTCGGCGCCGACAACAAGGCGGCGGTCGCGCACGTGCTCCTCGTCGCCCGCCGTGCGGTCGCCGAGCCCCCACCCGTGGGACTCGAGCTGCTGTTCACCGTGGGGGAGGAGGAGGCGCTGCGCGGGGCCAAGGCGTTCGACGTCCGCCGCCTGCGCGCCGACCGCGGCTACGTCTTCGACCACGCCACGCCGCTCGGCGAGGTCGTCCTCGCCTCACCCACCTACCACCGCGTGGAGGCGGAGTTCCTCGGCCGCGCCGCGCACGCGGGGATCCGCCCCGAGGACGGGCGCTCGGCGGTCCTCGCCGCCGCCCGCGCGCTGGCGGAGATGCGCCTCGGGCGCCTCGACGCGGAGACCACCGCGAACGCGGGGATGATCACGGGCGGCTCGGGCGCGAACGTCGTGCCCGAGCACTGCCACGTGACCCTCGAGGCGAGGTCTCTGGACGAAGCGCGGGTGGAGGAGACCGTCGCGGGCATCGTCGACCACCTCCAGGACGGGGCGAACGCCGAGGAGGTCGACCTCGACGTCGCGGTGGAGTGCCTGTTCCGGGGCTACCGGACGGCGCCCGACGCTCCCGAGGTCCGTGCGGCGGAGGCCGCGCTGCGCGCCCGCGGCCACGCGCCGAGCCACATCGTCACCGGAGGGGGGTCGGACGCGAACGCCCTGCGCTCCTCGGGCCTGCCGTGCGTCAATCTCGCCAACGGGACCGAGCGCAACCACCAGCCCGACGAGCGCGTGAGCGTCGCCGCGCTCGCGGGCGCCCTCGACGTGACGCTCGCCCTCGTGGCGGAGTGCGCGAGGACCTAGTGCTCCCGCTGCGCCGCGGCAGGGTGCTCGCCGCCGCGCCGCCCGAGGGCGGCTGGCAGGTGCTCGAGGTCGATGTCGCGGGGGCGCGGCGCCCGGCGCACGCGGACACGGGCCTGCTGGGCGAGACGCGCACGGGTGACGAGGTCCTCGTCAACGTCGCCGCCCTCGACCTCGGGCTGGGCTCGGGCGGCTTCGACGTCCTGCACGCGAACCTGTCCCGCGGCCTGGGCGGCGAGGGGGAGCCCGGCGCGCACGTGATGAAGCTCAACTACACGAGCCTCCAGCACGCGGTGACCCCGGTCGAGGCCGAGCGCGGTGCGCCCCCGGAGGGGCCCGCCGGATCAGTCCTGGGTGTCCCGCTCGGCAAGCCGGTCGCCGTCCTCGCCCTCCACGGGCAGCTCGCCCCCGTCGCCTGGGCCTTCGCCCGCGGGAATCGGACCGGCCGACCCCTGCGCCTCGGCTACGTGCAGACCGCGGGAGGCGCACTCCCCGGGCGGCTCGGCCGCGACGCGCGCGCGCTGCGCGCCCGCGGCCTGCTCGCGGGCTGGATCTCCGCCGGGAGCGCGTACGGGGGAGAGGAGGAGGCGATGAGCACGCCGGGCGCCCTGCACGCGGGGCTGGCCCGGCACGGCTGGGACGCCGCGGTCTGCGGCCCCGGCCCCGGGATCGTGGGGTCGGACTCGGCGCTCGGCCACGGCGGGATGGAGGCGCTCGCCTCCGCGCACGCCGCCCTGGCGCTGGGAAGCCGCACGCTCGTCGTCCCCCGGATGTCGTCGGCCGACCCCCGCGCCCGCCACCGCGGGCTCTCGCACCACACCCGGACCGTGCTCGACCTGCTGCTGAAGCCCGTCACCGTCGCCCTCGCCCCGGGCCGGGAGCCCGGGCGTGACCCCCACGACTGGCGCCCGGGGGCCGCCGACCTCGACGGCTACCGCGCCGCCGGACTGCCCGCGCGCACGATGGGCCGCACCCTGGAGGAGGACCCCGACTTCTTCGCCGCCGCGCTCGCCGGGGGAAGCGTGCTCGCCGCGCTGGCGGATGAGGATGAGTGAGGCCGCTCCGCACGCGGTTCGCGCGGCGCGCGAGCGCACCCACTACGACGCCCACGCCCGGGCCCTCGACCCCGCGGCGATGCCCCCGCGTCCGCCCGACGAGTGGGAGGCGGCGGTGCTCGCCTCCGCCGGACCCCTGCACGGCCGCCGTGTCCTCGAGCTCGGCTGCGGGGACGGCTCGCTCTCCCTCGCGCTCCTGGCCCGCGGCGCCCAGCTCACCGCGCTGGACCTGTCGCCCGCCTCCGTCGCGCTCGCCGAGGCCCGCGCCGCCCGCTGGGCCCCGGACGCGCACGGGCGCTTCCTCGTCGCTCCCGCCGAGGCGACGGGCCTGCCCACCGGCGCGTTCGACCTCGTGGTGGGCAAGTGGGTCCTGCACCACCTCCCCCTCCGCTCCGCCGCGCAGGAGATCGTCCGGCTCCTCGCCCCCCGCGGTCGCGCCGTGTTCGTGGAGACCTCGGGGCTCAACCCCGTCCTCGCCCTCGCCCGCCGACTGCTGCCCGGCCGCCTGGGGGTCGCGCGCTGCGGCACCGAGGACGAGCGGCCTCTCGGCGGGCGCGAGCTCGCCCTCCTGGCGCGGATCTTCGCGACCGTCGACGTCGACTTCCCCGTCTTCTGGCTCGCGCAGATGGTCGACCGCCACGTGGTCCAGTGGCGCTCGCCGCGCTTCACGCGGGCCGCCCGGCGCCTCGACGGGGCCCTCGCCCGCCTCCTCCCGCCGGTCACGCGATACGGCTACTGGGTCCGGGTAACGTGCGCCGCGTGAGCCGCGACTGGGAGAAGACGAGCGAGGAGACGAAGTACGAGGGCAAGCTGGGGACCGTCCGGATCGAGACCCACCGCCACGCCGATGGGGAGGAGGTGACCCGCGAGGTCGTCGCCCACCCCGGCGCGGTCGGCATCCTCGCCCACGACGAGACCCACGTCTGGCTCGTCCGCCAGCCGCGGGAGGCCGTCGGGGAGCGCACGCTCGAGGTGCCGGCGGGCAAGTACGACGTCGAGGGCGAGGACCCGCTGGCGACCGCCAAGCGCGAGCTCGCCGAGGAGGTCGGCCTCGCCGCGGGGGAGTGGACCGAGCTGCCGTGGTTCTTCACCTCGCCGGGGTTCACGGACGAGCGCGTGGACCTCTACGAGGCGACCGGGCTGTCCGCGGCGCAGGCCGACGCCGAGGAGGAGGAGCGCATCGAGATCATCCGCTGGCCACTGGACGACCTCGACGCCGCGATCGCGCAGTGCCACGACTCCAAGTCGCTCATCGCGCTGCTGCTGCTCCGCGTCCGCCTGCCCTGAGGGAGGAGGAGAGGGAGGGAGGGCGAAAGGGTCCTCGGCAATGGCCGTCTCCGCTCCCCCGCGTCCGTTCACGGCGCTCGTGCTCGACTTCCTCGCCTACCTCGAGTTCGAGCGCGGGCTCTCGCGCAACACCCTCGAGGCCTACCGGTCCGATCTCCTCCAGCTCGGCGCCTTTCTCGGTGCCCGGGAGCTCGACCCGCTCGCCGTCACCCACTCCGACCTCGCCGCCTGGGTCGATCAACTGGCCGCGGGCCGCGACGGCCGTCCGGCGGCGGCCACCACCGTGCAGCGCAAGGTCGCGTGCCTGCGCTCCTTCTACCGCCACCTGCGCCGCGAGGAGCTCATCACCCACGACCCGACGAGCGAGCTGCGCGCCCCGCGCAAGCCCCAGCGCCTGCCCCAGGTCCTGTCCCGCGAGGAGGTCGCCCATCTGCTCGCCGTTCCCCGCGGCACGGATCCGGGCGCCCTGCGCGATCGTGCCCTGCTCGAGCTGATGTACGCCTGCGGCCTGCGCGCGTCGGAGGCGACCGGTCTCCGGGTGGAGGACGTCGACCTCGACGAGGGTGTCCTCCGCGCCCGCGGGAAGGGCGACAAGGAGCGCCTCGTCCCGGTGGGCTCGCAGGCCGTCGCCGCGCTACGGGTGTGGCTCGCCCGGGGCCGTCCGCCGCTCGTCGGCCTCGAGGACGAGCCCCGGCTGTTCGTCAACCTCCGCGGGCGCCCACTCACCCGCCAGGGCCTCTACAAGATCGTCCAGCGCCACGCGCACACCGCCGGGCTGGCCGCGCGGATGAGCCCGCACACGCTGCGCCACACGTTCGCCACCCACATGCTCGCGGGCGGCTGCGACCTGCGCGTGGTGCAGGAGATGCTCGGCCACGCCGACATCGCGACGACCCAGATCTACACGCACCTCTCGGCCCAGCGCCTCAAGGACGTGTACTTCGACGCGCATCCGCGCGCGCTCGTTCGCAGGGAGCGATCGTGAGCCGGTGGCAGACTGGCCCGTCGTGGCCCGCCGCCCGCTCGCGCCGCTCCTCCTGACCGTCCTCGTCCTCGCGGGCTGCGGGCGCGATCGGACCCGACCCCCCGATCTCACCCATGCCCGCGTGGGCGAGGGGTTCATCGCCCTGGACCTCGCGAGCTCCGGCCTCTCGCTGCGGATCCCGCGCGGCTGGCAGCAGTGGAGCATCCCCCTCCCGGGCCTGACGTCGCTGGGCTCGGGAGGCGCGAACGTCGCCGTCTGGCGCTACGAGCGCTCCGAGCCGCTGCCGTCCGGTCCCACCGCCCTGGCGCGGGCGCGTGACGCCCTCGTGGCCGGGGCGCGCCGGCGCGACCCGTCCCTCGTCGTCTCCTCCGCGCGCGTCGTGCGGATCGACGGGGCGCCGGGGGTGGAGCTCCTGGCCTCCGAGCGCGTGGGCAGCCTGCGCCGGCGCGTGCGCTCGACCCACGTCTACGCCTCCGGAGCGGAGATCGTGATCGACGCGCTCGCGCCGCCGCGGCAGTTCGCCGAGCTCGACCGGGCCGTCTTCCGCCCCGTCGTGGCCTCCCTGCGCCTCTCCGCGCCGCAGCGGTGAGCCGACGCAGCCCCCTCCTCTGATGCCCGAGCTGCCCGAGGTCGAGACGATCCGCCGCCACCTCGCGCCGCGGGTGGAGGGGCGGCGCTTCGGCGCGGTCGAGGTGCTCGACCCACGCTGGACGGCGCCCGAGGCGCCCGATCGGATGGCTCGGGCGCTCTCCGGCCGGCGGGTCGAGGAGCTCGCCCGGCGCGGCAAGTACCTGCTCTGGCGGCTGGACGACACGCGGACTCTCGTGCAGCACCTGCGCATGACCGGCACGGTGCTCGTGGGCCCGGAGCCCGAGCCGGCCCACACGCGGGTCCGCCTCCCCCTCGACGACGGGACACGGATCGTGGTGGTCGATCCGCGCCGCTTCGGGACGGGCCACCTCGTCGCCGACGAGGCCGCCTACCTCGGCCCGCGCCTCGGCCTCGAGCCTCTCGACGCCGGCTTCACGGTCGCGCACCTCCTCGCCCTGACCCGGCGCTCACGCGCGCCCGTCAAGGCCTTCGTCCTGAACCAGACGCACATCGCGGGGGTCGGGAACATCTACGCCGACGAGGCGCTGTTCCGCGCGCGGATCCATCCCCTGCGCCCCGCGGAACGGCTCTCCCGCCCGCAGGTGACCGCGCTCCGCGACGCCATCGTCGCGGTGCTCGAGGCGGGGATCGACGCCCGCGGCGCCTCCATCGACGACTTCCGCGACCCCGACGGGGTCCAGGGCTCCTTCCAGGACGCGTTCCGCATCCATCTCCGGGCCGGGCGCCCGTGCCTGGAGTGCGGCGGCCCGGTGCGCAAGCTGGTCGTCGGCGGCCGCGGGACCCACGTGTGCGAGCGCTGTCAGCCGCGCCCGCGTGCGGTCAGGCGGCCTTGAGCTCCGCGAGGTCGCCCGACCTGTCGAGGGCGACGAGCTCGCGGAAGCCGCCGATGCTCTCCCCGTCGACGAGGATCTGCGGGAACGTCATGAGGCCGGTCTTCCGGGCCAGCTCGGCCCGGCCGTCCGGGTCGCGTGCGAGATTGATCTCCTCGTACTCGACGCCGCGGGAGGCGAGCAGCGCCTTGGCGTTGCGGCAGTAGGCGCACGGCTCCGTCGAGTACATGACGACGTTCTTCATACTTCAGAAAGTATAGCTACGTGGCCGGGAGCCTGAAGACCGAGGGGATCGTCCTGCGCTCCCTGCGCTACGGGGAGGCCGACCGGATCCTCCACGTCCTCACCCCGCACCGGGGGAAGCTCGGGGCGATCGCCAAGGGCGTGCGCCGCTCGCGCTCGCGCTTCGGGGGGCGCCTCGAGCCCTTCGGGCGGGTGCGGCTCGTCCTCCACGAGGGCCGCTCGGACCTCCTCACGGTGACGAGCGTGGACACCGTCGCGGTGTTCAAGCGCCTGCGGGGCGACGCGCGGGCGCTCGACGCCGCCGGCCGCGCGTGCGACGCCGTCTCGCGCCTGTTCGGAGACGGCGACCCGCACCCCGAGGTCTTCCACCTGCTCGCCAACTTCCTCGCGGTGCTCGACGAGGACCCGGCCCGTGCCGGCCGCGGCGCCTCGCTCGCCTTCCGTCTGAAGCTGTTGGTCGCCGCCGGGCTGACCCCGCAGCTCGGCTCGTGCGCCGAGTGCGGGGAGGAGGAGGGGCTCGTCGCGTTCTCCGGCGCCGCCGGCGGGGTGGTGTGCGGCGCCTGCGAGGGGAGCGGCTTCCCGTTGGGCGCGGAGGCCCACGCCTTCCTCGTGGACGCCCTCGGGGCGCCGCTGGCCGCCGCGCCCACCGCATCGCGCCGCGCCCTCGGCCAGGCCGAGCGGGCGGTGGGGGAGACGGCCGAGCACCACGCCGGAATTCGCTTGCGGCCAGCCGCAAGGGAATTCCGCTGATCCGGCTGCGCCCCTTCGCCGCCCGTGCCGGCTCTGTGCCGGAAGCGTGACGAAGCTGCCGTGTCACCCCCGCGCCGTCCGGGCGGGGAGCGATCCTTGACATCATGCCCCCCTGACAGAATCCGCTCACGTGAGCGCCGAGGTCTTCCCGCACCCCACCGGTCCGGTGGCCGCGCGCTTCGCCGGAGGGGTGTGCGAGCGCGAGGCGACCGAGCTCTCGGCGCTGGCCACGGCCTCCTACCCGGCGCGCCGGGAGCGCCCGGAGGAGGACTGCGGGCTGCGCACGCCGTTCCAGCGCGACCGCGACCGCATCGTGCACGCGAAGGCGTTCCGTCGCCTCGCCCACAAGACGCAGGTGTTCGTCGCGCCCGAGGGCGACCATTACCGCACGCGGCTCACCCACACGCTCGAGGTCACGCAGGTGTCGCGTACCGTCGCCCGGGCGCTGCGGCTCAACGAGGACCTCGTCGAGGCGGTCGGCCTGGGCCATGACCTCGGCCACCCGCCCTTCGGCCACATCGGCGAGGACGTGCTCGACGCGTGCCTGCGGGCGCGCTTCGACCGCCCCTTCCGCCACTTCGAGCAGTCCCTGCGCGTGGTCGACGTGCTCGAGGGGCTGAACCTCACCGCCGCGGTCCGCGACGGGATCCTGCACCACTCGAGCCGGACGGAGGAGCCGGCGACGCTCGAGGGGAGGATCGTGCGGCTCGTCGATCGCGTCGCCTACATCAACCACGACATCGACGACGCGGTGCGGGCCGGGGTGCTCGACCCGGCGGCCCTGCCCACCGAGGCGATCGGCACCCTCGGGCCGACCGGCTCGGCGCGGATCGACGCTCTCGTGCACGACCTCGTGGAGACCTCCGCCGCCGCGGGGGGCATCGCGCAGGGCGAGGAGGCCGGCGCGGCGATGGGCGAGCTGCGGGCGTTCATGTTCGAGCACGTCTACCTCGGCGAGGCCGCGCGGCGCGAGCACGCGAAGATCCAGCGCGTGGTCACGTCGCTCTTCGAGTTCTTCTGCGCGCGGCCGGAGCTCGTGCCCGTGTCGCCCGCCGCCGCGGAGTTGCCCGAGCGCGTGGCGGACTACCTCGCGGGGATGACCGACCGCTTCGCGATCCGCGCCTTCGAGGACCTCTGCGTGCCCCGCGCCTTCTCACCGTGACCCGCTATGCCGAGGGCTCCAAGGAGCGCGTGCGCGACGCCACCGACCTGCTCGCGCTCGTGGAGACCCGGACCGAGCTGTCACGCAAGGGCGTGGACTCCTACTTCGGGCGCTGCCCGTTCCACGACGAGCGGACCGCCTCCTTCCACGTGCGCCCGCAGGTGGGGGTGTACTACTGCTTCGGCTGCCATGCCAAGGGGGACGCGTTCTCGTTCCTGATGGAGACCGAGGGGCTGGGGTTCGTCGAGGCGATGGAGTCGCTCGCCGAGCGGGCGGGGGTCGAGCTCGAGCGCGAGGAGGAGGACGCCGGGGCGGCCGAGCGCCGCGGCCACGAGAAGCGCCTGCTCGAGGTGCTCGAGCGGGCCGCGGCCTGGTACGCCCGGGCACTGTGGGAGTCCGACGACGCGGAGCGGGCCCGGGCGTACCTGCTGGGCCGCGGGCTCGCGGAGGAGACGCTGCGGGCGTTCGGGGTCGGGTGGGCGCCGGAGGCGTGGGACCGGGTCCTCGTGGCCTCGCGCCGCGCCGGGTGGAGCGAGGAGGAGCTCTTCGCCGCCGGGCTCGTGCAGCGGGGCAAGGGTGGCCGGGTGTTCGACCGCTTCCGCGAGCGGATTATCTTCCCGCTGGCCGACGAGCGCGGCCGGGTGCGCGGGTTCGGCGCCCGCGCGATGCGCGAGGACCAGGGCGCCAAGTACCTGAACTCCGCGGAGGGCCCGGTGTTCTCCAAGGGCCGTCAGCTCTTCGCGCTGGACCGGGCGCGGCGGCCGGCGGCGACCGCGGGGGAGGTCGTGCTCGCCGAGGGCTACACGGACGTGCTCGCGCTGCACCAGGCGGGGGTCGCGACGGCGGTGGGGCTGATGGGTACGGCGCTGACCGAGGACCAGGTCGGGGTGCTCGCCCGTACCGCGAAGACGGTGGTCCTCGCGCTCGACGCCGACCGCGCCGGCCAGGAGGCGATGCTCAAGGCGGCGCGGCTCGCCGAGGGGCGGGGGCTCGAGCTGCGCGTGGTCGGGCTGCCCGAGGGCTCGGACCCCGCCGACCTGCTCGCCTCGGAGGGGGCCGAGGCGCTGCGCACGCGCTTCGGGCGCTCGATGCCGTTCGTGGTCTTCCGCGTGGAGCGGGCTCTGGCCGAGGCCGACACCGGAAGCGCCGAGGGCCGGGACCGTGCGTTGACCGAGCTCCGTCCCCTCGTTCGCGGGCTGCCGCCGAGCATCGTGCGCGAGGAGCTCGTCCAGCGGATCGCCGCGCACCTGCAGCTTCCGGAGACCCTCGTGGCCACGCTGGGCGGCGGGGGGAGAGGGCGTCCCGGGTCGGGCGCTCCCGGCGGTTCCCGGGGGACCCGGCCCGCGCCCGTGGCCGCCGCCCTCGATCGCCGCGAGCGCACGGAGCGCGACTTCCTCGCGCTCGTGCTCGCCCTGCCCGCGCCGGGCGCCGAGGCCCTGGCCCGGCTGGACCCCGACAAGCACTTCACGACCGAGGCGACCCGCCGCGCCGCGCGGCACATCGCCACCCACCCCTCCGACCCGCTCGCGGGGGTCGCGGAAGGGGACGCCGAGCTCGGCGCCCTGCTCGCGCGGATCACGGCCCGCGCCGAGCGCCTCCGCGCCACCCGGGATCTGCTGCGCCAGGCCGAGTTCATCCTCGACCTCGGCCGGACGGAGCGCGAGATCGCCTCCGCCCGCGCCGAGCGCCGCCCCCACGCCGACCTCGCGGCTCACCGCGATCGCGTCCGCCGCGGGATCGAGGAGCTGGAGCTCGGATAGGCGCGCGCCGGGGGCGCCTCTCCCGGGTGCTTTCCGTCCGACCCACGAACTAGTGTTCGCATCATGAAACGCGATTGGCTCGCCTCTCAGCTCGACTCCGGGCGCTCGGTCGAAGCGAGCGCCCGGGACGTCGGCCTAGACCCCTCGACGGTCGGGTATTGGCTGAAGAAGCACGGACTGACGTCCCCCCACGCTCCCAGGCATGCCGCGCGCGGAGCGCTCCCGCGGGCCCACCTCGAAGCGCTGGTCGCACGAGACTGCACCGTGCGTGACATTGCCGACGAGGTCGATCGCAGCATCGGCACCGTTCGCCACTGGCTCCGTCGCTACGGGCTCGAGACGACCCGCGAGGCTCGGCGGCGCAAGACGCGTGGGCGGCCCCTGGGCCGGACGGAGGGTGAGTGTCACCGGCACGGGCAGACGGCGTTTGTCGTGCGCGACGGCGGGCGCGCAGCTTGTCTGCGCTGCCGTTCCGAGCGCGTCGTCGCCCGCCGTCGGCGCTTGAAGGAGATCCTCGTCGCTGAAGCCGGCGGAACGTGTCTGATCTGTGGGTACGAGCGCTGTATCGGCGCCTTGGAGTTCCACCACCTCGACCCGGCGCAGAAGCGGTTCGGGCTGGGCATGCGCGGCCTGACCCGTTCCCTAGACGTCCTGCGGCAGGAGGCGCAGAAGTGCGTCCTGCTCTGCTCGAACTGCCACGTCGAGGTCGAGGCGGGAGTCAGTACCCTTCCCGTCGTCGCTGCCGGTCTCCCTGGTAGCCGCGATCCGGGGTAGCTCAATGGTGGAGCAGCGCCCTGTTAAGGCGATGGTTGTGGGTTCGAGTCCCACCCCCGGAGCTATGCCAGCCACTTTGCCCGTGCCGCACGGCGCACCTCGCCCTGAAGGAGGCGGGGTATCAGCCGGAGGTCGTCAAGGCCTACGGGTCGGCGATGCTTCCCGACGCGATCTTCAACCGTTCGGCTGCTCGGAGCGGGGCCAAGCGACTGACGGGCTCCGCGGCGGTTCCGGTGCTCGTGACCGACGACGGCGAGGCGATCGCTCCTCGCAGGCGATCGTGGCGTGGGCGAAGGCGAACCCGAAGACCGCGACGGCCCCCGCGGCGGCCTGAGCCCGGTGCTCGCCGTCCTCGCGCGCTGGGAGGAGTCCGGAGCGCACTGGCGGGTGGCGGAGATCGCCGGCGGTCACGCCCGCGTCGATCTCTGCGCGTGCACGGGCGAGCGCGTGGACGTCCTCGAGGTGTTCGACCCCGCGGCCCTCGCCGTCCTGCGGGAACGTCCCACCAGCGACCCGCCCTGAGTCGATCCGTTCAAGCTCCCCGCGGGCACGCGCGGCATCATCCCGGCGATGACCAACAAGTTGACGTCGATCCCGAACGTCGGGCCGGCCGTGGCCGAGAAGCTCGTCCGCCTCGGCATCGCGCGGCCCGACGACCTGCGCGATCGCGATGCCGAGGAGCTGTTCGAGCGGCTGTGCGCGCTCGACGGCCGGCGGCACGACCCGTGCCTGCTCGACACCTTCGTCGCGGCGGTCGCCTACGTCCACGGCGGGCCCGCCCGCCCGTGGTGGGAGTTCAGCCGCGAGCGCAAGGCCCGAACCGTCGGCTGACCCTCCGAAGCGGTGCGCGTCACCCCTACCCCCTCGCGACACCACCCCCGGCCGCGAGGTCCTCGACCAGATCCGCGGCCCGTACCGCCCCGTCGCGCGCAGCCGCCCAGGACGCGAGCTCCCGGGCGCGCTCTCGCAGCCCCGGCTCGGCGAGCGCGCGGCGCACGGCCACCCGCAGCGACCCCGGCGACAGCAGCCGCCACGGCAGCCGGACGCCCACTCGCGCCCAGTCCGCCCGGACGGCGTTCTCGATCTGGTCCCCCGCCGCGGCGGCGACGACCACCGCGCAGCCGCCGCTCAGCGCCCGCGTCATCGTCCCGTGGCCGCCGTGCGTCACCACCAGATCGGCCCGCGCCATCGCCCGTGCGTAGGACACCCATTCGACCAGGCGCGTATTGGCGGGCACCGCCGCCGGCCCCTCCAGCGGCCGCCGGTTCCAGGCCGCGAGCACGCGCACCTCCTCGCCCGCCAGCCCCGCCAGAGCCGCCCGGAGCAGCCGGTGTGAGGGATCCTGCGCCGTCGACGGCGCGACGAGCACCACCGGCCCGTCCCCCGACGGCGGCGCCGGGTCCTGATCCCACGGCGGCTCCCACAGCAGCGGCCCGACCACGTGCTCCCACGGCGCCCACCCCCGCGGATATTCGAGCTGCGGGAACGTCCCGACCAGCACAAGCTGCCGCGACAGCCCCCCGAAGCTCCGGCCCGCCGGCCGCAGCCCGAGCCGCCGCCGCAGCTCGTCGAGCTCCCGCTCCCCCCGCCGGTGGCCCATCCCCAGCGGCCACTGGGCCGCCCGCCACCAGGCCCGGCCCGCCGCCGTCCGCGGTAGCCGCGCCCCCAGCGCGTAGGCCGGAGCGCCGGTGGGCGGCCGCGGATGGACGTGGGGGATGAGCGTCGCGTACGGCACCCCCATCAGCTCGGCCGACAGCGCCGGCGCGAGGGTCAGCACGTCGTGCACGACGATGTCGGGCGCCCACGCGGAGAGCACCGGACGCGTCTCGGCGACCGCCCGCGCCACCGCCGCATAGGGCTTCAGCGGCTCGCCCGGCCGGGGGAACACCGGGTACTCGGGCGCCGGCGCGAAGTCCATCCCCGCGGCGCGGGCGTGCTCCTCCCACCGTGTCCAGCTCTCGAGCAGCACCGCATGTCCACGCCGCGCGAGCTCCGTGCCGAGGGCCAGCATGGGGAAGGCGTGCCCGGGGTCGCCGAAGGCGCCGAGGGCGAAGCGGCGCCGCGGCGTCCCGGGCTCGCCTACGCCGCCCCTCCGATGATCGTGGCGACCAGCCGCGACCGCTCGCTCACGCCGCCTCCTCCGCGAGCTCGGCCACCAGCCGCAACTGCTCGACCCGTTCGTCACGCGTGAAGGCCATCGGGGAGAGCATGAGCGTTCCCACTCCGGCCTCGCGGAACAGGCGCAACCGGTCGCGGACCACGTCGCGCGGTCCGCACAGCGACACCCGGTCGATCAGCTCGTCCGGCAGTGCCGCGGCCGCCTCCTCCTTCTTCCCCACGAGGTACAGGTCCTGGACCTCGCGCGCCGCGTCCTCGAATCCGTAGCGGCGGACGAGCGCGTTGTAGAAGTTCTTTGCGCGCGAACCCATTCCCCCGACGTAGAGCGCGAGCATCGGCCGCATGAGATCCCGCGCGGTCTCCGAGTCTTCGGCGACGTACGCGTTGACCGTGGGGGCGATGTCGAACGTCTCCGGCGTCAGCGTCCGGCCCGCGACGCGCGCACCCTCCTCCAGCGGCACCCGCAGCTCCTCCAGGTGCTCGGGATCGAGCATGAAGGGGATCCAGCCGTCGGCGATCTCCCCGGTCAGCGCCGTGTTCTTCGGCCCGATCGCCGCGAGATAGACCGGGATCCGCTCCTGTACGGGCGCGATCGTCAGCTTCAGTGCCTTCCCCGGCCCGTCCGGGAGCGGAAGCTCGAGCGTCCCGCCGTGGAACTCCACCCGCTCGCGTGCGAGCGCCATCCGCACGACCTCGACGTACTCCCGCGTGCGCTGGAGCTGGCGGCCAAAGCGCACGCCGTGCCAGCCCTCGGAGACCTGCGGCCCGCTCGGCCCGAGCCCGAGCGCAAAGCGCCCGCCCGAGATCTGGTCCAACGTGGCCGCGGTCATCGCCGTCATGGCCGCCGAGCGGGCGGGGATCTGGAAGATCGCCGAGCCCAGCCCGATGCGCTCGGTGTGGGCGGCCAGCCAGGCGAGCACGGTGGCCGCGTCGGACCCGTACGCCTCGGCCGACCACACGGAGTCATAGCCGAAGCGCTCGGCCTCCTTGACGATGTGCAACTGGTCGTCGGCCGAGAGCCCGAGCCCCCAGTAGCCGATGTGCACGCCGAGCTTCATTTCTGCAAGACCTCTTTCGTGGCAGGAATGCGCTTGCCGATCACCGACGGGCGGAGGTACTCTGGCGAAACCCTATGCGACACGACCGCCGACCGCCCACCGACCAGCTCCGCACCGCCATCGACTTCCTGCCGCCTGACACGCGCGTGGCCATGCTCGAGGGGGTGCGCTCCCAGGACATCATCGCCGGCGCCTACGCCGACCGGCGGGGCGGGGTATGCCCGATGCTCGCCGCCCACCGCTGTGGCGGGCGCACGAGCTTCATCTCCTTCGCCCGCGCCTGGGACAGCTTCACGCAGGCGAAGCGCGCGCGCCGTGCCGACAAACGCGAGCTGCACATCCTCACCGCTTACCTCGAGGCGAGCATCATCGCCTCCGAGGACGCCACGCAGGAGCTCGGAGACGCCATCGCCGAGCACCACGAGCTGGTGGCCCGTCGCCCGGCTCCCGTCCGCCCCGCCCCCGCCCCCGCCCTCGCCCTCGCCCCCGCCCCCGCGCGCGTCCGCCGCGACCCCGCGCGCGTCCGCCCCGGCGACCCCGACCGCTCGGGCGAGCTCGCCCACCGCGCGGGCTGGGCGTGGATGCGACCCGTCCGGCGCTGGGACGAGTACGAGCGCGCCGTCGCCCGCCTCGAGGACGAGGCACAGCAGGTGGACGAGGACGCGCGCGAGGCAGAGCTCGTCTGACCGGGGCCGCCGGGCGCCGGGGCCCGGTAGTGTCCCGCGCCGCCGTGGCCGAGCTCGACGTCAACCGCTTGGAGGACGGCCCCGAGCGCCTGCGCCTCGAGCTCGTGGGCGAGCTCGACCTCTACACCACCCCCCGGCTCGACGACGCCGTGGTCGCCGTCGAGGGGGAGAAGTGGCCGTGCGTCTGCCTCGACCTGACGAAGCTCACGTTCATGGACTCCTCCGGCCTGCGGGTGATCATGCGCACCCAGGCCCGCGCCACCCAGGACGGCCGCAAGCTCATCCTGCGCCGCGGCCCCGAGCTCGTCGCCCGGGTCTTTCGCGTCACCGGGCTCGAGCGCGAGCTCGAGTGGCTGGAGGAGTAGCCCCTGGGATGAGTGATTCCACCGCCCGGCCGCTCGTTACACCTGGCGTAGACGGGAGTCGAGCAGCGCAGCCCGCGCCGCCGCCCGGCCCGGCACGCCGTGCACCGCGCCGCCGGGAAACGTCGCCGCCGAGCCGAGGTAGAGCCCGCGCAGGGGCGTGCGGTAGGGCGAGAGCTTCGGGACGGGACGGAAGAGGAGCTGGTCGAGGTCGTATGAGCCGGCGCCGACGTCCCCGCCGACGAGGTTGGCGTCACGGTCGGCGAGGTCTCCCGGCACCATCACGTGACGGGCGAGGATGAGATCGCGGAACCCGGGCGCGAAGCGCTCCACCTGGGCCTCCACGCGCCCGAGGAACATGTCGCGCCGCTCGTCCCAGCCCAGGTCGCGAGGCGTGTGGGTGTACGCCCAGGCCGTGTGCTTTCCCGCGGGCGCGCGGGAGGGATCGGCGAGCGACTGCTGGCCGAAGAGCAGGAACGGCTTCTCGGGCAGCTCGCCGCTCATGGCCTGGCGCAGGGCCGTGATGAGCCCCTCGGCGTCCCCCGCGACATGCACGGTCCCCGCGCGCCGGGCGTGCTCGTTCTCCCAGGGGACGGGACCGTCGAGCGCCCAGTCGACCTTGAACGTCCCGGGCCCGTGACGGAAGTGGACGAGGCGGCGGACGTAGAGGTCGGGGAGGGCCTGGCCCGCGAGGGCGAGCAGGCCGGAGGGGGTGAGGTCGCACAGGACGATGGGGGCCTCGACGAGGTCGCCGCCGGCCGTCTCCACCCCCGCGGCGCGCCCGTTGCGGGTGAGCACGCGGGTGACCGGGGTCCCAGCGTGCCAGCGCCCGCCGGCCTCCTCCAGCGCGCGGGTGAGCGCGTCGGTGATCGCGCCCGCTCCGCCCTCCGGGCTGGGCCAGCCGACCGCGTGCCCGAGGACCTGGAGGTAGATCCCGGCGATGGCCGAGCCCGCGCCGTCGGGCGGGACGTCCCCGTGCATCGCGCTCGAGTAGAGCCAGGCGCGCGAGCCGGGGTGGGCGAACATCCGCTCGCCCACGGTGCGCGCCGAGGAGACCGTGAGCCGGGCGAAGTCGAGCATGCCGTGCAGCCGCCAGGCGAGGGCGAGGCGCGCCGGGCCGGCGACGGGCGGGAAGCCCGACAGGAAGGTCTGGCGCACGGCGGGGAAGGCGTCCAGGAAGGGGCGGACCAGCGTCTTCCAGGCGGCGCCGTCGCCGGGGGAGAGCTCGTCGAGGGTCGCCGCGGTGGCGTCGACGTCGCCGTAGAGCGCTCCGCCGGTGCCACCGTCGAGCGGGTGGACCATCGCCACCGGCGGGTGGATCCAGCGCACCCCGTGACGCTCGATCTCGAGCTCCTCGAAGACGGGGGACGCGATCCCCGCGGGGTAGACGGAGGAGAACACGTCATGGCGGAAGCCGGGGAGGGTGAGCTCCTCCGTGCGGACGGCGCCCCCCAGCGTGCCGGCCGCCTCGAGGAGCACGACGTCGCGGCCGGCGCGGGCGAGGGTCGCCGCGGCGGCAAGGCCGTTGGGCCCGCCGCCCACGACGACGGCGTCGGCCCGTTCCGCGCTCATCGCACCGCCCGGGCGATCTGGTGGAGCATCGACTCCTCGGCCGTCCCCATCCCCCAGAACGCCTGCTGGGCGTGCTGCCCCGCGCGCAGGTAGGCCTGGTCGAGCGCCCACGGCATCTCGTCCCAGGTCCCGGCGGCGCGCAGGAAGGCCTGGCCGTCCTGCTCGTAAAGGACGAGCCGGTTGCGGGCCCGGCCCATGAAGTGACCCTCGTGGGTGGTGAGGTCGAAGCCGACGAGGGGTGTCGCGCCGTCGGGCACGGGCGGTGGCTCGTCGCGCCCGAGACGGACCATGTTCTCGTTGAGCTCGCCGAAGTACGCGTGCAGGGCGCTGGGATCATTCGGCGTGACCAGGCGGGTGATCGTGACGTACCCGCGGGTGTAGGCCGGCAGCCGGGGCGCAAGGCGGGCGACGACCTCGATCTCGAAGGTCTGGTCGAGCAGGCCGCCCCTGCGCACCGGGGTGAAGCGCCCGAGGGCCGACGCGTAGTCCGGCCAGGTCTCGGGGCGCGTGATCGCGGCGATGACCGCCTGGGCCGACGGGACGGGCACGGGTGGATAGGTATGCCAGATCTGGTGGCGCGGATCGGCGACGGGAGGCGTGGGCGCGCCGAGACCGGCCCCGCGCAGGCGGACCTCGGGGTCGTAGGCATCGCGCTGGGCGGCGGTGGGGAAGGCGATGCCCCAGCCGCGCCGGGCGGGGTCGGCCCAGGCGTCGGGGAACCAGGGGCCGACGAGCTTCGCGGCGCCCTCGAGCAGCGCGTCACGGTCGAGGTTGCCGCGGGGGGAGGCCGTGAGCCGCGCCCGCATGAACGTCTTGTGAAAGTGGAGGACGTCGTACGCGCGCAGCCGCCGGTGCCCGAGCGCGTGCCAGCGGGTGGTGACGATCCCGAAGGCCAGGCGCAGGTCCTCGACGTCGCGCGCGGGCGCCGGCCGCGCGAAGTAGGCGGCGTTCAGGAAGTCCGTGACCCAGCCCGCGGCGTCCGGCGCCGCGACCGACGACCCCGCCGCGCGAGCGAACCGCGACTGCGGAGACCGCAGCACCCGCCGGGCCCCGAGCCCGGCCCCGACCGCGAGGAGCACACGCTGAAGACCCGGAGCCGGCACGCCGGTGGCCTGCCCCACGCATCCCACCCTCAACCTCCGGACGCACTACCGTCCGCCCGCCCGGCCCGGTAGCTCAGCGGTCAGAGCAGCGGACTCATAATCCGTCGTGCGAAGGTTCGACTCCTTCCCGGGCCAGTGGAGCAGCCGGCGTATGGGTTCGGCGTCTTGCCCTCACCCGCGAGCGCTGCGGGAGAGGAGATCAGGCCCGACCTTGCGTGGCTCCCTCGCGGCTGCCGCTCAGGCGTTCTCGGCTTGGAGCCAGCGGCGGGTGAGCGGCGTGGCCGAGAGTCCGTGCACGACGATGGAGCAGACGACGCAGACGATGGTGGTCCAGATCACGACGTGCTGCTCGGTCGCGTCGAGGGTGTGCGATTCGACGACGATGGCGGCGTAGAAGAGGGCCGCCACGCCCCTGACTCCGAAGAACGCGAGGAACAGGCGTGCCTTCCGGCTCATGAACGTGCCGGCGGTGGCGAACACGAGGACGGGGCGGATGATCAGGATGAGGACGGGGGCCAGCAGCCATCCGGCGACCCCGGGCGCGCCGAGGCCGGAGGTGGTGAGCATCGTGCCGAGCATGAGCAACACGAGCAGCTCGAGCGTTTTGCCTGCGGCCTCGGTGCCGTGGTGGGCGGCCTCGTGGACGTGGTGGTCGAACTCGTAGCGGCGGAACGTGTACCCGGCAGCGAACACGGCGAGCAACCCGTAGGCGCCGAGCGCCTCGGTGAGCCCGTAGATCACGAGCACGAGACCGATGACCACCACCCCTTGCATCTCCGCAGCCAGGAGTCCCCGCGCTCGTGCTCGCGTCAGTACGGCGGCGGCGGCGAATCCTGACGCCGCCCCGAGCGCCAGCGCGAACCCCGCCGCGTAGAGCAGGTCGGCGAGCAACCAGCCGCCGATCCATCCCGTGCCCCCTTGCTTGGCGACCAGCAGCCCGAGCACGACGAACGGCGACGCGAGCCCGTCGTTGAAGCCCGCTTCGGTATGCAGCGAGAGTCGTGGCTCGCCGAGGACCTCGCCTCCGGGGCCGGTGAGCCCGACATCGCCGGCGAGCACCGGATCGGTCGGGGCGAGTATCGCTCCGAGCAGCAGCGCCGCGCCGAAGGAGAGCCCCATGACCCCGACGCCGAACGCGGCGATGGCGAGGATGCTCAGCGGCATCACCACCACCAGCAGGGTGCCGATCGACAGCCACGAGCGACGGCGGACCTCGCGCTCGATGGTCAGCCCGGCAGAGAAGACCGCCACGATGAGCGCGAGCTCGGCCAGGCGCTCGAGGAGCTGGTGGTCGTGCTCGGGGTCGAGCGGGCGGACGTCGAGGAGCGCGAGTGCCACCGCGCCCAGGCCCCCCAGGGCGACGTAGAAGACCGAAGCCGAGAACGCTCGCTCGCTCTGATGGGACATCGCTGCCGCCCCGACGAGCACGACAACCCCGACGGCCAGCAGGGCGAGCGTGTACAGGTCACCAAGATGCCAGCCGGGAGCGAGGGCGAACACCGGCGAGACGAGAAGGAACGGTGCCGGCATGGAGAACCTCCGGAAGTGGGCAGGCGGAATCCTCGCCGACCAGACTTCCCGGCACACCGGGAACAACTGTACTTCCCGAGGGGGCGGCAGCGATCACCGCGACGACGGCGTCGGCCCGGGTCACCGCTTGCGCTCGAGCCGTGGCTCGGGTATGAGGCAGTAATGGCGAGGGCGAGCGAAGGGCCGCCGCGTGGATCGAGCAGGAGCGTGATGCTCGTCGCGGGGGCGGTGGTGGTGGTGCTCGTGGCGCTTGCCTCCGGCTACGGCTACCACCGCGACGAGCTCTACTTCCTCGCTGCCGGTGACCATCTGGACTGGGCGTACGCCGACCAGGGACCTCTCACCCCGCTCATCGCCCGCGTCATGAGCGGGATCTCCGCGGATTCGCTGACGTTGCTGCGGCTGCCGTCGGCGCTGGCCGCCGGTGCCACGGTGCTGCTGACCGGTCTGCTCGCGCGCGAGCTCGGTGGCAGCCGACGCGCCGAACAGGTGGCCGCCGCCTGCGCCGCGGTCGCGAGCATCGTGCTCTTCACCGGCCACCTGCTCAGCACTTCGACGTTCGATCTGCTGGTCTGGACCGCGGTCAGCTGGCTCGTCGTCCGGGCGGTGCGGACCGGCGAGGACCGGCTGTGGCTGGTCGCCGGGGTCGTGCTGGGCGTCGGACTGCTCAACAAGCCGCTGCCGGCGTTCCTGGCGGTCGGGCTGTTGGCGGGTGTCGCGATCGCGGGGCCGCGGCGCCTGCTGCGCAACCGCTACGTCTGGCTGGGCGCGGCGATCGCTCTCGCGCTCTGGTCGCCGTGGATCATCTGGCAGGCCGATCACGGCTGGCCGCAGATCGATGTGTCGCGCTCGATCGCCGCGGGGGGCTCGACGAGCTCGCAGCCGTGGTGGGCGATCCTGCCGTTCCAGTTCCTGCTCGTCAGCCCGGTGCTCGCGCCGGTCTGGATCGCGGGTCTCGTGAAGCTCTTCCGGGACCCCGCCGTGCGCGACGTCCGGTTCCTCGTGTGGGCCTGGGTCGTGCTCGCGGTGGTATTCATGGCGTCGGGCGGCAAGCCCTACTACCTCGCCGGGCTTCTGCCGGCCCTGATCGCAGCCGGAGCTGTGCAGGTCGACGGCTGGCTCGGACACGGGCGGCTGCGTCTGCGCAGGGGGCTGCTCGTCGCGGCGGTCGCGGTGAGCGCGGCGATCGACCTGACCATCGCGCTGCCCGTGCTCCCCGCGAACCGCGTCGGCCCGGTGATCGCGGCGAACGCGGACGTCGGCGAGACGATCGGCTGGCCCGAGCTCGCCCGGACCGTCGCGAACGTCCGCCGGAGACTGCCGGGCACGGAACGCGTGGTGATCCTCACCCGCAACTACGGCGAGGCGGGCGCGATCGACCGCTACGGCCCCGCGCTCGGCCTGCCGCACGCCTACAGCGGACACAACGCCTACGGCGACTGGGGACCGCCACCCGACGGCAGCGCCCCGGTCATCGCCGTCGGAGAGAACCTCGCCGCGCACCTGAGCGGCTGCACCATCGCCGCCCGGATCACGAACCGCGCCGGCGTCGACAACGACGAGCACGGGACGCCCGTCACGGTCTGTCGCGGGCCACGACGCTCATGGTCACGGGAATGGCCGGAGCTGCGCCGCTTCGGCTGAACGAGGTGGCTCGGCCCCGGGACCGGTCTATCGACCGCGCCGTGATCGACGCATGCGTGGAGCTGCTCGAAGAGGTGGGTCGCCACCGGCTGAGCCGCGAGCAGATCGCGCGCCGGGCGGGCGTCAGCCTGCCCGCGGTCAACCGGCGCTTCGACAGCGTCGACGACATCCTGCTCGCCGTCGCCAGTACTCCGCCTCACGGGCCACAGACGCTCGCCGGCGTCGATTCGCTCCGCTCGTTCCTCGTGGCGTCGCTGACCAGGACCGCGCGGACGTTCGGGGCAACGCGGGTTCGCCGCTCCGCGAGCGAGCTGCTGGCGGCGGCCGCGGGGGATGAGCGGATCGAGCAGGCGCTTCAGTCGACCCTCGCCGAGCTCCGCGCCGACGGCCTGGCCTGGGTCGAGTGGGCGCGCGAGCGCGGGGAGGTCGGTCCCGAGGTCGACGCCGAGACGCTGCTCGACCTCGTCAACGGAGCGGTGTACTACCGCCTGCTGTGGCGTGGCGAGACGATCGGCGAAGACGAGGTCGAGCCGCTGGTCGACCTGCTCCTCGCGGGAGCGGCCCCCGCGCCGCCGGCGGGAAGCTCTGGCGCAGCTCCTTGAGGAGTGACCATACGGGCCCGTACGGTCTGGGACGTTGGACGCCGTGTTCAGAGCCCGTCCGCGATCCTGCCGGTCGGCCAGACCTGCACGCCGATGCCCTCGAGCTCGACGACCGCTTCGGCCGAGAGCCGCGAGACGGCGTCGCGGGCGAGGACGAGGCGGTAGTCGCGTTCGCTCGCCTCGTAGATCGACGTGCGCGGGCAGTTGGGAAGGTTGCACCCGCAGACGACCAGCGTGCTCACGTCCTGGTCGCGGAGATGGCCATCGAGTGCCGTCTCAAAGAACGCTCCCCAGCGCGGCTTGTACATGACCGCCTCCCCGGTGCCGACGTACTGGGGCGAGCCGGCGAGGAGCGCTTCGTGATCGAGCTCGCCCATGCCCTCGGGGCCGAGCCCCGGAGCAAGCTGGGACCCCTGTGAGCCCGCGAGGAGGAGAGGCTGCCCGGCGAGCACCGCGCTCCGGCGGCAGAGGTCCACGTTCGAACCGTCGGGCAGGTAGAGCCGCAACATGTGGACGATCGGCCGGCCCGCCGCCCGGAAGGCGGCCGCGAGTGACCGCATCAGCGGCAGGGCCGCCGACGTGCCCGGCACTTCCAGCGGCTGACCGTCGAGAGTGTCGCGCTGCACGTCGATCGTGACGAGCGCCGCCGTCGCGAGATCGGGGACCAGCAGGGGGTCATCGGTCATCGTTCACCTCGGTTCATGGGCGTCAGGTAGCCTCGGATGATGGACGACGAGTCGATCCGCACATTGCTCAGGCGCCTGGCGCGGCCGCACGGCTCCGGCGGGAAGGTCATCGAGCGTGCCGCGATCCTCGCCGAAGGCTCGGAGTCCGAGGCGGTCCTGGCCTGGATCGCGGCCCATGACGGGCAACCCGAGGATCTGCCGCCCGCGGTCGCCGGCGGGGGCCTGCACAGCGCACGCCTGACGGACAGCAGCGCGATGCGGTCGGCGAAGCCGCGCCGGTACGTGCTGCCTCCCGGCGCGCTGTCCTGAGGCCGGCGCGGAGGAGAAGCCCGCCGGACGCTCCTGGGCGGCGCCGGTCGGGACGGCTACGGTGCGCCGATGGCCCCGAGCGAGAAGCCCCAGGTCGACGTCCCCGCCGATCAGTCCCCCTCCTACGAGCTCGAGCTCGAGGACATCGTCGTCGGCGACGGCGAGGAGGCCGTCGCCGGGCGCGTCGTCGAGGTCCACTACGTCGGCGTGTCCTGGTCGACCGGGCGGCAGTTCGACGCCTCCTGGGACCGCGGCAGCACGTTCAAGTTCGGTCTCGGGAAGGGGCAGGTCATCCCGGGGTGGGACCAGGGCGTGGCCGGGATGAAGGTCGGAGGGCGCCGCCGGATCACGATCCCGCCCGTGCTCGGCTACGGGAAGCGGGGCGCCGGTGGGGTGATCGGTCCGGACGAGACGCTGATCTTCGTCGTCGACCTGGTCGGCGTGCGCTGAGCGGCAAGCGGAAGATCGCCGCCCGTCGCCGGCGGTGAGGCCGCTCCCGGTCACCGGCCCAACGTGCGCAGCGAGGCGAGCGGCGGCCGCTCGGTGAAATCCAGGTCGCGCGGCTCCGCGCCGGCCGGCCCGGCGGTGAGGTAGCCCGCGGGGTCCTCCTCGTCCAGCCGGCCCTCCTGCCCGAGGCGCCGCGTCACCGCGACGAGGACGGCGTAGGCCATGGGCCCGAGCTCGCGCAGCGGTTGGTGGCGGTTCTGGCGGACCCCGAGGTCGACCTGCGCGAGCCCGTCGAGCCCCACCTCGCGATAGGCGTCGATGAGCAGGCCGATCTCCACGCCGTAGCCCGTCGCGAAGGGGAGGCGCTCGAGGAGCTCGCGCCGGGCCGCGAACTCCCCCGCCAGTGGCTGCTGGACGGCCGCGAGCGCGGGATAGAAGCGGTGCAGGAGCGGGCGAGCCGTGAGCTCGTTGACCCGCCCGCCGCCGTCGGGAAGCACCACCTCACCCGCTCGGAACGGGCGGCGGTAGCACCCCTTGACGAAGTGGACTCCCGGGTCGCGACGCAGGGGACCGACGAGGCCGCGCGCGAAATGGGCCCCGAACACCGCCGAGTCCGTGTCGAGGAAGCACACGATCTCACCGCGCAGGACTCCGAGCGCGCGCCACATCGCGTCGCCCTTGCCGAGGACCGGCCCGAGCCCGGGCGCCAGCGTCTCCTGGGCGAGGACGGTCGCGCCGGCGGCGCGGGCCAGCGCGGCGGTCCCGTCCTCCGAGGCGGCGTCCACGACGACGACCTCGTCGACCTCCCCCCGCTCGCGCAGCTCCACGAGCGCGGAGACGATCGGCCCGACGGTCTCCGCCTCGTTGCGGGCGGGGAGGCAGACCGACACGCTCGCGGCGCCCCGGCCGTCCGCGGCGCCGAACTCACGGTGGTCGAAGGTGCGCGCCCGCGACCACGCGAGCGCGGCGTCCAGGCTCACCCGCGGCGGCGCGGCGGCGGGTGGTGGACGGAGGCGAGCCGGCCCGGCGTGCGGGCGCCGAGCAGCAGCCCGAGGTCGCACGAAGCCACGTCGTAGAAGCCGGAGTGGGTCACCGGGTCGAGGATGATGCCGCCGAGCCACCCCACGCCGTACGTGAGCCGCGGAACCGCGCCGCCCCCCGCGTCGAACGGGGGGCGACGCGCCCGAGTGCTGCTAGGGGGTGACGTGCACGTAGACCCGGCGGGCCGCCGAGGTGAGGGTGCTGTTGTCCGCGAGGGCGCGGACGACCAGCGTGTTGTCGTTGTTCGTGTTCGTGGGGACGCAGGTGACGGCGGTGGTGCTCGCGCAGCGCGCCACGGCGGCATCGCCGTCGAGGGCGGGACCGGCGATGGTCGCGCTCAGGCCCTTGTTCACGAGCGACGTGGTCGACCTGATGTAGACGTTGGGGTTCGTGGTCGGCTGGCCGGTGGCGGTGGTGCCCGGCTTGGAGACGACGGTGAACCCGCCCGACTGCTCGACGATGTTCCCGTTCTCATCGAGCAGGAAGAAGCGCGACGCGGCGCCGGCCGGGCCCTGGTCGCCCTTCGGGCCGGGCTGGAGCTGTCCGGGGCGGAAGTCACGGGCCAGCAGGCTGCCGTCGATCACGTCGCTCGAGCCCAACGAGCTGTCCCTCACGTCCCGCCCGTTCAGCGAGCCGTCGCGGATCTCGCCGGTGCCGAGGGAGCTGTTGATCACGTCGCTCGCGCCCAGCGAGCTGTCCCTCACGTCCCGCCCGTTCAGCGAGCCGTCGCGGATCTCGCCGGTGCCGAGGGAGCTGCTGATCACGTCGCTCGCGCCCAGCGAGCTGTCCCTCACGTCCCGCCCGGTCAGCGAGCCGTCGCGGACGTCCGCGCCCGTGATCATGACGGCGGCGTACGACGTGCCGCCCAGCGCGATGAACACCGCCATCGTCGCCATGACGTTCGCGAAGCTCAGGTGCGAACGGAACCTTCTCGTGATGCTCTTCATCAGCCCTCCTGGGGGGGTAATGCGGTTGGAAGGGCTTGTACGGAACCGGGCCGCTCGAGTTTCGGGGTTTCGGGTTGAGCGGGTTGTCATGGGCGGGGTCGTCACCATGGGGTGCGTGAGCATCATCGACTCCTTCCGCCTCGACGGTCGGGTGGCCATCGTCACCGGCGCGTCCTCCGGGCTGGGGGTCGCCTTCGCGGAGGGGCTCGCGCAGGCCGGCGCCGACGTCGCGGTCTGCGCCCGGCGCGCCGAGCGCCTCGAGGACACCCGGAAGCTCGTGGAGCACCACGGTCGCCACTGTCACACGACCCGCGCCGACGTGGCCGACGTCGAGGACTGCCGCCGCGTGGTGCGGGAGACCATGGACGAGTTCGGCCGGGTCGATGTCCTCGTCAACAACGCGGGGATCGGGACCGCGTTCCCGGCCACCCGGGAGGACCCCGACGACTTCCGGCGGGTCATCGACATCAACCTGAACGGCTCCTACTGGATGGCCCAGGCCTGTGGGCGGGTCATGCGGCCCGGCTCGAGCATCGTGAACGTCGGCTCGGTGCTGGGCTCGACCACCGCCGGGCTGCCCCAGGCGGCCTACTCGTCGAGCAAGGCCGCGATCATCGGGCTCACCCGGGACCTCGCGCAGCAGTGGACGGGGCGCAAGGGGATCCGCGTCAACGCGCTGGCCCCGGGCTTCTTCGCCTCGGAGATGACCGACCAGTACCCCGAGGGCTACCTCGAGCAGATGAAGTGGCGGATCCCCGCGGGGCGCGTCGGCGAGGCCGCGGAGCTCGTGGCCGCTCTCGTGTTCCTCGCCAGCGATGCCGCCTCCTACGTGACCGGCGTGGTGCTCCCCGTCGATGGAGGGATGCTGACGACATGACCGGGCTCACCGACACCCACCGCGAGGTCTAGTCCACGGCGAGGACGACCAGCGTCGCGTCGTCCTGTAGCGGCTCGGTCCAGGACTGCGTCACGGCGTGCTGGATGGCCATGGCCGTGGCCGCGGCGGTCGGGGCCGTGGCCCCGGCGATCGCCTGCCGGACGCCGTCCATCCCGAACACGCCGCCGCCCGCGACGGAGCGCTCGGTGATGCCGTCGGTGAGCAGCAGGAGCCGGTCGCCGCTCTCCAGGCTCACCGAGGCGGGTACGAGGTCGCGCTTGGCCTCCCCGGCGCCCAGCGGCGGGTACACCGCGCCGTCGAGCTCTGAGAGGGTGCCGTCGAGGGCGATGACGTAGCCCGGCGGGTGGCCGCAGTTGAGGTAGGCGAGCAGGCCCGTCGGCGCATGCCAGCGCGCGAGGATCACCGAGATGTGGAAGTCGGGGTTCCCGAGCTGGCGGACGACCTCGTCCATGGTGTAGGCGGCCTCAACCAGGTCCTGCCCCATCCGCCGCGCGGCGCGCAGCGCGCCGAGGCCGGTCGCGCTCAGGCCCGCGGCGGTGGGCCCGCCTCCGGCCGAGTCAGCGATGGCCAGCCATGACCCGTCGCGGTTCTCCACGAAGTCGAACCAGTCGCCGCCCACCTCGTAGGAGGGCAGCAGGCCGCCCGCGATCTGCGCGCCGGTGACCCGGGCGATCCGCGGCGGGAGCAGGTGCTGCTGCACCTCGGCCGAGGCGGTGGTCGGCTTGCGCCGGCGCGCGGACTCGATCAGGTCCGTGTAGTCCCCGGCGAGCTCGAGCGCCGCGGCCCCCTGCTTGGCGATGTCCTCGAGGGACTGGATGGGCATCCCCACGCACAGCAGGAGCGCGATGACCCGCCCGCGGACCCAGAGCGGGCACGCCTCGCAGCGCGGCATCGTCTCGCGCAGCGTTCCGAAGAAGACGGGCAACCCCTCGGGCACGATCTCCGGCCCGAGGGCCGGCGGCGCCGCGAGAGTCTCGGGGAAGTCCTCCGATCCCGCGAGGCGCAGGAGCTGCGAGCCGTCGATGTCCACGACGTAGAGCGCCACGGGGACCGCGGCGGCGCGGCGGGCCTCGGCGACGAGCTGGTCGGCGATGAGGTGGGGCGGGACCTCGTCGAGGATGTGGATGACGTCGAGAGCGACGGGGGCGTCGCGGCCCAGGCGGCCGGGCGGCTGGTAGCCGAGGGTGGCGACCTCCGCGGCCGGCCCGTCGCTCTCCTGCAAGGCGGCGGCGAGCGCGTCCCGGGTGGGGAAGTGCCGGTACAGGGTCGAGCGACCCACCCCCGCCGCGGCGGCCACCTGGGTCATGCTCGTCCGGCGGTCGGAGAACAGGGCGGAGGCGGCGAGGAGGATGCGCTCCCGGCTCGCGGCGGCATCCGCGCGCAGGCCGGAGGAACCGGCTTGGGCGGGCGAGGACACGGCGCGGAAGGTACCCCGTGTGACCAGATCGCAAATGGCACAATTGCCCCGTTTACGCTCCCAGGAAGCGGGCAGGAACGACCCGACTCTGTCCCATCAAGGAGGGAACATGGCAGACACCAACACGGGCCTCGACTGGCACGGCCGCACGGTCGTCGACCGCGACGGAGACAAGATCGGCTCGGTCGAGGAGATCTACCTCGACGACCAGACCGGAGCTCCCGAGTGGCTGCTCGTCAAGACCGGGCTCTTCGGCACGAAGTCCACGTTCATCCCCATGCGCGACGCCCAGCCCGAGGGCGATGACGGCGTCCGCGTCCCCTTCGAGAAGGCCCAGGTCAAGGACGCCCCGAGCATCGACGCCGACCAGGAGCTCTCCCAGGCGCAGGAGCAGGAGATCTACTCCCATTACGGGATGGGCGACGGCGAGTCCCGCGCGAACGTGGACACCACCCGCGACACCACGGGCCACGACACGTCCGGCCCGACGACCGACGACGCGATGACCCGCTCCGAGGAGGAGCTCCGGGTCGGTACGCGCCGCGAGGAGACGGGGAGCGCGCGCCTGCGCAAGCACGTGGTGACCGAGAACGTCCAGACGACGGTCCCCGTCTCGCGCGAGGAGGTCCGCGTGGAGGCGGAGCCGATCACCGACGCCAACCGCGGCGCCGCCCACGACGGCCAGGCGATCTCCGAGGAGGAGCACGAGGTCGTGCTCCACGAGGAGCGCCCCGTCGTCGAGAAGGAGGTCGTCGCCAAGGAGCGCGTGCGCCTCGGCAAGGACCAGGTCACGGACGAGCACACCGTCGCCGACGAGGTCCGCAAGGAGCAGGTCGAGGTCCAGGGCGACACGCGGAGCGACCGCTAGCCCCATGTCGGCGAACCCCACCGATCAGGGCGCTCAGGACGCGTCGGTCGCAGAGCTGGTCAAGCAGCTCTCCGCCCAGACGTCCGCGCTCGTACGGCAGGAGATCGAGCTCGCCAAGGTCGAGCTCACCGAGAAGGGCAAGCGGGCAGCCATCGGCGGCGGGATGTTCGGCGCCGCCGGTCTCGTCGCGCTCTACGGCGTCGGCGCCCTCGTGGCGGCGGTGATCCTCGTGCTCGCCACGGCGATCGCCGGCTGGCTCGCGGCGCTCATCGTCGCCGTGGTGCTGCTCGCCGTCGCCGGGGGGCTCGCGCTCATGGGCAAGACGAAGGTCCAGCAGGCCGGGCCGCCCGTGCCCGAGCGTGCCGTGCAGAACGTCAAGGAGGATGTCGAGGTGACGAAGCAGCGCGCGCAGGAGGGACGCCGATGAGCGAGAACGAGGAGCAGCGCGGGCCCGCAGAGATCGAGCGCGAGATCGCGCAGACGCGCGACCAGCTCGGCGACACCGCCGCGGCGCTCGCGGCCAAGGCCGACGTCAAGGCCCGCGCGCAGGAGCGCGCGGAGGAGGCCAAGAGAAGCGCGCGCGAGAAGCGCGACGAGCTCTTGGGCAAGGCCAAGGCCGCCACGTCGGGATCCGCCGGCGGCGGGGGCGGCGGCGCGGGGGCCGGGGCGCAGCAGGTCAAGGCCAAGGCGCAGGAGAACCCCGTCCACACCGGCGTGGCCGGGGGCTTCGTCGCCGGCCTGCTCGTCGGGCGCATCCTGTTCGGGGGGCGCGGATGAAGACCATCTTCACCCCGCTCTCCCTGGGCGTCGGCCTCCTCGCCGGGCAGGTGGGCAAGAAGATCTTCGACGCGATCTGGGACAGGTTCGACGACGAGGAGGCCCCGGAGGCCAAGCACCGCGAGATCGACCGGCGCAAGCTCGTGCTCGCCCTGCTCGTGCAGGGCGCGATCTTCCGCCTCGTCAAGGGCCTCACCGACCACGGCCTGCGTCACGCGTACGCGCGCGGCACCGGCGAGTGGCCCGGTGAGGAACGCCCCGAGTCCGACTGAAAACGACCGAGGAGCTCCATGGCGAAGAATGACCAGCCCGCCGCCGTGAAGGCGGGGAACCGCCCGGGCGACGGGGCGGACCCCGAGAACATCAACAAGGACGGTCCCGGGCGCCGGGCGGACTACCGCCCGCAGGGCGTCGACACCAAGACCGGCCTGCTTCCGACGATCAAGCGGACGTTCACGGAGTTCTCCGAGGACAACATGACCGACTGGGCGGCCGCCCTGACCTACTACGGGGTCCTGGCGATGTTCCCGGCGCTCATCGCGCTGGTGGCGCTCATCGGGCTGGTCGGTGACCCGCAGACGATCACGATGAAGGTGACCGACATCGTCACGAGCATCGGGCCCAAGTCGGCGGCCGACACGTTCGCGGGCCCGATCAAGTCGATCACGATGCAGAAGAGCGCGGCCGGCATCCTGCTGATCGTGGGCCTGGCCGCTGCGCTGTGGTCGGCGTCGGGCTACATCGGAGCGTTCATGAGGGCGTCCAACGTCATCTACGAGACGCCGGAGGGGCGCCCGTTCTGGAAGTTGCGCCCGTTGCAGATGCTCGTGACGCTCGTGCTCCTCCTGCTCGTCGTCGCGGTGGCGTTGAGCCTGGTGCTCACCGGGCCCATCGTCGCGGCGGTGGCCAAGCCGCTCGGAGTGGGCTCCACGGCGGTCTCGGTGTGGAACATCGCCAAGTGGCCGGTACTCGTGGTGATCGTCCTGCTGATGTTCGCCGTCCTGTACTACGCGACGCCCAACGTGAGGCTCCCGAAGTTCTCGTTCGTGACGCCGGGCTCGATCTTCGCGCTCGTGCTCTGGCTGCTGGCCTCGGTGGCGTTCGCGTTCTACGTGGCGAACTTCGGCTCCTACAACAAGACCTACGGGACGCTCGGGGGGGTGGTGACCTTCCTGGTGTGGTTGTGGATCACGAACTGCGCGCTGCTGCTCGGCGCCGAGCTCAACTCCGAGCGGGAGCGCTCGCGCGAGCTCGACGCCGGGGTGGAGGGCGCCGACCGCGAGATCCAGCTCGACGCGCGCGACGCGCCGAAGGAGCAGAAGACGACCTAGAGGGCCGGTGCGCTCTCAGCGGCGCATGTGCCGCATCTCGAGCTCTGCCTCGGTGATGCGGCGCATGCGCCGGCAGACGCCGCGGTAGAAGGCGAGCTGTCGAGGGCGGCCGACGAGACGGAAGCCGAGCCGGGGGATGAGCGGGCCGGTGACGGCGGGGCGCGAGAAGGCATGCAGACGGAACTCCACGTCCCCGCTCTCGAGCCACTTCCACACCTCGTAGTGCATCTCGCCCCGCTCGAAGTGGCCCTCGAGCGTCCGGTAGGACCAGCCGAACACCCGCGCCCGGACGCCTTCGACCGTACGCAGCTCGTCGTAGACCTCGCCGACACGCACCCCGACGCGGAGGCGGATCAGGCCGAAGCGGACCGTGAGGACCATGGTGCGCCCGGCGAGCTCGTCTCCGGGGCGGTAGCCGGCCCGGACCACGGCCGGGTCCGCGACCTGGTAGTCGATCAGGAGCCGGCGCGCGGTCTCCCAGCTCCCACCGGGCGCCGGGTCGCCGCTGGGCTCGCCCGGGAGGCGGGCGACCATGTCGTCGACGTGCCACCCGCGGTAGTCCTCCTCGGCCGCGCGGGCCGGGTCGAAGTTCACGGCGCGGTCGAGCATCCCGTCGAGCCCTCCGGGCTCGGAGCCGTCGCTTCGTGGCGCGTCCACGCGCCGTGTCGTGACGACGATGCCTCCCTCCATCTTCCCGCCCGAGCGCTCGACGACCCGCTCGATGACCGACGTCCACATGTTCAGCTGGACTTCCTTCGCCATGCGCAGGCGCGAGTACAGGAGGTCGGCGAGGCGGTTGCCGCTGCGCGCCCACGACTCGATCGCGAAGACGATGACGCCCGGGGCGGGGGTCACGCGGAACTCGATCTGCCCGGCCTCGAGATGGCCCTCCAGCGTCGCGAGGCGGAAGGAGGTCCTGGTGGTCCCCACGACCCTCACGGGGCCGTTCCACGGGCCGGGCATCCGGACGACGTATTCATCGCCCGTCGAGAGCCGGTGCCCGTCGCCCGACGTCTTCTCGAACGGCCCGAACGCACGCGGCATCATCGCCCCCAGGTCGCCGGCGATCGCCTCGCGCAGTTCCTCCGGGCTCGTCCGCGCGCCGCGGATCTCCGTCCGGTACTGGCGTCGCAACAGCGCGCCGTGGCCGTCGCCCGCCGCCTGGATGCCATCCGTGACGACCTCCGGCGGGAGGGCGGGCGGCGCGTCCGCGGGCAGCTCTCCGAGCAGCTCCCAGCGGTGCACCGGTGTCGTGCGCCACAGGTAGCGCCAGGAGGTGAGCGCGATGCCGAACGGCCAGCCGAGCAGGGTGGAGAGGCTCGTGTTCCGGGGGCGTGACGCGGGCACGCCGGAGTCGTACCCATCTCGAGGGCGGAAGTGCCGCGATACCCGTGGCGGGGTAGGAGGCACGATCATGGTGGTGCGGACCCTGCGACGTCTCGGGCTGGCGGGCGCTCAATTTCACTTCCTCTCGCTGGGAACGATCGGGCTCTGCATCAGCTTGTGGATACGCGCCAAGACAGTCGGCGAAGATCGGCGCGGCAACGCGGAGCGCCGCGCCCTCTTCGTCGGCCTCTGGCCGCCGATGTTCTGGCTCATCGGCGACGCCCTGGACGCCGAGACTCGACGCAGGCGGCGCCGCTTCTAGCCGGTGAGCTTCCTCGGTTGCAGGGCCGCGGCTCCCGCCTGCTGCCCGACTCCGTCAAGGCGGAGATGCACCGCGGGATGGCGGAGCCGGGCTCGGCAGACGACTGATCGGCGGCGGGAGGCCTGCTTCTCGTAGCGTGGCGCGGGGGCGCCGACCAACTCCTGCGCTACACATCCCGCCCATGCTCGACATCCCCGACGGCATCCGCGCCCTCCTGTTCGACCTCGACGGCGTGCTCACGCAGACCGCCAAGGTCCACGCGGCGGCGTGGAAGGAGATGTTCGACCGGGTCCTGGCCGAGCGCGGCCTGCCGGAGTTCGACGCCCGCTCGGACTACGAGGCCTACGTGGACGGCAAGCCCCGTCTCGACGGAGTGCGCTCCTTTTTGGACTCCCGGGGGATCGCGCACGACGACGAGCTCGTGCGCCGCCTCGGGGACGAGAAGAACGACCTGGTGCTCGAGCTCATCCGCACCAGGGGCGTGGAGACCTACGCGGGCTCGGTCGCCTTCGTGCGCGTGGCCAAGGAGGCCGGACTGCGCTGCGCGGTCGTCTCCTCGAGCGCGAACACGAGGGATGTGCTGAGCATCACGGGGATCGCGGACCTCTTCGAGGCACGGATCGACGGCCTCGTCGCCGAGGAGCGCGGCCTGCCGGGCAAGCCCGCGCCCGACACCTTCCTCGCCGGGGCCGAGGCGCTCGGCGTCCCCCCCGCGGCGGCCGCGGTCTTCGAGGACGCGCTGGCCGGCGTCGAGGCGGGACGGGCGGGCGACTTCGGGTGGGTCGTCGGGGTCGACCGCACGGGCCACGGGGCGGAGCTCTCCGAGCACGGCGCCGACGTCGTCGTGGAGGATCTCTCGGAGCTCATGCAGGGGGACGCGTGATCGGGGAGGAGATCTACGACGTCGAGCCCTGGGCGATCCGCGAGCGCGAGCTCAACCTCGACCTCCTGGCCCAGAGCGAGTCCATCTTCGCCCTGTCCAACGGGCACATCGGCCTGCGCGGCAACCTGGACGAGGGCGAGCCCTACGGAGCGCCGGGCACCTACCTCAACGGGTTCTACGAGGTGCGCCCGCTGCCGTACGCGGAGACGGCCTACGGCTTTCCCGAGAACGGTCAGACCGTCCTCAACGTCACCAACGGGAAGATCATCCGGTTGCTCGTCGACGACGAGCCGTTCGACATCCGCTACGGCGACGTGCTGCGCCACGAGCGCGCCCTGCTCCTCCGCGAGGGCCTCCTCGTACGCGAGGTCGACTGGCGCTCCCCGACCGGCTGCGCGATCCGCGTGCGCTCCACCCGGCTCGTCTCCCTCGTCCAGCGCTCGGTGGCCGCGATCCGCTACGAGGTCGAGGCGCTCGACGATCGGACGCGGATCGTCGTGCAGTCCGAGCTCGTGGCCAACGAGCCCGTCCCCGCCCGGACGAAGGACCCGCGCGCCGCCGAGGTCTTCGAGGATCCGCTCGTCGCGGAGCATCACGGGCATCGCGAGCTGCGCGCCACGCTCGTCCACGCCACGAAGGCGAGCGGCCTGCGGCTGGCGGCGGCGATGGACCATGTCGTCTACGTGACCGAGGGGACGGGCACCGCCACGGAGTCCGATCCGGATCTCGCGCGCGTGACCATCGCCACGGAGCTCGGCGCGGGGGAGACCCTCCGGGTCGTGAAGTTCCTTGCCTACGGCTGGTCCTCCAACCGCTCCCGGGCGTCGCTCCGCGATCAGGCGGAGGCCGCGCTCGCCTCGGCGAAGCGCACCGGCTGGGACGGCCTCGTCCGCTCCCAGAGGGAGTATCTCGACGAGTTCTGGGGGCGGGCCGACGTCGAGATCGACGGCGACGCCGCGCTCCAGCAGGCGGTGCGCTTCGGGCTCTTCCACACCCTCCAGGCGGGCGCCCGGGCCGAGCGCCGGGCCATCCCGGCCAAGGGCCTGACGGGGACGGGCTACGCCGGCCATACGTTCTGGGACACCGAGTCCTTCATCCTCCCCGTCCTCACCTACACGGCACCCGACGCCGCCGGTGACGCCCTGCGCTGGCGTCACTCCGTGATCGGTCTCGCCCGGGACCGCGCACGCGAGCTCGGCCGCGCCGGGGCCGCCTTCCCGTGGCGGACCATCCGCGGCCAGGAGACCTCCGGCTACTGGCCCGCGGGCACGGCCGGCTTCCACATCAACGCCGACATCGCCGACGCGGTGCGCCGCTACTACGCGGCCACGCTCGACGAGACCTTCGAGCGCGAGGCGGGCGTCGAGCTCCTCGTGGAGACCGCGCGGCTGTGGCGCTCGCTGGGCCACCACGACGCCCACGGAACGTTCCGGATCGACGGGGTGACCGGGCCCGACGAGTACACCGCGATCGTCGACGACAACATCTACACGAACCTCATGGCCGCGAAGAACCTCGTGGCCGCCGCGGACGCCGCGGGGCGCCATCCCGACGTCGCCGCCGAGCTCGAGGTGGACGAGGAGGAGATGGCGAGCTGGCGCGAGGCCGCGCGCTCCATGGCCTTCCCCTACGACGAGGAGATGAAGGTCCACCCGCAGTCCGAGAGCTTCACCCAGCACCGCAAGTGGGACTTCGCCCACACGGGCGAGGACCAGTACCCGCTGCTGCTGCACTTCCCCTACTACGAGCTCTACCGCTCCCAGGTGCTCAAGCAGGCCGACCTCGTCCACGCCCTCTACGTCTGCGGGGACCGCTTCACCCTCGACGAGAAGACGCGCGACTTCGCCTACTACGAGCCGATCACCGTGCGCGACTCGTCGCTGTCGGCGGCGACCCAGGCGGTGGTGGCGGCGGAGGTCGGGCACCTCGAGCTCGCCTACGACTACCTCGGGGAGACGGCCTTCGTCGACCTGCGCGACCTCAAGCACAACACGAACGACGGGCTGCACATCGCGTCCCTGGCGGGAGCCTGGATCGCCGCGGTGGCCGGCTTCGGCGGGCTGCGCGACCACGGCGACGTCCTCTCCTTCGCCCCCCGGCTGCCCTCGCGCCTGACCCGGATGGCCTTCGGGATCGTCTACCGCGGGCGGCGGCTGCGGGTGGAGGTCGGCGACGGCACGGCCCGCTACGAGCTCATGGAGGGCGAGCCGCTCGAGCTCGTCCACCACGGCAAGCCGCTGACGGTCAGGGCGGGCAAGCCCGAGGAGCGCAGGGTGCCCAAGGCCCGCTCCCCGAAGCCCGTGCACCAGCCTCCGGGCCGCGAGCCCCGGCGCCGGCACGTGCGCGACTGAGGCGCCCGCCTCGCCCTGACGGCGTGCCGGTGGTGGACGTACGTCCCCGGGGCTCGTCGCGGAGCGCTTCGGCATCCTGGAGGGCGATGGCCCTCGAGGACGAGCTGGAGGCGATCGCCGGTCCGCGGCAGGTCCTGCGCGACCCTGAGCTGCGCGCGCCCTACGAGACCGACTGGACACGGCGCTTCTCGGGGACGGCGCGGTGCGTGGTGCGGCCGGGGTCGACCGGAGAGGTCGCGGGCGTGCTCGTGGCCTGTGCCGAGCACGGCGCGGCGGTCGTTCCCCAGGGCGGTAACACCGGGCTCGTGGGGGGAGGCGTCCCGCGCTCCGGGGAGGTCGTCCTCTCGCTCGCGCGGCTCGACGCCGTGGGGGCGGTCGAGCCCGCTCTCGCCCAGGTCGAGGCCGGCGCGGGAGCGACGCTCGCGGCGCTCCAGGCCCGCGCTCGAGCCGCCGGGCTCGACGCGGGGCTGGACTTCGCCGCCCGCGACACCGCGACGGTGGGAGGCGTGGTGGCCTGCGACGCGGGGGGCGCGCGCGCCCTGCGCCACGGCACCGCCCGGGCGCGGGTGGCCGGGCTCGAGGCGGTCCTGGGCGACGGCCGGGTCGTCTCGCGGATGTCCGGCCTGCTCAAGGACAACGCGGGCTATGACCTCGCGGCGCTGCTCGTCGGCTCGGAGGGGACGCTGGGGGTGATCACGCGGGTGCGCTGGCGGCTCGTGCCGCGCCTGGCGAGTCGCGTCTCCGCGCTCGTGCCCCTCGCCTCCGTCTCCGAGGCCGCCGAGCTGCTCGGGATCCTGCGCCGCGACCTGCCCACGCTCGAGGCCGCCGACTTCTTCCTCCACAACGGACTCGAGCTCGTGCTCGAGCACCTGAAGCTCCCGTCGCCGGTCTCCGAGCCCGCACCGATATATCTGCTGCTCGAGTGCGCCGATCGCACCGATCCGACCGGGGCGCTGGCCGAGGCCCTGGGCGACCGGGCGGCGCTCGTGGCCACGGACACCGGCGAGCGCGAGCGCCTGTGGCGGCTGCGCGAGGCCCACACGGAGGCGATCTCGGCCCGTGGCGTGCCCCACAAGCTCGACGTCGGCGTCCCGCTGGACCGCCTCGGCGAGCTCCTGGAGCAAGTCCCCCAGGCGGTGCAGCGGGCGTGCCCCGGCGCGGAGACGATCCTCTTCGGCCACCTCGGCGACGGGAACGTCCACGTCAACGTGCTCGGCGCGCCCGCGGACGATCCCCGCGTGGACGATGCGGTCCTCGCCCTGGTGATCGACCTCGGGGGCACCATCGCGGCCGAGCACGGGGTCGGGACTGCCAAGGCCGGCTGGCTCGAGCGGGCGCGGGGGCACGAGGAGGTAGCGGCCATGCGCGCCGTCAAGCGCGCGCTGGACCCGCACGGCGTGCTCAACCCCGGCGCGGTGCTGGCGTCGCCGCCCGCGGCGTCCCGGGAGGAGCCGGAATAGGAGAGTCGTGGACCCAGGAATCGGGCCTCCTACCCTGGATCGCTTCATGGAGGCGGCAGGAATCGGAGTGGTCCGCGGGCTGCGGGCGCGGGTCGACTTCGCCCGCGTCCGTGCCGTGCACGTCGTCGTGGCGATCGAGCTCACGGCGATCCTCGTCCTGGGCTGCTGACGGTCTTCGCGTACCCCATCTGGTCACCGGTCGACGAGGAGCCGCACTTCGCCTACGTCCAGACCGTCGCCGAGCAGCAGCGACTGCCCGTGCTCTTCCAGGACGCCGTCTCGCTGGCGACCCATCGCCTCGGCAGCCAGACCGCCCTGGGGTTCTACCGCACGATCCACGGCCGCCCGATCCAGTACGAGGCCTTCCAGCCCTCTCGACCTCGCCCTGCTGTTCGGGGCCATCGCCGTGTTGTGGCGGATGGCGGCTTGCGTGCTGCCCGAACGCCGGACCCTGGCCTTCGCCTTCGGGCTGACGGTCTTCCTCTGGCCCGGGGTGATCGTGCGCTCGGTGAACATCTCCAATGCGGCGCTCGAGCTGCTGCTCGGGCTCGCCTTCATCCACGTGCTGTGGCGCGCCGACGCCGAGCGCGACGGGGCGGAGGCTTCTGGCGGCGGGCGTCCTGCTCGGGCTGGGGCTGCTCACGAAGACGACGCTCGTCTACCTCGCCCCGCTGCTCGTGGTCGTCGCGGCGCGTCACGCCTGGCACGGCCGGCCGCGGCGTTGGCGTCCGCTCGCCACCGCGCTCGTCACCCTGGCCCTGCCGCTTGCGCTCATGGCCCCGTGGTTCGCCTTCAACGAGCTCCAGTTCGGAACCCTGACCACCAACGCGCAGGCCCGCGATCAGCAGCGCTTCGACTCCTACGGCCGGACGTACCACTACACGGCGAACCTGGCCAAGCGCGACCTGCCCCTGCTGCTCAACCCCTTCGAGCCCCAGGAGTGGCAGTACCAGACCGGGCTCAGCCATCCCGCGCTGTTCACGGGTTTCGACTTCCTGCGCGTCTCGCTGTTCGGGGCCCCGCTGCTCCTCCTGCTCGCCGCGCCGCGATGGCTGCGCTCCCGGCACACCGCGTGCGTTGCTCCTGGTGCCCTGGCTGCTCGCGGTCGTCCTGCTCGCGGTCAGCTCGGTGGGGGCGAACTGGTCGATCATGCTGCCCCGTTACACCTATCCGGTGCTCCCGGGATCGCGCTGTACGGCGCGGTGGCGTGGCGACGGCTCGGCCGCGAGGAGCGGGTACCCCTCGCGGTGCTCTCCGCGACCCTCGTCGTCCTCGCCGCGACGTGGGTCTATGCCGCGAGCGACTTCCTGCTCTGACGGTTCCCGGGTGACCGCGGAGCGCGGTTCGGGTACGACTACGATGATGAGCATCGAACCCGCCGACGAGCTCGACCTCCTGCTCGCCGAGGACGCCGAGCGGACGGACGACACCCCCATCACGTACACGCCGGACGCCCTGGCCCTGCAGACCCAGGACGCCATCAAGCAGTTCCTCAACGAGGCGGGCCGCTTTCCCCTGCTCAAGCACGACGAGGTCGTCGAGCTCGCCAAGCGCGTGGAGCGTGGCGACCTCGAGGCCAAGGAGCGCCTCGTGCAGTCCAATCTGCGCCTGGTCGTGTCCATCGCCCGCAAGTACCAGGGCCACGAGCTGTGTCTGCTCGATCTCATCCAGGAGGGGATCCTGGGGCTCATCCGCGCCGTGGAGAAGTACGACTGGCGTAAGGGCTTCCGGTTCTCGACCTACGCGACGTTCTGGATCCGCCAGGCGATCCAGCGGGGGATCGACAACCAGGGGCGCACGATCCGCCTGCCCACGAACATCGCCCAGCGCGAGCGCAAGGTCGCCCGGGCGCAGCGCGACCTCGCGACCCGCCTGGGTCGTGAGCCCACCGACGAGGAGATCGCGTGCGAGGCTGATCTCGACCCGGCGGCGGTCGCCGAGCTGCGCTCCTCGCCGCGGGCGGTCACCAGCCTCGACCGGCCCGTGGGCGCCGAGGAGGAGACCTCGCTGGGCGCCCTGCTGCCGTCCGACGCGCCCGAGCCGGGCGAGGAGGTCGAGGTCACCCTGCGCGAGGAGTCCGTGCGCCAGGCGCTCGAGGAGCTGCCCGAGCGCGAGCGCACGGTGATCAAGCTCCGCTACGGGCTCGACGGCTCGCCGGACCCGCTGCCCTCCACGGAGATCGGGCGACGGCTCGGCGTGTCCGCCGAGCGCGTGCGCCAGCTCGAGCAGCAGGCGCTCGGGCACCTGGCGGTCACGCGCGAGATACGGGCGCTCAGCGTCGTCTGAGCCGCTACCGTCGGCGGGGCCATGGCCCGCCGTACGCTGCTGCTCATCCTCGCCGTCGTCGCGCTCGCCTGGCCGGCGTCCGCCTCCGCCGCGGAGCCGGTGCAGCGCTTCGACGGGACGAGCCGGGGTGGGGCGCCCGTGGTGCTGCACCTCACGGCGACCCGTGCGAGCTACGACGTCCACGTGCGCGGACGCTGCTCGGGCCGGACGCGCTTCGACTCGGGGCTGACCGGGCGCGGGGCGGAGATCGCGAAGGACGGGCGCTTCGCCGCCGGGGCCGATGGCGTGCGCGGCGCCTACGCCGGCCATCGCGGCCGCTACGTCTTCCTCCTGGGCGCCCGGCGCCAGGCCGAGACCGTGCGGGGAACCGTTCGCGTCTCGTTCCGCTCCGGAGGTTTCTCGTGCGCCACGGGAACCGTGCCCTTCGTCGCGTACCTCGACGGGTCGCGCGGCGCCCCGTACCGGGACAGCCGGGCCGCGACGGGCCGGTACACCGCCGCGGGCGACGGTATCTCCGGGCTCCGCGCGAGCGTCTTCGAGCCCGCCCGGCGTCTCGAGTCGGTCTCCTTCTCCTGGCGGATCCGCTGTGGGGGTAAGGACAAGGTGTTCCTCACGGGCCGCGAGGTGTTCGACGCGCAGACGCTCATCCGCGGCCGGGTGGTCGCCGGCGGGCGGCGGTCCGTCCGTCTGGCCCGCGGACGCATCTCCCACGAGGCCTACCGACTCGAGGTGCGGCTGTTCGTCGCCGGCGGGGCCTACCGGATCGCCGGCACGTGGCGTCTGCGCTCGGCGATCACCCGGGGAGACCGGGTGGTCTACCGCTGCTCCAGCCCCGGGCTGAAGTTCGCGGGCGATTTCCGCGGGCCGTGAGGGGCGACCACAAGCGCCAGAAGCTCGTCCTCGGCCCCACGCCCTGAGGCGGACGCTCGTCGCCCTCGGCGACTCCATCACCCGCGGGGGGGATCCCGACGACGTCGTGCGCGGGGTGCCGCAGCGCTCGTGGGCGGCGTGGCTGGCGGACTTGCTCGGCCTCGGGCTCGTGAACCTCGCGGCCGACGGCGAGCTCGCCGCCGGCGTGCGGCGCGAGCAGCTCCCCCGGGCGGAGGAGGGGCATGCGCTCGCCGTGCTCTACGTGGGCGCCAACGACGCCCGCGGCGCCGGCTGGAACCGCGCGGGCTTCGTCGCCGACACGCGGGCGATCCTCGCCGGGCTGGCGGAACGGGCGCAGACGGTCCTCGTCGTGGCCGGGCCCACCGACCTCGGCCGCCCCCCCGCGGGGGAGAAGGCGACGGCGGCGAACGCGGTCGTGCGCGAGGAGGCCGCGCGGGCGGGCGTCGCGCTCGCGGACCTCGGCGATTGGCCGCGCGGGGCCAGAAGCCGGATCCGAGAGCTCGTGTGGCCCGACCACGTCCACCCCACCCCGCTCGGCCAGCTCGACATCGCGGATGCCGCGGCGCACGCACTTCGGGCGCCGCGCCTGCCCTCGGCCGGCGTCGTGGTGCAGAGGAGCCGCGGCGCCGACCTCCGCTGGTGGGCGCACCTGGCCCGGGCGGAGATCCACGACCGCTGGCGGCGGCTGCGCGAGCGGATCCCGCCGCCGGGCTAGCCGCCATCCCCGGCCGCGATGGTCGAACAATCGCGCGGCCCGCGGATCGCCGCAGCGCGCATCCGCTCCTCGGGGGTCGCGAACGTCGTCGGCGAGGAATGGCGGCGCGGACGAGCTATCGTCGGCGCATCACCTCGAGCGCGATCTCGGTTTTGATGATGGCCCTGCGTTCAGGGCATCTCGGCGCGCTCTAGCTCTTCCCGTCGACACCGGCCCCACCGATCGGGGTCGGCTCATCGGATGCCGGCCCCGAGGGGCCAGAAAGGCAGGCACCGATGAGCAGGCGACGGTTCTACGTCACGACGGCAATCCCCTATGTGAACGGGGATCCACACCTCGGGTTCGCCCTCGAGTGCGTGCAGGCGGACGTCTCGGCGCGTCATCGCCGGCAACGGGGTGAGCGGGTTCGTTCCTGAGCGGGACGCGAGCTATGTCCAGGCCGTTCGTCTTGCTTACGCGGCCCTTCGAGATGCCCCGCGTGTCTTCTTCCCCGCCGCTTGCCGCCCGCCGGAGCTCTCACTACTTCGGTCGTGCCATGGGAATGCTGGACCTGCTCGTAACACTGGCACTCATCAACGACGAAGAGCGTGAATACTGGCGCGTACGATTCGAACAGGCGACTTGGGGGCGGAGGGACAATCGCTGACGGTGGGGATGTAAGGCGGTCTTCCTTTCGTTCTTGCGGGTCGTGCGCGCTGACCGCGGCGAGCTCAGCCGGGTCACGCGGCAGCGCGGCGAGCTCATCACCGATGCAGCGGCGGAGGTCGGACAGATGAACCGGGGGCGCGCCTACCGCTGTGGCGCGAGTCCGCTTGCGTCCGAGCGAGTGGGCACCTGCGGTCTATAGCGTCTTGAGGTCCCTGCTCACCGGGAGTTCGGTGAAGCCGGACTGCTCGTAGGTATGGCGCGCCGGAGCATGCCCTGGGTCACCGCCCGTCTCCACCATCGCCAGCGCCATGCCGTTGTCCTTGAGCCAGTGCATCGCGAATGACGTCAGACCCGCCCCGACGCCCTTGCGTTGATGGACAGGATCGACGGCCAGCAGGTAGATCTCGCCGATGCGCTCGTCGTGATCGGGGTGTACGGCGACGAAGCGGGCAACAGCGTCGTTGGCTTCGGCGACCCAAACGTGGATCGTCTCCGTGTCCAGAGCGGTCTCCACTGCGCGAGCGACGCGAAGACGGGCGCCCACGCTCGCAGCGAGAGAGCCACCACCGCGGCTCGGTCACGAGCTTCGAGCGCCCGAACCGCTGAGGTCATCTCGACATGCTCGAGCGGATCGGCTTACGCGAGGCCTCGCGTCTCGGGTCGGGCGAATCGCTGGCGGGCGGCCTGCCGAGACACTCCCAGGGCTACAGCGATGTGGTTCCAGGACCTGCCGCGCACTCGGGCGACCTCGACGGCCTCCCGTAGCCGGGTCTCGTCTGCGCGTGCCGCATCGGAGGCGGCGGCGATCGCTCGGAGGTCCTCCGTGTCGTCGATCTCGGCGCTCGCTGGGTCAAGCTCATCGGCGAGCTGCTCGAAGCGCTGCGCGGCGTGCTCGATCTCGTCATCTGTGTGGCGCATGATGTTCATCTCCTCACGCGAGGAACTGCTGGAACTTGGGTCGTAGGGCCATGGCGTGGATGACCACCACGTCATCCCCGTCCAGGTCGAGCACGCCAACCTCCAACAATGCTCCGTCGCAAGTGGGTCCGATGAGCATGGTCAGGTCGTCGTCCATGGTGATCCAGCGCACGGCGTTGCGAATCACGTGCCCGATGTCCTCTTCGGCGATGCCGTGTTTGCGGGCCGGCTCGCCGATCCTCACCTAGACAAGGTAGCTTGTCTGAAGGTAGCGGCGTCGAAGAAGCCCTAGGGCGGCCGGGTCCAGCAGGCATTCCAGCGGCAGGCTCGCGGACAGCACGGCGAGCGCGTCCTCGGCCAGGTCGACCGCGGTCATCCCGCTCTGCGGCGACCGGCGCGCCACCTCGACGAGGGTGTGCCCCTCGCCCGCGCCGAGGTCGACCACCTCATCGGCTGGGCCGCTGAGCACGAGCTCGGCCAGTCGCTCGTGCACATCCTGGACGTCGACCCTCGCCGAGCGCTGTCGCACGGGCCTCAGAGCTCGCGCAGGGCGGGGGCGTCGCGATCGCGGGCGGAGACGAGCGGCTCGTCCACGGGCCAGGCGATCCCCACGGCAGGGTCGTCGTAGGCGAACCCCGACTCCTGGACGGGGTCGTAGTAGGTCGAGCACTTGTAGACCACGTCCGCCTCGTCGGAGAGCACGGCGAACCCGTGGGCGAACCCGACGGGGACGTAGAGGGCGTGCAGGCGCTCGTCGTCGAGCTCCCAGGCCTGCCACTCGCCGAAGGTGGGCGAGCGCGGGCGGATGTCGGCCACGACGTCCCAGATCCGCCCGCGCGCGCAGCGCACGAGCTTGGCCTGGCCCGTCTGGAAGTGCATCCCGCGCACCGTGCCCCGCTTCGAGCGCGAGTGGTTGTCCTGCACCCAGCTCTCCCCGGGCAGCCATTCGGCCCGGAACGTCTCGGCGAAGAAGCCCCGGACGTCGCCGAACACCGCGGGCTCGAAGACGATCGGTCCCTCCACGAGGAGGAGGCTACGGCCGCGGCGTCGAATGAGGCACCGCCCATGAAGCGCACCCTCTCGACATCGCTGGCCGAGCCGCCCCACGGCCACCAGATCCTCTCCGCCTACATCCGCGACCGGTTCGAGGACTTCTCGCGATCGCAGAAGGACGTGGCCCAGTACATCGTCGACCACCTCGACGAGGCGGCGTTCCAGACCGCGGAGGAGCTGGCCCGCCGGGCGAACACCTCGAGCTCCACGGTCGTGCGCTTCTCGCAGGCGCTCGGCTTCGAGGGCTTCCCGGAGCTCCAGCAGGCCGCGCGCGACGAGTACCGCCGCCGCCCGCCCGAGGGTGGGGTGGCGCCGTCGCCGGCGCCGCTGTTCTCCCTCGACCACACGGAGTTCGAGGCCGCGTTCGCCGCCGACCACGTCAACGTCGAGGACACCGCCCACAAGCTCTCGCGCCCGCAGGTCGAGGCGGCGATCGACGCGATCGCCTCCGCGCGGAAGATCCTCATCGCGGGCGCCGACCAGATGGCGTTCTTCGCCTCCTACCTGCGCCACCTGCTCATGCTGCTCGACCTCCGGGCCGAGACGGTGGCCTCACCGTCGCAGGAGGCCCTGGGCCGGCTCTCGCGGATCGACTCCGAGACGCTCGTCATCGGGCTCTCGGCCGGGCGGGCGCATCCGCTCATCCACCGCACGATGAAGCTCGCGCGCCACCGCCACGCCCCCACGGTGGCGATCACCGACGCCACGCTCTCCGAGGTGGCCAAGCTCGCCCAGATCCGCCTCTACTACTCCTCGAACTCCCCGGCCTACGTGCGCTCGCACACGGCGCTGCTCTCGCTCATCCAGGCGCTCGCGTACGGCGTGTATGCGCGCGATGCCTCCCTCTACGACACGCGCATCAAGGCCTTCCGCCTGAAGTAGCGCTGAGCGGCGGGCGATAAACCCGTCCGCCCGGGGAAGGCTCGAGGTATGCGCCGCACTCTGCTCCTCGCTCTGTCTGTCGTCCTGCTCTTCGCCTTCGCCTCCTCGGCCGAGGCCCGGGTCGTCGTCAACCGCTCGATCGCGGGGATCTCCCCGGGCCTGACGCCCAAGCAGGTCCGCGCGCGACTCGGGCGCCCCGGCCGGGTGAACCGCGCCGGCCGCGCGATCATCGGCTACCACTACGACGCGCCGCGCCTCAAGCTCTTCGTCTCCTTCGCCCTGCGCACCCATCGCGCGGACGCCGTGGGCACGAGCTCCGGGCGCCAGCGCACCGGCAGGCGCATCGGCATCGGGTCGCGCCGCGGGGCGGTTCGCCGCTCCTACCGGGTCAGGTGCACGCGGTACTCGTGCACGACCCGCCCGAGCCGCTCGGGCACGACGACGTCGTTCAACTTCTCGAACGGCCGCGTCTCGGGGATCGGGCTCGGGAACAGCCGCTTCGACTGAGCCGCCGCAGCAGGTGGGGGAGGCCGGCGTGCCCGATCTCCCCCTCGGCGGCATCGGCCCCGAGGCTAGAATCGCCGCGATGCGCGACGAGGCGACGTTCGGGGTCAAGGTCGGGCTGGCGGAGATGCTCAAGGGCGGCGTGATCATGGACGTCGTCACCTCCGAGGAGGCGCGTCTCGCCGAGGAAGCGGGCGCCGCCGCGGTCATGGCGCTCGAGCGCGTGCCCGCCGACATCCGCCGCGACGGTGGCGTCGCGCGCATGTCGGATCCCGCCATGATCGTGCAGATCAAGGAGGCCGTGACCATCCCCGTCATGGCCAAGGCGCGGATCGGCCACTTCGTCGAGGCCCAGGTGCTCGAGGCGCTCGAGGTGGACTTTGTTGACGAGTCGGAAGTCTTGACGCCGGCCGACGAGGCGCATCACATCGCGAAGCACGCGTTCAGGATCCCCTTCGTCTGCGGCGCGACGAACCTCGGCGAGGCGCTGCGCCGCATCGGCGAGGGCGCGGCCATGATCCGCTCCAAGGGCGAGGCGGGCACGGGCGACATCGTCGAGGCCGTCCGCCACATGCGCTCGATCACCGGCGACATCCGGCGCCTGGCCTCCATGGACGCGGCCGAGCTCGCGACCGCCGCCAAGGACCACGCGGCGCCCGCGGAGATCGTCCGCGAGGTCGCCCGCCTCGGCAGGCTGCCGGTGCCGCTGTTCTCCGCCGGAGGGATCGCCACCCCGGCCGATGCCGCGCTGATGATGCAGCTCGGCGCCCAGGCCGTGTTCGTCGGCTCGGGGATCTTCAAGGCCGAGGACCCGGAGCGCCGGGCCCGGGCCATCGTCGAGGCGACGACCCACTTCCGCGATCCCGCGCGGATCGCCGCCGCCTCCGAGGGGCTCGGCGGGGCGATGTCCTCGCTCGAGGCGCGCAAGCTCGGCGCGGACCAGCTCCTCGCCGGTCGCGGCTGGTAGCCAGGGTCGGCATCCTCGCCCTCCAGGGCGACGTGGAGGCCCACGTGCGGATCCTGCGCGGGCTCGGGGCGGACGCCGTGGAGGTGCGCACGCCCGGGGATCTCGGGGGGCTCGACGGGCTCGTCATCCCGGGCGGGGAGTCCACCGTGATGACCCTGGGCATCGCGCGCGAGGGGCTCGCCGGCCCTCTGCGCACGCTCGCCGGCACGGGGACGCCGATCCTCGGCACCTGCGCGGGGATGATCATGCTCGACCGCGCGCACCTCGGGCTCATGGACATCGCGGTGGAGCGCAACGCCTTCGGGCGCCAGGTGCGCTCCTTCGAGGCGGACGTCGAATTGCCCGGCGTGGGAGGCCCACCTCTCCGGGCGGTGTTCATCCGCGCCCCCTGGGTCACCGACGCGGGGAAGGGGGTGGAGGTGCTCGCCGAGGTCGATGGGCATCCCGTGGCCGTGCGGCAGGGGCCTCTCCTCGCGGTGTCGTTCCACCCCGAGCTCCTCGGCGATCCGCGGGTGCACCAGCTCTTCCTGGCCGCGGTGAAGCCCGCGGCCTGACGCGGGGTATCTGTCCTCATGCACGCGACCGTGGAGCTCGGGGCCGCCCTGCTGGCGGCGGTGGTGGCGATCGCCGCCGTGGCTTCGCGCGCGCGGATCCCGACGCCCGTCGCCCTCGTGGCCGGCGGGCTGGCGCTCGGGTTCATCCCCGGGATCCCCGACGTCAACCTCGACCCGGATCTCGTGCTCTTCGCCTTCCTGCCGCCGCTGGTCTACGCGGCGGCGTTCTTCGGCTCGCGCCGCGAGCTGCGCGACCACGCGGGGCAGGTGGGGCTGCTCGCGCTCGGGCTCGTGGTCGTCACCGTCGTCGGGGTCGCCGCGGTGGCGCACTGGGTCGCCGGCCTGGCGTGGGCGCCGGCGTTCGTCCTCGGGGCCGTGCTCGGTCCCACCGACCCCATCGCGGCGACGGCGATCACGCGGCGGCTCGGGGCCCCGGAGCGCATCAACACCCTGCTCGAGGGCGAGGCGCTGATCAACGACGGCACGGCGCTCGCCGTCTACAAGATCGCCCTCGGGGCCGCGGTGTCGGGCACGTTCGCCCTGGGCAGCGCCGGGTTGAAGTTCCTCGGCGTGGCGCTCGGCGGCGCGGCGATCGGCCTCCTCGTGGGCTGGGCGGCCATCCGGGCCCGGCGGCGCATCGAGGATCCGCAGCTCGAGATCGCGTTCTCGCTGCTCACGCCGTTCGTGGCCTACCTGCCGGCCGAGCGCGTGGGGGCGAGCGGCGTGCTCGCCGCGGTCGTGGCCGGCCTCTACGTGGGGTGGTACTCCTCCGAGGTGGTCTCCCCCGGCACCCGGCTCCAGAGCGCGAGCTTCTGGCGGGTAGTCCAGTTCACCTTCGAGTCCGCGCTGTTCCTCCTCGTGGGTCTCCAGACGCCGGACGTCCTGGGCCGCATCGACGGGGCGCCGCTCTCGCTCATCGGGGAGGCGGCCGCCGTCGTCGGGCTGATCTTCGTCGTGCGCTTCGCCTGGATGTTCGTGGTCGTGCGTCTCTCGGGGGTCCCGCCCCGCCAGCTCGTGGTGCTGGGGTGGAGCGGGATGCGCGGCGCGGTCTCGTTCGCCGCCGCCCTGGCCGTGCCCCTCGCCGTGGCCCAGCGCGACCTCATCCTCTTCCTCACCATCACCACGGTGCTCGCGACGCTCGTGCCACCCTCGCTCACGCTCGGGCGGCTGGTCTGCGCCCTGGGCCTCGGGACCGGGGAGGAGGAGCGCCGGCGCGAGGTGGACGTCCGCATCCGCCTCGCCCAGGTCGCGCTCGACCGGCTCGCGGAGGTCACGGGTGAGGAGCGCCCGTCCGAGGAGGTGATGGGGCGCATGCGCGGGCTCTACGAGGCGCGGCTGGACCGGCTGGAGGCGGTGCGCGACGATCCCGACGGCGAGCGCGGGGACTCCCGCTCCTCGCGCCCGCTGCGCCGCGCGCTCGTGACCGCCGAGCGCGAGGAGCTCGCCCGCCTGCGCGAGGAACGCGAGTTGTCCCCCCAGGTCGCCGAGGAGATCCGCGAGGACCTGGACCTCGAAGAGGCGCGACTCGCGAAGGAGCAGTAGCTGTAGCTGTAGCCCACCACCGTGTTGATCGTCCGACGGTGGTCGCCAACGAGTGCCATTCCAGCGAGCGGCTTCCGTCGCACCCGCATGACACGCCGTGCTACGCTGATCGTCGTGGCCCGCGAGGTCTCCGTCCGCGAGCTGCGCAATCGGACTGCCGAGGTCGTCGCGGCAGTCCGCTCCGGTGAACGCTTGTCGCTCACCGTCAACCGGACGCCGGTGGCCGACATCGTCCCCCACGCGCCGGCTCACGATCCCTGGGTCGCCTCGACGACGCTGCGCCGGATCGTCGAGGAGGCCGGGGCCGACGACCGACTGCTCCATGACCTCGCCGCGGTCCGCGGAACCGTGATCGACGAGTCATGAAACGGGCGATCGCCGACACCTCGGTCTTCATCGCGCGCGAATCCGGGCGTCCGCTGGGCCGGCTCCCGGACGAGATCGCCGTATCCGTCGTCACCGCCGCCGAGCTCGAGCTCGGCGTCCTCCGCGCGCAAGACTCGGCCACACGGGCCACCCGACTGGCGACGCTCGCACGTGTCCGAGCCGGATACCCCCTGCTCGAGATCGACGGTGCCACCGCATCCTGCTTCGCCCGGATCGCCGATCAGCAGCTACGGGACGGGCGGAAGCTGCGCCGGCACGACACCTGGATCGCCGCGAGCGCCCTGCGCCACGGAGCCGCCGTCGTAACGCAGGACGACGACTTCACGAGCTTCAACGCGATCGAGATCATCCGCATTTAGCGCCCGCAACCGCTCGGAGTGCGCGAGAGAGCGTTGAGGATGTGACGGCGCCGACGGCCGGGAGGCGTGCCGCGAGGCGATCCTCGAGTGGAACGGTGCCCGCGTATACGAACAGCTCCCGCCGCCGCTCTGGGGCGACGAGGTGCCCCACCCGGTGGTACGGTGCTGGGGTGCCGACCGCCCATCGCCGCATACAGGTGACCGAGGATTCGGAGCTGGCCCGCGCGTTGCGCTCCGCTGCGCCCTTCCTTCCGGACGGCCTGTCCCGGGCCGGCCAGGTGCGCGAGCTCGCGCTCGTCGGAGCCAACCGCCTCATCGAGCGCGACGCGGGGGGCGTGGACCGGGCCGCGGGGCTGCGCCGGCTCGCGGCCGGCTTCGCCGATCCCGCGCGCGCCGGCGTCGACTGGGGCGCCCTACGGGAAGGCAAGCGCCACGCCTGGCCCGCCGGCTGACGTCCGTGTGGGGCTCCTGTCCACTCGTGGTCGACACGTCGGCCTGGTCGCGTGGACATCGGCCAGAGGTTCGCGACGCCTGGGTCGAGGCGCTGCTCTCAGACCGCATGCGCCTGTCCCCCGCCGTCAGGCTCGAGATCCTGCTCAGCGCACGAGACGCAGAACGCTTCGACTCCACGCAGATCGAGCTCGACGCGCTCCGGACAGCTCCGCTGAACAGCTCCGTGCTGCGAACCGCGGAGGGTGCGATGCGTGCACTCGCGCATCGCTCCTCCGGTGCGCATCGGATCCCGATCGTCGACTACCTCGTCGCCGCCGGAGCACAGGAGGTCAACGCGACCGTCCTGCACTACGACGCCGACTACGACCTGCTCGCCGCGGTCATGGATTTCGAGTCGGCATGGCTCAGCCCGCGAGGCTCGTTGCCTTGAGCTAGACCACCAGCCCGTGGCGCACGGTGTTCTCCGTGACCACGTGGGGCTCGACGAACTGCAGGAGGTAGTCGGGGCCCCCCGCCTTTGATCCTGTCCCGGAGAGGCGGTTGCCGCCGAAGGGCTGGCGGCCGACGATCGCGCCGGTGATCCCGCGGTTGACGTAGAGGTTGCCGACCGGGGTGCGCTCGGTGACCTCGACGACCGTCCGGGGGTTACGGGAGAAGAGACCGCCGGTCAGCGCGAAGGGAAGGGACTCGACCTCGTCCAGGGCGGCGTGGAGGTCCGGGACGCGGGAGACCGCGAGCAGGGGGCCGAAGACCTCCTCGCGCAGGACGGGGGCGCCTGCCGGCAGATCGGCGACCACCGTGGGCGAGCAGTACCAGCCCTGCGGCGGGACGTCGCCCCCGCGGGCGACGATCCGCCCGTCGCGGGCCGCGCCCTCCGCGTAGCCGAGCACCCGCTCCTGCGCCGCGCGCTCGATGACCGCGGGGACGTCGGTGGCGAGATCGTCCGCCGGCCCGCAGCTGAGGGCCTCCACCGCGCCGGCGAGGCGCTCGAGCAGGGCGTCCGCCACGGCCTCGTGCACGAGGACCCGGGAGGCGGCCGAGCACTTCTGCCCCGCGTAGTCGAAGGCCGAGGCCACGAGCGCGGGGACGACGTCGTCGAGGTCGGCGTCGGAGTCGACGAGCACGCAGTTCTTGCCGCCCATCTCGGCCACCACCCGCTTGACGTGGTGCTGGCCCTCACGCGGCTCGGCCGCGGCGCGGACGATCTCCAGCCCGACGGGCATCGAGCCGGTGAAGGCGATGACGTGCACGCCGGGGTGGGCGACGAGCGCCGCACCGGCCTCGCCCTCCCCGATCAGGAGCTGGAGCACGCCGTCGGGCAGCCCCCCGGCGCGCAGGGCGTCGGCGATGAGCGAGGCGCATCCCGGCGACTGCTCGGCGGGCTTGAGGACCACGGCGTTGCCCGTGGCCAGCCCCGCGGCGGTCATCCCGCAGGGGATCGCCACGGGGAAGTTCCAGGGCGCGATCACCGCGACGACTCCACGCGGGCGGTAGGCCATCCCGTTGCGCTCGCCCGGGACCTGGAGGAGCGTGACGCCCGCGGCCAGGGCCAGCGCGCCGCGCGCGTAGTACTCGAGGAAGTCGATGGCCTCGCACGCGTCGGCGTCGGCCTCGGGCCACGGCTTCGCGCACTCGCGGACCATGAGGGCGGCGACCTCGAGGCGCCGCTCGCGCAGCCAGGCCGCGGCGCGGAGGAGGACCCCGGCGCGCTCGGACGCCGGCGTCCGTGACCAGCCCCGGCCCGCCTCGGTGGCCGCGCCCACGGCGGCGTCGGCGTCGGCCGCGGAGCCGACGCCCGCCACGGCGACCACGCGCTCCGGGTCGCCGGGGTCGGTGGACACGAGCGCGTCGCCGTCACCGAGCGGCAACGGCAGCCGGGCGTCCACCGCGGCGAGCGCCTCCGGGAGCCCGGCCCGCACGCTCGCCCGGCGCAGCTCGAGGATCGGCTCGTTGACGAAGGGAGGAAGGGTCACGGGCACGCCGTCACGGTGCCGCCAGCAGCTCCTCGAGCGCGACGCCGCGGGCCTGGTCGGCCAGGAAGGAGTCGTTCGCGGTGTTCTCGAGCAGGCGGCGGACGAGGTAGGCCATCCCCGCCACGAGGTCCCCGACCGGGCAGTAGGCACGAACACTCTGGCCGCGGGCGGCGAGCGCGGTCCCCAGGTCGTCGCCCAGCCCGCGCAGGATCTGGAGCTCGAGCTCGTGCGGACACCCCGCCAGCTCGTCGTAGGCGATCGCGTGGGCGACCGAGCGGAGGTTGTGCGAGGCCACGGCCACCCGCACCGCGGGCCGGGCGTCGAGCAGCCGCTGCGTCAGGCGCTCGAAGTTCCGGTCGCACTCGGCCTTGACCTCGAAGACCGGCGGGGCCCACCCGTGCTGGCGGGCCTCCACCACCTCGTGGTCCCAGTAGGCGCCCTTGACGAGGCGCACCACGAGCGGCGGCTCGCGCTCCACCTCACGAGCCCACACGAGCACACGGTCGAGCGTCCCGGGGGAGTCGGTGAGGTAGGCCTGGAGCACGATCCCCGCACTCGGACCGCGCGCGAACTCGGGCTCGGCGAGCAGCGCGAGGACGAGCTCGAGCACCACCTCCCGGGAGTCCAGCGACTCCATGTCGACGTGGAGGTGGGCGCCGCGGTCCCGCGCCCGGCGGAGCAGGGGCCGCAGGCGCTCGGCGGCGTCGCGCTCACCGCGCTCCGGCGCCGCCGTGCGCAGCACGGGCGTGAGCGCGGAGACCTTCACCGAGAGGTTGGCCTCCGGCGCCCCGGGCCAGCGCGCGTGGGCGGCCGCGAGCTCGTCGAGGGCCGTGGCGCAGCGCGCGGCGTACAGGTCGGCCTCCGCGGCGCTCACCGTGGCCTCTCCGAGGAGGTCGACCGAGGCGAGGATCCCCCGGCGGTGCAGGCGCTCGAGGACCGGCAGCGCCGCACGCGGATCCTCACCGACGATGAAGCGGTGGGCCATGTGCCGCACGCCCGCCGCCGCGGCCGCTCCCAGCGCGATCCGGCCCGGCCGGGATCCGGCCATGGCCACCGCGGCCCCCACCGGGGCCGACCGATCCCCGACCTCCTCGAGAAAGGCGCTGAGGTGCTTCGCGAGATCGTCGACTCCCTGGCACGCGGGCACCACGTCGACGAAGCGGAAGAGCGCGGCCCGGAGCTCGTCGTCGTCGGCGGCGAGGTCCATCGCCTTGGCGTCGAGCGAGCCGACGGGGTGGCGCAGGGGGGAGGGGAAGGCCGCGGCCAGCTCCGAGCCGACCGCGTGGATCCGGCCCTCGAGCTCGCGTGGGTGCGGCTCGGCGGGGCGGGGCTCGGGTGGGCGGGCCACCATCGGAGCGAGGCTACCCCGGCGACCACCCCCGCAGCCGGGGCACGAGCCACGCCGCCTCCAGGGCGATGCGCGAGGACATCTTGGACCGGCCCATGGGGCGGTCCCGGAAGGTGATGGGGACCTCGCGCACGCGGAAGCCGGCCCGCAGCGCCCGGTAGGTCAGCTCGATCTGGAAGGAGTAGCCCTCGGAGCGGATCGAGGACAGGTCGATCCCCTCGAGCACCGCGCGCCGGTGCGCCTTGTAGCCGCCGGTGAGATCGCTGACGTCGACCCCGAGCACGGCGCGGGCGTAGACCGAGCCGCCCCGGGAGATCCAGCGCCGCAGCGGCCCCCAGTCCTCGACGCGGCCCCCCGGGACGTAGCGCGAGCCGAGCGCGACGTCGGCGCCGGCGGTCAGGGCGCCGAGCAGGGCGGGAAGGTGCGCCGGGTCGTGGGAGAAGTCGGCGTCCATCTGCACGACGGTGCCGGCTCCGGCGGCGAGCACGTGACGGAAGCCCGCGAGGTAGGCCCGGCCCAGCCCGCCCTTGCCCGGGCGGTGCAGCACCTCGAGCCGACCGCCAAGCCCCGGCCGCAGCCCCTCGGCGATCCGCCCGGTCCCGTCGGGCGAGTTGTCGTCCACCACGAGGATCCGCCAGTCCCCGGGGGCGAGCGCCTCGAGCTCCACGGCGACCGCCCGGACCAGGCCGGGCAGGGTGGCGGCCTCGTCGTAGGTCGGGATGACGAGCCAGAGCGTGTCCACGGGCGGGGCGGGAAGCTAGCTTGCGGCGCATGCGCATCGCCCTCGCCGCCGACGAGCGCACCGGTGTGGCGGAAGCCGTGGCCGCCGAGCTCGAGCGCCGTGGCCACGAGGTCGTCCGCCACGGCGCCCTCGCGGCCGAGGAGCGGGAGGACTGGGCGTGGGCGAGTGAGGCGGCCGCGCGTGACGTGGCCGCGGGCCGGGCCGACCAGGGCGTGGTCTGCTGCTGGACGGGGACGGGCGCGTCGATCGCCGCGAACAAGGTCGCGGGGGTCCGTGCCGCCCTGTGCGCCGACGCCCGGACGGCCGAGGGCGCCCGCCGCTGGAACGACGCCAACGTCCTCGCGCTCTCCCTGCGGACGACCTCGCACGCCGAGCTCGAGGAGATCCTCGACGCCTGGTTCTCCGGCGCGCCGAGCACGGAGGAGGACGACCGGGCCAACGTCGCTCACCTCGCCGAGATCGAGAGCGCGCCATAGACGGTCCCGCCCGCGCGCCGCAGACCGACGACGAGGCGCTCCTCGCCGAGCCGGCGCCCGGCGTCCCCGCCCGCGGGGAGACCGACGCCACGCGCATCGCGCGGATGTCCGGCGAGCTGGCGATGGGGTTCGCCACGCTGGCCCACGTCGAGCGGGCGATCTCCATGTTCGGCTCCGCGCGGGTACCGCCGGGGACCGCCGAGTACGAGCGCGGCCGTGACCTCGCCCACCGGCTGGGCTCCGCCGGCTTCGCCGTGATCACCGGCGGCGGCCCGGGCCTGATGGAGGCCGCGAACCGCGGGGCCCGCGAGTCCGGCGCGATGTCGATCGGACTGACCATCGAGCTCCCGCACGAGGCGCAGGGCAACCCCTGGATCGACGTTCCCCTGCACTTCCACTACTTCTTCACGCGGAAGGTCATGTTCGTCCGCTACGCGACGGCGTTCGTGGTCCTGCCCGGCGGGTTCGGGACCCTCGACGAGCTCTTCGAGGTGCTCACGCTCATCCAGACGGGGAAGATCCGCAACTTCCCCGTCGTCCTCGTCGACTCGGCCTACTGGGCGCCGCTCGTCGAGTTCCTGCGCACGCGCCTCGCCGCCGAGGGCCGGATCGACGTCGACGACCTCGACCTCCTGCGTGTCGAGGACGACCCGGAGCGGGTGGTGGAGATCGTCGCGGCCGCCGCCCACCGCACCCGCCCCCGGGCCTAGGCAGATCAAGCGCGGATGACCGACAGGACCTCGTCGCGCCGGCGCTCCATGTCCTCCCGGGAGGCGAGCGACTCGAGGTTGAGGCGCAGGAGCGGCTCGGTGTTCGAGGGGCGCACGTTGAAGTGCCAGTCCTCGTAGTCGACGGAGACGCCGTCGAGCTCGTCGATCTTCCCGTCGGCGTACTGCTGGCGGAGCTCGTCCATCTTCCCCTGCGGGTCGGCGACCTCCGAGTTGATCTCGCCCGAGAGGAAGTACTTCGCGCGCAGCGGCCCGAGGAGCTCGGAGAGCTTCGCGTCCTGCGTCGACAGGAGCTCGAGGATGAGCAGCGCCGGCAGCGTGCCCGAGTCGGCGTTGTAGAAGTCACGGAAGTAGTAGTGGCCGGAGACCTCGCCGCCGAAGATCGCGCCCTCGTCGCGCATGCGGGTCTTGAAGAACGCGTGGCCCACCCGGTTGCGCTTGGCTTCGCCGCCCTCGGCCCGCACGAGGTCGGCCACGGCGCGCGACGCGCGGACGTCGTAGAGGATCGTCGCGCCGGGATCCTTCTTCAGGAGCGACACGCCGAGCAGCGCGGTGAGGAAGTCACCGTCCACGAACTCGCCGGTGTCGTCGATGAAGAAGCAGCGATCGGCGTCGCCGTCCCATGCGATGCCGAGCTCGGCGCCCTCCGAGCGCACCTTCTCGACGATGAAGCGGCGGTTCTCCGCGAGCAGCGGGTTGGGCTCGTGGTCGGGGAGGTTCCCGTCCGGGGTCCAGTAGGTCGTCACGAGGTCGAGCCCGAGGCCCTCGAGCAGCGGCCCGACCATCGGCCCGGCCATCCCGTTGCCGCCGTCGACGACGACCCGGCGCGGCTTCACGGCCCCGGGGTCGATGAACTCCAGGGCCCGGGCGCGGAACTCCTCGGCGATGTCGACCTCCTCGGCCGAGCCTCCGCCCGGGGGCGTCTCGTCCAGCCCGCCCTCGGTGACGATCCGCCTGAGGTCGCCGATGCCCGCGTCCCCCGACAGCGCGATCGCCCCCCGCTTGACGAGCTTGGCTCCGGTGTACTTCGCGGGGTTGTGCGAGGCGGTGCACATGAGCCCGCCGTCGAGCTCGCGGGAGCCCACGAGGAAGTACAGCATCTCCGTCCCGACGCGGCCCGCGTCGAGCACGTGCGCGCCCTCGGCCTGCATGCCCGCCGAGTAGCGCGCGGCCATCGCCGGGGCGCTGAGGCGCATGTCGCGCCCGAGACCGATGCGCAGCTCCCCCGGCGCCCTGCCGGCCTCCTCGGCGAGGACGTGGACGAAGGCGCGGCCGATGCGCTCGGCGGCCTGCTCGTCGATCTCCTCCCCGTAGACCCCGCGAACGTCATAGGCCTTGAAGACACCGGACGGCGGGAGTTCGCTCATGCCCGGATCGTAGGTGCCCGCTAGCATCGCCGCGTGCCCCCTCCCGGCACCCTCGCCGCCCCTGCTCTCACGACCTGCGCCTGGTGCGGCGCCGTCGCGACCCACGCCTCCACGAACCGCACGCTCTGCTCGGTCTGCGGGGTCGCGACCACCCGTCCGTGGCCCAGCGACGTGGAGCTCGCGGAGGCCTATGGCGAGTGGTACCGGCCCGACGCCGGGCGCTTCGCGGGCCCGGGCGATGGGATCCTGCGCCTCTCGCGTGGCGCGCTGGCCCGGCGGCTCGATCGCATCGCCCCGCCCGGCCCGGTGCTCGACGTGGGGGCGGGCGACGGGGCACTGCTCGACGCGCTGCGCCAGCGCGGGCGCGAGGCGGTCGGGCTCGAGCGCGTCCGCATGCGCGACGACGTCCGCGAGACCGACATCGTCGACTTCGACGAGCGCCGTGGGGAGTGGGCGGCGGTCGTCTTCTGGCACTCGCTCGAGCATCTCCGCGACCCGGGCGCGGCGCTCGAGCGTGCCGCCGCGCTGCTCCGCCCCGGCGGGGCGCTCGTGGTCGCCCTACCGAACGCCGGGAGCTGGCAGGCCTCGCTGTTCGGGGACCGGTGGTTCGCCCTGGACATCCCTCGCCACCTCGTGCATGTGCCGACCGACGCGCTGGTCCGGAGGATCAGCGGCGCCGGGCTCATACCGCGTCGGGTGAACACCTGGCGGGGGGGGCAGGTCGCCTTCGGCTGGCTGCATGGGCTGATCGGGAAGATGCCGGGCCATCCCGACCTCTACGACGCGATCCGCCGGCCCGAGGCCCGGCAGGCGCCCATGTCCGAGCGCCGCCGGCTCGCCACCCTCGCCGCGGCGGTCGCATCTCTGGCCCCGGCGATCGCCCTCGCCTGCGTCGAGGTCGCCGGGGGGCGTGGCGGCACCGTCTACGTCGAGGCCCACCGCCCGTAGTGGCCGGCCCGGCAGGACTCACCGGCGAGCGGGTCTCGACCGCCGCCGGGGGGTTCAACCCGACCTGGCAGCGTCACGTCGCGGCCTACGCGCTGTGCGCCGACCTCCTGCCGCCGGGGCGCGTCCTCGACCTGGGCTGCGGAATGGGGCACTCCTACTCCCGTCTGGCGCCGCGCGAGACCGTGGGCGTCGACCTCGCTGCGCATGCGCTGGTCGGTCAGGAGCGCGAGACCCACGTGGCCGACATGCGGATGCTCCCCTTCCCCGCCGCGTCGTTCGCGTCGGTGCTCGCCGTGCAGTCCATCGAGCACGTGCCCGACCCCGAGCGGGTGCTGGCCGAGGTGACGCGTGTGCTCGTGCCGGACGGGAGGGCGGTCTTCGTCACCCCGAACCGCCTCACGTTCGGTCGACGCGACGAGATCATCGACCCCTACCACTTCGTCGAATACGACGCCGGCGAGCTCCGGGCTCTGTGCGGGCCGTGGTTCGGCGAGCTCGAGCTCGTGGGGCTCTTCGGTTCCGCGCGATACGGCGCGCTCGTGGCCGCCGAGCACGTCCAGCTCGATCGTCTCCTCGCGCGCGACCAGCTGCGGCTCCGTCGTCGGGTGCCGCGACGCGTGCTCCAGGTCCTCTACGACCGCATCCTCGCCCGCCGCCGGGCGGTGGCGTCGCCGGAGGCCGCGGCGATCCGGGTGGAGGACTTCCGACTCGGCGTAGACCCACTCGACGCGGCGCTCGACCTCGTCGCCGTCGGACGGCGGCCACGGCGGTGAGCGACCGGCCCACGGTGGCGATTCTGTGCGGTGGACGGGGAACCCGCCTCCAGGAGCACACCCGGTCCATCCCCAAGGCGCTCGTCGAGGTGGGCGGCGAACCCATCCTGGGGCATGTCGTCCGGATCTACGCCGCCCAGGGCCTGACGCGCTTCCTCCTGCTGACGGGCTACCTCGGCGAGCAGGTCGAGGCCTACGCCGCGGCGGCAACGTGGCCGGCGGACATCCAGGTGCGTTGCCTGGACACCGGGGAGGACACCCCGACAGGCGGCCGGCTCGCGCGGGCAGCCGGAGAGCTCGGAGCGGGCACCTCGCTGGTGACGTACGCCGATGGCGTCGCCGACATCGACCTGGGTGCCCTGCTGGCCTTCCACCGCGCTCGTGGCCGGCTCGCCACGGTGACCGTGGTCCGGCCCCCGCTGCCCTTCGGCGTGGCCGACCTCGACGGGGAGGACCGCGTGGTTGCGTTCCACGAGAAGCCGCGGTCGGCGCACTGGCTGAACGGCGGGTCCTTCTGCTTCGAGCCCGGGGCTCGCGCGCATCGGCTCAGACTCCGTCTCGAGCGTGAGCCGCTCGAGCGCCTCGCCGCGATGGGCCAGCTCACGGCCTACCGACACGAGGGCTTCTGGGAGTGCATGGATACCTACAAGGACGCGGTGACGTTGAACGACCTCTGGGCCCGCGGCTGCGCGCCCTGGGTCGTCTGGGCCTGAGATGGGCGGCACCTCGCTCGTGCACGCGGCCCTCGTCGTGGCCGCCGTCGGCGCGCTCGCGCTCGCCGCCGGGCGCATCGCGGGGGTGGCGGCGCACGGCGGGGTGGAGCGTCTGCTGGCGGGCGCGGTCGTCGGGGCCGCCCTCGCCGTCGCCGAGGAGTTGTCGCTCGGGCTCGCGGGGCTGGGTGGGTCGGCCCCCGCGCTCGCCGGGGCGGCTGCGCTGACGTGGGTCGCGACGCGGATGTGGGTCCCCGCTGCTCGGCCCGCCCTCGCGACCGCGGCCTGGCGGGGGGTACGAGGGGGCGGAGCCGATGTGCTCGCGGGGGGCGCGCTCGGCGGTGCGGTGGCCGCGGCGGCGATCGTCCTGCTCCAGCGACCGGGGTTGGGCTTCGACTCGCTGGCCTACCACCTTCCCGAGGCGCTCGGATGGATGCGCTCGGGTCGGCCGGGCTCCGTCGACCTGGTGGAGTGGAACCTCCCGGTGGGCAACTACCCGCTCACCTCGGAGGTCGGATTGACCTGGCTGCTGGCGCTCACGCGCTCGTTCGCACCGGTCGCCCTCCTCGCGCCCGCGCTGGTGGGCCTCGCCGCCCTGGCCCTCGGCGCCGCCGCGCGCTGGCTCGGCGCGCCGCGCTGGGCAGCGATCGCAGCGGCCACGTCGTTCCTCGTCCTCCCGCTCGTCACCTCGCAGCTCGCGGCCTACACAGCCGGCTCCGACCTGCCGGCTCTCGCGGCGGTCCTCTGTGGTCTGGCTCTCGCCGCCCGCGCAGACGCCCATCCCGCCCTGCTCGGTCCCGCGCTCGTGGCCGTCGGCCGCGCGGTGGGCACGAAGACCACGGCGGCGCCGCTCGGGTTGGGGGTCGTCGCGCTCGGAATCGTCCGGGCGCGGGGAAGGGGCCCGCTCCCCCGGCCGGTGCTCGGGCTCGCCGCCCTCCTCGCGCTCGCGGTGGGGGCGCCGTGGTACGTCCGCAACACGCTCGAGCACGGCTGGCCGCTCTGGCCCTTCGCCCGCGGGCCCACCGGGGACCCGCGCCCGGCGGCCCTGGCCGCGCTCCCCGACTCGTTGCTCGGCGCCCCGCACCGGACCTCGCGGGCCATGTGGGCGAGTACCTCGGGCGCTTGGCCGGCGGGACGCTCCTGCTCACGGCCGCTCCCGCGGTGGCCCTCGTCGCGCGCCGCCGGGGGGTGGTGCTCGCCGCGGCGGCGACCGTGGTCGGAGTGCTGCTGTGGGCGGCGGCGCCCGTCACGGGGCGCAGCGCGGACCCCTCGGCCGCCTACATCGCGCTCACCACGCTGCGCTATCTCCTTCCGACGCTCGCGCTGGGCGCCCTGGCGGTGGCGCTCGCCGCGGCGGCTCCCCGCGCCCGTCCCCTCGCGGCGCTCGCGCTGGCCGGCGCGACCGCCTGGAGTGCGCTGCGGGTCGCGGCTCTGCCGCCCGACGAGCGCGTCGCGACGGGCGTGATCGTCCTCGCCGCCCTTGCCGGCCTGCTCACGGTCGCCGTCCTGGGACGTGTGCTCTCGGGGAGCGCCGTCGCGGCGGGGGGAGTGCAGCCGCGGACCGGCGCGCTCGCCGTGGCGGTCGCGGCGGTGGCCTCGGTCGGCGTGCTCGTCGTCGGCGCTTCGGGGTGGGTGGCGCGTCACGGCCGGTCGCCGTCGGCATGGGACGCGGGCGCCGCCACGTGGCTCGCCGCGCAGCCGCGGTTCCACGAGCCGCGCGACGACGTGGCGATGGCGCCCTTCGCGATGGCGGCACTCGCCGGCGAGCACCTCCAGCATCCCGTGGTGACGATTCCGCCGCCCGAGCGCTGTCCGGCCCTGCGCCGCCGTCTCGGGCGCGGATGGATCGTCCTCGTGCGCCCGGCGCCCGTGCGGTTCCTCGACTGCCTGCGCCCGATTCCGGCGGCATTCGCCGACCAGCATCTGTCGGTCTGGTCGCCTCGCTCCCCGTGACCTCCGGCCGAGCGGGACGAGACATCTAGCATGGCGGGCCGCATGCGCTCCGTGTTCGTGACGGGCGGCTGCGGGCTGCTCGGCTCCTGGCTCGTGCGGGCGCTCCTGGCCCGGGACGTGGAGGTGACCGTCCTGCGGCGCGACGAGACCCTCGCTCGGCGCTCGTGCTGCACGGCGACGAGGCGCGCTGCAACGTCGTGCGCGGGGACGTGGAGGACGGCGCGCTCGTGCTGCGGGCGCTGGGCGAGTACGACGCGGACACCGTGTTCCACCTCGCGGCCCAGACGCTCGTCCCGACCGCGAACCGCTCACCCCGCTCCACGTGGGAGACCAACGTCCGCGGCACGTGGACCGTGCTGGAGGCGTGCCGGGAGCTCGGTGTCGCCCGCACGGTCGTCGCCGCCTCCGACAAGGCCTACGGCCCGCATGACGAGCTGCCCTACACGGAGTCCCACGCGCTGCGCCCACGCTTCCCCTACGACGTCTCCAAGGCCGCGGCCGACCTGATCGCCCGCTCCTACTGGCCGACCTACGGCCTGCCCGTGGCCACCACGCGCTTCGCCAACCTCTACGGAGGGGGGGACCAGAACCGCTCGCGGCTGGTGCCCGAGGCGGTCGCCGCGGCGCTGGGCGGGCGGGCGCCGGTGATCCGGTCGGACGGCTCACCGCGCCGCGACTTCATCTACGTCGAGGACGCCGTGACCGCGTACCTGGCGCTCGCCGACGCGCTCGACGGCGACGGCGCGCGGGGCGAGGCGTTCAACGCGGGGGGCGGCGAGCCGCACTCCGTGCTCGAGGTCGTCGAGCTCGTCTGCCGCGCGGCCGGCACCGAGATCGCGCCCGACGTGCGCGGCACGGGCACCCCGGAGGGGGAGATCGACGCCCAGTGGGTCGACGCGTCCAAGCTGCGTGCGCTCACGGGGTGGATGCCCGGGGTCGGGCTCGAGGACGGCCTCGAGCGGACCGTGGAGTGGTACCGCGCCCACCCCCGCGCGCTGTAGCTCGGCTAGCCCTTGACGGTGAGGGTGCCGGTCATGCCGGGATGGATCGTGCACTCGTACTTGATCGTCCCGGCCTTCTTCGGCGTGAAGGAGTAGGAGCCGCCGGAGCCGAAGTTCTGCGAGGAGAAGGACGCGCCGGAGTCGGCCTTGACGTTGTGGTCGACCTGGTCTGAGTTCGTCCACGTCACCTTCTGGCCCACCCTGACGCTCACGGAGGCCGGGGCGAACTTGATGTCCTTCATCGTGATCTTCGTCCCGCCGCCGCCGGAGGGGGATCCGCCCGAGGAAGAGGATCCCTTGTCGCCCGAGGAGGAGGACGAGCCGCAGCCGGCGGCGACGAGAGCGACGGCGAGGAGGGTGGTGAGGAGTCGGGTCACATCTCGACGATACGCCCTGGGTAGCCTTCCGGGCCAATGTCCGGACACTCGAAATGGGCGTCGATCAAGCACAAGAAGGCGATCGTCGACTCCCGCCGCGGTCAGCAGTTCACGAAGCTCGCGCGGGCGATCACGGTCGCCGCGCGCGAGGGCGGAGGGGATCCGACGGGGAACGCCTCCCTCGGGCTCGCCGTGCAGAAGGCGCGCGACGCCTCCATGCCCAAGGACAACATCGAGCGCGCGATCGCGAAGGGGACGGGCGAGGGCGCCGACACCGATGCGATCGAGGCCGTCGCCTACGAGGGCTACGGCCCGGGCGGGGTCGCGCTACTCATCGAGGCGTTCACCGACAACCGCAACCGCACGGGCGCCGACGTCCGCCACCTGCTCGGCAAGCACGGGGGGAACCTCGGCGAGCCGGGGTCGGTGTCCTACCTCTTCGACAAGAAGGGGCTCGTGGTCGTCGACGCCGAGCGCTGGGAGGAGGACGACCTCATTGTCGCCATCGACGCCGGCGCCGAGGACATCGCGCGCGACGACGACGTGTGGGAGATCCTCTGCGCGCCCGCGGACCTCGCCGCGGTGCGCGAGGCCCTGACCCAGGCCGGCATCGAGGTGGAATCCTCCGAGGTCGCCCAGCGCCCCGCGGTGCTCGTGCCGCTTGACGCCGATGGTGCGGGGAAGGTGCTGCGCCTCGTCGACGCGCTGGAGGAGAACGACGACGTGAGCGCGGTCCACGCGAACTTCGACGTGCCCGCCGACGTGATGGAGCGGGTCGCGGGGTAGGAGTATGTGTCGCTATTCGCGACTGGGGACCCGCCTCCGGCGGCCACTTGGCCGCCTCCGGCACCCCTAGTAGGCGCGGTACGGCCGGGCGAGCACCAGCATCCGGTCGCGGAAGTCGGGCGCCCACATGCGCTCGGCGACCCCGGCCCGCTTCGCCCCGGCCACGAGCGCGCGGGCGAGCGCAGGCGAGTAGCCGCCGATCCGCTCGAGGTAGTAGCGCACGGTGAACGCCTTGGGCGCGGTGCGGAGCTCGAGCACCTGGTAGCCCGAGCGCTCGAGCAGCGTCCGCAGCGAGCCCCGGGTGAAGTACTGCACATGGGTGGGGATCACCGACCACCAGCGTGCCCCCATCACCCGGGCGAGCCGGGACCCCGCGTCGGGCAGCACGAGGCAGACCACCCCGCCGGGGGCCAGCGCGGGGGCGATCCGCTCCCGGAGCGCGGCCCCCGGGTCGATCAGGTGCTCGAGGACGTCCCCGAGGACCACCGCCCGGAACGCGCGCTCTGCGAGCGGCGCCGCGAAGAGGTCGGCGCCGACCACGTCGAGTCCGAGCTCCTCCCGCGCGTAGGACGCCGCCCACCCGCTCGGCTCGACCCCGGTCGGCTCCCAGCCGCGGCCGCGCGCCTCAGCCAGGAGGAACCCGACCCAGCACCCGAGGTCGAGGATCCGCCCGGGCGTGGTCCACGCCTCGATCCGCTCGACCACCCGGCGCGCGGTCTCGCGCTGGCCCGCCTCCTCGGCCACGTAGTCGTCGCTCGCCGCCTCGCCGTAGGCCTCGGCGAGCTCCTCCGCGGGAGGGAAGGCCGCGAGCTGCATGTGCCCGCACCCCGGGCAGCGCACGATGTCCGCGAGCGCCGTCCCGAACGCGTCCGTCGTGGGGATGAGCCCCGCGGCGCCGGCCGGTCCGGCGACGGCGAGGTGGGGCTCGAGGCGCGGCGAGCCACAGGCGGCGCAGGACATGCGGGCGCGAGGGTAGACGTCCGCGCGCGATCTAGACTCGGCCCCCCGTGACCCCGGCTGCCCGGCGTGAGCTGCGCCTCCTCTCCGTCGTGGCGCCCATGTGCGACGAGGAGGACACGGCGGGCGCGTTCTGCGCGCGCGTGCGCGCCGTGCTCGGCGATGTACCGTTCGAGCTCATCGTCGTCGACGACGGCTCGCGGGACCGGACGGCCGGCATCGTGGCCGGCCTCGCGGCGATCGACCCGCGGGTGAAGCTCCTGCGGCTCTCACGCAACTGGGGTCACCAGACGGCGCTCACCGCGGGCCTCGACCGCGCGAGCGGCGACGCCGTGGTCTGCCTCGACGGCGACCTCCAGGATCCCCCCGAGGTCATCGGAGAGCTGCTCGAGCGCTGGCGCGCGGGGGCCGACGTCGTCTACGCGGTGCGTCGCTCGCGCGCCGGGGAGAGCCGCTTCAAGCTCTCCTCGGCACGCTGGTTCTACCGGACGCTCGGGCGGCTCTCCGACACGCCGGTCCAGGCCGACGCGGGGGACTTCCGCCTCCTCGACCGCCGCGCGCTCGACGCCGTGCTGGCCATGCGTGAGCGCAACCGCTACCTGCGGGGGATGACGGTGTGGGTGGGCTACGACCAGGCCTCCGTCGCCTACGACCGCGAGGCCCGCACGGCCGGGAGCACGAAGTACACCGTCCGGAGGATGCTGCGCTTCTCCTTCGACGCGATCACCTCGTTCTCCCACGCGCCGCTGCAGGTCGCCACCCTGCTGGGCTTCTGCTTCGCCGGCATCGCCTTCCTCGGGATGCCGGTGGCCATCGGCCTTCGGATCGGCGGGCTCTTCGTGCCGGGCATCGCCTCGGTCCTGCTCGCCGTGCTGCTGCTCGGGGGCATCCAGCTCATCGCCGTGGGGCTGATCGGCGAGTACGTCTCGCGCATCTACGACGAGGTCAAGGCGCGACCGCTCTACCTCGTGGCCGAGGAGATCAACCTCGAGCCGCGCGACGCGCTCCCGGAGCCGGAGGATCCGCGGATCGGCGCCATCCCGTGAATACCCCGGAGGCGGCGAGCAGCGCGATGACGGGCTCGAAGGGGACGCGGTAGCGGGTCGCCGCGGCGGTGGAGAACACCACGGCGGCGGCGAGGGCGAGGGCGACCAGGGGCCAGACGAGCGCGGGCCGGCGCCGGGCGCGCCAGAGCCCGAGCAGCGCGAGCGGCAGCAGGATCCAGTGCAGGGCGAGGGCGATCGCGGTGAGGGGCCGCGAGCGCCCGTTGATCTGCGCGTCCTCGAGCACGCGGGCGGGGCGGCGGACGTCCCACAGCCGGGACAGGCCGTTCCAAAAGAAGGCGTCCGCGAGGGAGGCGGGGTGGTCGGCGATGTAGCTCCGCGCGCGTTGGAGCAGTCGCGAGCGCAGCGCGACGTCTCCCAGGGGCTGCGCGCGGCGGAAGAGGTCGAGGTCGCGGCGGGTCACCGGGCGCCACGCCCAGGGGTAGGTCCGGTCGTGGGCGGCGTCGTCGTTGAACGTGCCGTAGAGGGCGGAGTCCTGGATGGAGACGGGGACGAAGCCGCCCGCCACGCGGTGGTTGCGGTAGGCCCAGGGCGCGAGGACGAGCGCCGCGCTCACGCCGGCGAGCGCCGTGAGCGCCACCCCCCGCCGGAGCCCGAGGCGCAGCGCGAGGGCCACGAGCACCGGGGCGAGCAGCAGGCCCGCCGTGGGCCGGATGAGCAGGGAGACACCCACGAGGGCGCCGACCACCGCCGCGCGCCGTGGGCCCGCCGGCCGCTCGAGTACGAGCAGCAACACGAGCAGCGTGAGCGGCGTGGCGAAGACCTCGGGGAAGAGCCCGACGTCGTAGTCCCAGGCGAAGGGGTGCACCGCCACGACCGCCGCCCCCGCGAGGCCCACGCTCTCGCCCCACAGGCGCCGCCCGAGCGCCCACGTGAGCACGATGGTCACGCAGCTCGCGAGCGCCTGGGCGAGCCGCATGAGCGTCAGCGACGGCCCCAGCACCGAGAACCACGCGCCGACCCACGCCGGGTACGCCGGCGCCTTCCACAGCGAGGGATGCGGGATGCCGTAGGGCAGCGCCGACCACCAGGGGTGCCCGGCGGCGAAGAAGCGGCCCTCGGCGGCGTACTCGATCTCGTCGCCCCGCAGCGCCCAGTCGCGTGTGGCGAGGACGTAGGCGACGCGCACGAGAAGGCCCGCGAGGACGATCCCCGCCAGCAGGCGATGCCGCCTCAGCACGCCTCGAGCACCGTCGCCGCCGCCTGCCCGCCGAGCCGCACGGAGTAGTTCGTCCCGCGGTCCTCCGGATAGATCTGCGTGGTGTTGGCGAGGAAGAGGCCGGGGGCGCCGGTGGCCAGCGGCGGGATCCGCTTCCCGTAGCCCACGGTGACGACGGGCTGGGCGGCGGGCTCCGAGTGCAGCCAGGACCGCCGCACCCACGCCGTCTCCCAGGAGGGGTTCACGCGGCGTAAACCATCCTCGTAGTGCGCGAGCAGCGCGGGGGCGTCGAGGGCGAGCAGCGGGTCGTCGCGGGCGACGTAGTTGGCCACGTAGAGGAAGCGGCGGCCGTCGTAGCGCGCGGCGCCGACGAGGTTCGTGTGCTCGATGAGGCCGACGAAGGGCAGGGCGGGGTCGGCGACGTTCGTCCAGTAGAAGGGCGTGAAGGAGCGGTCGAGCTCGAGCAGGAGGCAGAGCGCGGCGTGGTACTCGACCGCCAGCAACCGATCGCGATAGCCCGGGGCCAGCTCGGCGGCGAGGTCGGGTGCCAGCAGGGCGGAGAAGACGTCGGAGGGAACGGTGGCGAGGACCGCGTCGTAGCGCTCCTCGCCCGCGGGCGCGAAGGCCCGTGGGTCGTGCCCGGCCCGGAACGACCCTGGGGCGCCCGCCACGACCGCCAGCCGCCCGTCCCCGGCGCGCCTCACCCGGGCGGCGGGACGATCGATCAGCAACCGTCCGCCGCCCGCCTGGATCTCCTCGCCCAGCCGCGTCCACAGGGGCTCGAAGGACCCGCGCGGATAGCCCAGGAGCTCTTGCCGCGCCTCCGCTCCCTTGATCTGGCGCCGCAGCGTGAGCTTGCCCCACAGCCACGCCATGGAGATGTCCTCCGCGCGGTCGCCGAACTTCCCGCGCAGCAGCGGTCCCCACACCTCGTCCCAGGCGGGAGTGCCCATGGCGCGCCGCACCCACGAGTAAGCGGTCTCGGCCTCGAAGGGCGCGACGCCACCCTTGCCGCGCTGCAGCCGCAGCACCGCGAGCCCCATGCGGATCCGCGCGAGCGGCGGGAGCGGCGAGAAGCGCAGGAGGTCTCCCGGCGAGGTGAAGGGGAACGAGCGCCCGCGGGTGAACACGGCGACGCTCGAGGGCCGCCACTCCACGCTGTCGCCGAGGCCGAGCTCCTCACACAGCGCGACGATGTGCTCGTCGGAGGTGAACCAGTGGTGGTAGTAGCGCTCGAGCAGGTGGCCACCGCCCACGTCGAGCGTTGCCGCCTGGCCGCCGAGCCCCGGCCAGCGCTCGTAGACGTCGCACGGGACCCCGGCCCGCCCGAGCGAGCACGCGGCGACGAGGCCGGCCACGCCGGCGCCGAGGACGGCGACGCGACCACCGGGCAGCACGTGGGCCAGGCTACGCTGCCGCCCGTGCCGCTCGGAAGCGAGCTCTACGACTCCGGGTACTTCGAGTCCGACCGCTGCGAGGGGTGGGAGGACTTCCGCTCGGGGAGGGGCCTCTCGGCACTGAAGCGGCGCGAGCTCGAGCGCCTCGCGCCCGGCCCGGGGCTGCGCGTCCTCGACGCGGGCTGTGGGCGCGGCGAGGTGCTGCTCGCGTGCTCACAGCGGGGCGCCGAGGTGGCGGGGATCGACTACTCCGAGGCGGCCGTCGCGATCGCGCGCGAGACCCTGGCCGGCGTGGCGGGAGCGGACGTGCGGCGGGGGGACGTCACCGCCCTGCCGTGGCCCGACGACGCCTTCGACCGCGCGCTCTTCGCGGACGTCATCGAGCACCTCGATCCCGATCAGGCCGACGCCGGGTTGTGCGAGCTGCGCCGGGTGCTGCGCCCTCAGGGACGCCTGCTCGTGCACACCGCCCCCAATGCGCTGTTCCTGCGCCTCGGCTGGCCGCCCGCCCGCCTCGCGCTCCGGGCGCTGGGGCGGGGGGAGTCCGTGCGCGCGATGGACGGTTGGATCGCGGAGTCCAAGCGCTACCACGTCAACGAGCAGTCGCTCTACCGTCTGCGCCGGGCGCTGCGGCGGGCGGGCTTCACCCCCGTGCACGCCTGGATCGACCCCGATGTCGTGCGTTCGGGGAACCACCACCTCACCCAGGGCCTGGACGGCGGCGGCCCGCTCGGGACCGCCGCGCGGCTGGCCGGCTCGCGCCCGCTGCGGGTCCTGCTCGGCAACGACCTCTACGCGACGGGCGTCGCCTAGCCGGGCTTCCCGGCAGGCGTCCGGGCCCGCGCGGAGAATCCCCTCCGAGAAATGGTGGTCCTCGGCATCGACCCCGGCCTGCGCAACACGGGCTATGGCGTGGTGGCGCGCCGCGGGGCGCGGCTCGTCGCGCTCGACGGCGGCGTCATCGAGACCGCGGCCGGCCTTCCCCCCGAGCGGCGCCTCGCCCTCATCCACGCGGGGGTCGCCGGGCTGCTCGACGAGCACCACCCCGCCGCGATGGCCGTCGAGGACCTCTTCTTCGGGGCCAACGTCGCCACCGCCTTCGCCGTGGGCCAGGCCCGCGGCGCCGCCCTCCTGGCCGCCGGGCAGCGCGCGGTGCCCTGCTCGGCCTACACCCCGCAGCAGGTCAAGGGGGCGGTGTGCGGCTCGGGCCGCGCCGACAAGGGCCAGGTCCAGCGGATGGTCCAGGCGCTGCTCGCCCTGCCCGAGCCGCCCCGTCCCGACCACGCCGCCGACGCCCTCGCCGTGGCGGTCTGCCACGCCAACCGTGCGCCACTCGCCCTGGCCGTGGCGGCGTCCGGGCCCTCGGCCAACATGTGAGCGGTGATCGCCCTCGTCTCCGGCGACGTCGCCATGCGGCGCTCCGACCACGTCGTCCTGCTCGCCGCCGGGGTGGGCTACAAGCTCCACGTCTCCGGCGAGACCCTGCGCCACGTGCCCGCGGTGGGGGAGACCGCCACGCTCCACGCCCACCTCGTGGTCCGCGACGACGCACTCCAGCTCTACGGCTTCGCCTCCGAGGACGAGCGCGAGCTGTTCCTCCTCCTGCTCGGCGTCCAGGCCGTGGGCCCGAAGGTTGCCCTCGCGGTGCTCTCGGGCGGGTCTCCGCGCGAGCTGCTCGGCGCGGTGGCGGCCCGGGACGTCGCCCGCTTCCAGGCCACCCCGGGGATCGGGAAGCGTACGGCGGAGCGGATCGTGGCCGAGCTGCGCCCGAAGGTGGACGTGGCGGAGGTCGAGGAGCCCATCGTCGTGCGCCGGCGCGACGACCCGCGCAAGCTCGCCCGCGACGGCCTGCTCGGGCTCGGCTTCACCCCCGCCGAGGCCGAGGAGCTCCTCGCCGACGCGCCCGGGGAGGCGGCCGAGGAGCTCATCGCCCATGCGCTGAGGACGGCGCGGCGATGACCGCGGCCCGGATCCAGACGCCCGACGCGGTCGAGCCCGACGCCGAGCTCGACGCGTCGCTGCGCCCGCGGCGGCTCGCCGACTTCGTCGGCCAGGAGGGCTTGCGCGAGCAGCTCGAGGTCTCCGTCGCCGCCGCCCGCGCGCGCGGGGAGCCGCTCGACCACGTCCTGCTCGCCGGTCCGCCCGGCCTGGGCAAGACCTCCCTGGCCCAGATCATCGCCCACGAGCTCGACGTGCGCTTCATCGGAACCGCCGGCCCCGCGCTGGAGCGCAAGGGCGACGTCGCCGCCTACCTCTCCGCGCTCGAGCCCGGCTCGGTGTTCTTCATCGACGAGATCCACCGCCTCCCCCGCGCGGTCGAGGAGACGCTCTACCCGGCGATGGAGGACGGCCAGCTCCCCATCACCGTCGGGGCGGGGGCGGGGGCGCGGGTGGTCACGCTCGAGCTGCCGCCGTTCACGCTCATCGGGGCCACCACCCGCTCCGGCCTGCTGACCACCCCGCTGCGTGACCGCTTCGGGATCCAGCACCGGCTCGAGCCCTACGGGGTCGACGAGCTCGAGCGGATCGTGCTGCGCTCGGCGCGCCTGCTCGGGGTGGACACCGACACCGGGGCCGCGCGGGCGCTGTCCTCCCGCGCCCGGGGCACCCCTCGCGTGGTCAACCGGCTGCTCAAGCGCGCCCGCGACTTCGCCCAGGTCCGCGGTGACGGCGCCGTCACCGAGGAGCTCGCCGACGGCGCGCTGGCCCTGCTCCAGATCGACCCCGCGGGCCTCGACCGCCTCGATCGTGAGCTGCTGGCCACGATCTGCGAGAAGTTCGGCGGCGGCCCCGTCGGCCTGTCCACCCTCGCCGCCGCCCTCGGGGAGGACGCGGGCACGCTCGAGGACGTCTACGAGCCCTACCTCCTCGCCCAGGGCCTGCTCGAGCGCACCCCCCGCGGCCGCCAGGCCACCTCGCGCGCGTGGGCGCATCTCGGGCTCGCGCCGCCCCGGGCGCTGTTCTGAGCGGACCCGCTAGGGTCTGGGGGAGCGGGCTGGTTGCGCGGTGGGAGCACCCTCCACCACGAGCGTGGCGATGGTGGGGTCGTCAGCCCGCACGCGCAGCCGTACCGGGCGGCGCGGGTTCGCCCACCACCGCGCCGCGCAGAACAGGCCGCTGGCCTGGTCGACCCCGAAGGGGGCCTCGACGCCGTCGGCCCGGATCCTGGTGGCTCCGCGGGGCGCGCGTCCAGCAAGGGCGACCCCGATGGAGCTCGGCCGTTCCGCATCGCCGTCCAGGACGGTCTGTGGGACGAGCAGGTCCAGGGCGCCTGGCGCGACCGTCCCCCGATCGGTCGCGTCCTCCCCCTCGATCAGGCTGACGACCTCCTGCTCGAGCCCGCAGAAGGGGCTGCGGGTGTCGGTGCAGGCGCCCCCGTCGATCTCGAAGCGGGCGACGGAGCCGCTCGGGGTGCTCTTGACGGTGAGGCGCAGCCGGGTCCCGTCCGCGAGCGCCTGCTCGTGCGTCCTGCCGTCAGCCCGGCCCACGGGCTTGTCAGCCCACGGAGGCGCGACAGGAGCCGAAGTAGCGGTAGGCGACGATCCTTCCGCCGGGGATGGGGATCGGCTTGCGGTACGGCTGACGGAAGAAGTAGGAGATCTTGCTTCCGCGCGCGACGCGCACCGTCCCGTGGTAATACCACGGCTGCTTGCGCGCTCGCGTCCGGTCGCGTACCACTGCATCCACCGGGTGCGTCCGGGCGCTCCTGGCCCCCGGCGAGCGGTAGCGGACGAAGCCCATGGTGTCGGCGACGTTGGCGCGGAACGCCCTGCGCGCCGAGATCTCGTAGAAGTACGCGTACGACCGATGCGTCGTCTTGCGGGCGACGAGCTTGATCCGGAAGGTCAGGGTCGCCTCTTGGTCGTAACTGTTGCGGCCGCAGGGCGAGGGGAAGGTGGTGCGGGCCGCCGCGCCCGGCGAGATCGTCGCCGCGACGACCGTCGTGAGCAGCGCGGCCCCGACGGCGAGGCGCCCGCCGGCGCGGCGGGACGACACCCGCGAGGATCCTGGAGGTCTCCATGGGGCGAAAGCTTAGACCCAGGCGGCGGGCGGAGCGTCGAGCTTTCGGCGGCTGCTGAGAGGAGCGGCTTAGGTCCGCCGCCTACCCTCCCTCGGCGCGATGGCCCACCTGTTTATCTGCCCCAGCTGCGGGCACCGCTCCTCGCAGTCCGACCGTACGGCCGGCTTCCGGCGCGCCCCCCGGGGCTGTGCCCGGTGCGGCTTCGCGTTCCTGTTCGAGCTGCTCGACGACTACTACCCCGCCCCGGACGCCGCCTTCTTCGTCTGCGACCAGGAGGGCAGGCTCATCGGCCTGGGCAAGGGCTCCTTCGAGCTCACCGGCCTCAAGGAGGACCGGGTGATCGGCCGCCGGGCCGGTGACGTGCTCGGCCTGGCGTGGGAGGAGGAGGGCGACCCCATTGCCACGGTGCTCGAATGGGGCGTGCGGGTGAGGGACAAGCCCGTGCGCGTGAACGCCGAGGGCGACCTGCCCGCACGCGCGAAGGCGGACCTGTTCCCCGCCTACGATGACGATGGCGGCATGCTCCTGATCCTGACCCCCGACAAGACGTGACCGACCGGCGGCGCAACGCGCTCATCCTGCTCGCCGTGGGGCTCCTGCTCGTGGGCGCGGGGCTCGTCGTCGGGACGAAGAAGACGGTCCTCGGGCTTGACCTCAAGGGCGGGGTCGAGCTTGTCTACCAGGGCCGGCCGAGCGCCGCCCAGCGCACGGTGACGCCCGACGCCATCAGCCGCGCGGTGGAGATCATGCGCGAGCGGGTCGACCAGCTCGGTGTCAACGAGCCTGAGATCCAGACGAGCGGGCGCGACCAGATCACCGTCGGCCTGCCGGGCGTCAAGAACGTCGCGCGGGCCCAGAAGCAGGTGGGCACGCCCGCCCAGCTCGCGTTCTACGACTGGGAGAAGCAGCTCCTCGGGCCCGGCAACAAGCCGGTCGTCGACGGGCTGGCCGCGCTCGACCCGACCGCGACGGCCCTCTCGCGGGGGACGCCGAGCGAGGGCGCCGGGGGCCCGTCCACGGGCCAGAGGCTCTACCCCGCGGTTTCCCAGGCGGCCAGGCGCGAGCGCATCGCCGATGGCGACAACTTCCGGATCAACCCGCAGTACTGGGCCTTCGCGAAGGACAAGGCCCACACGTACCTCGCCGGGCCCGACGACACGCGGACCGACCTCCAGGGCGACCTGGACGCCTCGAAGAAGCCCGGCGCGGAGTCCCCCGAGATCAAGGTCATCCAGCCCGGCACGATCCTCCTGCGGGCCAGCTACGACAAGACCGCCCCGCCCGCGAACCGGCCGGACCTCGCGAGCTGGTTCGTCCTCAACGACGACCCGGCGCTGCTCGGAAAGGACGTCAGGGACCCCAAGCAGGCCTTCGACAACGGCACGGGCGGCTCGGGCGCGCCGACCGTTACGTTCAGCTTCACGGACAAGGGCGCCAAGCAGTTCCAGGACGTCACGCGCACGGTCGCCGACCGGGGGCAGGTGGCGCCGGGCCAGCAGGAGCAGCACTTCGCGATCGCCCTCGACCGCGACCTCAAGTCGGTGGCCACCGTCGACCCGCGGCAATTCGCGGGGACGGGGATCGACGGCAGCACGGGTGCCGAGATCAAGGGGAACTTCACGATCCCGCAGGCCCAGGATCTGGCCAACGCGATCAAGACGGGCGCCCTGCCCATCGACCTGAAGCTCATCTCGCAGTCGACCGTCTCGGCGTCGCTGGGCAAGCAGGCGCTGAACCAGGGGCTGGCGGCGGGCGCCGCGGGCTTCCTGATCGTCGTCCTCTTCCTGCTCCTCTTCTACCGCGTCCTCGGGCTCATCGCGACGCTCGCCCTGGGCATCTACGCCGTCTACTTCTTCGCGCTGATCAAGCTCATCCCGATCACGCTGACGCTGCCGGGCATTGCGGGCCTGATCCTCACGATCGGCGTCGCGGCCGACGCGAACATCGTCATCTTCGAACGGGTCAAGGAGGAGGTGCGCGCCGGGCGAGGTACGACCGCGGCCATCGCCGCGGGCTACAAGAAGGGCATCACGGCGATCATCGACGCGAACGTCGTCACGCTCATGACGGCGTTCATCCTCTTCATCCTCGCCACCGCGGGGGTCAAGGGCTTCGCGTTCACGCTGGGGATCGGCACGCTCGCGTCGCTGTTCACCGCGGTGCTGGCGACCCAGGCGGCGCTCGGAACGATGGGGCGCTCCAAGGCGATCTCCTCGAAGGCGGCGCTCGGAGTGAGCGGGCGCGACCGGCGGATCACCTTCGACTTCATGGGGGCGTCGCGCTGGTTCTTCTCGGCGTCGGGCACGATCCTGCTCATCGGGGCGCTGGCCGTCGGCGGCAAGGGCCTGACCCTGGGCATCGACTTCGACTCGGGTACGCGAGTGCAGACCGCCCTCGTCAAGAAGACCAACGAGGACGGCGTGCGCGCCGTGCTCACCGACCAGGGCTTCGGCGACGCGAAGGTCCAGAAGGTCTCCAACCCGGCGCTCGGAACCAACGCGTTCCAGCTGCGGGCGAAGATCCCGCCCGAGAAGCTCGGGTCGGTCCGGAAGGCGCTCGACCAGAAGTTCGGGATCGTCGCGGGCAAGTTCTCCTCGCAGTCCGTCGGGCCGACGTTCGGCAAGACCGTGGCGAGCTCTGCGCTGATCGCGATCATCGCCTCGCTGCTGGTGATCTCGGCCTACATCGCGCTGCGCTTCGAGTGGAAGTACGCGGTGCCGGTCCTCATCGCGTTGATGCACGACCTGCTCATCACGGCGGGCGTGTACTCGCTCACCGGCCGGGAGGTGACGACGTCGACGGTCGCGGCGCTGCTGACGATCCTGGGCTTCTCGCTCTACGACACGATCATCGTGTTCGACCGGGTGCGGGAGAACGTCCCGCGGATGCCGCGCGCCGCGTTCTCGCAGATCGTCAACCGTTCGATGAGCGAGGTCATCGTCCGCTCGCTGGCGACCTCGTTCTGCACCGCGCTGCCGATCCTCGCGCTGTTCCTGTTCGGCGGCGAGACCCTCAAGGACTTCGCCTTCGCCCTCATCGTGGGGACGCTGTCCGGCGCGTACTCGTCGGTGTTCATCGCGGCTCCGGTGCTCACGCACTGGAAGGAGCGCGAGCACGTCTACCGCCAGCGGCGCCGGCGCATCGAGGCCGAGAACGACGGGGTCGTGCCCGCCTACGTGACGTCGCGCGGAGGCGCGGGGCTCGACGTGGAGCCCGTGCGCGCCGACCGCCCGCGGACCCGCATCACCACGCCGCAGGACGAGATGCTCTCCCGCGCGGAGTTCGAGGCGCTCAAGGCGGACCTGGACCCGAACGACGTCGCCGCAGCCGCGAGCCCGCCCGGCGCCCGGCGGGCGCCGTGGCCCGCGGGCATTGCGACATCGCCGCGCCCGGCGCGGAAGCCCGACGGGGACGGCGGGAACGGCGGCGGCAAGCCCGCGCCCGACGAGCCCGAGAACGAGGGAGTGGTCCCGCGCGCGCCCAAGCCGAAGAAGCCTCGCAATCGCCGCCACGGGAGGCCGCGCTAGCCATGGGCCTGCTCGCCTGGGTCATGATGGGCCTCGCCCTCTGGCACTTCACGATCTTCCTGCCCGACCGCTTCTGGGGCGGGATCGTCGGGTGCTTCCTGGGCGCGCTGGCGGGCGCGATGGTCGCCGGGTTCCTCATCAACGGCCTGACGGTGCCCGACCGCACCGACACGCACCTGCTCACCGCGCTCGAGGCGATCCCGGGGGCGGTGATCGGGATGGCGCTGGTGTATCTCGAGGGTGTGCGGCGTGAGCGGACGGAGCCCGTGCCGGCGTAGGCGCGCTTCTCGCCCCTCGCCCCACCGCCATTCCGTCCGCGGCCGCGCGTACGGTCGGCGGCCCGCGTGAGTGCCCTCCTCGATCCCCTCGCCCCGGCCGGCCCCGCTCCGCCGCCACCTCCCCGCCCGGCGCCGGTCCTCGAGCTCGCGCCCTACCCGTTCGGCGCCGCGCGGGCGCTCGAACGCGAGCTCGGCGTCTCGTCCGTACTGGCCCAGGTCCTCGCCCGTCGCGGTCTCACCGACCCGGCCGAGGCCGGGGCCTGGCTGCGCGCCGACGCGCGCCACGACCCCCGCGAGCTCGCCGGCATGGAGGAGGCCGTCGCGCTCGTCCGGCGCCACGTCGAGAACCGGACACGGATCACCGTCCACGGCGACTACGACGTCGACGGCGTGTGCTCCACGGCGATCCTCGTCCGTGCCCTGCGCGCGCTCGGCGCCGACGTGGACTGGCACCTGCCCTCCCGGCTCGACGACGGCTACGGGCTCTCCCGGGCGACCGTCGAGCGGCTCGCCGCGCGCGGCACCCGGCTGCTGCTCACGGCCGACTGCGCGATCACCGCCGTCGAGGAGGTGGCGCTCGCGCACACGCTCGGGCTCGAAGTCCTCGTCACCGACCACCACACCCCCCGGGCCGACGGCGCGCTGCCCGACGCCCCCCTGATCCATCCCGCCCTCGGCGGCTACCCGTGCGCGGACCTGTGCGCGGCGGGCGTCGTCCACAAGCTCGTGGAGGCCCTGGGCGGGTCAGAGCTCGCCGAGGAGGACCTCGACCTCGTCGCCCTGGCCACGGTCTGCGATGTCGTGGCCCTCCGCGGCGAGAACCGCCGGCTCGTCCGCGCCGGGCTGCGGGCGATGGCCGCCGGTCGCCGTCCCGGGCTGCGGGCCCTGCTCGCGGTGGCCAAGGTCGATCCGGGCTCGCTCGACGCGTCCTCACTGGGCTTCCGCCTCGGCCCCCGGATCAACGCGGCCGGCCGCCTGCACCGCGCCGATGCGGGCGTGGAGCTATTGCTCACCCCGGATCCCGAGCGCGCGCGGGAGATCGCCCTCGAGCTCGACGTCGCCAACGGCGAGCGGCGCGCGGTCGAGCAGCGCATCCGGTGGGAGGCCGAGGCGCAGGTCGCCGCGCTGGGGGACCGCGCCGCCTATGTCCTGTGGGGAGAGGACTGGCACCCCGGGGTCGTGGGGATCGTCGCCGCGCGGATCGCGGAGCGCTTCCACCGTCCGGCGGTGCTCGTCGCGCTGCCGGTGGAGGCCGCCGCCGGTCAAGCCGGTCGTCCCGAGGGCACGGGCTCGGGCCGCTCCATCCCCGCCTTCGACCTCCTCGGAGGCCTGGACGCCTGCGCCGGTCACCTCCTGCGCCACGGCGGGCATCGCGCCGCCGCGGGGCTGACCATCGCCCCCGGCGAGCTCGAGAGCTTCCGGGCGGCGTTCGAGGAACACGCCCGCGGCGTCCTCGCGCCCGAGGACCTCGTCCCCCGCCGCCGGGTGGACGCCGTGGTCCCGGGAGGGGAGCTCGGCCTCGCACTGGCGGAGGATCTCGCCCGCCTCGAGCCCTGCGGCCAGGGCAACCCGGCGCCGCTGCTCCTCCTGCCCGCGGCCCGGTGCGCGGATCCGCGGCCGATGGGGGAGGGGGGCGACCACCTGCGCTTCACGGTCGAGGCCGGCGGCGCCCGCGCCCGCGCCGTGCTCTTCCGCTGCGGCGGCGCCCTGCCCGTCCCCGCCGGCGAGCCCGCGGATCTCGTCGTCTCCCTCGAGACGCGGGAGTGGAACGGCGCCGTGGAGCCACGCCTGCTGCTCCGCGGAGCGCACCCACCCGCGCCCGGCCCGATCGAGGTCCTCGGCGAGCCGCGCGAGGAGGAGTGGCTCGCCGCCGCCCTCGCCGCCGCCCGCCACCACACCGAACCTCTCGGGCGGGATCCCGAGCGGGGGGGAGACACCGGGACGAGCCGCCGGGAGGTCGTAGATCGTCGTGGGGTAGGCCCCGCCGGGGTCCTCGCCGACCTCGTCCGGACGGCCGAGCCGGTCCTCGCCGTCGTCGCCGACGTCCCGCGCCGGTTGTCCGGGCTCGCCGCGCACCTCGGCGGATACGCGGTGTGCTCCTGGCGCACCCTCGCCGCCGACCCGTGCGCCGCCCGCCGCTTCACGCACGTCGTCGCGCTCGACCCGCCGGCGACCGCCGGCCCGTCCGTGCCCGGCCCGGGCTGGATGCACCTCGCCTGGGGTGCCGAGGAGGCCGCCTTCGCCGTCCGCGTCCACGAGGCCGATCACGACCTGCGCCCACCGCTCGCCGAGCTGTACCGCGCGCTGCGCGCGGCGCCCGGAGGCGAGCTCCGCGGCCGTGCCCTCGTCAGCGCCCTGGCCGGCGCGGGCGCGCATCCGCGCATTCCCGGCACGGCGGGTCGCCTCGTCCGCGTCCTCGAGGAGCTCGGCCTCGCCGTCCTCGACGGGGACGGTCCCGCCCTGCGCCTCGCCGGCGATGCCCGCACCGACCTCGAGCGCTCGCCCACGGCCCGCGCCGCGCGTGAGGCGCTCGAGACCGGCCGCCGCCGCCTCGAGGCCTCGGCCGCCTAGCCGCTACGGCGTGACCTTCTCGACCATCCCGCCGCCGTCGTTGGCGACCTCGCCCGTCGGCTCCTCGGGCAGCCCGGCGGCGACGCGCAGCTTCCGGGAGATCTCGGCGATCTCCTCCGGCGCGTAGTCCGGTGCGAACGTCGCGGTCTGGGGCGGCATGTCGTGCGGCAGCGCGCCCTCGGGCGGCCCCTGCTCGACGACGAGCTCCTCGCCCGTCTCGGGGTGCGGCCCGTTCCACACCGCCGCGAGCTCCTGGTAGTCCGACGGCGAGAAGCGGTAAAGGATCTTGTGCGAGCCTGCGTCGAGGTGCGGCCGGCATTCGGGGATCCTGTCCGTCGGGATCCGCGGCGACGGGAAGAGCTTGGACATGTTCGCGCCGGTCAGGTGCTCGAGCGCCCGCGCGTAGGCGACCTGGTGCACGCCGCCGCGGACGAGCAGATAGCCCGTCAGCGCCCGTGCGGCGGGATGCTCGACCATCTCGTAGACCTTGAGCTTGTTGTTGCGGGCGTGGGTCTCGAGGAAGTAGTTGTGCGTGAGGTCCTCGACGAGGTCGCCCGAGGCGAAGACGTTGTCCCCGGTCCACGCCCGCCCGTGCGCGTCCTGGGGCAGCGCGCCGGCGCCGCCATGGATCCAGCGTTGCTTGAGATCCTCGCCCTTCATGGCCGACAACGACCCGTCCTCCGCCGTACCCGTGAGCATCCCGTTGATCGTCGCGGCCACGAGCTCGATGTGCCCGAACTCCTCGGTGGCGATGTTCGCCACGAGGTCGTAGAACGGCCGGGCGCCCTGACGGCCGCGGAAGTTGAACGACTGGAACGTGTAGTTCATGAAGGTCGACATCTCGCCGTAGCGACCGCCCATGAGCTCCTGCACGGCGGCGGCGCCGGCGGGATCGGGGTCGGAGGGCGGGGGCAGCTCGGTGCCGATGCGTTCGATGCGGAGGATCATGTGAGTCATGTGCCCCCTCCGCGCCGGGGGCTCACCTAGACTTGACGAGGAGCTCGTCATGCTCGACGACCGCGAGACCCTCACCGCCCAGCGCCGCCCCGTCGACGTCGTCGAGCAGCCCGACGCGCACGCGTCGCGCCGCCGGGACGACCTCTCGGCCAGCCAGCAGCGGCTGCTGTCGGATCTCTTCGCGGTCATCGAGGAGCACCGGGAGGGCACCGCCGGCGAAGCCGGTGGTCTGAGCGTCACTCCCATCGACCGCGCGGCAGTCGAGCGCGCCTTCGTCTACGCCTGCCACCACCACGCCGACCAGAAGCGCAAGTCCGGGGAGGAGTTCGTCTCCCATCCCGTCGGCGTCGCGAAGATCTGCGCGGGCATGCGGCTCGACACCGCGACCCTGTGCGCCGCGCTGCTGCACGACACCGTCGAGGACACCGCCGCCTCGCTGCCCGACCTCGAGGCCGACTTCTCCGAGGAGGTCGCCAGCCTGGTCGACGGGGTCACGAAGCTCACCGGCCTTACCTTCCAGTCGCGCGACGAGGCCCAAGCCGAGAACTACCGGAAGATGATGGTCGCGATGGCCTCGGACATCCGGGTCATCCTCATCAAGCTCGCCGACCGCCTCCACAACATGCGCACGCTCGGCGCCATGCCGAAGCAGAAGCAAATAGAAAAGGCGAAGGAGACGCTGGACATCTACGCGCCGATCGCGCACCGGCTCGGCATCCACGCGATCAAGTGGGAGCTCGAGGACCTCGCCTTCGCCACACTGCACCCCCGCAAGTACGCGGAGATCAAGCAGCTCGTCAACCAGCAGCGCGAGGAGCGCGAGAACTACGTCGACCAGGCGGGCCGCTACCTGGGCAAGGAGCTCGACGCGCTCGGGATCGAGGCCGAGATCTCCGGCCGCGCCAAGCACTTCTACTCCATCTACTCGAAGATGACCCGCAAGGGGCGGGAGTTCAACGAGATCTACGACCTCACGGCGATGCGCGTGCAGGTCGGCTCGGTGAAGGACTGCTACGGCGCGGTCGGCGTCATCCACTCGCTGTGGAAGCCGCTGCCCGGCCGCTTCAAGGACTTCATCGCGATGCCGAAGTTCAACATGTACCAGTCGCTGCACACCACGGTGGTGGGCCCCGAGGGCCGGCCGCTGGAGATCCAGATCCGCACCCGCGACATGCAGCACATGGCGGAGTTCGGCATCGCCGCGCACTGGCTCTACAAGGAGGGCGCCCAGGCGCGCGACGGCGAGCTCGGCTGGCTCAAGCGCCTGCTCGACTGGCAGCAGGAGGAGTCGGACCCCCGGGAGTTCATGGAGGCGCTCAAGGTCGACCTCTTCGAGGACGAGGTCTTCGTCTTCACCCCGAAGGGGGAAGTGAAGTCCCTCGCCGCGGGCGCGACGCCGCTCGACTTCGCCTACGAGGTCCACACGGACGTCGGTCACCGCTGCGTGGGGGCGAAGGTCAACGGGAAGATCGTCCCGCTGTCCTACGAGCTGCGCTCCGGGGACATCGTCGAGGTCCTGACCTCCAAGCGCGAGCGCGGTCCGTCGCGCGACTGGCTCGCGCTCGTGAAGACCACCCGGGCGCGCAACAAGATCAAGCAGTGGTTCAAGACCGAGTCGCGCAAGGACACCGAGCACGCCGGTCGCGAGCAGCTGCAGGACCACCTGAAGAAGCAGGGCCTGCCCGCGCAGAAGATCGTCGGCTCCCCGCTGCTGGCCGACGTCATCCGCGAGATGGGCTTCCGCAAGGCCGACGAGTTCTACGTGGCGCTGGGTGGGGCGAAGATCTCGCCGAAGGTCGTCGTCAACAAGGTCATGCAGCGCCTCAAGCAGGGCGAGGCGGCCGCGGGCGACCAGACCGCGGCCGACGAGCTCGTCACCGGCACCAAGCTCCAGGAGCGCCCGACCCGCGGCTCGACCGAGTTCGGGATCGCGGTGGAGGGCGTGGACGACGTCCCGATCCGCCTGGCCAAGTGCTGCCGACCGGTCCCGGGCGACACGATCGTCGGCTACGTCTCCCTCGGCCGCGGTATCACTGTCCACCGCGAGGACTGCCGCAACGTCGTCGCCCTGCGCAAGGATCCGGCGCGGTTCGTCGGCGTGGGCTGGGAGGGCGACGCCGAGACCGCGTTCCGCGTCGAGCTCCAGGTCGACGGCTGGGATCGCCACCGCCTGCTCGAGGATCTCTCGCGGACGTTCGCCGAGGCCGGCATCAACATCGTCGAGGCGCGCTGCATCGTCTCGCACCCGATGGTCAAGAACCGCTTCGTCGTCGAGGTCGGCGACGCCCGCACGATCGACGCCACGATCTCCCGCCTGCGCCAGATCGACGCGGTCTTCGACGCCTACCGCGTCACGCCGACGGGCGGCTGAATCCCGCCGCCCTCCGGCGCGGCATCGCGGTGACCGCTAGGCAAGTCCGAGATGCGCGGCGGCGGCGCGCACGACCTCGTCGCCGGCCATGAGCTCCGCGACGCCCCGCACGGTCAGCGCGGCGAGGGCGCGGTCGAACACCGTGACGTGGATCCAGCTCGCCTCGAGCGTCGACCACCAGCGCAGACCCGCCGCATCGGGATGACGCTCGAATCCCTGCCGTGCGTACGCCTGGGTGACCGCGCGCCGGCTCGTCGCGACGATCGAGGGCCGCAGCGCCTCGGCGGCCAGCACGGCGGGATCGTCGAGGTCGATGAGCAGGGCGTCGGCATCGAGGACGAGCTCGGCGAGCGCGAGCTGCCGCCCTGCGCGGACGAGCAGCTCGGCGCCCAGTCCGCCGGTGCCGCGGAACGGCGCGAGGGTCTCGGCCACCGCCGCCACCGCATCCTCGGTCAGGTAGAGGCACCCGTAGCGCTCGGGGGCGTCATGCCGGCCCGTGCCCTGGAATGCGCGGGGCACCCACAACGCCCCGCCCGGCTGGTCGGGAGCTGCCGACGGGTCCCAGGGCAGGACCCGCCACAGCCTCACGCGAAGCTGCCGGCCCGCTCGCTCGCGAGGGCGGCGAGGACCTCGTGCGCCTGGCCGCGGCGGATGAGATCGAGTGGGCGCCGGTCGCCCAGGCTCGGGTTGAGCCCGAGCAGCCAGCGCTCGGCCGCTGCCGTCGTATACAGGCGCAGGAGGTCGGCCATCACGAGCTCGAGGAGGTCGACCCGTCCCGCGTTGACATCGTCGATCCCCTGGCCCCGGCGCCACCGGGTCACCTGGGCGGGGCTGACGCCGAGGAGCTCCGCCAGTCGGCGCTGGGAACCGAAGTCGCGGCTCAGCGCCGTCACCTTGTCGGCCGTGGCCACGGGCACGTTCTGAGCCTAGCGCAACACTGGGTGTTGCGGAGAGACGACCGTCCGGCGCGTCAGGAGACGACCGTGAGCGCGTGCCGGGCGACAGAGAAGCGGGCCTCGGCGCGCTCCCCGATGTAGTCGCCGTCGACCTGGACCGGCACGGGCGCCCCATCCTGCGCTCGCACCACGACCTCGTCCGGCGTCAGGAAGGACGCGACCTGCCGGTGCTTCACGATCCGCGCGCCGCGGGCGAACGCGCGGACGAGGATCGTAGGCATGTCGACGGGGTTGGCCCGCTCGAGCACGACGCCCGCGAGCAGCCCGTTGTCGAGCTCGGCGCCCTCGGCGATCTCGATCGGCCGCGTGTTGAAGTAGGTGTAGGGGTGCGAGCGTTGGACGACCGCCAGCACGCCCTCGTGCTCGACCCCCCCCGCGGAGACGGCGAGCCGCGGGGGATGCAGCAGGTAGCGCCTCGAGAAGGTCGACAGCGCCGCCCACGTGAAGTACCACTCGCCCAGGCGCACCTTGAGCCGCGGGTGGGCGTCGACCCGCTCGACCACGCGCGCGTCCAGGCCGACGCCCGCGGAGAAGGCGAAGGCGCGCTCGTTGACCATCCCGAGGTCGATCCGCCGCGGGGCCCACACGTCGGCCACCCGCAGCAGGTGCTCCGTGGCGTCCACGACGTCGTTGGGGATCCCGAGCATCCGGCAGAAGACGTTCGTCCGCCCCCCGGGCAGACAGGTGAAGGCGGTCTCCGAGCCCACGAGCCCGTTGATCGCCTCGTTCACCGTCCCGTCCCCGCCGAAGGCGACGACGAGGTCGTAGCCCTCGTGGGCCGCCTCCCGGCACAGCTCGGTGGCGTGGTTCCGGGCCTGGGTGTCGACCGCGTCGACCTCGTAGCGGCCCTGGAGCGCGTAGACCACGAGGTGCTTGAGCCGGTCGGAGACCGTGCTCGCGTACGGGTTGACGATGACGAGCGCCCGCCGCGACGGAGTGGAGCGCTCCATGGCGACGCCGAGGCGCTCGAGCGCGTCGGGAGAGGTTGCGGTCACGCCCACGAAGGCCAGAGACACCGGCGGATGCGGGCAGTTACCCTGCCGCTCCCGATTCGTCGTGACCCGCGAGGCCTCCGCGACGCGGGCGAGCGCGTCCTACTCTCATCACCATGCTCCGGACATCGCTCGCCGCGCTCGCCGCTCTGCTCAGCTTGGTCTCCGTCGTGCCCGCGGCAGGCGCGAAGACGACGAAGACGAGATACACGAAGTCCGTCGCGCTCAAGGCCGCGTGCCCGATCTTCGAGAACTATCCGAAGACCGGTGTCCCCGCTCGCGCCTGGACGAAGACGCCCCGCTCGGGCCCTGTCGGCCTCCGCTACAACGTCAACTCCCACTACGTCCTCGTCCTGGACTACGCCCGCGGGGATGCGCATCCGAAGGTCAATCCTCACTGGGGCTTCCTTGACCGCGGCTGCCTCAAGGCGCAGCTCGACAAGCCCAGCCTGGTGGGCGTCGGCGGAGACGGGAAGGACAAGGCAGTCGACTTCCGCCCGCACCCGGTCCACACGATCGGCGCCCGCAGCGCCCTCGGCCCGGCGACGTTGCGCAGCGGCCCGAAGAGCTTCGTCACCGGCAACCTCGAGGCGGGCGACCACTTCAGGATCACCGGGCGCTGCAGCGCTCGCAGCTCGACGTCGTTCATCTTCGGCTACGCGCGGGTGGCCAAGCGCTGGGGCTGGGTGCAGTCGGTCCACCTGCGCGGCGACCCCTGCGCGCCCTAGCCCCGCCCGCCAGCTCAGAGCCAGCCGCGGCGCTTGAAGAACGCGATCATCGCCACGAGCAGGACGACCATGAGGCCGACGACGGCCCAGAAGCCGCCGAACGTCTGCTCGCCCGGCACATGGGTGTTCATCCCCCAGATGCTCGCCACGAGCGTGAGAGGGAGAAAGATCACCGACAGCACGGTGAGGAAGCGCAGCACGTCGTTGAGCTGGTGGGAGATCACCGACTCGTTCGTCGCCTCGAGCGCCTCGACGGTCTCCTTGTAGCCCTCGAGCATCTGCCAGATGCGCTCCGAGGCGTCATTGAGGTCGTCGAAGTAGAGGTCGAGCTCGGCCGGTAGGTAGCGGTTCTTCGTCCGCTCGAGGTCTCCGAACACCGCGCGCTGGGGCCGGACGATCTTGCGGAAGTTGATGATCTCCTGCTTGACGTTGGAGATGTCGCGGACCGCCTCGCGCGACTCCTCCTCCTGGAAGATCGCCGTCTCGATCGCCTCGAGCTTGCCGCCCATCTTGCGCAGCATGGGAAAGCCCGCGTCGACGCAGTCGTCGAGGATCTTGTAGAGCAGATAGCCCGAGCCCTTGGAAAACAGCGCGTCGCGGACCTCCTCGTGGCCGCGGCAGCGCTCGAAGAGGTACTCCACGGGGTGGAGGGGCTCGTTGGGCAGGGTCACGACGAAGTCGGGCCCGATGAAGACGTCGAGCTCGGCGGCGTTCAGGCGACCGACCTTCGCGTCGTAGCGGGGGAAGTGCAGGACGATGAAGAGGTACTCGGGGTACTCGTCGATCTTCGGGCGCTGATTGCGCGAGAAGACGTCCTCGTAGTCCAGAGGATGGAAGTCGAAGTGCTCCTCGAGCCAGGCGCGGTCGGTCTGTCGCGGGCGCTCGATGTGCACCCAGCGCAGGGCGGGCGCCTCGATCAGCTCGACGCGGGAGGTCTCGGCTTCAGGCGGGACGGCGGCGGAGAGGCGCGACCGACCCGTCCGGCCGAAGCGGGGCCGGGGGAGGTTCGGCATGGGGACTTCGTGGCTCGTCCGTACGCATGGCGTCGCAGATGGTACCTTGTGGACCACATAGCAGCACGCATGCAGAGGGGTGGAGGGACTGGCCCGATGAAACCCCGGCAACCCTCCCGTCGTTCGCGACGGGAACGGTGCCAACTCCAGCAGGTAGCCAACGAGCAGCCTGGGACATGTGGATCGGGGTGCGAGCCTCCGTCCTTCAGTACCCGGCGGAGGAGCGAGATGCCCCCCCAGAACCTTCAGTGCAGAGAGTGTCGGACCCCCTGCCCGCTCGAGGCGCGGTACGTCTGCGAGGAGTGCTTCGGGCCGCTCGAGGTCGTCTACGCCCCGTGGGAGGGAACCGACTTGGAGGGCCTGCGCCGGCGTATCCAGGCGGGTCCGCTGAACATCTGGCGCTACCGGGACTTCCTCCCGCTCGCCGAGCCGCCGCGGACGGGGATCGCCCCGGGCTTCACGCCGCTCGTCAAGGCCGACCGGCTCGCCGCGCAGCTCGGGCTCCGCGAGGTGTGGGTGAAGAACGACGCGGCGAACCCCACGCACTCCTTCAAGGACCGCGTCGTCGCCGTCGCGCTCGCCCGCGCCCGCGAGCTCGGCTTCGACACCATCGCCTGCGCCTCGACGGGCAACCTCGCCAACGCCGTGGCCGCCCACGCCGCCGCCGCCGGCCTGCAGTCCTTCGTGTTCATCCCCGCCGATCTCGAGGCGCCCAAGATCCTCGCCACCGGCGTGTACGGGGGCGGGGTCGTCGCCGTGCGCGGGAACTACGACGACGTCAACCGGCTCTGCACGGAGGTCTCGGCGGAGCAGCCCTGGGCCTTCGTGAACGTGAACATGCGGCCCTACTACGCCGAGGGCTCGAAGACGCTCGCCTACGAGACCGCGGAGCAGCTCGGCTGGGAACTCCCCGACCGGGTCGTGGCGCCGGTCGCGTCGGGCTCGCTGTTCACGAAGATCGCACGGGGCTTCGAGGAGTGGATCGACCTCGGGCTCGTCCGCGGCGAGGTGCCGACCATGAACGGCGCCCAGGCCGCGGGCTGCTCGCCGGTCGCCCAGGCCTTCGCCGACGGGCTGGACGTCTGCCGCCCGGTCAAGCCGGACACCATCGCGAAGTCCCTGGCCATCGGGAACCCGGCCGACGGGCCCTACGCGCTCGACCGCGCCCGCCGGACGGGCGGTGGGATCGACTCGGTGACCGACGACGAGATCCGGGCGGGCATCCGGCTCCTGGCCCAGACGACCGGCATCTTCACGGAGACCGCCGGCGGCGTGACCACGGCGGTGCTCGCCAAGCTCGCCGAGCGGGGGGACATCGACCCGGATGAGCGCGTGGTGCTCTACAACACCGGCGAGGGATTGAAGACGATCGACTGCGTGCGCGGGACGTTCGAGCTCACGGAGATCGGCCCGTCCTACGACGAGTTCGCGGCGGCGCACGAGGGGGTTCTGGCGTGAGCGATGTCCTGGTGAGGATCCCGACCCAGCTCCGCGCGGCCACGGGCGGGGCGGCCGATGCCCGCGTGGAGGGCGGCACGGTCGGCGAGGTCCTCGACGCGCTGTACGACCGCTTCGACGGCCTCCGCGACCGGGTGGCCGACGGCAACGGGCTGCGCCGCTTCGTGAACGTCTATCTCGGCGGGGAGGACATCCGCTTCCTCGCCGGGCTCGACACGGAGGTCGGCGACGACGACGAGGTCACGATCCTTCCCGCCGTGGCCGGAGGCTGAGGTCAGGTGCCCCGTGGGTCGGTTCCGATGAGGAGGGGCATGCGGCGCGCGCTGCCCCTCGCCCTGGCCTTCGCCGTCCTCGCTCCCGCCGGCGCGGACGCACGGCCCGTCGTGACCTCCGCGTCGTGCTCGCCCTGCGTCGGAGGCGGCAGGGTGACGGTGGCCGGGCGCGGATTCGCCACGGGCGCCCGCCTGCTCTTCGCCGGGGACACGCGCACGCTGCGCGACGACCGCACCGCCCCGGCGCGGGTCCTCTCGAGCGGTTCGCTGCGGGGGGTCGTGCCGGCCGGCGCGACACGCGGGCCCGTCGCCGTACGCGTGGGCGGCCGCCTGTCCAACGGCTCGCGGCCGCTCGCGCTCGCGGGCGTGGCCGCGGTGGCGTCTCTCCGGGTGCCGACGGCCTTCGCCGGGGCGGGCATGTGGGTGTGGGAGCTCTCGCGCTCGGCGTCGAGCGCCCGGGCCCTCGTCGCGCGCGCCCGCCGGACGGGGCTCTCCGTGGTCTACGTCAAGGGCGCCGACGGGCGGAGCGTCTGGGGTCAGCTCACCCCGGTCCTCGTCAACACCCTCCACGCCGCGGGGATCCGCGTGTGCGCCTGGCAGTACACCTACGGGACGCGGCCCGAGGCCGAGGCGGCCGCCGGCGTGGCCTCCGTGCGGGCCTCGGGCGCCGACTGCTTCGTCATCGACGCCGAGGTGGAGTACGAGGGCCACTACGCCGCCGCCGACCGTTACGTCCGCGCCTTGCGGGCGGGGCTGGGGACGCGCTTCCCGGTGGGGGTCGCGGGCTGGCCCTACGCCGACTACCACCCGGCCTACCCGCTCTCGGTGTTCCTGGGGCCCGGCGGCGCCGAGGCGAGCCTGCCCCAGGTCTACTGGCGGATGATCGGGGTGCCGGTCGACACCGCCCTGGCCCACACCTGGGCCTCGAACCTCCCCTACGGCCGCGCGCTCTACCCGCTCGGCCAGACCTCGGGCTCGCCGCCGGCGGTCGAGCTCGACCGCTTCCGCGGTCTCACCGCCCGCTGGGGCGCGCCCGGGGCGAGCTGGTGGAGCTGGCAGGCGACCCTCGAGCCCTCCTGGCGCGAGCTCTCGGATCCTGCGGGCCTCGCCCAGGGCGTGGCCCCGGCCCCGCGCGCGATCGGGCGGGGGGCGAAGGGCGACGTGGTCGTCTGGCTCCAGGAGCATCTGCGCCGCACGGCGCCCCGTCTCGCTCTCACCGGGTACTTCGGAAGCCAGACCCAGAGCGCCCTGCGCGCCTTCCAGCGTGCCCGCGCCCTCCCCGCCACCGGTGTGACCGACCCGGCCACCTGGGCCGCGGTGGACGCCGTGCGGCCGGTCGTCCCCGCCTGGGGCTCGAAGCTCCGCGCGCTCACGGCGCACGCGCCCGCCTCCGCTCGCCTTCGGTCCGTGCGCAGGGAGATCCCCGCGCTCGGCCGCGGACGCTGACGCGGGGTCTGCCGCCCCTCCGGCGTCTACGGTCTCGGGGCGAGAGGCCATGTGAGCGCGCGCGCCCCGCACCTGCCCTACCGCCCGGGGATCGACGGTCTGCGGACCGTCGCGGTCCTGGCGGTCCTGCTCTACCACGCCGAAGTGGGCTGGGCGGCGGGTGGGTTCCTCGGGGTCGACGTCTTCCTCGTCATCTCGGGCTACCTGATCACGTCGCTGCTGTTGGCCGAGCACGCGCGGACGGGGCGGCTGGACTTCAGGCGCTTCTGGCGGCGACGCGCGCGGCGCCTGCTGCCCGCGGTCTTCGTGCTCATCGCGGTCTGCCTGGTCTTCGCGGGGATCTTTGCGCGCGGCGATGTCGCCCGGCTGCGCGGCGACGCGCTCGCATCGGTGCTCTACGTCCAGAACTGGCACCTCGTGCTCGCCCACCAGTCCTACTTCGAGATCTTCGCGCGCCCGTCGCTGTTGCGCCACCTGTGGTCCCTGGCCGTGGAGGAGCAGTTCTACCTCCTGTGGCCGCCACTGTTCGCCCTCGGGCTGCGCGCGCTCGGGCGCCGGCGCCTCGCGCTCGGGGTGGGGATCGCGGGGCTGGTCTCCGTCGTGCTCATGGCGGCGCTCTTCCACTCCGGGAAGGATCCCTCCCGGGTCTACTACGGAACCGACACCCGGGCGATCGGGCTGCTGGTGGGGGTCGGCCTGGCCTTCGTCTGGCACCCGTCACGCCTGCGCGGGCCGGGCGGCCGGAACGCCGGGCCGGTGCTCGACGTCGTGGGGGTGATCGCGCTCGCGGTCCTGCTCGTGCTGCTCTCGCGGGTCCAGGACTTCAGCTCCGGGCTCTATCGCGGAGGGTTTGCCGGGGTCACGGTGGTGACCGCCGTGCTGCTCGCGGTGCTCGCGCACCCCGCCGCGCGGCTGGGGCGCTGGCTCGGCGCCGCGCCGCTGCGCTGGCTCGGGCTGCGCTCCTACGGCATCTACCTCTGGCACTGGCCGGTGATCGCGATGACCCGGCCCGGGCTCGACGTGCACGTGACGAAGTGGGTGCTCGTGCCGCTCCAGGCCGCCGCCGCGGTGGGGCTCGCGGCGGCGTCCTACCGCTGGGTGGAGATGCCCGTCCGGCGTGGAACGGCGCTGCCCTGGCTGCGGAGCGTGCTCGCCCGCGCGCGTCCGCGCCAGCGGCTCGGTTTCGCCGGGGCGGCGGCAGCGGCGACCGTCGGGGTGCTCGCGCTCATCGCCACCGCGCCCGCGCCTCCGGGTGGGCAGGCCCAGGCGCTCGTCACCCACCCGGCGCGGGCCAAGCTCGCCCGCCCGGCCGCGCCCGGGGAGCGCGGCGTGAGCGGCCCGGTGCGGCGCGGCCCCGTCCTCGCGGTGGGCGAGTCGGTGATGCTGCGTGCCGCACCCGCGCTCCAGGCGGTGATCGGCAACCGGATCGCGGTGGACGCGTCGGTCGCGCGCCAGGCGTCGGACATCATCGGGGTGCTCCAGGGCTACCGTGCCGGGAAGGGCGGGCTGCCGGGCGGGGTGGTCGTGCAGGTGGGCGACAACGGGCCGATCGAATCAGACCAGGTGCCCCCGCTCCGGGCCGCGCTCGCGGGCGTCCGGCGCGTCGTGTTCGTCACGGTCCGCGTGCCCCGGCGCTGGCAGGACCCGAACAACGAGCTCATCCGCGCGCTGGTCCAGGGCTGGCCCCAGGCCCGTATCGCCGACTGGAACGCGGTCACCGCCACCCGCGGCGACCTGCTCGAAGACGGGATCCACCCCGACCCGGAGGGGACGGCCCTCTACGCCCAGGTGATCGAGCGGGCGCTCGTGGCGCCCTGAGACGCGCCCGACAGGATTCGAACCTGTGGCCTTCCGCTCCGGAGGCGGACGCTCTATCCACTGAGCTACGGGCGCCGATGAGGAGCGGAGCTTACCGGCGGAGGAGGGGCCGGCGTCGTGCCGGCCCCCCCAGTGCCGAGTGCCGCGTGCTAGCCGAGCTTCTTGGTGAAGTGCAGGCTGTTGACGTCGCGGAGAACCTGCGACATCGTCTTGGACTTGTCGAACGCGCCGTTGGGGGTGATCCCCTTCTTGCCGCTGACGCCGCCGTTGATGAGGGCGATGGCCCCCGCGTGCCGGGCCTCGATCGTGAGGATCGAGATCGCCGCCTCGACGTAGTCGACGTTCTGCAGCCGCGGCCCCTGGCCGGAGTAGGCCTGGACGCCCTCGTTCTCGAGCGCGAACGCCGTGGCCAGGAACTTCTTCGACCCGTGGTTCGTGCCCCGGAAGTTGAACTTCGGGCTCTTGACGGCGTTGCGTCCGAGCGCGCCCTTGAGGAACTTCACGTGCGCCGCCTCGTCGGTGGCGAGCTTCAGGGTGAGCCGCTTCGCGGTTCCCTTCGTCCCCGACGTGCGGACGGCCTCCTTGTAGAACGCCGCCTCGAGGTACTCGAGCGTGAGGGCGAAGTTCAGGATCGCGATGTCCTGGCTCTTGCTCTTGGCCGAGGCGAGAGCGGGCAGGGCGCCGAGCCCGGCCGAGCCGGCGACAATGGAACCGCCGAAGACGCCGGCCTTGCGCAGGAAAGCCGCCCGGGTCGAGGGATCGACGCGCTCCGCGGACGGGGGATTTGATGCTGCTTCAGGTCCCCGGCGTCTTCGCTTTCGGGGGGCCGACCAGATCATTTGCGTGATGCGCCTCGGCGTCATCTCTGACACGCATCTGCCCCGGGGGGATCGTCAACTGCCCGCCCGGTGCCGGGCCGAGCTCGACGGGGCTGACCTGATCCTCCACGCGGGTGACATCGCCACGCTGGCCGTCCTGCGGGCGGTCGAGCGATACGGCCCCGTCGTCGCCGTGGCGGGCAACGTCGACGACGAGGAGGTCCGCGCGGTCCTGCCCTCGGAGCGGGTCGTGGAGGCCGGTGGCGCGCGGATCGGCCTGGTCCACGATGCGGGCCCGGCGAAGGGACGGCTGGCGCGGATGCGCCGCCGCTTCGGGGAGGCGGACGCCGTGGTCTTCGGGCACTCCCACATCCCGCTGCTCGAGGCCGGCGCGGACGGGTTCCAGATCTTCAACCCCGGCTCACCCACGGACCGTCGCCGCCAGCCCCGCCGCACGATGGGGCTCGCCCGCGTCGAAGCGGGGCGGGTGGCCTTCGAGCTCCTCGCCCTCGACTAGGCTCGCTCACAGTCGCCGCAACCCGTCGCGTCATCACCAGTGGATCTCAGTGTCTTCTTCGCCGGCACGGCCGGCTCCGTGCCCGCCGCGCGCCGCGGGCTCCCCGCGCTGCTCCTGCGCCGGGGAGGCCATCGCGTGCTCTTCGACTGTGGCGAGGGCACCCAGCGCCAGCTCCTGCGCTCCGTCGGGCTGGCCGACCTCGACGACGTCTTCATCACCCACTTCCACGTCGACCACTGGCTCGGACTGCCCGGGATGCTCAAGACGTTCGACCTGCGCGACCGCGAGCGGCCGCTCACCGTCCACGGGCCGCCCGGGCTGCGCGAACTGCTCTCCTCTGCGCGCATCACCTTCGGGCGGCTGCGCTTCGAGCTGCGCATCGTCGAGCTCGAGCCCTGGGAGTCCGTGCAGCGCGACGACTTCGAGATCGCGGCCGTCCCAGTGGACCACGGCGCGCGCGCCTACGGCTACGCGATGGTCGAGGCGCGGCGACCGGGCCGCTTCGATGCCGGCCGTGCGCGCGAGCTCGGTGTCCGCGAGGGTCCGGACTTCGGGCGCTTGCAGCGGGGGGAGGCCGTGGGGGAAGTCACTCCCGATCAGGTGCTGGGCGCGCCGCGGGCCGGGCGGAAGGTCGTCGTCTCCGGGGACACCGCGCCGTGTGAGGCGATGGCGCTGGCCGCGCAGGGAGCCGACCTGCTCGTCCATGAGGCGACCTTCGCCGAGAGCGAGGCCGACCGCGCGGCGCAGACCCGGCACTCCACCGCCGCGCAGGCCGCGCGGCTGGCACTGGACGCCGAGGTCGGGGTGCTCGCCCTCGTGCACATCTCCACCCGCTACTTCGGTCGGGAGATCCGCGAGGAGGCCCGGACCGTCTTCGCCCGCACGGAGGTCCCGCGCGACTTCGACGCCGTCGAGGTCCCGCTGCCCGAGCGGGGCGAGCCCACCCTCGTGCGCTGGGACGAGCGCCCGCGGGAGCCCGCCCCCGCATGAGCGACGGGCCGGGCTGGCTCGGGGTGGCGCTCGGGACGGCGGCGGGGCTCCTCGCCGGGATCCTGCTCGTGGTGGTCATCGGAGGAGCGGGCGACCGCTCCACGCGGACCGTCACGGCGGCCGCCCCGCGGGCGACGGGCGCGTCGCCGGGCGGGCGCGTGATCACCACCACGGCCGTTCCCGACGTCCTCGGCACCCGCCTCGACGTCGCCAAGCAGCGCGTCCGCCGCGCGGGGTTCGACGTCTCGGTCTCGGGCGGCGGGGTGCTCGGCGTAATCGACGACACGAACTGGCAGGTCGTCGCCCAGGACCCGCCCGGGGGCAACACGCTCGAGCGCGGATCCACGATCACCGTCGACATCGAGCGCGGGTGAGGGTCTTCGCCGTCGTCACGCGGCTGCGGCTCGCCGATCCCGACGCGTTCGCGCGCTGGGCTCCGCGTTCGGCCGAGGTCCGCCGTGCCCTCCGCGAGCAGGCGGCGGGACGGGTGAGCGCCGGGAGGGGCGGGGAGACGAGCTCGGGGACCTGCGCCGCGAGGGACATGACATCGGGCGGTTTGCCTTCTACGCCGCGCCGACGCGGATCGAGCTCGATCCGGCGCTGGCGGAGCGGCTGGCGGGGCGCGTCGACCTCTGACGGGCATCTCGAGCGCGCGCTGGTGGGCAGAGGCTCCGTTAGCTGGATTTACACGAACCTGTAGTAGGTTTAACGGCAAGCCGGTCGGCGTGGGAGGAGGCCAGAGACCGGGAGAGCCGACCAGGAGGTTGCCCAGTGAGTCAGGCGCCCGAGAGCACCGCGTCGAGGTACGAGATCTCGTTTCCCGACGACGACGCCGCTCAGGACCAGGAGGTTTGTGACGTCGTCATCGACGGGGAGCGTCGCCGTCTGCGCTTCCACGACTACGCCGACATCTACGGGGAGCCCGGGCTCTACGAGCAGCTCTTCTACGCCGAGCTCGAGTGCGCCTCGCCGCCCACCGTGGTCGGCCTGCTCGCCGGCGGTCTCCAAGCGGAGGCGGAGCTGATGGAGGATCTGCGCGTGCTCGACATCGGCGCCGGGAACGGCATGGTCGGCGAGGAGCTTCGCGGGCTCGGGGCCGACCAGGTGCTCGGCGTGGACATCATCGAGGCCGCCGCCGAGGCAGCGGAGCGCGATCGTCCCGACGCCTACGACGACTACCTCGTGGCCGACCTCACGGCGCTGGGCGCCGAGGAACGCCGGGCGCTCGAGGCCTTCCGTCCCAACTGCCTGATGTCGGTCGCCGCCCTCGGCTTCGGCGACATCCCCGTCCACGCGTTCACGGCGGCGTTCGGCCTGCTCGAGGACGAGGGGTGGGTCGCCTTCTGCATCAAGGAGGACTTCCTCGCCGACGGCGACGGCTCGGGCTTCGCGCGGCTCATGGCGCGCGCACTGGAGGAGGGCTCCCTCGTCGAGGTCGCCCGCCAGCGCTACCGCCACCGTCTCTCGGCCACGGGCCGGCCCCTGCACTACGTGGCGCTCGTCGCGCGCCGCCGCGGGCCGATCCCCGAGAGCTGGGCCACCGCGGCGGCCTGACGCCCCCGTCGACCGCCGCCCTTCACCAGATCAGGAGCCTGCCGCCCCGCCCCGCCGCCGCACCCCCTGGTACGGTCCGTGACCGCAACTGCCCGCCCCTTTAACCCGGTCCCGAGAGGCCAGGAAGGAGCAGATGAACGCCGGATCCGAGCGGGTCGTCCTCGACCGGGACGACATGCGCCGCAGCCTCGTGCGGATCGCGCACGAGATCGTCGAGAAGAACCCCGAGCGAGACCTCGCGATCGTCGGTATCCACCGGCGTGGCGCGGTCCTCGCCCGGCGCCTCCGGGCGCTCGTCGAGGAGCTCCGGGCGGATGGGACCATCCCCCTCGGCGACATCGACATCGCCTTCTACCGCGACGACATCGGCTCGCGGCCCGAGGCGCCGCTCGTGCACGCCTCGCACCTCGACTTCGCCCTCGACGGCCGCACCGTGGTGCTCGTCGACGACGTCCTCTTCACCGGGCGCACGGTCCGGGCGGGCATCGAGGCGATCTTCGACCACGGCCGCCCGGCCCGCGTCCAGCTCGCCGTCCTCGCCGACCGCGGCCACCGCGAGCTGCCCATCCGTCCCGACTACGTGGGCAAGAACCTCCCCACGGCGCCCCACCAGCGGGTGAACGTCCGCGTGGACGAGATCGACGGCACTGAGGAGGTCACCCTGTCATGAAGCATCTGCTCTCGATCGAGGACGTGACCCGGACCGACATCGAGCGGATCCTCGACCGCGTCGGCTCCTTCGAGGAGGTCGCGGGCCGCGAGATAAAGAAGGTCCCCGCGCTGCGCGGACGGACCATCGTGCTGCTGTTCTACGAGGCGAGCACCCGCACCCAGTCCTCGTTCGACCTCGCGGCCAAGCGCCTCTCGGCCGACGTGGTCACCGTCAAGTCGACGGGGTCGAGCGTGGAGAAGGGCGAGTCGCTCAAGGACACGATCCAGACGCTCTCGGCCTACGCGCCCGCGGCGATCGTGATCCGCTCGCCCCACGTGGGCGCGGCCGACCTCGTGGCCCGCTGGAGTCCGGCCGCGGTCGTCAACGCCGGCGACGGCAAGCACGAGCACCCCACCCAGGCGCTGCTCGACGTGCACACGCTGCGCCGGCGCTTCGGCTCGCTCGACGGGCTGAAGATCTCCATCGTCGGGGACGTCCTGCACTCCCGGGTGGCGCGCTCGAACATCCTCGCCTTTCGCCGGATGGGCGCCGAGGTCACGCTCGCGGGCCCGCCGCCGCTCATCCCCCGCGGAATCGAGTCGCTCGGCTGCGCGGTGGAGACCGACCTGCGCAACCTCCGGGAGGCCGACGTCGTCTACGCGCTGCGCATGCAGCACGAGCGGATGCGCCAGGCCTTCGTGCCCTCCCTGCGCGAGTACGCCCAGCGCTACCAGATCTCCGCCGCGCGCCTGCGCCCCGGGCAGGTCCTCATGCACCCCGGCCCGGTGAACCGCGGGGTGGAGCTCGCGGCGGAGGTCATCGACGGGCCCCAGGCCGTCATCACCGACCAGGTCGCGGCCGGGGTGGTGGTGCGGATGGCGGTCCTCTTCGAGCTGCTCGCCGCCGCCGGTGGCGGGCCGGGCGGCGAGGGGGAGGGGCCGGGGGAGGAGCGTCTCGAGGCGACGGCGCCCGCGGGAGGCGTGGGCCGGTGAGGCGCCTGTTCTGCGTCGAGCGCCCGGGCGCGGAGCTGCTCGTCCGCGGCGCCCACGTCCTCGACCCGCGCGAGGGGATCGACGCGCGGCTCGACGTCCTCGTCCGCGGCGGGGAGATCGTCGCGCTCGGCGAGGAGCTGAAGGCGTCCGACGGGGTCGAGGTCCTCGACGGGGGCGGCCGGCACGTACTGCCCGCCTTCGTCGATCCCCACGTCCACCTGCGGACACCGGGACAGGAGTACAAGGAGGATCTCGCCTCGGGCACGGCGGCCGCCGCGGCCGGCGGGTACTGCGCGGTCGTGGCCATGCCCAACACCGATCCGACGGTCGACGACCCGTCGGTCCTGCGCGCGGTCTGCGAGCGGGCGCGCCGCGAGGCCCTCGTCCCCGTCGGCTTCCTCGCGGCCATCACCCGCGGCCTGCGCGGCGACGAGCTCACGGAGATGGCGGCGCTGCGCGACGAGGGCGCCCTGGGCTTCACCGACGACGGCAAGCCGGTGGTGGCCGCCGGGATGCTCCGCCGCGCGCTGTCCTACCAGCGCCTCGCGGGCGGCGTGCTCGCGCTGCACGAGGAGGATCCGTCGCTCTCGGCCGACGGCGTCATGCACGAGGGCGAGGTCTCCGCGCTGCTCGGGATGGCCGGCATCCCGTCGGTCTCGGAGTCGACCTGCATCGCGCGCGACGCCGCGCTCGCGGGCTACGAGGGCGGGCGCATCCACGTCCAGCACGTCTCCGCCCGCGAGTCCGTGGAGGCGATCCGCGCCGCCAAGGCCGCCGGCGTGCGCGTGACCGCCGAGGCCTCCCCGCACCACCTCGTCCTCACCCACGAGGAGGCCCGCTCGCTGGACACGAGCCACAAGATGAACCCTCCCCTGCGCGCCGAGGAGGACCGGCGCGCGGTCCTCGCGGCGCTGCGCGACGGCACGCTGGACTGCGTCGCCACCGACCACGCTCCCCACGCCCGCCACGAGAAGGAGGTGCCCTGGGAGCAGGCGCCCATGGGCACGACGGGCCTCGAGACCGCGTTCGCCGCGCTGCACACCACCGGGGAGCTGCCGCTGGCGCTTCTCGTGGAGCGCATGAGCGCGGACGCGGCCGAGATCCTCGACCTTCCGGTCCCGCGGGTCGCCCCGGGGGCCGTGGCGAACCTCGTCCTCGTCGACCTCGACGCGGAGTGGGAGGTGGGGGCGCACGGGTACGAGAGCCGCTCGGCGAACTGCTGCTTCCACGGCCGCACCCTCCGCGGGCGGGTCGAGCTCACGCTCGCCGCCGGCGCCGTCGCGTTCCGCCGGGCTCCGGTGCAGGGCACCGCCGCCCGCGGGGCGGTCGTCTGATGACCGATGCCTTCCTCCTGCTCGAGGACGGCACGCGCTTCGACGGGGAGGCGGTCGGCGCCCCCGGCCACGCCGTCGGCGAGGTCGTCTTCACGACGGCGATGTCCGGCTACCAGGAGGCGATGACCGACCCGAGCTTCGCCGGCCAGCTCCTCGCCTTCACCGCCCCGCACGTCGGCAACTACGGCGTCTCGGCCGAGGCAATGGAGTCCGACCGCGTCCACGTCCGCGCGGCGATCATGCGCGAGGCCCACAACGCCGAGGACGCGCCGGGCGCGGAGAGCGGCTGGCTCGATTGGCTCGGAATATGCGGTGTGCCGGGGATCACCGGCCTCGACACCCGCGCGCTCGTCCGCCACATCCGCGACCGCGGCGCGATGCTCGGCGGCGTCTTCTCCGGGGTGGGGGAGGACGAGGCCCGCGCGCGCGTCGCCGCCGAGCCGCCGATGGCCGGGCGTGACCTCGCCGGCGAGGTCAGCACCCGCGAGGTCCGCGTGCTGCCCGGGGGCGAGGGGCCGCGGATCGCCCTCATCGACACCGGCGTCAAGGACTCCATCGTGCGCAACCTGCGCCTCCGCGGCGCGCAGGTCACGCTGCATCCGTGCACGACGGACGCGGCGCCCCTGCTCGCCGCCGACGCCGTCTTCCTGGTCAACGGCCCCGGCGACCCCGCGTCGCTCGACCACGTCGTGCAGGCCGTCCGTGAGGTGGTGGGGCGCAGGCCGGTCTACGGCATCTGCCTCGGCCATCAGCTCCTGTGCCGCGCGGTCGGGTTGGAGACCTACAAGCTCCCCTTCGGCCACCACGGGGCCAATCACCCGGTCAAGGACCTGACCCGCGGTCGCGTGGAGATCACCTCCCAGAACCATGGGTTCGCGGTGCTCGGCCCGGGCGGCGAGCAGCGGATCGAGACCGACCAGCCCGTCCGCTGGGAGACCGACTTCGGCGCCGCCGAGCTCACCCACGTGAACCTCTACGACCGCACGGTCGAGGGGCTCGTCCTGCGCGACGTCCCCGGCGGCACCCTCCAGTACCACCCCGAGGCGGGCCCCGGTCCCCACGACGCGGTGCACTTCTTCGACGACCTCATGGAGGAGATCGAGGCTCTTGCCTAAGCGGGACGACCTCGAGAAGATCCTCATCCTCGGCTCGGGGCCGATCGTCATCGGGCAGGCCGCGGAGTTCGACTACTCGGGCACCCAGGCGTGCAAGGTGCTCCGCGAGGAGGGCTACGAGGTCGTGCTCGTGAACTCCAACCCGGCGACGATCATGACCGACCCCGAGTGGGCCGACGCGACCTACGTCGAGCCGCTGCTGCCCGGCCCGGTCGCCCGGATCATCGAGAAGGAGCGTCCCGACGCGCTCCTGCCCACCCTCGGGGGGCAGACCGCGCTCAACCTCGCCAAGGCGCTTGCGGAGGACGGGACCCTCGCCGCCCACGGCGTCGAGCTCATCGGTGCCGACCACGCGGCGATCAACCGTGCCGAGGACCGCGAGATCTTCCGCTCGACGATGGAGCGGGCGGGGCTGCGGATGCCGAAGTCGGCGATCGCCACGAGCGTCGCTCAGGCATGGGACGCCCTCGCCGACGTCGGGTTGCCCGCCATCATCCGCCCCGCCTTCACCCTCGGCGGCCGCGGCGGTGGCGTCGCCCGCACGCGCGGGGAGTTCGAGCGCACCGTGGCCCGGGGCCTCGCGGCCTCGCCGATCTCCCAGGTGCTCCTCGACCAGTCCGTGATCGGGTGGGGCGAGTTCGAGCTGGAGGTCATGCGCGATCGCGCCGACAACGTCGTGATCGTCTGCTCGATCGAGAACCTCGACCCGATGGGCGTGCACACCGGCGACTCGGTCTGCGTCGCTCCGCAGCAGACCCTGACCGACAAGCAGTACCAGCGCCTGCGCGACCAGGCGATCGCCGTCATCCGCGCCGTCGGCGTCGAGACGGGCGGCTCCAACGTGCAGTTCGCGGTGAACCCCGCCACCGACGAGGTCCTCGTCATCGAGATGAACCCGCGGGTCTCGCGCTCGAGCGCCCTGGCCTCCAAGGCGACGGGCTTCCCCATCGCGAAGATCGCCGCGCGCCTGGCGGTCGGCTACACGCTCCAGGAGATCCCCAACGACATCACGCGGGCGACGCCGGCGTCCTTCGAGCCGACCCTCGACTACTGCGTCGTCAAGTGGCCGCGCTTCGCCTTCGAGAAGTTCCCGGGCGCCGATCAGGAGCTCACGACCCACATGAAGTCGGTGGGGGAGGTCATGGCGCTCGGGCGGACCTTCGGGCAGGCGTTCGCCAAGGCGATGCGCTCGCGCGAGCTCGACTCCCCGCCGCGCTCGTTCGCGGACCCGCTCGGGGCCGCGGCCGTCCCGGGCCCCGAGCGCTTCGAGGCGGTCCTCGCCGCGCTCGGCGGCGGTCACTCCGTGGAGGAGCTCCACGCCGCCACCCGGATCGACCCGTGGTTCCTGCGCGAGCTCGCCGTCCTCGCGCGCGACCCCGAGGCGCCCTTCCGCGGCCGGTCGCGGGCCTTCCGCGCCGTGGACACCTGCGCCGCGGAGTTCGCCGCGGAGACGCCCTACTTCTACTCGGGCTGGGAGCGCGGGGCGGCCCGCCACGAGGTCGTGCGCGGCGACCGCGCCTCGGTGGTCATCCTCGGCTCGGGCCCGAACCGGATCGGACAGGGCATCGAGTTCGACTACTGCTGCGTCCACGCCGCGCAGACCGTGCGCGAGTCCGGGCGCGACGCGGTGATGATCAACTGCAACCCGGAGACGGTCTCCACGGACTACGACACCTCAGACCGCCTGTACTTCGAGCCGCTGACGCTCGAGGACGTCCTCGCCGTGTGCGCGGTCGAGCGGCCCGAGGGGGTGGTCGTGCAGTTCGGGGGCCAGACGCCGCTGCGGCTCGCGGCGGGGCTCGAGGCCGCCGGGGTGCCGCTGTTGGGGACGGCGGTGGACGCCATCGACCTCGCCGAGGACCGGGGCCGCTTCGGACGGCTGCTCGGGGAGCTCGGCTACGACGCCCCGCCCTACGCCACCGCCGCCGGGACCGAGGAGGCGCTGGCCTGCGGGGAACGGGTCGGCTTCCCCCTGCTCGTGCGCCCGAGCTATGTGCTCGGGGGCCGCGCGATGGAGATCGTCTACGGCGCCGACGGCCTGGCCGAGTACCTCGGGCGCGTCGATCCCCAGGGGGACATCTTCCTCGACCGCTTCCTCGAGGACTCCATCGAGATCGACGTCGACGCGCTGTCCGACGGCGAGGACGTGTGGGTTGGGGGGATCATGCAGCACGTCGAGGAGGCCGGCATCCACTCCGGGGACTCGGCCTGCGTGCTGCCGCCGCACTCGCTCGGCGAGGAGATGCTCGCCCGGGTGCGCGAGCAGACCGCCGGCATCGCACGTGCCCTCGGGGTGATCGGCCTGCTCAACGTCCAGTTCGCGGTCCAGGGCACCGCGCTCTTCGTGATCGAGGCCAACCCGCGCGCCTCGCGCACGGTGCCCTTCGTCTCCAAGGCGATCGGCCTCCCGCTCGCCCGGCTGGCCTGCCGGATCATGCTCGGGGAACGGATCGCCGACCTCGACCTCCCCGACGACCCCACCCCCGACCACGTTTCGGTCAAGGAGGCGGTGCTCCCCTTCGACCGCTTCCACGGGGCCGACGCGCTGCTCGGGCCCGAGATGCGCTCCACCGGGGAGGTCATGGGGATCGCGGACGACTTCCCGGGGGCGTTCGCCAAGGCGCAGGCCGCGGCGGGCGCCCAGCTTCCCGAGCGCGGGACCGTCTTCATCACCGTCACCGATCGCGACAAGGCGGCGGCCACCGGGGTGGCCGGGCTGCTGCAGTCCATCGGCTTCGAGCTCGTGGCCACGGGGGGGACCGCCCGGGCGATCGCCGCGATGGGCATTCCCGTCGAGGAGCTCAACAAGATCGGCGCGGGCCACCCGCACGTCGTGGACTGGATCGAGCGCGGTGACGTCGACCTCGTCATCAACACCCCGACGGGGACCGGCGCGCGCTCGGACGGCTGGCAGATCCGTGCGGCGGCCGTGGCGCGCGGCATCCCGTGCATCACGACGATGACGGGCGCGATGGCGGCGGCGCGGGCGATGTGGGCCGCGCGTCGGGAGCCGCCCGCCGTCGTCTCGCTCCAGGAGCTCCACGCGCGCCGCGGACTCGCCCCCAGCCACCCATGACCGCACCGTTCGGCCGACGCTAAAATACCTGCAAACGCGGGCGCTTCCTCGACCTCGGCTCAACGAAGCTCAAGCTCGGGTCGAGGTCGACTGTTTTTGGCCGACGACCCCTTGCACGGCCCCGCCGCCCTGATAGGGTCGGCCACTTCGATGCCCCCGTCGGTGAGCGACACCATCAAGCACTCGGGCGCCCCCGAGAGGTCGCTGACCCAGCGCATGGAGGCCCTCCAGCGCGCGAACGACATCCGCACCCGGCGCGCGCAGCTCAAGCGTGATCTCAAGGGCGGCCGGACCACCATCCAACAGCTCCTCCTCGACCCGCCGGCGTACGTCGAAACCGCGAAGGTCTTCGACATGCTGCTCGCGGTCCCCAAGTACGGGCGCGTGAAGGCCAACCGCGTCCTCACGCAGTGCCGGATCTCGCCCAGCAAGACGATCGGTGGCCTCTCGCAGCGCCAGCGGTCCGAGCTGGTCGCCATGCTCCGCGCACGGTGATCTACGTCATCACCGGCCCCTCGGGGGTCGGCAAGGGCACGCTCATCAAGCTCCTGCGCGAGCGGGTGCCCGGGCTCGCGCTCTCGGTCTCGGCGACCACGCGCCCCCCGCGCCCCGGCGAGCGCGACGGGGTCGACTACCACTTCCTCTCGGACGCGGAGTTCGACGTGCGGGTCCGCGCCGGCGACTTCGTGGAGTGCGCCGAATACGCGGGCCGGCGCTACGGGACACTGTGGTCCGAGCTCTCGGGGCGACTCGACGACGGCGTCTCCGTCGTGCTCGAGATCGAGGTCCAGGGCGCGCGCCAGATCCGCGAGCGCCTGCCCGAGGCGGTGCTCGTGTTCATCGCGCCGCCATCGCTCGCCGCCCTGCGCGACCGGCTGGCGCGCCGGGGGACCGACACGCCGGCCGACGTCGCCGCCCGCCTAGCCACCGCCCAGGAAGAGCTCGAGGCCGGCGCGGAGTTCGACGTCCGGGTGGTCAACGACGACCTCGCGAGCGCGACCGACGCCCTCGTGCGCGTCGTACACTCATCCGCGTGATCTCGCCCCGCATCGACAAGCTGCTCGACAACGTGGACTCCAACTACGCGTCGGTGATCGTGGCGGCCAAGCGCGCCCGCCAGATCAACTCGTACTACCACAACCTGGGCGAGGGGACGTTCGACGAGTTCCCGCCGCCGATGGTGGAGACCCGGTCGAAGAACTACCTCACCATCGCCCTGGAGGAAGTCGCCCAGGGCAAGATCGACTACCACTACCGGTAAGTGATCCCCACCGCGGACGACCGACCGCGGGCGCGCGTCCGCGAGCGCTAGCGACCGTGGCGCGGATCCTCGTCGGGGTCTCCGGCGGGATCGCGGCGTACAAGGCGGTCGAGCTGGTGCGCATCGCCCAGAAGGCGGGGCACGCCGTGCGGGTCGTCATGACCCCGGAGGCCGAGCGCTTCGTCGGCGCGGCGACGTTCGCGGGGATCACGGGCGCGCCCGTCCTCACCTCCGCGTGGCAGCCCGACCCGGCGCGCGGCGCGTTTCCCGACCAGCCGCCGCCCGACCACGCGCCGATCTCCCACCTCGCGCTGGCCGCCAACGCCGACGCCTACCTCGTCGCGCCGGCCACCGCGAACACCCTCGCCAAGCTCGCCCACGGCCTCGCCGACTCCCTGCTCACCGAGGCCGCGCTCGCGGCCTCGGGCCCGCTCGTGCTCGCCCCGGCGATGAACGCGCACATGTGGGCGCACCCCGCCACCCGGGCGAACGTCGCGCTCCTGCGCGAGCGCGGCGCGCTCGTCCTCGAGCCGGGCACGGGCGACCTCGCCTCCCGCGGTGAGCACGGCGCCGGGCGCCTGCCCGAGCCGCCCGAGCTGCTCGCCGCCGTGGAGGCGGTGCTGCCGCAGACCAACGGGCTGCGCCCGGCGGTGCCCGACCGGGCCGGACCGCTCGAGGGCCTGCGTATCCTCGTCACCGCGGGCGGCACCCGCGAGCCGATCGACGCCGTGCGGTGGATGGGCAACCGCTCCTCGGGGCGGATGGGCTGGGCGCTGGCCGCGGAGGCCGCTGCGCGCGGAGCGATCGTCGAAGTGCTCGCCGCCCACGTCGCCCTGCCCCGCCCCCCGGGGATCGCCTATCGGGACACGGGGACCGCGCAGGAGCTCCTGGAGGTGGCCGAGGACGCCTTCGCCCGCACCGACGTCCTGCTTATGGCCGCCGCGGTGGCGGACTTCCGACCGACCGCGGCCGCCGCGACGAAGCTGAAGAAGGAGCAGGGTGTCCCCGAGCTCGCGCTCGAAGCGACCCAGGACGTCCTCGCCACCCTGTCGTCCGCGCGCCGCCCGGGCCAGGTTCTCGTGGGCTTCGCGGCCGAGACGGGGGAAGGGGCGGTGGAGCACGGGCGCGCCAAGCTTGTGCGCAAGGGGCTCGACCTCGTGGTGGTCAACGACGTCGCGCGCGAGGGCGTGGGGTTCGGCTCCGCGGACAACGAGGTGTGGCTGCTCGCCGCCGACGGCGTCGAGCGTCACGTCGCGCGCACGTCCAAGGCGGCGGTCGCCCGCGTAGTGCTCGACGAGGTCATGCGATTGAGGAGCACCGATGGAGCCGCTCGACAGCCTGCCTAGGGTCGCCGCCGAGGAGTGCGAGGCCGCGGCCCGCGCCGTCCGCCGCGTGGAGGAGAACGTATCCCGGGCGGTCGAGGTGGATCCGGCGATCCTCCGGCACGTCCTCACCGCGCTCGTCGCCGAGGGCCACGTCCTGCTCGAGGACGCGCCCGGGGTGGGCAAGACCGCGCTCGCCCGTGCGCTGGCGAAGTCCGTCGCCCTGGAGTTCGCGCGCATCCAGTGCACCGCCGACCTCCTGCCCGCCGACGTCATGGGCACGAACGTCTACAACCAGCGCGAGCAGCGCTTCGAGTTCCGCCCGGGCCCGGTCTTCTCCAACCTCCTGCTCGTCGACGAGATCAACCGCGCGTCGCCCAAGACGCAGTCGGGCCTGCTCGAGTGCATGCAGGAGCGACGCGTCACCGTCGACATCCACACCCATGAGCTCGCCCGGCCCTTCCTCGTGCTCGCCACCCAGAACCCGGTCGAGTACGAGGGCACCTACCCGCTGCCCGAGGCGCAGGTCGACCGCTTCATGGTCCGGCTCTCGCTTGGCTATCCCTCGGCACGCGCGGAGTCCGAGATGCTCGCCCTCCACGAGGCCGGAGACCGCGTGGAGGCGCTGGAGCCCGTCCTGACCGCCACGGAGCTGCTCGAGCTCCAGGACGCGGCGACCCGGGTCCTCGCCACCCCGCCCCTGCGCGAGTACGTGGTGTCGCTCATCCGCCGCACCCGGGAGGACCCGCGCGTGGAGCTCGGGGCCTCCCCGCGCGCGGGCCTGATGCTCCTGCGCGCCGCCAAGGCGCGGGCGATGCTCGAGGCCCGCGACCACGCCCTGCCCGACGACGTGCAGGCGCTGGCCCAGGCCGTGCTCTCCCATCGCCTCCTCCTCGCCCCCGAGGCGGTGGGGGTGACTCCCACCCGGATCGTGGCCGACGCGGTCGCCGCGACGCCCGCGCTCTGAGGGTCGGGGATGCGGCCCGCCGCCGGCGTCGCGGGGCTCGGACTCGGCCTCGCGCTGTGCGCGGGGGCATTCGACGCCGAGCCGCTGTGGGCTCCGGGGGCTCGGGCTGCTCGTGCTCGCCCTCGTGGTGTCGGTGTGGGTGGAACGCGCGGCCCGGGGGCGACGATCGACCGCACGCTCGGCGCCCGGCGGGTGGAGGAGGACGGAAGCGCTCGATGTCGTGCTCCGGGCGCGGGTCGGGGGCGGTCGCGTCCTGCCCGAACCGCCCGCCCTCGTGCGCGATCCGCTCGCCCCCGACGGACTGGGGCTCGCCCGGCGCGAGGTCGTGGGCGCCGAGTCCGACGAGGTGCTCGTCCTGCCGTCGGTCGAGCCCGTGCGCGCTCCCGGTGGCGGGACGGGAGACGCGGGCGGTTTCCTGGCCGGCCTCGGGCTCGTCGCCGCGATGGAGGTCGACGGCCTGCGGCCCTACCGCCAGGGCACGCCGGGAACGCGCATCCACTGGTCCTCGCTCGCGCGGGGAGCGGGGCTCATGGAGCGGCGCCTGCGCCCCGAGACCGACGAGCGTCCGCTGCTCGTCCTCGACGGGCGGGTGGCGGATCCCCACGACGGTCCGCAGGCGCTGGACGCCACGGTGCGGGCGGCCGCGTCTCTGACGCGGGCGCTCGCCCGGCAGAGCGGGGTGGCCGTGCTCCTGCCCGGCGACCGCCGACCGGCCGACGTCGCCGGCGAGGGGGCGGCGTGGGCGGCCCTGCACGCCCGGCTCGCGCTCGTCGAACCGGGGAGCGGGCCGGCCGCCGCCACCGCGGGCCGCACACCGGCCCCGTCGTCTTCGTGACCGCCCGCCCGCTCGAGCGCTTCCCGTCCGCGTGGGCCGCGCTGGCGCGCGGCACGCGCGTGCTCGTCGTACCCGGTGAGGCGCACGGACGGCGCGCGGCGTTCTCCGTGGCCGGTTGCACGGGCTACGACGTCACGCCCGCTGGGGCCGGAACCAACCCCACCCGCCGGGCGCGGTGAGCGTCGCCGCTCCTCGGATCCTCGCTCCCGCGACCCGTCTGCGTCCCGCCCCGAGCGCGTTCTGGGGACCCCCGGGCTTGCTCCGGGGGCTCGGCTTCGGCGGACTCGGACTCTGGGGTGCGCTGGTGTGGGCGCGGCTCGTCGTGCCCACGAGCCGCCCCGTTCTCCTGGCCATGGCCGCCCTCGCCGCCGGCCTGGCCGTCGCGCTGGCCCGGGTGCCGCAGCGTCGCGGATGGGGCGTGGCGACCCTCGCGGGCGGGGGGATCGCGCTCGTCGGTGTGCTCGCGCTGGCCGGCGCCCTCGCGCGGACCTTCGTGCCGGCCCACTGGGGCGAGCTCGCCCGGGGGATCGGCGACGGACTGGGCGCCCTCCCCGGCGCGACGACGCCCTACCGCGGCGCCGATCCCTGGGCCCCGCACGGTGCTCGAGGCGGGCGGCGGCATGCTGCTCGTGCTCGGCGGCATCGCGTGGGCGCTGCTCCCACCCCGCTCGCTCGTGCGCGATCGCGCGCTCACCGCGCTGCCCCTGCTCGCGGTCGCCGGGGTTCCCGCGGTCGTGCTGCCGCGCCAGCGGGTGGGGGAGGGCGTCGTGCTCCTCGTCCTCCTGCTCGCCGCGCTCGGGGCCGAGGAGGTCCGGCGCGCCGAGGCCCGCGCGGCCGCGGCGCTGGCCGCGCTCGCCGTTGTCGCGGGCGGGCTCGGCGCCCTGGTCCTCGACGGGCGAGCGCCGTGGGTGCCCCTACCAGCATCTCGCCGAGTCCCTGGTCCCGGGCCGGCTGCTCACCTTCGACTGGGACCACTCCTACGGGCCGCTGAACTGGTCGCGCGACGGCGAGGAGGTCCTGCGCGTCCACATGGGCCGCCCCGTCTACCTCAAGACGCGCGCCCTCGACGACTTCGACGGCCGGGGCTGGACCTCCACGCCGGTGGCCCAGGGCTTCGGCCCCGGCGTCGCCGCGCCCCCCGACCGGCCGGCGGCGCGCGGGACCGAGACCCTGCACGTGGCGATCCGCTCCCTGCGCACCCGGGATGTCGTCGGCGCCGGCGCGCTGCTCTCCGTGCGCTCGTCTCCGGTCGGCGTGCTCGGGGGCTCGTCGCCCGGCACGCTCGTCGCCACCCGGCCCCTGCGGCGTGGCGACTCCTACCTCGTGCGGGTATGGGCGCCGAACCCCACCGCCTCCGAGCTCGCCGGCCCGGGGCCTATCCCCTCTGGGCGCCCGGCTTCCGGACCCTGCGGCTGCCGCTCGGTCAGGCCACGCCACGCGACGTGACCTTTCCGGCATTCGGCGCACCCGCCCATCCCCTCACCGCGGGGCACGGGGGCATCTCCCTCGACGCCACCCCGGTGCTGGAGCGCTCGCCGTACGGCCGCACCTACCGCCTCGCGCGCTCGCTCGCCGCCGGCTCCTCCGACCCCGTGACGTCTCGTGGCCCGCGTGCGCGACCGCCTGCGCGACGGGAACCTCACCTATGCCGAGGACGTCCCCGAGCACCGCTGGCCGCTGCCGGCGTTCCTCTTCGCCGACCACCGTGGCTACTGCCAGCAGTTCTCGGGAGCGATGGCGCTCATGCTGCGGATGGGTGGGATCCCGGCGCGCGTGGCCACGGATTCACGCCGGGCACCCGCGACGCGACAAGCGGGGACTGGATCGTGCGGGACGTCAACGCGCACTCGTGGGTCGAGGCGTGGTTCCCGCGCTGGGGATGGGTGACGTTCGATCCCACCCCGCCCTCGGCGCCCGCGCGGTTCGGTCCGGCCGCGACGAGCACCCTGGGCGGGACGGCGCGACGCGGCGACGTGCCCGTGAGCGGGCGCCGCGGCGTGACGCTCGTGGCGCCGCGTGGCGGCGTGTTGTGGCCGCTGCCGGTGGGTGGTGGGACGCTCCTCGCGCTCGCCGGTTTCGCGGTCGTGCTGCGGCGCCGAAGGCGGGGGAGGGCGACAACGCCGGTGGAGGAGCTCGCGCGGGCCCTGCGCGCGTGCGCGGCGGGCGAGCTTTCGGGCCTGACGCTCGCGAAGCTCGAGCGGCGGTTGGCGGGGTGCGAGCCGGCATCGGGGTACGTGCGTGCCCTGCGGGAGGCGCGGTACGCGGGCGGCTCCCCGCGGCTGTCGGATGACGGGCGCCGCGCGCTGCGCGGCGAGCTCGCGCGCGGGGGCGGCGCTGCCGGGGCGCTGCGTGCGCTGCGGGCGTTGCCGCCCCGGCCGCGCCGTCGGAGGATCGGCGCGTGGTGGGGCGCGGGGCGTCCGGGTTCCGGCGTCGGCGGTCCTTCTGGGCTCTGAGGGAGAGAACCGGGGGGGCCGGCGCTGTCGAGTGTCCGGCCTGGTGGTTCCATAGCAACCACAAGTCCGGACACTCCATCCTCGTCCCCCTTCCCCAGCCCGGATTCGTGGCGCGGTCGGCCCCGTCGCGGGGCAGCGCCTCCGGATCTAGAATCCGACCCGATGGACGACGTCTACGAGCTCTTCACCCGCGGCACCGCGCTGCTCGAGCGGGGGGATCATCACGCGGCCGTCGTGCCGCTCGCTCGCGCCCGCGATCTCGAGCCCGACAAGGCCTCGATCCGCGAGGCCCTCGGCCGTGCGTGCTTCCACGCCCAGCGCTACGAGGAGGCCCGGGCGGAGTTCCAGGCCGTGGTCGACCGCGCGCCCACGAACGACTACGCGCTGTTCTGCCTCGGGCGCTCGCTGCAGATGCTCGGCCGCCACGCCGAGGCGCGTCCGCCCCTCACGCTGGCGTGCTGCCTGAGGCCCGAGCGGCGGGATTACCACCGCTATTCGGAGCGGGCGCGGCGGCGTGCTGCCGCGCCTGAGTAGCGGCAAGGACGAGCAGCCCGAGGAAGCGGTCGAGCTCCTCGGCGCTCACGGCGCTCAGCGGGAGGTCGCCCGAGATCCACGCCTCGCCCGCGCGCGTGTGGGAGAGACTTCACGCAACGGGACCGTCCGGTTCCAGCGCAGCAGATCGTGCGGATCGAGGACGTCGGGCCCGGTCAACGCCGCCTGGGCACGGAGCAGACCGTGGCGGATGGCTACCCCGAGGTGGAGCGGCCAACCCGCCGCGTCGAGCGTGATGCCCCACTCCGTCCATGCCACCTGACGGGTCTCACCGTTCAGCCCGGCGACGTACTCGGCGACGATCGCACCGGGGGTCGGGCACGCCTTCCGGGGTGGGTCCGGTGCTACGCTGCTCAGCACAACCGAGCTCCCCGCTCCGCTCCCGGGGCGGGTCTTCTGAGCGGGCTCCGGCCCGCTTTTTTGATGACCTCCGCCACCGCCATGCCCACCATCCAGCAGGACATCGAGGCGGCCCTGTCCGGCGCGGAGCCGGCCGTCGAGGTGCTGCTCGCCGAGGTCTCCGGCAACACCGTGCGGCTGTACATCGACCACCCCGACGGCGTCTCGCTCGCGCTGTGCGAGCGCGTGACCCACCAGCTTCCCGAGGTCCGCGAGCGCTACGCGCTCGAGGTCTCTTCACCCGGCCCCGACCGGCCGCTGGCCAAGCCCGAGCACTTCCGCCGCTTCGTCGGGAGTCGCGCCCGCTTGCGCCTGCGCGCCCCCCACGATGGCCACAAGCAGTACACCGGCGAGCTCGTGGGCGCCACGGGCGAGGCCGTCACCCTCGCCACGCCGGACGGGATCGTCTCCGTCGCCTACGACGACATCGCCCGCTCCAACCTCGTCCCCGGGGAGTAGCCCATGTCCCGAGAGATCATGGAGGCCGCCACGGGCCTGGCCCGCGAGAAGGGCATCGCCCCCGAGAAGCTCATGGTCGCCCTGGAGGACGCCCTGCTCGCGGCCTACAAGAAGACCCCGGGCGCCGCCCACTACGCCCGGGTCGAGATGGACCGCGAGGAGGGTGACTTCCGCGTCTTCGAGCTCATCCTCCCTCCCGAGCTCGAGGAGCAGCTCCTCGACGAGCAGGCCGAGCTCGACGCTGCCGCCGCCGAGGAGAACCCCGAGCAGGCCGAGGCCGACGAGCGCGCGCAGAGCGACATCGATCCGGAGACGGGCGAGGCCCGCGAGCCCTCCGAGCCCGAGATCTCCGCCGAGCTCCTCGCCCGGCACGCCGACGAGATCGACGAGCGCGACGTCACCCCCCACGACTTCGGACGCATCGCCGCGCAGACCGCCAAGCAGGTGATCCTCCAGCGCATCCGCGAGGCGGAGCGCGACCTCATGTACGAGGAGTACCGCGACCGCGTCGGTGAGCTCATCACCGGGATCGTCCAGCAGTCGGACTCGCGCTACACGCTCGTCGCGCTGCGCGAGCGCCAGGAGGCGCTCCTGCCCAAGTCCGAGCAGGTCGACGGCGAGCGCTACGACCACTCCCAGCGGATCAAGGCGGTCATCAAGGACGTCTCGAACCAGTCCAAGGGTCCGTCGATCATCCTCTCGCGGCGCGATCCCGACCTCATCAAGGCGCTATTCGAGCTCGAGGTCCCCGAGATCGCCGACGGCCTCGTGGAGATCACCGGCGTCGCGCGCGAGCCGGGCTACCGCTCGAAGATCGCCGTCGTCTCCTACGCGGACGGCGTGGACCCCGTGGGCGCGTGCGTCGGGCCGCGCGGGTCGCGGGTGCGCATGGTCGTCTCCGAGCTGCGCGGCGAGAAGATCGACATCATCCCCTACAACGATGAGCCGGCGCGCTTCGTGGCCAAGGCGCTCTCGCCCGCGCGCGTGCGCGAGGTGTATGTCGACGACTCGGCCAAGCAGGCCACGGTCGTGGTTCCCGACGACCAGCTGTCGCTGGCGATCGGGCGCGAGGGGCAGAACGCCCGGCTCGCCGCCCGGCTCACGGGCTGGCGGATCGACATCCGCTCCGAGACGGAGTTCGCGCAGGAGGAGGCCGACTCCGAGAACGGCGAGGAGGAGCTGTCGGGGCGCTGCGCGGCGATCCTCACCAACGGCCGTCGCTGCCCGAACGCATCGCTGCCGGGCACGCGCTACTGCGGGCTGGACGCCCATCAGGCACTGGCGCAGATCGACTCCGACGAGATCGCGGATCTCGCCGAGGCGTAGCGAGGCGGAGCGCCCACGCACCTGCGTGGGTTGCCGCGAGGTGGCCCCGCAGGGCGAGCTGCTCCGGCTCGCGCAGGTTGACGGTGCCGTGGTGCCCGACCCGGAGCGGCGGCGCCCGGGCCGCGGGGCCTACCTCCACCCCCGGGCCGAGTGCGTGGAGCGGGCGGTGGGCGGGGGGGCGTTCCGAAGGTCGTTCCGGCTGCCTGTCCGGGTCTCCGGCGAAACCGTAGAATGGATCGAGGAATGGCGAGAAAACGCGTCCAGGAGATAGCGAGCGAGGCGGGTCTCGAGGCCCAGCAGGTCATCGAGACGCTGCAGAAGGCCGGCCTGTCGGTGAAGGCCGGGGGCTCTGTCGTGGACGAGGCCGAGGCCAAGCGCGTCCTCGCCGCCTCCGTGCGCAAGACCAACGGCGCGGCCAAGCCAAGGGCCGCCACGCCCGATCGTCCGCGGAAGGTCGCTCCCCCGCTGTCTCCCACGGGGCGCTCCGCCCTGGGCTCGGACAAGCCCGGCCCGGGAACCGGAGCGCGCCCGTCCGCACGCCCCGGCGCCGGCCCGCAGGCCCGCGGTGGCGCGGCCGGCGGCCGTACGCCGCAGGGGCGCGACGGTCGCGCCGGCCAGCAGCCTGCCGATCCCAACGCACCGGATCCCCGCGGCGACCGCGCCCCTAAGCTCCGCAGGGAGGACACCCCCAAGCAGCGCCCCACGCGCGATTCGCTCCAGGGCGAGCGCGCGCCCGCCGCCGGCCCCGGCGGCAAGCGGCGCGTCGTCATCGATTCCCAGGCCTCGCGCCGCCCCGGCGGCCCGGGTGGCCCCGGCGGCCCCGGTGGCCGGCCCGGCGGCGGTCCCGGCCGGCGTCCTCCGCGTCGTGGCGGGGGCGGCGGGCGCGGCGCCCGCAAGCGGGCGTTCCTCGAGGAGGGCCCCGGTGAGATCCGCGAGATGACGTCCGTGAAGTCCGACGTCATCCCGGTCAACTCGGGCTCGTCGGTCAAGGAGGTCGCCGAGTACCTCGAGGTCCCCCTCGCCGAGGTCATCAAGCGCCTCATGCTCATGGGGGAGATGGCCACCCAGAACCAGGTCCTGGCCGACGACACCGTCGAGCTCCTGGCGACCGAGATGGACCGCACCGTGGAGATCGTCCACTCCGAGGACGTCGAGGTCGAGGATCCCGGGTTCGAGGACGCCGTCGAGGACCTCGTCGAGCGCCCGCCCGTGGTCACGATCATGGGTCACGTCGACCACGGCAAGACCTCGTTGCTCGACGCGATCCGCTCCACCGAGGTCGCGGCGGGCGAGGCCGGCGGGATCACCCAGCACATCGGCGCCTACCAGGTCCGCCACGACGACAAGGAGGTGACCTTCCTCGACACGCCGGGCCACCAGGCCTTCACGGCCATGCGCGCCCGCGGCGCGAAGGTCACCGACATCGCGGTCATCGTCGTCGCCGCCGACGACGGCATGAAGCCGCAGACCGAGGAGGCCATCGACCACGCCCGCGCGGCGGACGTCCCCATCCTCGTCGCCGTGAACAAGATCGACAAGGAGGGCGCCGACCCCAATCGCGTCCGCGGAGAGATGGCCGCCAAGGGCCTCCAGCCCGCGGACTGGGGCGGTGAGACGGAGTTCGTCGACGTCTCGGCAAAGACCAAGGAGGGCCTCGACAACCTCCTCGAGACGCTGCTCGTCATGGCCGAGGTCGAGGAGCTCCGCGCGAACCCCGGGGTCGAGGCCTCGGGCGCCGTCATCGAGTCCCGGCTCGACCCGGGCCGCGGGCCGGTCGTCACCCTCCTCGTCGACCGGGGCTCGCTCCACATCGGCGACGCGATCGTCGCCGGCTCGCACTGGGGCCGCGTCCGCGCGATGCACGACTTCCGTGGCCAGCGCCACAAGGAGGCCACTCCCGGCCAGCCCGTCGAGGTGCTCGGCTTCGACTCCGTCCCCGAGGCGGGCGACCGCTTCTCCGTCGAGGAGAACGACCGCCGGGCCCGCCAGCTCGCCACGGAGCGCGCCCATCGGCTCAAGTCCGAGCAGCAGGCCCGTCGGCGCCCCCCGCGGGTGCGGCTCGAGGACCTCGCCGCCGCGCGCCTCCAGGAGCTCAACCTCGTGCTCAAGGCCGACGTGGCCGGGTCGCTCGAGGCCGTGGAGGACGAGATCGCCAAGCTCCCGCAGGAGGAGGTCACCGTCTCCGTGCTCGGCGGGGGCGTCGGCGGCATCACCGAGTCCGACGTCATGCTCGCCGCCGCCTCCGACGCGATCGTCATCGGCTTCAACGTGCGCCCGGTGGGCGAGGCCCGTCTCCTGGCCGAGCGCGAAGGCGTGGAGATCCGCTCCTACGCGGTCATCTACCGCGCGATCGAGGATCTCCGCGCCGCCATGGAGGGACTGCTCGAGCCCGAGGAGGTCGAGGACACCCTCGGCCACGTCGAGATCCGCCAGATCTTCCGCGCCTCGCGCGTGGGTACGATCGCCGGCTCCTACGTCACCGAGGGCCGCGTCACGCGCGGGGCCAAGTGCCGCCTCGTCCGGGACGGGACCGTGGTCTACACCGGCGAGATCGCCTCCCTGCGCCGCGTACAGGACGACGTGCGCGAGGTCGCCGCCGGCTTCGAGTGCGGCATCGTCCTGCGGGACTACGCCGACATCAAGGAGGGCGACGAGCTCGAGATCTACGACACGCGCAGCGTCGAGCGCGAGCTGGCCGGCGCCACGCGCTGAGAGCCTGTGTCGCACCCCTAGTCATTCCCAGCGCTTTCGTCGCCCTCCTGCTCGTCCACCTGCACTTCCCCGCGGTCTCCGACCTCAAGGGCAAGCGCAAGGAGCTCTCGTCTCTGAAGGCGCAGATGCGGACCCGGCTCGGCGCCGCGGTGGCCGAGGTCGACTTCCAGGACTCCTGGCAGCGCGCGACCCTCTCGGCAGCGCTCACGAGCGGTTCGCTGCCCGAGCTCGAGCGCCAGGCCGCACGCCTGGAGCGCTTCGTGCTCGACCGCCATCCCGAGGGCGCGTGGGTGGAGTCGCAAGTGATCTCGCACGACGACCTGACCGGATAGAGTGCCCTCCGCCCGCATGCGCCGGGTCGACGAGGCGGTGCGCGCCGTGCTGAGCGACGCCATCGCCACCGACCTGAAGGATCCGCGCGTCGGCTTCATCACCGTGACCAGCGTGGAGACCTCGCCCGACCTGCGCCACGCCCGGGTCTTCGTGTCCGTGCTCGGCTCCGACGAAGAGCGCCAGACGTCGCTGACCGGCCTGGACTCCGCCCACGGGTTCCTACAGGGGAAGGTCGCCCGCGAGCTGCGGTTGAAGCACACTCCGACGCTGGACTTCCACTACGACCCGTCCATCGACACGGGCATGCGCATCAGCGAACTGCTGGATGAGGAGGACGCATGAGCGTGGTGGGAGAGCGCACGCGCGCCGAGGTCGTCGACGAGATCCGCGCCCACGAGAAGTTCCTCCTCGTCACCCACGAGAACCCCGACGGCGATGCGCTCGGCTCCCTCGTTGCGATGCAGGAGCTCCTGCGCGAGCTCGCCAAGGACTCCGTGATGTTCATCGCCGCCGACGAGTTCCCTCTGCCCCACGAGTACCGCTTCCTCGGGCTCGCCGGGCACGTCTCGAGCGCCCCGGCCGACGAGGACGAGCGCACGGTGGTCTACCTCGACTGCGGCAACCTCGACCGCAACCCGATGGTGCCGGCCGCGGGCGCGCCCATCCTCAACATCGACCACCATCACGACAACACCTGCTTCGGGAGCGTCAACCACGTGGTGGCCGACGCGTCGTGCACGGCGGAGATCGTGTGGGATCTCGCCCATGCCCTCGGCGTGGAGCCGGGGCTGGCGATGGCCGAGGCCCTCTACGTCGGCCTCGTCACCGACACGGGACGCTTCATGTACGGCAACACGGGGCCGCGGGCCCACGCGATGGCCGCCGAGCTGCTGGAGACCGGGGTCGACGCCTTCGACGTCTACCGCCGGATCTACGAGGGGGTGCCGCACGGGAAGCTCGCGCTGCTGGCCCGGGGCCTCGCCGCGGTGGAGCGCCACGATGGCGGCGCCCTGACGATCACGCGGCTGACGGTGGAGGACTTCGGCCTCGCCGACGCGGCGGAGAGCTACTCCGAGGGTGTCATCGACCACCTGCGCGCGCTCCAGGGCACGGTGGTGGCCGCTCTCGTGCGCGACCGCCTGGATTCCCCCGGGCTCCAGAAGGTCTCGCTGCGCGCCTCCGACGAGCGCGTCGACGTGTCGCGCATCGCCCGCGAGCAGGGCGGAGGTGGCCACCCCCAGGCCGCGGGGTTCACCACGTCGGAGCCCTGGGACGAGCTCGTCGCCTTTCTGCGCGATGCCATCGGCGCCCAGCTCGCCTGACGCGGTCCTGCTGGCCGACAAGCCCGCGGGGGTGACGTCCCACGACGTGGTCGCCCGCGTGCGGCGCGAGCGGGGCGTGCGGCGGGTCGGGCACGCGGGGACCCTCGATCCCTTCGCGACGGGACTGCTGCTCGTGCTGGTGGGCCGGGCGACCCGCCTGCAGCGCTTCCTGCTCGCCCTGCCGAAGACCTACGAGGTCGAGGCCCGCTTCGGAGCCGTGTCCTCGACGGGCGACCCGGAGGGGGAGATCGTCGAGACCGGCCTGGTGCCCGAGGGCGACCTCGTGCTGCCCACCGGCCGGATCCGTCAGCGTCCGCCGGCCTACTCGGCGATCAAGGTCGGCGGGATCCGTGCCTACGCCCGCGCCCGGCGGGGGGAGGATGTCGACGTGCCCGAGCGCGAGGTCGAGGTCCATGGGTTCTCGGAGCGGTGGCGCTCGGAGGACCGGCGCGCCTTCTCCATCACCTGCTCGAGCGGGACCTACGTCCGCTCGCTCGTGGCCGATCTCGGCGATGCGTACTGCACGGCGCTGCGCCGGACGGCGATCGGCCCCTTCGTGATCGGGGAGGCCGGTCGCGAGCTGTCCGTCGAGGAGGCGCTGGGCTTCCTGCCCGCGCGCGAGCTCCGCCCCGAGGAGGCCCGCGGCGTCGGCCACGGGCGCGCGGTCGTGCGCGACGGGGAGCCCGCGGGCCCCGTGCGGCTCGTCCACGAGGGCGTCGTGCTCGCGGTGGCCGAGCCCCGCGACGACCTCCTCCGACCCCTCGTGGTCCTCCGTCCCGGCACCCCGGGATAGCCTCTCGGCGCATGCCCGATGCGCCCTCCGATCGGGTCAAGCGCCTCACGCTCGTGGCCTGCATCCTCGGCTCGGGCATCGCGCTGCTCGACGGGACGATCGTCAACGTCGCCCTGCCGGCGATCGATCAGGACCTCGGCGGCGGGCTGGCCGGGCAGCAGTGGGTGGTCAACGGTTACCTGCTCATCCTCGGCTCGCTCATCCTCGTGGGCGGCTCGCTCGGCGACGTCTTCGGGGAGCGGCGCGTGTTCGCTCTCGGGGTGGCGCTCTTCGGCGTGACCTCCCTGCTGTGCGCGCTGGCCTCCTCCATCGAGCTCCTCGTGGGCGCCCGGGCGCTCCAGGGCGCGGCCGGCGCGCTGCTGACCCCGAGCGCCCTGGCGGTCATCGTCTCCACCTTCTCCCGCGAGGAGCGCGGGGCGGCGATCGGCTCGTGGACGGCCTGGGGCGGCATCGCCGCCATCCTCGGGCCGCTCGCGGGCGGGGAGCTCATCCACCTCGCGAGCTGGCGCTGGATCTTCCTCGTCAACGTGCCCTTCGTGGCGATCTGCCTCGGGCTCATCGTCGCGGTCATCCCCGTGGCCGAGGAGGACGGGCGCTCGCACCACGTCGACTGGATCGGGGGGATCCTGTGCGCGCTCGGGCTCGGCGGCCCGGTCTTCGCGCTCATCGAGCAGCCGCGGCTCGGGTGGGGGAGCCCCGGGGTGATCGGCCCGCTCGCGGCCGGGCTCGTGGTCCTCGGGCTCTTCCTGACCTGGGAGGCGCGCTCGCGGACGCCGATGCTCCCGCTCTCGCTCTTCGCCCGGCGCAACTTCTCGGCGGGCAACGTGGAGACGCTCGCGATGTACGCCGGGCTCTCCATCCTCTTCTTCCTGCTCGCGCTCTACCTCCAGCAGGTCGCAGGGTGGTCGGCGCTCGAGGCCGGCCTGGCCACCCTGCCCACCACGGTCGTGATGTTCTCCCTGTCGCGGCTGTGGGGGCGGCTCGCCGACCGCTCGGGCCCGCGGCTGTTCATGGGGCTCGGACCGCTCGTCGCGGCGGTGGGGCTGTTGCTCATGCTCCGGCTCGGGCGTGAGGTGGACTACGCGACCGAGCTGCTGCCGGCCCTCGTGGTCTTCGCCCTCGGGCTGTCCATGACCGTCGCCCCGCTCACCGCGGCGGTGCTCGCGGGGGTCGAGTCCCGCCAGGCGGGCATCGCGTCGGGCGTGAACAACGCGGTGGCCCGGGTGGCCGGGCTGCTCGGGGTCGCCGTCATCGGGGCGGTGGTCGGTGGGGACATCACCGAGGCCTCGTTCCACCTGGCGATGGGGGTGAGCGCGGGGCTCGTCGGCCTCGGCGGCGTGGCCGGCGCGCTCGGGATCCGCAACCCGGCCCGCGCCGTGAGCGCGGAGGGCTGCCCGGGGGGTCAGATCGCCGGCGCGGCGCGCGAGGCCGCCGCGCCCTCCGCGTAGCCTCCGTCCCGCCGTGGAGACCACCTGGCTCCCGAACCTCGCGCGACGCCCTCGTCGCGTCGCGGTGGGAGAGTTCGACGGCGTCCACATCGGCCACCGCGAGGTCATCGCCGGAGCCGACACCGTCCTCACCTTCGAGCCGCACCCGCTCGCGGTCATCAAGCCCTCGGCGGCGCCCCGGCTCATCACCGCAGCGGCACGCCGCGCCGAGCTCATCGCGGATCTCGGGGTCCAGGAGCTGGTGCTCATCCCGTTCGACCGCGACTTCTCCGAGCTCAGCGCGGAGGAGTTCGTCGAGCAGGTGCTCGTGGAGCGTCTGGCCGCCTCCCACGTGTCGGTCGGGGAGAACTTCCGCTACGGCGCCCGGGCGCAGGGAGACGCCCAGACCCTGGAGCGCGACCCCCGCTTCGCCACGCGGGTCGTGCCGCTCGTGGAGGTCGACGGGGAGATCGTCTCCTCGTCGCATATCCGCGCGCTCGTCGGCGCGGGCGACGTGCGTGAGGCTGCCACTCGGCTCGGCGCGCCGTTCCAGCTGCGCGGCGAGGTCGTGCACGGGGACAAGCGCGGGCGCGAGCTCGGCTACCCCACCGCGAACCTCGTGCCCGACGAGCGCTACGTGTGCCCGGGTCACGGGGTGTACGCCTGCGTGACCTCGGCGGGCACCGCCGGCGGAGCCGGTGGTCGGATCCCCGCCGCGGTGAACGTGGGGGTCCGGCCGACGTTCACCACGGGGCGCGGCCTGCTCGTCGAGGCGTTCCTGCTCGACTGGTCGGGAGACCTCTACGGCGAGGAGCTGCGCCTCGACTTCCTCGCCCGGCTGCGGGGCGAACGGCGCTTCGGATCGGTCGACGCGCTCGTCGCGCAGATGGCCCGGGACGTCGACGATGCGCGGGGGCTCACTGCTAGCCTGTCGCCCTTGTGACCCTGACCCAGGAGCGCAAGCAGGAGATCGTGACGCAGTTCGGCAAGGGGCCGAGCGACACGGGCTCCGCCGAGGTGCAGATCGCCCTGCTCACGCAGCGGATCAACGACCTCACCGGGCACCTGCGCGAGCACGGGCACGACCATCACTCCCGCCGCGGGCTGCTCATGCTCGTCGGGCGCCGTCGGCGCTTTCTCCAGTACCTCCAGAAGAAGAACCTGGAGGGCTATCGCGCCCTGATCCGCGAGCTCGGCCTCCGCCGGTGAGCGTCCTCGGAGCGGGCTCGCCCGCCCCGGACTTCACGCTCCAGACGGCCGACGGGGATGACTTCACCCGGACGGACCTCGAGGGTCGCACCACGGTCCTCGTCTTCTACCCCTTCGCCTTCTCGCCGGTCTGCTCAGACCAGTTCAACGTCTACGAGGAGGTCTCGGGCGACTTCGCCGCCCAGGGCGCGACCCTCTATGGCGTGTCGTGCGACTCGACCTGGTCACAGTCGGCGTTCCGCGAGCAGCTCGGCGTCTCCATCGCGCAGCTCTCCGACTGGGAGCCCAAGGGCGCCACGTGCGCGGCCTTCGGCGTGCTGAATCCCGGCGGCTTCCCCGAGCGCGCGCTCGTGATCACCGGTCCCGACGCGACGATCCGCTGGAGCTACGAGGCGCCGTCCCCCGGCGACCTGCCCGGGGCGAACCTCATCTTCGACGGCCTCGAAGCCGTCCCCGCCTGAGCGCGCTCGGCTCCGCCCCCGTCCCGCCGCCGGGCGGGGACGACCACGTCCGGGGGCCGCAGGACGCGCCGCTGCTCGTCGAGTATGCGGACTACGAGTGCCCGTTCTGCGCGCTGCTGCACGCACGGCTACAGCCGGGCGCGTTCCGGCACGTCTTCCGCCACTTCCCCGTCCGCTCCAAGCACCCCCGGGGGTGGGCGGCGGGGTGCGCGGCGGAGGCGGCCGGGCGCCAGGGCCGCTTCTGGGATATGCACGACTCGCTCTTCGCCGACGCCGCGCGCCTGGAGGACCCGCACCTGTGGGAACGCGCCCGCGGGCTGGGCCTGGACCTCGAGCGCTTCGACTCCGACCGCCGCTCCGAAGAGGTCGCCGCCCGAGTCCAGCGCGACTTCCGCTCCGGGATCCGCGCCGGGGTCGGGACCACGCCCGCCGTGTTCCTCGACGGCGCGCTGCACGCGGGCTCGGCGGCGCTCGGCATTCTCGTCGGGCCGTCACGCTCGCGACCTCCTTCTTCCGCCGCGCGAGGTGGCTGACCGTCGTCGCAGCCGCCCTCGCCCTGGCCGGTGCCTGCGGGGGTGGGGGTGGGGACGGGGACGCCGCGCCCTATCGCGAGCAGGCCGACCGCGCGTGCGTCCGGGCCCATGCGGCGGCGGCGCGGGTCCCGTTCGAGGAACACGCCGGGACTCTCACCGCCGAGGAGGCGCAGGCGCGAATCGAATCGCTCGGCCGTCGCTTCGTCGGCGACATGGAGGCGCTGAAGCCGCCCTCCGAGCTCCGCGCCCGCCATGACGCGCTCCTCCGGGTGCTCCATCGCCGGTTCTCCGGCCTCGATGACCGGGAGACGATCGCCCGTGTGAGCGATCTCGAGCGGCGCTACCGCGCGCTGGGCCTGGAGCGCTGCGCCGATCAGCAGGCGCAGACGCTCTCCGTGCTCCGGAGGCCCCCGACCGGCGACGGCTAGAGTGACGTGGGTTCGGATACGAGATCCAAGAAGCTGCCCGCCTACCGAACGGCGGGCCAGAAGGGAACAACTGAATGTCTTCTGACGCCGTGACACGCGTCTCGACCACGATCTCCGGCACGGAGATCTCGCTCGAGACCGGCAAGATGGCCAAGCAGGCCTCCGGCGCCGTCGTCGTCCGCCAGGGCGACACGATGGTCCTCTCCACCGCGACCGCGGGCAACCCCCGCGACGTGGACTTCCTCCCCCTCACGGTCGACGTCGAGGAGCGGATGTACGCCGCGGGCAAGATCCCCGGCTCGTTCTTCAAGCGCGAGGGCCGCTCGGGCGAGAAGGGCACGCTGACGGCGCGCATGATCGACCGGCCGCTGCGCCCGCTCTTCCCCAAGGGGTGGAACCGCGAGACGCAGCTCGTGTCGATCCCGCTCTCGATCGACCACGTCCACCCGTACGACATGCTCGCCATGAACGGCGCGTCGGCGGCCCTCATGGTCTCCGACATCCCGTTCCCCTCACCCGTGGGCGCGGTGCGCATCGGCAAGGTCGAGGGCAACTTCGTCATCAACCCCTCCGAGGAGGACGTGGCGGAGGGTCGCTCGGACCTCGACCTCGTGGTCGCGGGCACCGAGGAGGCCATCCTCATGGTCGAGGCGGGGGCCAACGAGATCCCCGAGGCCGAGATCCTCGACGCCCTCGACATCGCGCACGCGGAGATCAAGAAGCTCTGCGCGCTCCAGCACGAGCTCCGGGAGAAGGCCGGCAAGCCCAAGGTCGAGGTCACGCCGCCGCAGGTCGACGAGAGCCTGCTCGAGCAGATCCGCTCCTCGCACGGGGCCCAGCTCGACGCGGCCACCCAGGTCCACGACAAGCTCGAGCGCCAGGACGCGACGAAGGCCGTGGAGACCGCCGTGCTCGAGCAGTACGCGGGCGCGCCGGACTCCGACACGTACGCGGAGTACCGCGCCAAGGCGCAGCTCGCGTTCGACCGCCTCGAGAAGCAGACGATCCGCCAGCGGATCGCGGTCGACAAGAAGCGCCCCGACGGCCGCGCCACCGACGAGATCCGGCCGATCTCGATCGAGGTCTCGGTCGCCCCGCGGACCCACGGCTCCGCGCTGTTCACGCGGGGACAGACCCAGGCGCTCTCCGTGGTCGCCCTGGGCACCTCCCGCGAGGAGATGCGTCTCGACACGCTCGGCCTCGAGACGACGAAGGCCTACTTCCACCACTACAACTTCCCGCCCTTCTCGGTCGGGGAGGCGGGCTTCATGCGGGGCCCGAAGCGCCGTGACATCGGCCACGGGGCGCTCGCCGAGCGCGCCCTGGTCCCGATGATCCCGAGCAACGAGGAGTTCCCCTACACGATCCGCATCGTGTCCGACATCCTCGAGTCCAACGGGTCGTCGTCCATGGCCTCCGTGTGCGGCTCCTCGCTTTCGCTCATGGACGCCGGCGTCCCGATCGCGCGCCCCGTGGCGGGCATCGCCATGGGGCTCATCAAGGAGGGCGACGACTACGTCGTGCTGTCCGACATCGCCGGCGTCGAGGACCACCTCGGCGACATGGACTTCAAGGTCGCCGGCACCGAGCAGGGCATCACCGCCCTGCAGATGGACATCAAGATCACTGGGGTGACGTTCGACATCCTGGGCGACGCCCTCACGCAGGCCAGGGCCGGGCGCACGTTCATCCTCGGCGAGATGGCCAAGGTCATCTCCACGCCGCGGGCCGAACTCTCCCAGCACGCGCCGCGGATCTCCACGGTGCAGATCGACCCGGAGAAGATCGGCCTGCTCATCGGCAAGGGAGGCGAGACGATCCGCGGGCTGGCCGACGAGTTCGACGCGCAGATCGACGTCAACGACGAGGGCCAGGTCCTCATCTACGCCACCGAGGGGTCCAAGGGCGACGCCCTGGCCGAGCGGATCCGCTCCATGACCAAGGAGGTCGAGGTCGGCGACGAGTTCGACGGCAAGGTTGTCAAGACCACCGCCTTCGGCGCGTTCGTCGAGCTCACCAAGGGCACCGACGGCCTGCTGCACATCTCCAACATCGCGCCGGGCGAGCGCCCCGCGACGGTCGAGGAGGTCATGAACAAGGGCGACGAGATCCGGGTGCGCGTGGTCGAGGTCGACCGCGAGCGCGGCCGGGTGGGCATCCGCCGGGCCGACGACCCCGAGGTCGCGGGCAAGTCCCCGGCCGAGCTCGCGTCCGTGGGGACCGGCTCCCCCGGGGGTGGCGGCGACCGTGGCCCACGGCGCGACCGCGGCCCGCGCCGCGACGGCGGCGGACGCAACGGGGGCGGACGCGAAGGCGGCGACCGCGGGCCGCGTCGCGACCGCGACCCCGACCGGGCGTAGTCCGCTTGGAACATCGCATCACGGAGCTGCCGGGCGGCGTCCGGGTGATCACGGAGGCGATGCCCTCCGTGCGCTCGGTGTCGCTCGGCTACTGGGTGGGGACGGGCTCGCGTGCGGAGGACGACTCCGAGGCGGGCCTGTCGCACCTGATGGAGCACCTGCTCTTCAAGGGCACGGAGCGCTACGCCTCGGAGGAGATCGATCAGATCTTCGACGGCATGGGCGCCGAGATCAACGCGGGGACGGGCAAGGAGACCACCTCGGTCTTCTCGCGGGTGATCGACGACCACCTCCCGCAGGCCTTCGACGTCATGAGCGACATGATCTGGCGCCCGGCGCTGCGCGACGTCGATGCGGAGCGGGAGGTGATCCTCGAGGAGATCGCGATGTACGAGGACGACCCGCAGGACAAGGTCTTCGACGTCCTCGGCGAGGCGGTCTTCGGGCCCCACCCGCTCGGGCGATCGATCATCGGCCGCCCGGAGGTGGTGGCGCAGACGTCGCTCGACGCGTTGCGGGAGTTCCACGACGTGCGCTACGTGCCGCGCAACGTGGTCATCGCCGCGGCGGGGTCGGTCGACCACGACGCACTCGTGGCGCTCGCGGCCGCGCGCGTGCCCTCCCGGGACGCGGGAGGCTTCGCCTCCGACGACGCGGCCCCGGAGTCGGCCGCACGGGTGCGCTTCGAGACCAAGGAGACCGAGCAGTACCACGTGTGCCTGGGCGGTCCCGGGCTCGCCCGCGACGACGAGCGGCGCTTCGCCGCCCGCGTGCTCGACACGGTGCTCGGCGGCTCCTCCTCCTCCCGCCTCTTCCAGGAGGTCCGCGAGAAGCGGGGGCTCGCCTACTCCGTCTACTCCTTCCTCGCGCACTACGCGGGCACGGGGCAGGTCGGCGTCTACCTCGGCACCCGGGGCGACAACCTCGCCGAGGGGATGAGGATCATCGCCGCCGAGCTCGACCGCGCGCGCCACGATCCGGCGAGCGACACCGAGCTCACGCGGGCCAAGGAGAACCTGAAGGGGCGCATCGTCCTCGCCCTGGAGTCGACGAGCGCGCGGATGAACCGTTTGGGCTCCTCACTGCTCGCCGGCGTGCCGCTGCTCTCCCTCGACGAGGCCGTGGGAATGGTGGAGGCCGTGACGCTCGACGACCTCCGCGAGCTCGCCGGAGAGCTCTGGGCCCCCGAGAAGCTCGCGGCCGCCGGGATCGGACCCGACGAGGACGCGTTCCGGTCCGCGCTCGCGCCCCTGGCGGCCACCCCGACCCCGGGATGATCCGCGTCGCCGTCGCCGGGGCGGCCGGGCGCATGGGCGCGACGGTCTGCGCGGCGGTCGCCGGCGCCGAGGACATGGAGCTCGTGGGCGGCGCCGATCCGGCGCTCGGGACCTCGGTCCCCGATGTGCTCCCGGCCGCCGACGTCCTCGTGGACTTCTCCCTCCCCGACGCCGCACAGATGAACGCCCGCGCGGCGCTCGAGGCCGGGGTCCACGCCGTGGTCGGGACCACGGGCTGGGATCCCGAGGCGCTCCGGGGCGTGGGGTCGGCCAACCTCTTCGTCGCCCCGAACTTCGCCATCGGCGCCGTGCTGATGATGCGCTTCGCGGTCGAGGCCTCGCAGCACATGGCCAGGGGAGAGATCATCGAGCTCCACCACGACGCGAAGGTCGACGCGCCGAGTGGCACCGCGGCGCGGACCGCCGCGCTCATGCGGGGCGAGGTGCCGATCCACTCCGTCCGCCTCCCCGGCCTGGTCGCCCATCAGGAGGTCATCCTCGGCGAGATCGGCCAGACGCTCTCCATCCGACATGACACGACCGACCGCACCTCCTTCATGCCCGGCGTGCTGCTGGCGGTCCGGAAGGTGGGCGCCCTCGCCGACTCCCCGGTCGTCGGTCTCGAGCACCTGCTCTGAGCTCGCCCGTCGCCGCCACGAGGCAGTGACCCCGCCTAGATGTGCAGCGCACTTACCTACGCGCAGCCGGTGGAGTAGCTTGCCGCGCGGTCAGGTGCGGCGGGACACCTGGACGTGAGGAGGCGACGAGTGACGGCCAGCACGAACGGCGGGGCTGGCGAGCGTGCGCGCGGGGCCCGACGCCACGGCAACCGGGCGCTGACCGCCGGGCTCGTGGTCCTGGCCCTCTTCTCCGCGGCCGACGCACGGGGTGCCGCCGTCCCTCACGCGCGCAAGCTCCGCATCGCCCTCAACGGCTTCGAGAACAACATCACCCCGTTCTCGATCACGTTCGCGGCGATCCCCAACACGCACGACCTCACCATGCTCGTGTACGACACGCTCTTCTGGTCGCAGGCGAGCGGGGACCCGGAGCCATGGCTCGCCGAGAAGGCCGTCCCGAGCGCCGACTTCACCCGCTGGACCGTGACCCTCCGGCCCAACCTCAAGTGGCAGGACGGGAAGCCGCTCACCGCGGAGGACGTGAAGTTCACGTTCGACTACTACCTCAAGTTCGCCGCGCTGGGCGGCAGCGGGCGCTATGTGCACCACGTATCCGACGTGCCGCCCTTCCAGCGCGCGGAGGTCCTCGGCCCCCGGACCGTCCGTTTCATCTACAAGAAGCCCGCGCCGACGTTCAAGATCCTCCCCGGCGCCGACCTGCCGATCATTCCCAAGCACGTCTGGTCCCGGATCAAGGACCCCGCGAAGGCCACGAAGATGCTGCCCGTCGGGTCAGGCCCCTACCGGGTGACGAAGATCGTCCCCGACCAGCTCTACGTCCTGAAGGCCAACCGCGGCTACTTCAAGGGACGCCCGACGGTGGACGAGCTCGACCTCCCGATCGTGCAGGACCCGACCGCCGCGTTCCAGAGCCTGCGGACCGGTCAGGTCGACTTCGTTCCCCGCAACCTGCCTCCCGAGCTCATCACGCAGTTCTCCCACGAGTCGGGGATCCGGGAGCTCAAGGCCACGCGGCTGCTGTCCACGCAGCTCTACTTCAACGCGCGCAAGGCGCCGTGGTCGGACGCCCGGGTGCGCAAGGCGATCAGCCTCGCCACCGACGAGCGGGCGATCGTCCGGCGGGTCCTGCTCGGCCACGGCCGGCCCGGCGACGACGGGTTCCTGGCTCCCCGATCGCCCTGGGTCGTCCCCGGCGCCCACCACGAGTACGACCCGGCGCGCGCGCGGGGCATGCTCGACCGCGCCGGCTACCGCGTCGGCCCGGGCGGCGTGCGAGCCGGCCCCGGGGGAAGGCGTCTCGAGCTGCACGTGCTCGTGTCCTCGTTCGATCCGCTGGGCATCCGGGCCACGGAGCTGATGGCCGCCCAGGTCAACGGCATCGGGGTCAAGATGGTGGTCGAGCCGCTCGATCCGGCCACCCTGCGCGACCGGAGCTCCGCCCTTCCGGGCAAGACGCCCACCGACGACGCCTACATCGGGAACCTCGAGACCCATGCCGAGGTCGACCCCGACGGCTTGTACTACTTCTTCCACTCACCGGGGCTCAAGGGGTTCGGCGGAGGCATCTCGGGCTGGAGCGATCACCAGTTCGACCGCCTCGCGGAGGCCGCGACCACGAAGACGGTCGCGCAGCGCAAGCCGCTGCTGCACCGGATGCAGCGGCTCCTCGCCGCGCAGGCGCCCGTGATCGTCCTGTACTACCCGGACGAGGTGTACGCCTTCCGGTCGGCGGCCTACACCGGATGGAAGCCCGACTTCGGCCAGGCCATCTTCACCAAGCGCTCGTTCCTGCCGGCGTACGTGAACCGCTCGGCGGTGGGCGGGGGATCGGGCGGCTCCACGTCCGCCTGGGTGGTGATCGGCCCGGTCCTCGCCGTGATCGCCCTCGGGCTGCTGCTCTACGCGCTCGCGCGGCGGCGCCGGGGGAGGACCGACGAGGAGGAGTTCGCTTAGCCGGTGTGGCGCCACGTCGCCCGTACCGTCGTCCAGTACGGGGCGCTCCTGCTCGCGGTCATCGTCCTCAACTTCGCGCTTCCCCGGCTGGCGCCGGGCGACGCGATCGACTACCTGCTTCCCCCCGAGCAGGCCGGGCAGCTCACCCCGTCACAGCGCCACCGGGTGCTGGCCGAGTACGGCCAGGACCGGTCACTGCCCGTGCAGTTCGGGGACTACGTCTCGGGCCTGGCACGTGGCGACCTCCTCTACTCCTTCCGCTACGGACGGCCGGTGCGCGACCTGATCTTCGAGCGTCTCGGGTGGACGGCCCTGCTCGTGGGTGGCTCGATCCTCCTGTCCACGCTCATCGGCACGTTCCTCGGCTTCCGCTCGGCCTGGCGCCGGGGACGGTCAGCCGACGTCGGCGTGCTCGGCGCGGTGATGCTCGTCGACTCCCTGCCGCCCTTCTTCGTGGGGCTCCTGCTCATCCTCGTGTTCTCGGTGCAGCTCGGCCTGCTGCCGGTCTTCGGAGCCTTGCCCCCCACCGACCTGGCCGGCTGGTCGCTGATCCTCGAGGGGGCCAAGCGCCTCGTCCTACCCCTCGCCACGCTCACGGTGGCGACGGTGGGAACGATCTACCTGATCGCCCGCTCCTCGCTCATCTCCGAGAGCCGCGAGGACTACGTGCTCATGGCGCGGGCCAAGGGCCTCAGCGAGCGGCGGGTGCGTCGTCATGCCGAGCGCAACGCGCTGCTCCCCGTCGTCACCATCACGCTGATCGAGCTCGGCACGCTGGTGGGCGGAGCCGCGGTGGTGGAGACCGTGTTCTCCTACCCCGGCCTCGGGCGGCTCATCTACGAGAGTGTGCTGGCGCGGGACTACCCCGTCCTGCAGGGGTGCTTCCTGCTGCTGGCGCTCGGGGTGATCCTCGCCAACCTCACCGGGGAGCTCCTCTATCCGCTGCTGGACCCGCGGGTCCGTCACGGGGGCGAGCGGCGGAGATGAGGCTCTCGCTCCGGCGTGGGGCCGGAGGATCATCGGTCGACCGGATCGGCCGGCTCGGCGGCCTCCTGCTCGCCCTCCTCGTCCTGATGGCGGTACTCGCGCCCCTGCTCGCGCAGCACGACCCGCGGGCCACCGACGGCCCCGGATTCCATGCCCCGACCGGCTCGTATCTGCTCGGTACCGATGATGTCGGCCACGACCTCTTCGCCCAGCTCGTCTACGGCACCCGGGTGTCGCTGGCGATCGGCGTGCTCTCGGCGGTGGTCGCCCTTGCGGTCGGGCTGGCCGTGGCCCTCGCCGCGGGGCACCTGCGGGGCCGGGTGGAGACGGTCCTCATGCGGCTCGTCGACCTGACGCTGTCGCTGCCGTTCTTCGTGCTGGTCATCGTGCTCGCGGCCTTCCTCGGGCGTGGCGTGCTCACCACCGTGGTGATCATCGGCGGGCTGATCTGGGCCCGTCCCGCCCGCGTCCTGCGCTCCCATGTGGTCAGGGTGCGGGAGTTCCAGCACGTGCTCGCCGCGGAGACCATGGGAGCCTCCACGCCCCGGATCGTGGGGCGCCACATCCTTCCTCGCGTCGCTCCGCTCGCCGTCTCCCAGTTCGTCCGCGCGGCGAACGTCGCCGTCCTGATCGAGTCCGCCCTGGCCTTCTTGGGGCTGGGCGATCCGGGGCAGGTGAGCTGGGGGACCACGCTGTACTTCGCCAACGCCCGCAACGCGTTCCTCACCGACGCCTGGGTCTGGTGGATCCTGCCTCCCGGGCTCGCCCTCACCGCCGCCGTGGTGGGCTTCGCGTTCGTCGGGTTCGCGATCGAGGAGCGAGCCGATCCGCGGCTCGTGACCCCGCCGGGCGAACGCGAGCGCGGGACGCCCCGCTCGCCGGCCACTCCCGGCGAGCCACCCGCCCCGGGCATCGTGCTCGACGTCCGCGGGCTCGTCGTCGAGTACGCCGGGCGCCAGGGGGTCACACGCGCCGTCGACGGCGTCGACTTCAGCATCGGACCGGGAAGGATCGTGGGGCTCGTGGGTGAGTCGGGCAGCGGGAAGAGCACGATCGCCTCCGCCCTCCTGCGGCTCGTGCGACCCCCCGGCCGGGTGATCGCGGGCGAGATCTGGCTGGCGGGCCGCGATCTGCGCAGGCTGCGGGGCGCCGCGGTCACCGCGGTGCGGGGACGCGAGATGGCGCTCATCCCCCAGACGGCGATGAACGCGCTCAACCCCGCCTACACGATCCTGCGCCAGGTGGCCGAGGCCGCGGCCCTGCTTCCGCGTTCCGGCGAGGCGGCTACGGCGCGGGCGACCGAGCTGCTGGGCCTCGTCGGGCTCCCGGCGGCGCGTCACCGCGCCTACCCGCACGAGCTCAGCGGAGGGATGCGCCAGCGCGTGGTCATCGCCATGGCCCTCGCCAACGAGCCGTCTCTGGTCGTGGCCGACGAGCCCGTCACCGGCCTCGACGTGATCACCCAGGCGCGGATCGTGGCCCTGCTCTCCGACATCCAGTCACAGCTGGGCTTCGCCCTGCTGCTCATCTCCCACGACCTCCCGCTCGTGTCCCGCGTCGCCGACGAGCTCCTCGTTATGCAGGCGGGACGGATCGTGGAGCGGGGAACGGCCGGCGAGGTCACGGCGCGTCCGCGGCACCCCCACACCCGGACGCTTCTCGAGCCTCTCGGCGCCGACAACGGGGACGAGTCCGCGAGCGTCGGCGCGGCCGGAGGTCTGCGTGCCCGATAGCCCCGCCCCCGCCGTGCTCGAGGTGTCCGACGTGCGCAAGGCGTTCCCCCGCCGGCGCGCGGCCGCGGGTGGAGCGGAGGAGGTGGTCGCGCTCGAGGACGTCTCGCTCACGATCGCGCCCGGCGAGATCCTCGCGGTGGTGGGGGAGAGCGGCGCGGGGAAGAGCACCCTCGCGCGGGTCATCCTCGGCCTCGAGCGACCGGACGCCGGCCGGGTGGTGTTCGAGGGACGTGACCTCGCGGCCCTCTCGCGCCGGGCCCTCCGGCGCGCGCGGCGGCGCATGCACCTCGTTCTCCAGGATTCCTACGAGTCACTGCATCCCGGGATGCGCGTCCTCGCCGCGGTGGGCGAGCCGCTGGCGATCGCGGGCATGGCGCGCGAGCCACGCGCCGCCCGGGCCACCGCCGCGCTCGAAGAGGTCGGGCTGACGCCGGCACCCGTCTACGCGACGCGCTTCCCCCACGAGCTGTCGGGCGGTCAGCGCCAGCGCGTCGCGATCGCCCGGGCAGTCGCGGGCGAGCCACGGCTCGTGATCGCCGACGAGCCGACGTCGATGGTGGACGCCTCGTTACGCGCCGGCATCCTCGGGCTCATCCGCGGGATGCGCCGGCGCCACGGCACGGCCTTCGTCGTCATCACGCATGACCTGGCGGTGGCGCGCCACGTTTCCGACCGCGTCGTCGTGATGCAGGCCGGGCGGATCGTCGAGATCGGGGCCACCGCCCGGGTCGTCGCCGCTCCGCAGCACGAGCACACCAGGGCCCTCCTCGCCGCGAGCGAGGGTCATCTCGAAAAGGAGCAGCCATGAAGCTCATCTTCTTCGCCGCGGCGGACCCGCGGTCTGACCCCGGACCGGCCTGGTCGGCCTACCACTTCGCTCAGGTCGCCACCCGGGAGGGGCTCGAGGCCGAGGTGCGCCTGGCCGGAGACGCGGTGCGCCTGGCCCAGCCCGACGGGATTGTCGACAACCCCCAGGGTCAGGACCTGCGCCGGAAGGCCGGCGCGGCGAGGGACGCGGGGTTCCTCGTCTCCCTCTGACCGGGGTGCGTGGACACCCGTGCGGTGTCCGACGAGCAGCTGGCTCAGATCGGCGGGCTCCGGCGCCCGCTGGGCGACATCCTGCGCGAGGTGGCCGAGGGTCGCTCGACGCTCACCTACATGGGCTGAACCGGGGGACGTATAGCGTTCCGGCGCGCCAACATGCGCGCTCGACAAGCAGAGGAGCGGAGATGGGACACCCGGTCGTGCACTTCGAGGTGCACAGTCAGCACAGCGAGGCGCTTCGCAGCTTCTATTCCGAGCTCTTCGGCTGGAAGCTCGAGTCGTGCCCGACGGGAGCTTCGCGATGGTGGACACCGATGCCGGCGGCGAGGGGATAACGGGGCGGGATCGCGCAGTCCGCGGGGGTGATGCTCTATGTCCGGGTCCCCGACATCGAGGCCCACCTGCGCCGCGTGGAGGCGGCGGGCGGCTCGGTGCTCGTCGAGCGCACCGAGTCCCCGCAGGTCACGACCGCCGTCTTCCGTGACCCCGACGGGAACGTGGTCGGCCTCACGGAGGGCTGAGCGGCCAGATCCGCTGCCGGCCGCCGCCCAGAGGTCGTTCGCCCGGTCGTCGGGCGGGCGGGGAATCGGGCCATCGGCCGTCGGTCTCTATGTCGGACGGTCAGTGACACCAGCACCTATCGCGCATTCCCGGATGGGGTTGTAGGCTCCGCAAATCGTGGTAGAAAACGGGTGTCGGGGTTGTGAGCAACCCCCCGGCAGGGAGGCGGTCCAGCTGTGTGCTTGGCGATTCCAGGGCAGGTGATGGAGGTGGTCGACGAGGAGAACCGCCTCGCGACCATCGCGGTGGCCGGGGTCCGGCGCACCGTGAACATCGGTCTGCTCGACGTCGACGGGACGTCGGCCGGCCCCGGGGACTGGGTCCTCATCCACGTCGGCTTCGCGCTGTCGAAGATCGACGAGGAGGAGGCCCACGCGACCATCCGGCTCCTCGAGCAGATGGGCGAGGAGTACGAGCAGGAGCTCGAAGAGCTGAAGAGCAGCGTGATCGAGTGACCGACTGCGTCGCGACCGAGGGATGCATCACCTGCGGTGATGTGGCGATCCCGATGACCGTCGTCAAGGTCGACCCAGAGCGGGGCCTCGCTCTCTGCGCGAGCGCCGAGGGGGCCCGGGAGAGCGTGGAGATCGCGCTCGTGGAGCCCGTAGAATCGGGAGAGCTGCTGCTCGTCCACGCAGGCACCGCCCTCGGGCGCGCTGCCGAGGAGGTTGCCAGATGAAGTTCGTCGATGAGTTCCGCGACGCGGAGCTGGGCCGGGCGGTCGCGGGGGAGATCCTCGCCACCGTGGAGCCGGGCCGGCACTACAAGGTCATGGAGGTGTGCGGCGGGCACACCCACTCCATCTACAAGTACGGGGTCGACGACCTCCTGCCGAGCAACGTCGAGCTCGTCCACGGCCCGGGCTGCCCCGTGTGCGTCATCCCCATGGGCCGTGTGGACGACGGCATCTCCCTCGCCCACGAGCCCGGGGTGATCTTCACCTGCTTCGGCGACATGGTCCGCGTGCCGGGCTCGGAGAAGACGCTGCTCGACGCGAAGGCCGAGGGCGCCGACGTCCGCATCGTCTACTCGCCGCTCGACGCCCTGCGGATCGCCAAGCAGAACCCGGACCGCGAGGTCGTCTTCTTCGCCATCGGCTTCGAGACCACGGCGCCGTCCACCGCGCTCACGCTGCGACGCGCGAAGGCGGAGAACGTCCGGAACTTCTCGGTCATGTGCTCGCACGTGACGATCGTCCCGCCGCTGCGCGCGCTGCTCGAGTCCCCGGACCTCCGGCTCGACGGCTTCATCGGCCCCGGCCACGTGGCCACGGTGGTCGGGGCGCGGCCGTTCGAGTTCCTCCCCCGGCAGTACAACAAGCCCGTCGCGATCTCGGGCTTCGAGCCGCTCGACCTCCTCCAGTCCGTGCTCATGGTCCTGCGCCAGCTCTCCGAGGGCCGCTGCGAGGTGGAGAACCAGTACGCGCGTGTCGTGCCCTACGAGGGCAACGTCCGCGCGCTGGAGATCATGGCCGAGGTGTTCACGCTGCGCCCGCACTTCGAGTGGCGCGGCCTCGGGTTCATCTCCCAGAGCGCGCTGCGCCTCTCGGACGCCTACGCCGAGTGGGACGCCGAGCAGCGGTTCTCCGTCCCGGGCATCCGGGTCGCCGATCCCAAGGCCTGCCAGTGCGGCGAGGTCCTCAAGGGCGTCATCAAGCCGTGGGAGTGCAAGGTGTTCGGTACCGCGTGCACCCCGGAACGGCCGATCGGGACGTGCATGGTCTCCCCCGAGGGCGCCTGCGCCGCCTACTACAACTACGGGCGCTTCGCCCGTGAGCGCGAGGTCGCATGAGTGACGTCGACCGAAGGTCGTCGCTCGCGACGACCGAAGGGCGAAACGAACCTCCCTCCGATCGCGAGCAGAAGATCCTCGGGATCATCGAGCGCACGCGCGCCAAGCGTCCGAAGTTCCGCGACGAGCACATCACGATGTCCCACGGGGCGGGGGGCAAGGCCACGACCTCGCTCGTCGAGGGCCTGTTCGTCCCGGCGTTCGAGAACCCCGCCCTCGAGGCCCTCGGGGACGCGGGTGCGGTGTCCGTCGACGGAACCGAGCTCGCGCTGACCACGGACTCCTTCGTCGTCAAGCCGCTGCGGTTCCCGGGCGGCTCCATCGGGGAGCTCGCCGTCAACGGCACCGTCAACGACCTGGCCATGGCGGGCGCCCGCCCGCTCGCACTGACCCTCTCGCTCGTGCTCGAGGAGGGCCTCGACGCCGGCGTGCTCCGGGCCGAGGTCGCGGCCGTCGCCGCCGCCGCGCGGGAGGCCGGGGTGTCGGTCGTCGCCGGCGACACCAAGGTCGTCGAGCGCGGCTTCTGCGACGGCATGTACATCTGCACGACGGGCCTCGGACAGCGCGATCCGCGCGCCCGGCTCGCCCCGGATGCCCTGCGTCCGGGGGACCGGATCCTCGTCTCCGGCACGATCGGCGAGCACGGCACGGCGATCATGCTCGCCCGCGGCGACCTGGGGCTCGACGCCGACATCAAATCCGACACGCGCTCGCTCTGGCCCTCGGTCGACGGGCTGCTGGACGCCGCGGGGCCCGGCCTGCGCTGCCTGCGCGACGCGACCCGGGGCGGCGTGGGCTCCGTGCTCAACGAGCTCGCCAAGGCGTCCGGCGTCGCGATCGTGGTCCGCGAGGCCAACGTACCGGTGCTGCCCGCGGTGCTCGGCGCGTCCGAGATGCTCGGAATCGAACCCATGTACGTCGCCAACGAGGGCAAGTTCGTGGCGTTTGTCGCCCCCGAGCACGCGGAGGCGGCGCTGGCCGCGCTCCGGGCCGTGCCGGGAGGCGAGGCCGCCGCCGAGATCGGCGAGGTCAAGACCGAGCCCCCCGGCATGGTTCTCGTGGAGACGGCCTTCGGGGGGCGGCGCGTGATGGACCAGCTCGTGGGCGACCCCCTGCCGAGGATCTGCTGATGCACGAGCTCTCCATCGCCGAGGCCATCGTGCAGATCGCCGACCGCCATGCGGCGGGACGCCGGGTCGTCTCGGTCGAGGTCAAGATCGGTCACCTGCGCCAGGTGGTGCCCGACTCCCTGGAGTTCGCCTTCGGGCTGATCGCGCAGGGGACGGCGCTCGACGGCGCCGAGCTCCTGGTCGAGCATGTGCCCGCCGCGGGGCGGTGCCGCGCGTGTCAGACGGAGAGCGTGATGGATGGCTTCCCGTTGTGCTGTAGGGCATGTGGAGGTTTGGACGTGGAAGTACTCGCCGGAGAAGAGCTGCTGGTCGACTCACTCGAGCTCGACGAAGCGTTGGTGTGACGAATGGAGGAGCAGGTATGAGCGCGACGGGCGCGACGGGCACAAGTGCGACGGCATTCCAACCGCAGGCATCGGGGGTCGAGGAGGTCGACATCCTCTGGATCTCGGAGGGCATGAGCTGCGACGGAGACACGATCTCCATCACCGCGGCCGGCCAGCCGAGCATCGAGGACATCCTCCTCGGCGCGATTCCCGGTCTGCCCAAGGTGAATCTGCACAACAAGGTCCTCTCGCCGACCCTCGGCGGCGAGGAGTTCCTCCTGCCGTTCCGCAAGGCCGCCCGCGGGGAGCTCGAGACGCCGTTCGTCCTCGTCATCGAGGGCTCCATCCCCAACGAGAACATCAACGGCGACGGCTACTGGACCTCGTTCGGCAACGACGAGGCCACGGGTGAGCCGCTCAACCTGAACTACTGGCTCGACCGGCTCGCGCCCAAGGCGTTCTGCGTGGTGGCCATCGGCACGTGCGCCACCTACGGCGGCATCCACGCGATGGCCGGTAACCCCACGGGCTGCATGGGCCTCGCCGACTACCTCGGGTGGGACTTCCGCTCGGCCGCCGGCCTGCCCATCGTGAACGTTCCCGGCTGCCCCGTGCAGCCCGAGAACTTCATGGAGACGCTCACCTGGCTGCTCTACCAGGCCGCCGGGCTCGCGCCCACGATCCCGCTCGACGAGGCACTGCGGCCGCAGTGGATCTTCGGCAAGACCGTCCACGAGGGCTGCGACCGCGCGGGCTACTACGAGCAGGGCGACTTCGCCAAGGACTACAACTCGCCGAAGTGCCAGGTGAAGATCGGCTGCTGGGGACCGGTCGTCAACTGCAACGTGCCCAAGCGCGGCTGGATGGCGGGGATCGGCGGCTGCCCGAACGTGGGCGGGATCTGCATCGGCTGCACGATGCCCGGCTTCCCCGACAAGTTCATGCCGTTCATGGACGCGCCTCCGGGCGGAACCCTCTCCTCCACCGTCACCGGGGCCTACGGGCCCGTGATGCGCAAGCTGCGCAGCATCACGAACAAGACGATGAACAAGGAGACGAAGTGGCGCCACAACGGGCGCAAGCTCACGACCGGCTACCAGCCTCGCTGGGGCAACTAGAGAGACGGGGGAGACTTTTCAGATGGCTGCCACACGAGAGCGCGTCAAGCCGGAGGCCGGCAAGCTCGTCGACATGTCGTGGGACCCGATCACCCGCATCGTCGGGAACCTCGGGATCTACACGAAGATCGACTTCACCAACCAGACGGTCGCGACCTGCAAGTCGACGTCGTCGATGTTCCGCGGCTACTCCGTGTTCATGAAGGGCAAGGACCCGCGCGACGCCCACTTCATCACGAGCCGCATCTGCGGCATCTGCGGTGACAACCACGCGGTCTGCTCGTGCTACGCGCAGCAGATGGCCTACGGGGTCAAGTCGCCGCCGCTGGCCGAGTGGATCATCAACCTGGGTGAGGCGGCGGAGTACATCTTCGACCACGTCATCTTCCAGGACAACCTCGTGTTCGTGGACTTCTGCGAGCAGATGGTCAAGGAGACGAACCCGACCGTCTGGGCCAAGGCCGAGACGACCGAGGCACCCGGGGCGAACGTCCACGGGTACCGGACCATCGGCGACATCATGCGCTCCTACAACCCGTTCACGGGGGAGACGTACAAGGAAGCGCTGCACATGAGCCGCATCGGGCGGGAGATGATCTGCCTGATGGAGGGGCGCCACGTGCACCCCTCGACGCTCTACCCGGGCGGCGTGGGCACGGTGGCCACCCCCACCCTGTTCACGGACTACCTCGCCCGCCTGCTGCGCTGCTTCGACTTCATCAAGAAGGCCGTCGCCATGAACGACGACGTGTTCGACTTCTTCTACGAGGCCCTGCCGGGCTACGAGGAGGTCGGGCGGCGGCGCATCCTGCTCGGCTGCTGGGGGGCGTTCAACAACCCCGATCACGTCGACTACGACTACAAGAACATGGAGAACTGGGGCAACGAGATGTTCGTCACCCCGGGCGTGATCGTCGACGGCGAGCTGGTGACCACGAACCTGGTGGAGATCAACCTGGGGATCCGGATCCTGCTCGGGTCCTCCTACTACGACGACTGGGCGGGTGAGGAGACGTTCGTCTCCCACGACCCGCTGGGCAACCCGGTCGACCAGCGCCACCCGTGGAACCAGACCACGCTCCCGCGGCCGCAGAAGCGCAACCTCGAGGGCGGCAACTACTCGTGGGTGATGAGCCCGCGGTGGTACGACAAGCGCACGGGGGACTACCTCGCGCTCGACACGGGCGGCGGCCCGTTGGCGCGCCTGTGGGCGACCGCGCTGGCCAACAAGGTGGACACGCCGTTCGTCAAGGCGACCGGGCACTCCGTGCTCATCAACCTGCCCCAGACGCCGAACACGCCCGAGCAGACGCTCGAGTGGAAGATCCCGCAGTGGTCGAACGCGATCGAGCGTAACCGGGCACGCATCTACTTCCTGGCCTACGCGGCGGCGATGGCGATGTACTTCCTCGACCGGGCCATGAACGAGGTGCGAGGCGGCAACACGAAGGTCTTCGAGGACTTCGACGTCCCCGAGGAGGCCATCGGCTGCGGCTTCCACGAGGCGGTGCGCGGCGTGCTCTCGCACCACCTGGTGATCCGCGAGGGCAAGATCGCCAACTACCACCCCTACCCGCCGACGCCGTGGAACGGCTCCCCGACGGACTCCTACGGGACCCCCGGGCCGTACGAGGACGCATGCATGAACATGCCGATCTTCGAGGAGAACTCCCAGGAGAACTTCCGCGGGATCGACATCATGCGGGCGGTGCGGTCGTTCGACCCGTGCCTGCCGTGCGGCGTGCACATGTACCTCGGGCGCGGGAAGACCGTGCGCAAGGTGCACTCGCCCATGTTCGGCGAGCAGCACGGCTAGGGAGCGATACGTGGACGACGGGACGGCCAACGAGCGCGTCGCCCGGGTGGAGGGTCTCCTCGAGCAGGTGGAGACCCTCCCCGACCGGGCGGCGCGCGAGGCGGCGACGGAAATGGCGCAGGCCCTGCTCGACCTCTACGGCGAGGGGCTCACGCGCATCGTGGACGAGATCGCCGCGCGCGACGACGGGTCGCTGGCGGTGGCGCTCGGCGACGATGAGCTCGTGTCCCACCTGCTGCTGCTCCACGGGCTCCACCCGGTGCCCGTGGAGGAGCGCGTGCGCGGGGCGCTGCTGGACGTGCGTCCCTACCTCGAGTCGCACGGCGGCGACGTCGAGCTGCTCGGGGTCGAGGAGGGGGTCGCGCACCTGCGACTCAACGGCTCGTGCTCGGGCTGTCCGTCCTCGGCGATGACGCTGAAGCTCGCCATCGAGGAGGCCATCTTCAAGGCGGCGCCCGACGTGGAGGAGGTCCGTGCCGAGGGGGCGGTCGAGGAGGTCGCGCCGCCGACGAATGGGCTCATCCAGCTCGAGGTGCTGCAGCCGTCGGCTCCGTCCGGGCCGGCGCCCGCGCAACCGTTCGGGCCGTGGGCCATGGCGGGCGGGATGCCGGAGCTCTCCGGCGGGGGCCCCATCGTCAAGGCGGTCGCCGGCGAGCGGCTGCTCTTCGCCCGGCTCGGGGAAACCGTCTACGCGTATCGCCCGACCTGTCCCAGCTGCGAGCACGAGCTCGATCACGCGTCCCTGCGCGCCGGCGAGCTCACGTGCGCGTGCGGTCAGCGCTTCGACCTGCTGCGCGCCGGCCGGTGCCTCGATCAGCCGCAGCTCCACCTCGATCCCGTGCCCCTGCTCGAAGACGACTCCGGGCTCGTCAAGGTGGCGCTCGGGGCGGCGGCGTAGGCATCTCCGTGGCCACCCGGTCGCCCGCCCCCGCCTCCTCGCGTCTCGCCCGCCTCGCGCAGGCTCAGCGCACGCCCGTGGCATCGCCGGAGCCCGAGGAGCACTGCGAGCTCTGTAGCAACCCGATTCCCCCGGAGCACCGGCACCTGCTGGAGATCGAGACGCGCGACCTGAAGTGCGCGTGCCGGCCGTGCTCGGTGTTGTTCGACTCCGATGCCGCGGGCGCTGGGAAGTACAAGCTCGTCCGCGACCGGCGGCTGCGCCTCGAGGACTTTGCGATGAGCGACGTGATGTGGGAGGAGCTGCGCATCCCGGTCGACATGGCGTTCTTCTTTCACTCCACGCCGCACGAGCGCGTGGTCGCCTACTACCCGGGCGCGATGGGCCCGACCGAGTCCCAGCTCGAGCTGAGCTCCTGGACGGAGCTCGAGGCGGCCAACCCGATCCTCGCCGACCTGGAGCCCGACGTGGAGGCGCTGCTCGTCAACCGCGCCCGCGGCGCGCGCCGCCAGTGGATTGTGCCCCTGGACGAGTGCTACGCGCTCGTCGGGCTCATCCGCACGCGCTGGCGGGGGTTCAGCGGGGGCAAGGAAGTGTGGCAGGAGCTTGACAACTTTTTCGAGACACTCGATCGTCGCGCCAAGAGCGCGACCGGAAGGAGCTGACATGGCTGGAGACGTTGACACCGGCAAGGCACACACGGGGATGGAAAAGCCGACGCACGTGAAGGGGGTCAAGGCCGGCAACTCCGTCGGGAACTACGCCAAGCAGATCGGCCATAAGCCGGACGGGAAGGCGACGAGCGAGCGCTCGACCGGCGTCAACGCCGGAGCGGCCGGACCGATCGACCCGAGCATGCCGAACCTGTCCCCGGCGTAGGCGGGCGTGTCGGCGGTTCCCCATCCGACGCCCGCCGCGGGCGCGGCTCCCGAGCTTGCGTTCTCGGTGCTCGAGGCGACCGCCGCGAAGTACACCGCCGTCCCCACGCTCGTGTTCGTGCTGCGGATCGAGCGGGCGGGCGGCGGTGGCGTGCGCTCGGTGCTGCTTGACGCCCAGGTGCAGATCGCCGCGCGTCGGCGACCCTACGGGGAGGCCGACCAGGCGTGGCTCGTCGAGCTGTTCGGGACCCCTGACCGCTGGGGCACGACGCTGCGCACCCTGCTGTGGACGCGGACCACGCTCGTCGTGCCGCCGTTCACCGACTCCACGGAGGTGGAGCTCTCCATCCCGTGCTCGTACGACCTCCAGGTGAACGCCTCGAGCTACTTCTCGGCCCTGGAGGACGGCGAGGTGCCGCTCGAGTTCCTGTTCTCGGGCTCGGTGTTCTACTCCGGGCCGGGCGGGATGCTCCAGACGATCCGCCTCTCCTGGGAGAAGGAGGCCGAGTACCGGCTGCCCGTCGCATTGTGGCGGGAGGCGATGGACCGCCACTTCCCCGGCGCGGCGTGGCTGCGGCTCGATCGCGGCGCGTTCGACCGGCTCCGCAAATATAAGGCGGAGCATGGCCTTATGAGCTGGGACGCGGCCATCGACCGGCTGGTGGGGGAGGGGGGCTAGATGGACGTCGTACGGCGGATCGCCGACGCCGTGCTCTACGAGGGCTACATGCTCTGGCCCTACCGGCGCTCGGCCCTGAAGAACCAGCAGCGCTTCACGTTCGGTGGTGTCTATCCGCACGCGTGGGACGACCGCTCGCTCGTGCAGGCCCAGGTGCTGCTCGAAGGCCCGGAGGACGCCGAGGTGGACGTCCGTGTGCGCTTCCTCCACGTCGTGGCCCGTCAGGTCCTCGATGCGGAGGGCCAGCCGGTCGACGAGCTCGGGATCGACGGCGAGCGCTGGGTCACCTGGGACGAGGCGGTGGAGCGCGAGGCCGTGCCCGGTCCGCTTTCCGTGCCGGCCGGTGAGGAGGTCGAGACGCTGCCCGGGGGCGCGATCCGGCGCTCCTGGCGCGCGCTGTCGGGGGAGGTCAGGGTGGAGCGCGAGCCGGTGCGCGCCGGCCTCTCGCGCTGGACGGTGCAGATCGAGAACACGACGTCGTGGACGGGGTCCGCGCGCGACGATGCCCTCCGCGAGACGTTCTGCTCCACGCACGCCGTGCTCCGCGTCTCCGGCGGGGCGTGGGTCTCGCTCACCGACCCGCCAAACGAGCTCCGCGCGGACGCCGAGGCCTGCGAGAACGAGGGCGTGTGGCCCGTGCTCGTGGGCGAGGAGGGCGACCGCTCCACGGTCCTGGCCTCGCCCATCATCCTCGAGGACCATCCCGAGATCGCGCCCGAGAGCCCGGGCGACCTCTTCGACTCGGGCGAGATCGACCAGATGCTCGTGCTGAACATCCTCGCCATGACCGACGAGGAGCGACGGGACATGCGCGACTCCGACCCGCGCGCGCGGGCGATCCTCGAGCGCACCGAGGCGCTGACCGACGAGGAGCGCGCGAAGCTCCACGGCGCCGTCCGCGACTTCGGGATGGCGCGATGACCGACGACCGGCCGCCTTGGGAGGAGCTCGAGCGCCGCGGACCCGACTCGGTGGACGTCGGCGGCGTCGCCGTGCGCGCGGGCACCCTCGTGCGCCTCGCCCCGCGCCAGACCGGCTCGGACATCTTCGAGATCGCGCTCGCCGGGCGCACCGCCATCGTGCACGAGGTCCTTCAGGACTACGAGGACCGGATCCAGCTCGCCGTGGTCGTCACCGACGACCCGGGCCATGACCTCGGGGCCGACAAGAAGGTCGGCCACCGCTTCTTCTTCGACCCCGACGAGGTCCAGCCGCTCGACCCCGCCGAGGTGGCCGGGGAGCCGCCGGAGCACCGCATCCTCGTGGCGGGGATCGGCAACGTGTTCCTCGGCGACGACGGCTGGGGCGTGGCGCTCGCCGGCCGCCTGGCCACACGCGCGCTGCCGGCCGGGGTTGACGTCGTCGACTTCGGCATCCGGGGGATGGACCTCGCCTACGCGATGCTGGACGGCTATGACGCCGTCGTGTTCCTCGACGCCACGCCGCGGGGCGACCGTCCCGGCACGCTCTACGTCATCGAGCCCGACCTCGACGACATCGAGATGACCGTCGATGCCCACGGGATGGACCCCGTCAAGGTGCTCGCGCTCGCGCGGACGCTGGGAACCGAAGCCCTCCCGCGCACACTCGTCGTCGGGTGCGAGCCCCAGACCCGCATGAGCGCCGACGACGAGCACATCGTCGCCGAGCTCACCGAGCCCGTGCGCGCCTCCCTCGACCCGGCCGTCCGCCTGATGGAGGAGCTGCTCGAAGACTTGACCCAACCCGCCCAACCGAAGGGAAGTGAGCAATGACGGACATCACCATCAGCCCGGCCGGCCAGGGGGTCATCCTCCTGACGATCCTGGGGGGTGTCGGCGCGCTCGTCGCGGCGCAGATCCCCGAGCTCCAGCGGTACATCAAGATCCGGTCGATGTAGCGCATGCACCGGGTCAGGGTGAGGGTCGTCGAGGACGCGCTCGACGCCAACAACACGATCGCGGCGGCCAACCGCGACGACTTCGACCGCGCCGGCGTGACGGTGATCAACCTCATGAGCGCGCCGGGAGCGGGGAAGACGACCCTGCTCGAACGCACGCTGGCCGATCTCGGCGACGTGCGCGTCGCCGTGCTCGAGGGTGACGTGGAGGGATCGCTGGACGCCGACCGTCTCGCCTCCCTCCACGTCCCCGTGGTGCAGCTCAACACGGGGGCCGGGTTCGGCGGGGAGTGCCACCTCGACGCGAACATGGTGCGCTCCGCCGTGCCTGCGCTGCCGCTGGAGGACATCGACCTCCTGATCATCGAGAACGTCGGCAACCTCGTGTGCCCGGCGGAGTTCCGCGTGGGCGAGGACGTCCGGGCGATGGTCTGCTCGGTCACCGAGGGCGAGGACAAGCCGCTGAAGTACCCGCTCATGTTCCGCGCCTGCGAGCTCGCGGTGGTCAACAAGATCGACCTGCTGCCCTACGTGGACGTCGATCTCGAGGCGCTCCGGCACAACCTCGAGGCCGTGCACCCGGGGATGGAGCGCATCGAGTGCAGCGCGCGGACGGGGGAGGGTGTCGAGGCCTTCCGCGCCTGGCTCCTTTCGCGGGTGCGCGCACGCGCGTTGGCGTGAGCCCGGCCGCCGCCGCCGCCGCGGAGGGGGAGCGCCGGCGGGCGGCCGGGGAGAAGTTCTTCGGGGCGGAGGCCGACCGCATCGCGCGGCTGTGTCACCGCATGGCCGAGCGCTTCGCGCGCGGGGGCCGGCTCGTGGCCTTCGGGGCCGGGCCGGTCGCCCGCTCCGACGCGCGGCACGTCGCGGTGGAGTTCGTCCACCCGGTGATCGTGGGGAAGCGGGCACTGCCGGCGCTCGGGCTCACGGCGGAGGGAGGGCTCGTCGCCGCGCAGGTCGAGCTCCTCATCGAGCCGGACGACATCGCGCTCGCGTTCGGTTCCGATCCCGAGACGGTGGTGGCGCTCTCCGTAGCCCGCGAGCGGGGCTGCCTCACCCTCGCCGACGCCCGCGTGGGCGCCGAGTGGGAGTTCGTGGCCGAGGAGGACGATCCGTTCGTCGCCCAGGAGCTCGTGGAGACCCTGTACCACGTGCTGTGGGAGCTCGTGCACGTGTTCTTCGATCACCGGGGACTGCTCGAGGGGCGCACGCAGCGCCCGATGCACGACACGGGCGCGTCGTCGTTCCTCTACCCGTTCTTCGCCGAGCAGGAGGACGACCTCGAGTCGGTGGTCGCCGACGTGCGCGCCTCCGTGCTGGCCAAGAGCGAGGAGATCTCGGCGCTGCGCGAGGCGACCCTGCGCGAGGGCGGCGGAGTCCTGCACGCCGCCGCCGCCGCGCTGCGGGCGCGCTTCGAGGCCGGCGGGCGGGTGCTCGCGCTCGGCAACGGGGGGTCGGCCACGGACGCGATGGACGCGGTCGCGGACCTGCGCTCGCCGCCGGTCGGGATGACTCCCCGGCCCGCCATCGATCTCTGTGAGGACCCGGGCATCCTCACCGCGATCGCCAACGACGTCGGGGTGGAGTCGGTGTTCGCCCGGCAGGTCATCGCCCACGGGCGCGGCTCGGACGCCCTGCTCGCGTTCTCGACGAGCGGGGGGTCGCAGAACGTGCTGCGCGCGCTCGAGGAGGCGCGCCGGCGCGGGCTCTTGACGATCGCGTTCGTGGGCTACGACGGCGGGCAGATTTTCGCCGGCGGGCTCGCCGACCACGTCGTGGTCACCCGCTCCGAGCACATCCCGCGCATCCAGGAGGCCCAGGCGAGCGGGTGGCACGTCCTGCGCACGCTTGTGGAAACGGTCTCCGCGCACCCATGAGCGCCACCCGCGTGCGGGCGCGGGTCAGCGGGACGGTCCAGGGCGTCGGCTTCCGCCCCTACGTCTACCGGCTGGCCGGAGAGCTCGAGCTCGGCGGCTGGGTCCTGAACGACGAGCGCGGCGTCGTGGTCGAGGTGGAGGGGGAGGAGGGGGCGGTCGACGCGTTCCTCGCGCGGCTGCCGGCCGAGGCTCCGCCGATGGCGCGGGTGGAGCAGGTGCAAGCCGAGCCACGACCGCCACGCGGGGAGCGCTTCTTCTCGATCGCGCCGAGCGCGCGGGAGGGCACGCCGGATGCGCTCGTGGCGCCCGACGCGGCGACGTGCGACGACTGCCTGCGCGAGCTGGCCGACCCCGTCGACCGGCGCTTCCGCTACCCCTTCGTGAACTGCACGAACTGCGGCCCGCGCTTCACGATCATCCGGGGCGTCCCCTACGACCGCCCGCGCACGACGATGGCGGGCTTCGCGATGTGCCCCGCGTGCCACGCGGAGTACGAGGATCCCGCCGACCGCCGCTTCCATGCGCAGCCCAACGCCTGCCCGGTGTGCGGGCCGCGCGCGCGGCTGGTCGACCGGGCGGGGAGGGAGGTGCCGATGCCCGCGTCGGAGGCCGGTGGCGAGCTCTGCGAGCTCGGCTCCCTCGCGACGCCCGCCGACGCCGTCGCCGCCACCGCGGCGGCCCTGCGCGCCGGAGCGATCGTCGCGGTGAAGGGGCTGGGCGGCTTTCACCTCGCCTGCCGGGCCGACGACCCGGGCGCCGTCGACGCGCTCCGTGCGCGCAAGCATCGCGAGGACAAGCCCTTCGCGCTCATGGTCGCCGATCTCGCCGCGGCGCGGGAGCTCGTCACCCTCGGCCCCGAGGAGGAGGAGCTGCTCTCGGGCGTCACCCGTTCGATCGTCCTCGCGCCCCGACGACCGGAGGGGACCGTCGCCCCGAGCATCGCGCCCGGGGCGCCGGAGCTCGGGGTGATGCTGCCCTACACGCCGCTGCACCATCTGCTGCTCGCCGACGCCGGCGTTCCCCTGGTGCTCACGAGCGCCAACGTCTCCGACGAGCCCATCGCCTACGAGGACGCGGACGCGCTGACCCGCTTGGCGCCGATCGCCGACCTCTTCCTCCTCCACGACCGCCCGATCCACATGCGCACGGACGACTCCGTGGCGCGGGTCGTCCGGGTGGGCTCCGTGCGGCGTCCCCTCCTGCTGCGGCGCTCACGCGGGCTCGTGCCCGCGAGCCTCGCCCTGCCCGTCCCCACCGTCCGTCCGCTGCTCACCTGCGGCGCGGAGCTCAAGAGCACGTTCTGCGTGGCGCGTGGCGAGCGGGCGTGGATCGGCCACCACATCGGCGACCTGGGCAACTGGGAGACCCTGCGCTCCTTCCGGGAGGGGATCGCGCACTTCGAGGAGCTCTTCGCCGTGCGGCCGGAGGTGGTCGCGCACGACCTGCACCCCGGCTACCTCTCCACCGCCTACGCCGTCGAACGTGGGGAGCAGGACGAGGAGGTCGAGCTCCTTGGCGTCCAGCACCATCACGCCCACCTCGCGGCGGTGCTGGCCGAGCACTCCGAGACGGGGCCGGCGGTCGGCGTGATCTTCGACGGCACGGGCTACGGCACCGACGGGACGGTGTGGGGCGGGGAGCTCCTCATCGGAGAACTCACGGGCTTCGAGCGTGCCGGGCACCTGCACCCCGTCCGCCTGCCGGGTGGCGACCGCGCCGTCCGCGAGCCGTGGCGGATGGCCTGCGCGTGGCTGGTGGCGGCAGACGGGGAGGCGCCGGCGCTGCGCGAGCGGGTGGGGGCGGAGCGGTGGGATGTGGTGGCGAGGATGGCCCGGGAGGGGGTCGCCGCGCCGGTCACCACGAGCGCCGGACGTCTCTTCGACGCCGTGGCCGCGCTCTGCGGCCTGCGGACGGACGTGACCTATGAGGGCCAGGCGGCGATCGAGCTCGAGGCCGTCGCCGACCCCGAGGAGCGCGGGGCGTACGCCATGCCGCTCGAGTCCACCACGCCTCTCCTCGCGGGCGGGCCCGCTTCGCCGCCTGCGTCGCTCGTCCTCGATCCTCGTCCCGCCATCCTCGCCGCGGTCGAGGACGCCGCGTCCGCGGTCCCTCCAGGAGCGATCTCCGCCCGCTTCCACGCCGGGCTGGCGGCGGCCACGGTCGCCGCCTGCGCCGCGCTCGCCGAGGAGCGCGGCCTCGACCTCGTGGTCCTCTCCGGCGGCGTCTTTCAGAACCGCCTCCTGCTCGAGTCGGTCGCCGCGGGGGTGATCGATGCGGGCCTCCGCGTCCTCACCCCCGAGCGACTGCCTCCGAACGACGGCGGCATCGCCTTCGGCCAGGCGGCGATCGCCGCGGCGAGCGGCGGCTAGTGCTCGCTCCGGCAAGTTGTCTGCCGGTTGGAGGAATCGGGTGTTGTCCAGGGGAATTGCCTTTTCGTCCGGGTGTGGTGACGATGGAGGCGGCGATGGCGG
>JAABUL010000034.1_pt1 | contig 155830 bp, 151 predicted proteins | sample 5559151 | NCBI WGS metagenome assembly JAABUL01 (sample SAMN10711876, study PRJNA513368) | rock metagenome | isolation source: Antarctica rocks | place: Antarctica: Victoria Land, Pudding Butte sud | reverse complement strand
GGTCACCGGTGGACGTCCAGACGAGCGCAGCGGCGCCCGCACCAAATACGTCGAACGGCGCCTGGCCGGCAACGACATCACAACTCCTCCAAGTTGAGGCGTTGCGACGACCCCTTGACCCTAAGAACTACACCTCCGATGAGTTCCACGCCGCGCTGGTTGACCTGGGACTGCGCCACTCGGGCGGAAGAACCGGCATCTGTTACGATAACGCGATGGCCGAGTCGTTCTTCGCGGCCCCGAAGAACGAGCGCGCCCACCGCACCATCTATCCGACACGGGCGCACGCGACCCGAGACATCACCAGGTACATCGATAGCTGGTACAACACGGAAAGACTGCACTCCGATCTGGGCTATCAGACGCCCAGTGAGATTCACGCCGGCTATCGAGCGGCGGCATGAAAGCGCAAAAGACCATGTCCGAGAAACGCGGGGCAGATCACCTGCCCGCCCACCGAACAACTGCCGCCGACAAGAGCCGGCGAGGGAACTCGAATCCCCGACCGCCCGATTACACGTCGGATGCGCCACCAAGTGCGCCACGCCTTCTACCGGGTGATCGCTGCCCAGCTCGCGCAGAGCCAGGCAACCACCAGCCAGGAGTTGGCGCCCGACACAGCCCGCGGTCGGCCCGTGCGGTCGAGCGCCCACCCCTTGAATCCGCCGCTGCACCATGTGATGATCCGGACCACGGACGTTGAACGTCGCTGCAGCGTGAGACCGGAGGTTTGCCATGACGGCACGGCCGATGGTCCTGGGACTGCTTCTTTCGCTGGTGTTCGTGACCGGTGCGAAGTGCTCCTCCGATGAGTTGGGCTCTCTGCGGATTGCGCTCCGCAACGAGGATGGCGTCAGCGGCGGTCTGCTCGACGATGCCCGGTCGGTGAAAGGTCTGACGGGATTGTCGGCTGACGACCGAGTGCTACAGGGGAAGCTCCTGGCCGAGACGGACCAGCGAATCCTCACGTCCGCGTCCCGCGCGATGGATACGACGGCATCCTCGGCACGCAGCACGGCTGATGCCGCAGCCGCGGCCACGGCCTCCGGTGCGCAGATCAGCCCGGCGCCGCCACCGTTCACCAGGGACCTCGAAGAGGTCACCAAGGAGCTGGTCAAGGAGCAGGCGTGCCAGGCGGTGCTCGACCAGGTGGCACCCACACCGCAGGAAACCGGACAGGGCCAGACCTCGACTGACCTGGTCGGAGAGGTCGTCGACCGGATGGTCCAGCGGCGGTGGAACCGGCCGACAGACCGGTGGGATCGGATATTGGCGTGGCAGACATACGTCACCGGCGTGGTCCAGGACGCCGACCAGCTGACGCAGGGACTGCTCGCGGACCCCTCCCAGGTCACCCTTCTCGCCCGGCCCCCAGTGCAGCGGGCAGCGCTGGCCTACGCCCGGTTCTGCTACGAGACGCCGCGACTGCCATGACCGAAGCTCATCCGAACGATTGTTACCCGGCGTTGGCTTTCCGCATCCGATGGATACTTTGCGTACGTCGACTGATAGCTGGGAGAAGCTGTGGCTAGCGAGGATCCGAGTTTCGTCTACCGACTGCCGGTCACGTTCGTCCGAATTGTCGGAGAGCGCCGCCTGACGACCAGCCAGTTCCAGGACGAGAATCCCGTCACGACTCGGGAGTCTGTGGTGACCACCGAGCTGGGCGCCGACCCTCTCACCGCAATCCGAGTCGTGGTCGACGCCGGCGCGCTGACCAGCCAGCAGGCGACTTGGACGCTGCGGACCGACGGTCGGTTGGCTGGTTCCGACGTCGCCACCACCGTGGAGCCGCTTGCCGGCTGGAAGACCGCGATACAGATCGGCGCGCTGGTGGCAGGTGCCGGTGTAGCCCTCGCGGGAGGACCGCCCGGATGGGCGGGGGCGCTGGCAATCGCCGCGCTCTCCGTCCGTGCGGAAGCGGCCGCAACGGCGGCGGCCGCCGGTCAGAAGCGGATGCTGTTCGGTAGCCCAGCGGACGGATCCGAGCTTGCGACCGTCGATCCGGCCGCGGTCGGCGTCCGCCCCGAGTACGTCCAGGAGCACGAGGTGGCGGCGCGAACCCTCGCCGCCTATCGAGTTGCGCTGCTGACTGCAGGCACGGCCCATGCCCAAACGGCGCTGAGCCTCGGAGGGACGGACACAGCGGACGTGGGAAAGCGGCTGCGCGATCTGGCCAGGGGTCTGGTGTTGATCGGACGGGCCGCCGCGGTCAGCGAAGCGACCTACGCAGCCTGGCTGGAGTCCAGGCGGACAACCGTGATCACGCCGGTCAACGAGCGAACCCGGGTGGATGCGCTGCCCTCCTCAGCAGAACTGCGCGCGTGGGCGAAAGGCGCCGGCTCGGGCGGCGAGTGGGCCAACCTGGCCATGTCGCAGCGCATTGTCGTCTCGGTCGATCTCGAAATGCTCGCTGAGGACACGAACCGGGCCGAGCGTAGGCGGGCAGGCGAGCCGTTCAGTCCTCCCGCCGTACGACACTCGCTGTGGCACCGACCACCTCGACCGGCGACGATCACGGTCTGGAGGCTTGTGCTCGAGGCGACCAAGAAGACGTACACACTCGAACCGCGGGAGGTCACCCGCCTCCTTGTCAGCTATGCGGGGAACGAGGTGGAGCTCAATCTGGCTTCCGGAGACGGAGCAACCTCTCGGGCTGTCGCCGCCTCCTTCGATGAGAACGGCGCCCTGACGAAGCTCACGACTGAGACGATCGACGAGCGACTGCAGCGGGCGCGAGACCTGGCGGCGCTCCCTGATGCGATCAAGACAGGAGCATCGACCGGCGCGGAAATCGGCAAGATCTTCGCACGTCCCACCCTGACCCAGCAGGCTGCAGAAGCGAAGGCGGCAGCCGAACTGGGCCTGATTCCCAAGGCGGCCGACCCACTGCGCGATCTGCGCGGGCAGCTCGAGGAAGCCCGACTGCGCGCGCAACTGAAGATCGCGGAGCAGATTGCGACCTCGTCTTCCCCGCTGACCATCGTCGTCCGCTCGACCGAGACGGACGCTGATCCCGCGTTGGCGTGATCCGGGCCGAGCCTCCCCGGCACGAATCTGCAACACGGCACCAGAGCCGGCGAGGGGACTCGAACCCCTAACCGCCCGATTACAAGTCGGGTGCGCTACCAATTGCGCCACGCCGGCGGCCGGCCCAGCCGCGCCAGCGGCCGGGCTGCCAGGCTAACCGCCGGCCGGCCCGGCCAGTCGCCCGCCATCGCACGGCGTCGGCGAACACTGGCGTACTCCGGGGGCCCGTTCCCCAGCGCAGACGTGGCGGCCGGGGCGGTTCGGAGTACACCAGTGCACGGGCAGGGTCAGCGCACGTCGGCGCCGGACGCGCGCTCGTCGTCCTCGATGTCGTCGGGCCGGTCACTGTCGGTCGTTCCCTCAAACTGCTGGTCGCTGTCGTCTGTCCCGGGCAGTTGTCCGCCCTCGTTCAGTGCCTTCTCCAGCACGTCCTCGTCCTGCTGGTCCGAGCTGGTGCGGTGGGGTTCAGAACTCATGACCGGTCTCCTCTCATTGGGGTCGGCGTTGACGCCGTGATCCAGCTTTACTCCACGGGGTGAAAGCCGCGAGGCGGCGGCCGACCCGGCCGCCACCCGGGCGGCGGGCACACCAAACCCGGCTTGCCTCCTGGCCAGCGGGTGGAAGCCTGAGCGCAGGCTCGGGGCCGGACCGACCGCCCGGCCGGCGACGACGACGACGAGAGGGGACCAGCATGCTACTCGAAGGCAAAACGGTCGTGGTCACAGGAGGCAACAGCGGGATCGGGGCGGGCATCGTGCTCGCAGCCGCCAAGGAGGGCGCGAATGTGGTCATCGACTACGTCGCCAACCCGGACGAGACCACGGAGCTGGTCGAGCAGGTGAAAAGCGCGGGCGGGCAGGCCGTCGGGGTGAAGGCCGACGTCACCAGCGCGGCGGACCTGCACCGGATGGTCCGTACCGCCGTGGACACCTTCGGTCGCCTGGACGTGCTGATCAACAACGCGGGGATCGAGAATCGCACGTCCCTGCTGGACACCACCGAACAGGACTACGCCCGGATTCTCGACGTCAACCTCAAGAGCGCGTTCTTCGGAACGCAGTTCGCGGCGAAGCAGTTCATCGAGCAGGGCCAGGGTGGGCTGGTCATCAACATCTCCTCGGTGCACGAGGACTGGCCGATGCCCGGCAACATCGCCTACTGCGTATCCAAGGGTGGGATGCGGATGCTGACCCGAACGGCCGGGGTCGAGCTGGGCAAGCACGACATCCGGGTCGTGAACGTCGGGCCCGGCGCGGTGGCGACGCCGATCAACGCCGAGACGATGCAGGACAAGGAGAAGCTGGACACGCTGCGGGCCGCGATCCCGATCGGGCGGATGGCCCAGCCCTCCGACATCGCCAACCTCGTGGTCTTCCTGGCCTCGGGCAGGTCCTCCTACCTCACGGCGACGACCGTCTTCGTCGACGGCGGGATCATGCAGGGCAGCGTCGGGCTGTGAGCACCCGCCGCCCGTCGGGAAGCAATCCCGGCGGGCTGTGGTTACAGGCGGGTTGCCCGACCCCGGGGGAGCCGCGATGTGGCGGCGAAACTCCGGGCCGCACCTGTTTGTGATCGGAATCCTGTCCCGGTGAGTGCCGTAGTTCCCAGCCCGGCGAGGGCTGCCTGGTGACCCTGTCCCCCTACCGCCGGGTGCTGGCCCGCCCCGGCGTCCGTCCGCTGCTGGTCCTCGCGATCCTGGCGCGGATCCCCATCACGGCGGCCCCGGTTGTGCTGACCCTGCACGTCGTTCTCGACCTGGGCCGCGGGTTCGCCGCTTCCGGCCTGCTGGCCGCGGCCTTCGCCGTGGGCGGAGCCGTCGGGGCGCCGCTGCTGGGCAGGGGCGTGGACCGGTTCGGTCTGCGCCCGGTGCTGGCACTGACGACCGCTGCCGACGGCGCATTTTGGTTCACCGCTCCCGCGCTCGGGTATCACGCCCTGCTCGGGGCGTCGGTCGTCGGCGGGTTGCTGGCCATTCCGATCTTCTCCCTGACCCGGCAGGCCCTGGCCGCGATGGTGCCGCCGGCCGAACGCCAGGCCGGGTTCTCGCTGGACTCGATGAGCGTCGAACTGTCCTTCGCGGTCGGGCCGGCGCTGGGCATCCTGCTGCTGACCACGACCAGCTCGACCACCACCCTGCTCACGACGGCCGCGCTCATCACGATCTCCGGGTTGGCGCTGATCGCTCTGAACCCTCCCGTGCACGGTCAGGAGGGCGTGGCGCCACTGGGACCGCAGGGCCGGCGCGCCCGCCCGGTGGCCGAGCGGGTGCCGCTACGGGCCTGGTGGGGCGCGCCGGTCTCGGCGGTCCTGCTCGTCACGTTCGCGACCACGTTCACCGTCGTCGGTACCGACACCGCCCTGACCGCGGTGATGCGCCACTTCGATCAGGTGCGACTGCTCGGCGTCGTCTTCGGGATCTGGTGCCTGGCCTCGCTGGCCGGCGGGTTCCTGTACGGGATCAGTACCCGACGGATCGCGCCGCCGCTGATGCTCGGGCTGTTGGCGGTGCTCTGTATCCCGGCGGTCCTGGCGTGGGGCTGGTGGAGCCTGGCGCTGCTGGTGATCCCTACCGGCCTGTTCTGCGCGCCCCTGATCTCCCTGACGGCGCAGGAACTGACGCGGCTGACCCCGCCCGGGGTTCGTGGGCTGGCGCTGGGGATCCACGGCTCGGCCCTGACCGTGGGCAATGCGATCGGTGCCCCGATGATCGGGCTGGTGGTCGACGGCGCGTCCCCGCGGCTCGGCTTCGTGGCAATCGGTCTACTCGGGCTGGTCCTGGCGGCCGTCGCTTGGCTGGTCGACCGACGCCCGGCGCCGGTCGGCTCGAGTGCGGCTCAGCCGGTCACCGAGGTCATGTCCGCATAGACGACGATGTTCTCCTCGAAGTGACGGGTCTTCGGGTCGAAGGTCCCCCCGCAGGTGATCAGCCGAAGCGCGGCCCGGTCGACGAACCCGTAGACCTCGGCGGTGGGGAAGGCGTCCTTGGGGTACATCTTCGTTCCACTGACGGTAAAGACGGCGGTCCTGCCGTCCTTGCGGGTCACCGAAATCGTGTCCCCGCGGGCCAGGGTCGCCAGCCGGTAGAAGACACCCGGACGGTTGTAGCTGACATGTCCGGCGACGACTGCCGCGCCCACCTGGCCCGGCGTCGGCCCCCCGGTCCACCAGCCCAGGTCGTCGGCGTTGTCGGGAACCTGCAGCGCGTTGTCCTTGGTCACGCCCAGCTCGATCGGCCGGCGGTCGACCCCGATCTTCTTGATCACGACCCGGACCGGGCCGGACCGGGCGAGCGGATCCGGAAGTGTCGGGCCGGTCGGACTCGGGCTCGCCGTGAGAGGGGGCGAAGTCGTGGACGTCGGCGGCGGGCTCGCCGACGGGCTGGGCGTCGGTGGCGGTGTGGGCGTCGGAGTGGCGCTCGGGCTGGGCGTACGCCCGCTCGTGGATTGGCCGCTCACTGTTGACAGCAGTGGTACGACCTGGACCTCCGGCAGCGGCGGCGCGGTCGTCGAGGTGATGGTGGGTCGTGCTGTCGGCAGCAGACCGGGCGGTGCCGGACCCGAACCGACCCGGCCGGGCAGCACGGGAGCCGGCACCCCGACGCCGGAGTCAGCCGCCGCGCCCAGCCCCGGCGGCGCGTTCGGATTGTCGCGGGTGACGGCGTAGGTGATCGTCGATACGCCGAACACGGCCAGCAACGCGGCGACGACGATTAACATCACGGGCCGGGTGGAGCTGTGCGCACGATGCGCGCCGCCCTCCTCCCCCGGCTCCCACGCTCGCTGCCCCACCGCTCCATCCTCCTCGGTCACTGTCCATTCCGTCCGGCCACCAGTACATCAACGTGGCGCCGCCAAGGGATTCGCCGCGCCCGCCCTCCCGGATGGCGGCGCTGTGCGCGCATGGGACCTCAGCGGGTCGGCAGATCCTCCCCGAGCACGACGTCGACGACCCGGACGGTGATGTCCGAGCCCGGGACCAGCGGGCCGAGCAGCAGCTCCGCCATCTGCCGGGTGGCCCGGTGCACTCCGTCCACGACCGGGTCGATGGACCTCCCGTAGACCACGGCGATGCCGACGCTGATTGAGGCGACCCGGTCCCCCGCGACGTCGATGCCGACCGAGACCGGGGAGGCGCCCCGCACACGGGCAACCGCGGCCCGGATCGCGGACCGCAGGACGGCATCGGACACCCAGACGGTCCCGCCTGGTGCGGCGGCCGCGATCGGGGTGCCGGGCCGGCGGATGGTGCGGGCCGCGGCGACCACCTCCGCTGCCGTGCGCCGCCAGCCGGGCACCGGAGCCTGCCGGGCAAGCGCGGCCGCACGCTGCAGCACCCGGCGCGGGTCCGGGGCGCCGCCGCGCTCGGAGGCGCTCACAGCCGGCTCACTGCCATGGCGCCATCCTCTCGGCCAGCTCCGTCCGGGCGCGTTCCAGCTGACCGCGGACCACCGTGGGCGTCGTGGCAAGCACCTCGGCGATTTCCCGGTAACCCAGATCCTCCACCTCGCGCAGCAGCCAGCAGGCGCGCTGGCGCGCCGGCAGCGCGGCGAGGGCAACCTGCAGGTCGGCCAGCATCCGGGCGTCGACGGCGCGGGTCGCTGGACCCGGTTCGCTCGACGCCTGCTCCGCCAGGATGTCGACCTCCGCCGGAACCGGACGGGACCGCCGCCGAGAATTCAGGGCCTTGGTCGCCACCAGCCGGAACAGCCAGGTCCGTACCGTGGACTCGCCACGGAACCCGGCCAGTCCCCGCCAGGCCGAGAGAAACGCCTCCTGCACGACATCCTCGGCGTCGTGGCTGTTGCCGAGCATCCGGTAGGCGTAGCGGGACATAGCCGGGGTGTGACGGCGCACCAGGTCGGCGAACGCGGCCCGGTCACCGAGGGCGGACTGGCGGGCCAGCACCTCGTCCGAACCACCGATGCGGGCCATCCGATGCCCCCCCGCCGAGCGTCGATCCAGCCGGTCCCCCGGGGGTCGTTCGGATCCGCCCGGGCCCTCGCCGGCAGGGCCGGCCACCACGGTCGAGCCCCCGGCGCGCACCCGGTGATCGTGCCCGACGAACGCGAACCCGTCGACCCCGCCCTTCGCTGCGCGGATCCGCCGTGCCCGGGGGTGTGATCCAGCTCACTGCCGACGGGGCATGACGATCCCCGGCGAACGGTGTCGAACCCTGTGACGGCCATAACCGGCCGCCCACCCACACGAAGGAGAGACCGATGTCCAGCTCGTCACCCGAGAAGACGACCGCCTCCCGGTCCGGGCAGTCGGCCCAGTCCAGCGCTGTCGCGACGCGCGAGCACTCCAACAGCCAGCTGATCACCGAGCACGGCAACACCACCATCGCCGACGGGGTCGTTGCCAAGATCGCCGGCATCGCGGCGCGCGAGATCAGCGGCGTCTACGCGCTCGGCGGCGGGGCTGCCCGGGCGTTCGGCTCCATCCGCGAGCGCATCCCCGGTGGTCGCACGAACGTCAGCCAGGGTGTCAGCGTCGAGGTCGGCGAGGAGCAGGCCGCGGTCGACGTCGACATCATCGCCGAGTATGGGATCGCCATCGCCGACCTGGCCGCCGGCATCCGGCGCAACGTCATCAGCTCCGTGGAGCGGATGACCGGCATGGCGGTCACCGAGGTCAATATCGCCGTCCTGGACATCCACCTGCCCGAGGAGGACTCCGGCAGCGACGACGACGACCAGTGAGCGGGCCGGCCCCCGCCAGTTCCACCCAGCCCGCTGCGAGCCGGGTCGGGGGCGACACCTCCGACCCGGGCCGCGACCCGGACCTGGTGACCGAGGCCGGGCAGACGGCCGACCGGGTCGCCGCCGCGGCCCTGGGCGTGCCGGGCGTGGACTCCCTGCACGGCGGCGCGTTCGGGGATGCGGCGACCTATCTGCCCGGACGCCGCGTCTCCGGAGTGCGGCTGACCGACCAGGCCACCGAGGTGCACGTGGTGCTCCGCCTGGACGCCCCGGTCCTGCTGACAGCGGACCGGGTGCGTGCGGCCGTGGCACCGCTGGTCGACGGCCGGGTCGACGTCGTCGTGGAGGACGTTGTCGACGACGGTGACGTACCGGACGACGTCACGCCCCCCAGCGGCGGGGCCTGACGTCCGCCCGCCACCACGGCGGTGCCCCGGTCCCCGGCACCGCGGACACCGGTTGGTCACCAACCGGTTCGTGTAGCAGCACCGGTCCCGTCAACACGCGGGACCGCGAAGACCCACGACCAGCCAGATCGGGCTGGTCGGCCAGACATACCCAGGAGATCTCGTGAACGCTTCGACGCTCGGCATGATCGCCGGCATCCTCATCGCCATCGCCTCGCTGATCTACGGCTTCTTCGGCTTCCTGCTCGCCGTCGTCTTCGGTGCTCTCGGCTTCGCCATCGCCGGGCAGATCTCCGGTCAGTTCGACCTGCGTGCGGCCTTCAGCGGCCGCGGTCGTGGCTGAGGGCGGCGACCCGGGTTCGCGCGGGCGCCTGGAGCTCTCGGACAAGGCGATCGAGGCAGTGGTCCGAATGGCGGCCCGTGAAGTCGACGGGGTGGTGTCCGGGGACCGCTCGACCGGCAATCGCCTGTTCGCCGGGGATCTGCCGAATGCCTCCGCGGACCGGGCCGGATCCCACGTTCACCTGCAGGTGTCGGTCGCCGTGGCGTGGCCGCATGTGCTCGCCGAGACCACTGCAGCGGTCCGTGAGCAGGTGGTCCGCCGTGTCGGGGACCTGCTCAACATGACGGCCGACCGGGTCGACGTGACCGTCCCCCGGTTGATCACGAACGACGGGAGGGCACTGTGAGCGCATCCGCACCGGAATCCGCCGGCGGCGGCTCGCCGCCCGGGGCAACCGAGAGCGAGGTGTGGGAGTCGACCCGCAGCGATTCCTCGCCAGCCGCGAGTGGCAGGCAGCCGGCCGGGTTGCCCGATCCGGCGGCCGGGAGCGAGCCGACCCGCCTGCAACCGGCCAAGACGCCGGTCGGGACCCCGACCGTCGGACTGCTGGGCCTTCTGTTCGCCCTGATCACCATCGCTATGGGTGTCGTCATGGTCCGTGACGGGCTGGTGTACGCCGGATGGGTTTCGGGCTTGCCCTGGATCCAGGGGGTCGCCGATCGCCTGGGTCCGACGCACAACGACTCCGGGGTGCTGGCCTGGGGGATCGTCGTGGCCATCGTGGGGTTGGTGCTGCTGCTGTTCGCCTTCGGTCGCCGCCCCCGTCCGCCCTACCAGCTGGCGGGAACGGTTCCCATGTTCCTGACGGCCCGCGACGTCGGACGGGTGGTCAGCACGGCTGCGGAGTCCGTCGACGGCGTCCTGGGCGCGAAGGCGAAGGCCGGCAGGCGGCGGGTGCGGGTCGCGCTCACCACCACCGCCCACGGTCCCAACGACGGGATCGACTCGGTCGTGGCGCAGGAGATCGGGCGCCGGCTGGACGCGCTGGCCAAGCCGCCGCGCGTCACCATCGATGTGGAGGGGGGTCAGTAGTGAACCGCAAGGCACTCGCACTGGACCGGCTGGCAGCCCTGGTGATCGGCATCCTGGGCCTCGCGATCGGCCTGGCGGCGATCGCCTGGTCGACCGGACTGCTGGCCCGTTGGGTCAGCGGGGTCGCGGACGTCTACGACCTGCACCGGGCCGACGACCAGATCTTCGCCACCGCGTGGTGGCCGTGGGTGGCCGGGTTCGGAGGCGCCGTCATCGCGCTGCTGGGCCTGTGGTGGCTGCTCGGGCACTTCAAGGCGCACCGGGTCCACTCCCTGACCCTGCCGGGCTCCGGGCCGGCGGGCGTCCTGCAGGCGGACACCTCAGCCGTGACCAGGGCCGCCGGTGAGATTCTCGCGGCCGGTCGCGGCGTGCGGACCGCCTCCGGCTACGTGGGCACCGACCGTCGCCAGCTGGTGCTCGACCTGGACACCGTGGTGGAACCGACCGTTGACCTGCGCCATCTGTCCGAGGCCGTTGCCCGCACCGCCGGACAGGTGGCCGACGTCACCGGGATGGACGGGATCTACGCGCGCGGTCGAGTGACAGTGGCCGGCCGCTCGCACGAGAAGGAACCGCAGCGAACCGTGCGCTGAACCGGTTCAGCTGCCCCCAGCTGATCCGTGACCGTACGACCGGCTACCCGCCCGGGGGGCCGGACCACCATCCGAACTACAGAAGGGAGCCCCGCGATGAGCATGGGCGACAAGATCAAGAACAAGGCCGACGAGCTGACCGGCAAGGCCAAGGAGAAGGTCGGCGACGCCAAGGACGACGAGTCGATGCAGGCCGAGGGCCAGGCACAGCAGTCCAAGGCCAACCTCAAGCAGGCCGGCGAGGAAACTAAGGACGCCTTCACCAAGTGACGTGCGTCACAGCCTGACGGCTGTGCGGGGGACCTGGCGCCAACGGCGCCGGGTCCCCCGCACGTTTCCGTGGTCTCGTCGTTCTCCTCAGTGCTCGGCGTGAAGTGTTCACGTCGGGACGTCTGGACCCCGGCAAATGGTCACCGGACCGGGCACTTGATCGCACGGCGCAGGCGATCGATTACCAAACGTTATGTGCGACACGGCCGGTCGACGGTGGTGGTGTCCTCACGGTGTCCAAGACGTGACCTGAAGGTGACCGGTTTCCCGTGACTTCCGTCCGCTCGGGTGGCAACATACTCGGAAGAACCGCTCACTCGGATCGTCCGGCACGTTCCTGCCGGTGAGAGGAAGTGCACAGATGGCAACAGTTACCTACGACAAGGCCTCCCGGGTCTACCCGGGCACCGAACGGGCCGCTGTCGACAAGCTCGACCTGGAGGTCGCCGACGGCGAGTTCCTCGTTCTGGTCGGCCCCTCCGGCTGCGGAAAGACCACCTCACTGCGGATGCTCGCAGGGCTGGAGGAGGTCGATACCGGATCGATCCGGATCGGTGACCGCGACGTCACCAACCTGCCGCCGAAGGAACGGGACATCGCGATGGTGTTCCAGAACTACGCGCTGTATCCCCACATGAGCGTGGCCGACAACATGGGCTTCGCGCTGAAGATGGCCGGGATCAACAAGGACGAGCGGGCTCGGCGGGTCGGGGAAGCGGCCAAGCTGCTGGGTCTGGAGGAGTACCTGGACCGCAAGCCCGCCAAGCTCTCCGGTGGGCAGCGCCAGCGCGTCGCCATGGGCCGCGCCATCGTGCGTGAGCCGCGGGTCTTCCTGATGGACGAGCCGCTGTCCAACCTCGACGCCAAGCTGCGGGTCTCCACCCGCACCCAGATCGCCTCGCTGCAGCGGCGGCTCGGCATCACCACCGTCTACGTCACCCACGACCAGACGGAAGCCATGACGATGGGCGACCGGGTCGCGGTGCTCAAGGACGGCGTGCTCCAGCAGTGCGACACTCCGCTGAACCTCTACGACAACCCGGTCAACGTGTTCGTCGCCGGGTTCATCGGATCCCCCGCCATGAACCTCATGGACGGGCGGATCACCTCCGAAGGCATCGCCATCGGCAGCTACCTGCTGCCCATGGACCGCTCGGTGCTGCAGAAGGCCGGCAACGACTCGACTGTCACCGTGGGGCTGCGCCCGGAAGGCCTCAACCTGGCCGACGACCAGTCTGACGGCCTGCCGGTCACGGTGGACGTGGTGGAGGAACTCGGCGCGGAGGGTTACATCTACGCCAGCTCCGACGCCGAGGGAATGCCGGAGACCATGACGGCGCGCCACACCGGCCGCTTCGGCATCAAGCGTGGCCAGAAGATCGTGCTGGCCGTCGATGCGGAGAAGGCGCACGTGTTCAGCAAGTCCACCGGCGAGCGGCTCACCTGAGTCCTCGCCTGCACCACCAGTCACCACCTGCACTCCAGTCAGGGCCGGATCCCAGCGGGGGATCCGGCCCTGACTGGTGTTCGCTGCGTAGGCTCGTCGGACCGGCGGCCGGCGCCGGATTGGTGGCCCGCGCGACGGGCCCGAGGTGAAGAGTGGCGGGCGTGCGCATCCTTGCCGTGCCGGCCGAACGGGAACTGCTGGACCTGCCGTGGGAACTCCCGCTGGAGGACTGGCCCGGCGATGTCCTGGTGGCCCTGCCCCGCGGGATCAGCCGGCACACGGTGCGTTTCGTGCGGATCTCCCGGCACGTCTACGCCGTCAAGGAGCTGCCCGAACACCTGGCTATCCGGGAGTACCGGATGTTGCGGGACCTGCAGCGCATCGACGTGCCGGCGGTATCCGCGGCCGGGGTGATCGCCGGACGCACGACCCGCACCGGTGAGCCACTGGAATCGGTCCTGCTGACCCGGCACCTGCAGTTCGCGCTGCCCTACCGGGCGCTGTTCAGCCGAACCCTGCGCCAGGAAACCACGCTCCGGCTGGTCGACGCCCTGGTCGCCCTGCTCGTCCGGCTGCACCTGACCGGCTTCTTCTGGGGCGACTGCTCGCTGTCCAACGTGCTGTTCCGCCGAGATGCGGGTGCATTTGCCGCCTACCTCGTCGACGCGGAAACCGGAACAACCCATGAGCACCTGTCCCGCGGCCAGCGCGAGTACGACATCGACCTGGCGCGGACCAACATCTTCGGGGAGCTCTCCGATCTGGAGAGCGGCGGTCTGCTCGACGAGTCCATCGACCCGCTGGCCGTCGCCGATCTCGTGGCCGCCCGCTACGGCTCCCTGTGGGCGGAGCTGACCGACGCCGAGGAGTTCGACGACACCCAGATGTACCGGGTGGACGCCCGCATCCGCCGGCTGAACGAGCTGGGGTTCGACGTCGCCGAACTCGACATCGTCACCGACGTCGACGGCCGCACGGTCCGTATCGAGCCGAAGGTCGTCGATCCCGGACACCACACCCGCCGGCTGCTGCGACTGACCGGATTGGATGTGGAGGAGAACCAGGCGCGCCGGCTGCTGAACGACCTCGACTCCTACCGGGCCGCCACCGACCAGCAGGGTGAGGACGAAGAGATCGTCGCCCACCAGTGGGTGACCGAGGTCTTCGAACCGGTGGTCCGTGCCGTTCCACGGGAGCTGCGCGGCAAGCTGGAGCCGGCCGAGGTCTTCCACGAGGTCCTGCTGCACCGCTGGTACCTGTCCGAGCAGGCCGGACGTGACATCGGCATCCAGCGGGCGGTCGACTCCTATGTACACGACGTGCTGCCGGCCAAGCCTGACGAACAGGCGGTGCTGGGCAGGCGTGCCCGACCTCCGCAGGACCCGTCCGGTACACCAGGTCCGGACACCGCGGGTGAAGACCTCGACTCCACCCAGGAGTTCCGACTCACCCTGGCCGACCTCGCAGGGTGACTCGCACGTCGTCTGCCTCGTGCCTCGTCGGCCCCACCTGGCTCAGCCGGCGCGGCGGACGCGGGCGATCTCGTGCAGCACGATCCCGGAAGCGACGGAGGCGTTGAGTGACTCCACGGCGTCGGAGACCGGAATGGCGACCGTCAGATCGCAGGTCTCGCGGACCAGCCGCGACAGTCCCCGGCCCTCCGCACCGACCACGAGGACCAGTGGCCCGAGGGCCAGCCCGTCGCGGGTGAGCGCCCCCAGCTCCGAACTGCCCTCGCCGGCCAGCCCCACCACAGCCACGCCGTCCCGGCGGTACTCCTGCAGCGCGCGGTTCAGGTTGCCCGCCCGGGCGACCCGGATCCGCGCCACCGCGCCCGCCGAGGCCTTCCACACCCCGGCGCTGACACCGGCCGCCCGTCGCTCGGGGATGACCACACCGTCGGCGCCGAACGCGGCCGCCGAGCGGATGACCGCGCCGAGGTTGTGCGGATCGGTGATCCCATCAAGGGCGACCAGCAGCGGGCTGTCGGTGGCCGCGCGCTCCAGCAACTGCCCCGGTGTGGCGTAGTCGTAGGGGGTCACGGCCAGGGCCACCCCCTGGTGTATCGCGCCGTCACTGAGGCGGTCCAGTTCGGCGCGGGGGCCTTCCAGCACCGGAACGGACCGGTCGGCGGCAATGCGCAGGATGGACCGGATCCGGTCGTCGGCGTCGATGCGCTCGGCCAGGTAGAGGGTGGTCACCGTGATACCGGCGGCCAAGGCCTCCCCCACAGCATTGCGCCCGGTCACCAGTTCAACCGCGTCCCGATTCCCGCGCCGGCCCGGCACCCGGGCGGGGCGCCCCTTGCCCGGCGTACCGCGCCCACCGGCGCCCCGCACCGGAACGCCCCGCGCACCGGCACCGCGCCCGCCGGCACCGCGCCCGCCAGCTCCCCGCCCGCTGGTCCCCTGCACGGCGGCACCCCGCCTGCTGTCACCCCGGCTGCTGGAACCAGGACCACCCGTACGGCCAGCGCCGGCTCCGACACCGCGCCCACCCGTGCGGCCAGCGCCGGTCCCGGTCGTCGTCCCCGACGGCGCGGCCCGGCGGGTCGCCGGATGGTTGACGCGCTGCTCGGCCGGTGGAGTCGGTCCGCGACCCTCCAGCCGTCGGCGACGTTGGCCCCCGGAGCCCACCGAGGTGCCCTTCTTCGGGGTCTTGCGGATGGCCGCACTGCGGGGACGGGCGTCAGGCATCGGGGCTCTCCTGCTCGAGGGTCAGTGACCAGATGGGTCCGGCCGGGGTGTCGGCGGTGCTGATTCCCGCGGCCGCGAGCCGGTCGCGGACCGTATCCGCGGTCGGCCAGTCCCGCTGGGCGCGGGCTTCCGCCCGGAGCTCCAGCTGTTCGGTGACCAGGACGTCCAGGGCGGCCTCGGCCCGGTCGCGGGCGTCTCCGGCCGGGTCGGCGGCCGGCTCGACAACCAGCAGCCCGAGCACGTCGAGCATCGCGTTCAGCGACGCCAGCAGGTCGGCCAAACCGTCGCGGTCCGGCGGACCGGCCAGCAGCCGGTTCCCCTCCCGGACGGTGTCGTGCACGACGGCCAGTGCCGCGGGAACACCCAGGTCGTTGTCCATCGCGGCGACGAAGGCCGGCCGCAGCGATCCGAGCCGGACCGCTAGCTCACCACCAACGCCTGCCAGCCACCCCGTCGCCCGGGCCAGGAAGCCCTCGACACGTCGCCAGGCCGTCGCCGCATCGTCCAACGCCTCGTCGGAGTACTCCACCGCGCTGCGGTAATGCGCCGCGCCCAGGTAGTAACGAAGCTCGATCGGGCGGACCTGCTGAATCATCTCCGAGACGAGCAGCCCGTTGGACAGGGACTTACTCATCTTCTCCCCGCTCATCGTCACCCAGCCGTTGTGCAGCCAGTAGGCGGCAAATTCGTCCTTGGCCGCGCGCGACTGCGCCTGCTCGTTCTCGTGGTGGGGGAAACGCAGGTCCAGCCCGCCGCCGTGAATGTCGAAGGCGCTGCCCAGGTACTTGCGCGCCATCGCCGAGCACTCCAGATGCCAGCCCGGCCGACCGACGCCCCACGGCGTCGCCCAGCTGGCCGAGGTCGGCTCCCCCGGCTTGTGGCCCTTCCAGAGCGCGAAGTCCCGGGGGTCCCGTTTGCCGCGTGGATCGGCGTCGGCCGCCGGCTCCATGTCCTGCAGGCGCTGATGGCTGAGCTGCCCGTACTCCGGCCAGGACCCGACGTCGAAATACACGTCCCCGGAGCCGTCGGTGGCCGGGTAGGCATGACGGGCGTCGATCAGTTCCCCGATGAGGGTGACCATCTCCGGAATGTGCCCGGTGGCGCGGGGTTCATAGCTGGGGGCCAGCACGTTCAGCGCGTCGTAACCGGCACCGAAGGCCCGCTCGTTGGCATAGGCGATCGCCCACCACGGCTGCCCGGTCGCCGCGGACCGCGCCAGAATCTTGTCGTCGATGTCGGTGACATTGCGCACGAAGGTGACCTCGGCGTCTCGCGCCAGCCACCGTCGCAGGATGTCGAAGGCGACCCCGGACCGGATGTGCCCGATATGCGGTGGGGACTGGACGGTCGCCCCGCACAGGTAGATCCCGACCTGACCGGGGATCCGCGGGACGAAGGGACGCACCTGTTGCGTCACCGTGTCGTACAACCGGAGTCCCACGACGCCAGGGTAGTGAGCGGGCCCGCGGATCCGGCCCAGCCCGGCTCGCCAGCCTGGGCAACCGTGAGCGGCGCGGTGCTGGCCTAACGTTGCCCGTATGCAGGCCCTTTTCGTCCAGGCCCCCGAGGCGATGCTCGCGCACCGTCGCCTCCTGGGGTTGGACGGCCGGGACGAGATGTGGGATGGAGTCCTCCATGTGGTCCCCCCACCCGGCGGACGGCACCAGCGCGTCGGCGCCCAACTGCTGCTGCTGCTATCCCCGCTCGCCCGGTCCGCCGGCCTGCTCGCCTCCTACGAGACCGGGCTGTTCGGCTCGGACACCGACTACCGGGTTCCCGACCAGCTCTACTGCACCCCGGAGGATGCTTCCGAGCGGGGAGCCGAGGGCGCCGAGCTCGTCGTCGAGATGCATTCCCCCGGTGATCAGACCTACGCCAAGCTCGACTTCTACGCCGCGCGCGGCGTCCGTGAGGTCCTGGTGATCCACCCAGACGGCTCCCGCGTCGAGCTGTTCCGTCTCGTGGGGGCGCAGCTGCTGCCGGTCACCGGCGGCAGCCGTCCGCGTGGACATCCTGGGCGTGGTCCTCACGCCTGGACCGCCGCTACGACTGAGCTGGGCCGAGGGCAAGGCCGAGATCTGACCAGATCGCCCGTCGGCCAACTGGCTCCACTGCCGCCGGCCGTGGCAACGGCCGCAGGTCGCTACTGCCCGCGGATCAGCAGCGCGGACGCAACAGCGCTCAGACCGTCGCCGCGGCCGGGGAATCCGAGACCGTCGGTGGTCGTCGCGGCTACCGAAACCGGAGCACCGCACGCATCAGAGAGCAGCTGTTCCGCTTCGGCGCGACGGGTCCCCAGTCGTGGCCGGTTTCCGACCACCTGCACGGTGACATTCGCGATCCGCCAACCCGCACCCGTCACGGTTGCTGCCACATGACCCAACAGCGCGACACCCGCCGCTCCGGCCCACTCCGGACGGTCGGTGCCCACCAGCGCGCCAAGATCGCCCAGACCGGCGGCCGAGAGCAGTGCATCACAACAGGCGTGGGCCGCAACGTCGCCGTCGGAGTGACCGGCGAGCCCGGCCGGTTCGTCCGGCCACAGCAGACCGGCAACCCGGCACGGCACCCCCGCGACAAAGGCGTGGGTGTCGACGCCGATCCCCGTCCGCAGCTGCGGAGCAGTGTTCACGCTGAGCCTGCCAACCGCCTGGAGAGCACCGCTTCGGCCAGCAGCAGATCCAGCGGCCGGGTCACTTTGAACGCATCCGGATCCCCGGCAACGACACTGACCTGTTCCCCGAGCGCCTCAACCAGTCCGGCATCGTCGGTCGCGGGACCGGTCCGGGCCGCGTAGGCGCGGCGCAATACCTGCGCCTGGAAACCCTGCGGGGTCTGCACGGCGACCAGATCGCCGCGATCGACTGTGGCGTGCACCCGGTCGCCGAGCACCTGCTTGATCGTGTCGACCACTGGGAGCGCTGGGACGACACCGGCCGCCCCGGCGCGCACCGCCGCGACGACCCGTTCCACCACCGCAGTCCCGATCAGCGGGCGGGCCGCGTCGTGGACCAGGATCACCTCAGCTGTCTCCGGCACGTGTGCCAATGCCAGGCTCACCGAGGTGGTTCGATCCGGCCCGCCAACGATCACCGACACGGGCATCGCGACCCCGGCGTTGCGCAGACCCCCGGACAGCGCGGTCGCGCCGGCCCGGTCCGTTGGCCCGGCGACCACCGCCGCATCGACGCCACCGTCAGCCAAAGCCCGTAAGCACCACAGGAACATTGGCCGGCCGCCGAGCTGCACCAGCGCTTTAGGACGGCCCGCGCCGAGGCGCTGTCCGGACCCGGCGGCGGGCACCACCGCCCACACCGACCCGTGGCTCAGGAGGCCAGGACCTCGTCGAGCACCTTTTCGGCCTTGTCCTCATTGGTCCGCTCGGCCAGCGCCAGTTCCGAGACGAGGATCTGGCGGGCCTTGGCCAGCATCCGCTTCTCACCCGCCGAGAGCCCTCGGCCGCGCTCGCGACGCCACAGGTCCCGGACGACTTCGGCCACCTTGATCACATCCCCGGAGGCCAGCTTCTCCAGGTTCGCCTTGTAACGGCGCGACCAGTTGGTGGGCTCCTCGCTGTGCGGCGTCCGCAGCACATCGAAGACCTTTTCCAGCCCCTCCTGGCCGACCACGTCGCGCACGCCGACCAGGTCGACATTCTCAGAGGGAACCTGCACCACCAGATCGCCCTGCGCCACCACCCGCAGCACCAGGTAGCTCTTGGCCTCACCGCGGACCGTGCGGGTCACGATGTCCTCGATAACCGCGGCCCCGTGGTGCGGATAGACAACCGTCTCGCCAACCGTGAATGCCATCAGCTGCAGTTCCCTTCGTCGGGTGCCAATCCTAGCACCGGGCAGGGTCGCTCTGAACGGCTGAGTTCGTCATTTGTGCTGGTCAGCGGGCCGGATCGAGCGGGCTTGGGATGGGCGGGGCGGAGGGTGGCCGTAACCAACCAGGCTAATGGCGCGCGCGTAACCGACACCGGGTAGCGCTGTCAACCCGCATCTGGCCCGGGCCAACCGCCCCCGAACGGCCGGTTGCCGCCATCGTGGATATCCTCAGCGCGTGCCCGATGCCCCCCCAGATCGCGCCGCCGCCGTCGCCGACAGTGCCGGTCCGCCGGTTCGCCGGGCGCCGTCCCGGCCCACCGGCTGGCGACGCGCCGAATGGCGGTCGCCACTGCTCGCGCCAGCGCTGACGCTTGGACTGCTGGCCATCACGACCGGCTGTTACGCGGGGATCACCGCAGCCACCCAGAACAACTACCAGCCAGGCGACGGCGTCGACGCTCGCAGTGGGCCGATGAAAGTCCGCAACCTGCAGGTGGTCAGTTCCGGAACCGACGGCACCATCGTCGTCGGAATCGCCAACGACGGTGCCGCGCCGGACTCGATCCGCTCGATGACCGTGGCCGGCCGCCCGGTCCGGTTCACCCTGGCCGACACCACGATCCTGCCGCAGCGGCTGGTGTCCTTCGGGACCGTCTCCGGCCCGCAGGGCTTCGTGTCCGGTGACTTCAGCCCGGGCCGGCTGGTGCCGGTGACGATCGTGTTTGCCGACGCCGGGCAGGTACAGGTGCAGGTGCCGGTGTACCCGCGCTACGACTACACCTCCAGCGTGCCGACTCCGCAGCCCGTCCAGCCCAGCGGATCCCCGACGATCACCATCAACGCGAGCCCGGCCGCCCCGTCCAGCGCCACCTATGTGCCCACCCCGCGCCCGGGCGACACCGCTGGATTGCCGGTGCCCTCGCCGAAGTAGAGATCAGGCGTTGAACCGGTAACCCAGCCCCCGCACGGTGACCAGTAGCTGCGGTTCGGCCGGGTTGGACTCCAACTTCGCGCGCAGCCGTTTGACGTGGACGTCGAGGGTCTTGGTATCCCCCACGTAGTCCGCGCCCCACACCCGGTCGATCAGCTGCATCCGCGTCAGGACCCGGCCGGCGTTGCGTAGCAGCAGCTCCAGCAGCTCGAACTCCTTCAAGGGCAGCCGGATCTCGCTGCCGTCCCGGCTCACGCTGTGCCGTTCGGTGTCCATCACGACCGGTCCGACCTCGATCCGCGACGGCTCGAGGTCGTCGACCCCGCTGGCCCGGCGCAGCACGGCCCGCACCCGGGCGACCATCTCACGAGGGGCAAACGGCTTGGTGATGTAGTCGTCGGCGCCCAGCTCCAGACCGACCACCTTGTCCAGCTCGCTGTCGCGGGCCGTGACCATGATGACCGGCACGCTGGAACGCCGGCGCAGGGTCCGGCACACGTCGCTGCCGGACATCCCCGGCAGCATCAGGTCCAACAGCACCAGGTCGGCACCGCTGCGTTCGAACTCGCGCAGGCCGCCGTCGCCGCTGCCGGCCACGGTGACGTCGTATCCCTCCTTGCGCAGCAGGAATTCCATTGCATCGCGGTAGGACTCCTCGTCCTCCACGATCAGGACCCGGGTCACCGCTGTCCCACCGGTCGCACCCGGTTCCGCGTACCGGAGCTGGCCGGGTTGCCAGCTCGGTCGGGGTCCCCGGAGCTGGCCGGGGCGCCGGGAACCCGCTCCGGCGCGGGTAGTCCCAGGGTGAACGTGGACCCGGCCCCGCGCACACTCCACACCCGCACACTGCCGCCGTGCCCGGTCGCGATGTGCTTGACGATGGCCAGCCCCAGCCCGGTACCGCCGGTGGCCCGGGACCTCGCCTCGTCGAGGCGGTAGAACCGCTCGAAGATGCGGTCCAGCTTGTCGGCGGGGATGCCGATCCCCTGGTCGGCGACGGCGATCTCCACCATCGTCAGGCCGTGCGCGTCGGCGGGAAGCTGGACAGCGGTAACCGTCACCCGAGTGTGGGAGGGGCTGTAGGCAAGGGCATTGGCGACCAAATTGCCCAGCGCGGAGATCAGGTCGTTGCGGTTGCCGGCGACCAGCAGCTCGCGCGGGACATGGCTGACCAGCTCAATCCGCTTGGCCTCCGCGTCCACCCGGCAGCGGTCGAATGCTGAGCCGACCAGTTCGGCGACCCCCAACTGGGCAACCGATTCACCGCTGTCGTGCAGCTGCAACCGGGACAACTCGACGATCTCCCCGACCAGGGTGGCCAACCGCTCGGTCTCGGACTGCATCCGGTGGGCGAATCGGGTCACCGCGGCCGGGTCGTCCGCGGCTGCCTGCATCGCCTCGGCGAGCAGCGAGATCGCACCGACCGGGGTCTTCAGCTCGTGGCTGACGTTGACGACGAAGTCCTGCCGGGCCGCCTCAACGCGCAGGGCCTCGGTGCGGTCCTCCACCAGCAGCAGCACCAGCGGCCGGGGTCCGGTGACCGGGAGGGCTCGGGCACTGCCGGCCAGGGACCGCCCGGCGCCGTCGGGCCGGATCCGTCCCCGCCACCCGGCTTGTACGTTCACGTCGCGAGCCAGCCCGTCGGCAGCCACCGCCCGGACCAGCTCGAGCAGCTCCTGGACCTGCAGCCGGTCATGGCGCAGTAGTCGCAGTTCTCGCGTCGGGCGCGTGGCCAGCACCACCTCGCCGTCGGCGGCGACCACGAGCACTGCGCCGGGCAGTACCTGCAGCACCGCGGCGATCTCGTCCGGCAGTTCCGGCGGGTCCGGCTCGGGCGGGAGCTCAGAACCCGTGGCCTGCGTCGGCGTCAGGCGTTCGGCGACCGATCGGGCGCGCAATACCGACAACCCGCGGCGCGGGCTGGTCCCACCGTCGCTCACGGCCCCAGGCTAGGGCCGGTGCGGACGGTGGTCGGACGATCGGCGGCCGGTGACCAAGCCGTTCACCGACGCTTCGCCGCCGCGCCGTCGTCCGTTCACCACGGCGCCTGACCGTCCGGAGGCTGGTCAGGGATGATGGTCGGGAGGGTAGCTGCAGGTCAACCCCGACCGGTGGCGGTTGGTAGCGGTCGGATACGACCCTGATGAGGTGGGATGGACACATGCGCAGCGCATTCCGGGAACAGTTGGACATCATCGGCGATGAACTCGCCGAGATGAGTCGGCTGGGCTCGACGGCGATGCGGCAGGCCGTGTCGGCGCTGGAAACCGGTGACGCCGGCCTGGCCGAGAACGTCATCGCCGGCGACAGCGAGATCGACAACCTTCGCGACGGTCTTGAGCTTCGGTCCTTCGACCTACTGGCCCTGCAGGCCCCGGTCGCGACCGACCTGCGGGCCATCATCGCCAGCCTGCGCATGGTCTTCGATCTGGAACGGATGGGCGATCTGGCCGTTCACGTGGCGAAGGTCGCCCGACTGCGCCGACCCGCACCGGTGCTGCCGGACCAGCTGTTGGGAATCATCGCCGAGATGGGGCGACGCGCCGCCGACCTCGGGGACCGCGCCGCGGCCATGATCAGGACCCGTGACACCGCGGCCGTCGTGGCGCTGGAGCGCGCTGACGATGAACTGGACCGGCTGCACCGGTCCCTGTTCTCGATCCTGGCCCGCGGGGACGACACCTACTCCAACGAGGCCACCATCGACGCTGTACTGCTAGGCCGCTACTGCGAGCGCTTCGGCGACCACGCGGTCTCGCTCGGGGAACGGGTGGTCTTCCTCGTTACCGGACAGTTCCCGCCACGCCATGTGGTCGAGCCGATCTGAGCCATCGAGTCGCTGATCCGGTTCAGCGACCCTGGTTGGCGACCGCCTGCACCGCGGCCGCGGCAGCCTCCGGGTCCAGGTAACGCCCCAGCGGCTGCACCGGGCGGAACTGGTCGTCGAATTCGTAGAGCAGCGGGATCCCGGTGGGGATGTTCAGCCCGACCACCTCCTCGTCGCTGAGCCCGGCCAGGTGTTTGACCAGCGCCCGCATGGAATTGCCGTGCGCGGCGACCAGCACGACCTTCCCGTCCCCCAGGTCCGGGACGATCGCGTCGTACCAGTAGGGCAGTAGCCGGGCGACCACGTCGGCCAGGCACTCGGTGTCCGGGCGGGCGTCCGGCGGCAGCGCCGCGTAACGCGGGTCGTCCTGCTGGCTGTAGGGGCTGCCGGCCCCGATCGGGGGCGGCGGCGTGTCGTAGGAGCGGCGCCAGGCCATGAACTGCTGCTCGCCGAACTCGGCCAGGGTCTGCTTCTTGTCCTTGCCCTGCAACGCGCCGTAGTGCCGCTCGTTCAACCGCCAACTGCGCCGCACCGGCAGCCACTCCCGGTCGACACCGCTCAGCGCGATCTGTGCGGTTCGAATCGCCCGTCGTAACACCGAGGTGTGCAGCACGTCGGGTGCGATCTGCGCGTCGAGCAGCAGCTGGCCGGCCCGTGCGGCCTCGGTCCGGCCGGTCTCGGACAGGTCGACGTCCACCCAGCCGGTGAACAGGTTTCGGGCATTCCACTCGCTCTCGCCGTGGCGGAGCAGGACCAGTCGGGACGTCGGGGATGCCACCTCGCGACTGTAACGAGCCGATACCGGTGCCGGAGACCCGCCGCTGCGGTCGTGACAGCACCTGCGCGGACCGTCACACTGTCGATCGTGAGCGGGCGTGGCGTGGCCGTGGTGACCGGGGCGAGCAGCGGGATCGGGGCGGCCAGCGCGATAGCGCTCGCGCAGGCCGGTTTCCACGTGATTGCCGCTGCCCGACGCGCCGACCGCCTGGCCGAGGTGACCGCACAGACCGGCGGACGCTCCGCGGTGCTCGACGTCACCGACCCGGACAGCGTGGCCCGCCTGGCCGCCTCGGTCACCGACGAGCTGACCCTGCTGGTGACCTGCGCTGGCGGGGCGTGGGGGGTCGACCCGGTGGCCGAGTCCGATGCCGCCGACTGGTCGCGGATGTACGACGTCAACGTGCTGGGTACGCAGCGGGTGGTCCGCGCACTGATGTCCGCCCTCTCGGCCGGTGACGGCGGCCAGGTGGTGACCATCGGCTCGACCGCCGGTCATGGCGCCTACGCCGGCGGCGGCGGGTACTGCGGGGTCAAGGCGGCGGTTGCGTCGCTGACCCGATCGCTGCGCCTGGAACTGAATGGGCGCCCGGTCCGGGTCAGCGAGATCGCGCCGGGCATGGTGGCGACCGAGGAGTTCTCCCTGAACCGCTTTGGCGGTGACCGGGCGGCCGCGGACCGCGTCTACGCCGGGGTGGAGCACCCGTTGCGGGCGCAGGATGTGGCTGCCTGTGTGGCATTTGTCGCGACGACGCCACCGCATGTGGACGTGGACCTGCTGGTGGTACGCCCGCTGGCCCAGGCCGACCAGCAGACCGTCGCCCGGCACCCGATCCCGGGACGAGGGTGATCCGATGGTCCCGAACCGACCGGCCGCTCCGGGACTCAGAGCTGGCAGAGATCGCCAACGGGTGAAGCGGGGGGCAGCGATGAGGACCAGCCACGGGCGCGCGACCGTCGGGGTCGCGGTCGTCGGTCTGGCGGTGCTGGCGACCACCGCCTGTTCAGCCGGTGGTCAGGCCGCAACCGGAGGCCCGGCTCCCGCAGTCACGAGTGGGACGCACATTCCCGGGACCGCGGGCTCCGTCACGGCCGCCTCGCCCAGCACGCCCGTCACAGCGCCCTCGGCGACCCTGCCCGTCACGGCGGCCCCGCCCAGCACGCCCGTCACAGCGCCTTCGGACACCATTGCCGCCACGAAGCCGGAGTCGAGTGTTGCCCCACCCTTGCTGAGCCGGGGCGACTCCGGCGTGCGGGTCCGGGAGCTGCAGGCGCGGCTGAAGCACCGTGCCGCGGGGCGGGTAACGCCGGTGGATGTCGACGGGGTCTATGGCACCGGAACAGCCGCGGCGGTGCGGGACTTCCAGCTCAGCCGCGGCCTGTCCCGGACCGGCAATGTGGACGCGACCACCTGGGCGCGGTTGCGATCGGAGACCCGGACGCCGTCGCGCGCTTCGCTCTACCCCGAGGCGGCCACCACCGACTCGGCGACGACCCGGACCGCCGCGGCTCTCGGCCTGGACGGCCGCTGCCTGACCGGCCGGGTGGTGTGCGCGGACAAGTCACGACGGCGGCTCTGGTGGGTCATCGACGGAACAGTGCATTCGACATTGACCGTCCGCTTCGGCCGACCGTCGCTGCCGACCAGCAACGGGGTGTTCCAGGTGCTGTGGAAGGACATCGACCACAAAAGCAAGCAGTACGACGACGCCCCCATGCCCTTTTCGATGTTCTTTCACGGTGGGCAGGCGGTCCACTACTCACCGGACTTCGTGGCCGACGGGTACGGCGGCCCAGGAGGCTCGCACGGGTGCATCAATACCCGCGACCGTGCCGCTACAGCAGCGCTGTTCGCGCAGGTCCGGGTGGGGGACACCGTGGTGGTCACACCGTGAGCGGCGATCGCCCCGGCGCTTACCAGCCGGCGTAGGGGCCCTCGCGGGACGGGCGGTCCGGGGTCACGTCGCGCACCTTGACCCGGGTATCGACGAGGAAGATGATCGCCGCGGCGGCGCCGATCAGCGAGATCAGACCGGTCGGCCTGCCGAAGCTGAAGACGGTGAACGCGATGGCAACGAACAGGATGAGCACCCATGCGCGCTTGGAGAGCCGGCCGACGACGCCGAACGCCGCCGCCGGCGCCCGCAGCGCACCGACCAGCGCCCAGACCTCGACTAGGAGGGAAGCCAGCGACAGCGCGAACCCGATGTAGTACTGGACGTTGGCGACGAAGGGCACCCGGTCAGCGTAGGCCTGCGGTCATGGGGCGGGTCAGCCCCGCCGGGCGGGTGTTCAGTCCTGCCGTGGCTCGCGGGCCCGCCGTGGCTCGCGGGCCGAGGCGTTGGTCGGCGCAGCCTTCTTCGTTCCGGTCGCCTTCTTCTTCGGCGAGGCGGTCGCTGTCGAGGCCCTGCTCGTTGCCGCCTTCTTCGTCGCCGCCTTGGCGGTCGGCGCCTTCTTCGTCGTCACCCTGGTCGGTGTCGCCTTGCTGGACGACGCGTTAGCCGGCGCTGCGTTCCTGGGCGGCGCCGTCGTCGCCGGGGCACTTCCGGTTTCCAATGTGGTTGGTGCTGAACCCGGTATCAGAGTCGGGTCCGGCCTCGTACCCGTCGTCGCGTGACCGATGACGGGCGCCACCGGTCGCGCATCGTCGGGCCGGACGAATGGCGTCCGAGCGTCGGGATCCATAGACGCTGTCGCGTCGGGATTTTCCGCGGGCGGAGGCGTCGGCGGGTTCGCCGGCGCGGTTGGGGAGGTCGGGCGTCGGAACACCGGGGGCTGCTCCCCCGGGCGGCCCGAGGTCGCCGTCTCACCTGGAACCGCGTCTCCGCGCAGCCGCGCGAACACGACCCGGCCCCGCTCGGCAAGATCGTCGTAGGTCTCCAGCACCGCGCCTGCACCCTCGGCGAGCGACACCGCAACCCGCCCCGGAGCCTTCCGGGCCTCGCCGAGCGCCTGCTCGGCCGCGCTGCGCGCGGAGGCTGCCACCGCAGCCGGGTCGGTCAGTCGGGCCCCCTGCTGCTGCACCGCGCGCACCGCATCCTCGGCGCTGTCCCGGGCCTCGTCGACGATGTCGGCGAAGGCGTCCCCGAACCGGTCCGGCGTCCACTCTGTCCGAGCCCGATCAGCGGCCGCCTCCAGCCGCTCCGGGACGTCGCGGACGAACGTCAACGCCAGGTCGACCGCCCCGGCCGTCGCGAACAGTGGCTTGGCCTCGGTGGCCCGACGGCGAGCATCCTCGGCCAGAAATCGCCGTACCTCGTCGAGCAGTGTCATCGTCTCGTCCTTTCGTGGCCGCTGTCGGCCCTCTTCGTCGAGTCTGCTCTCACCACGCCCCGTCCGGCACCCGAACCACCCCGACCGGTCGGCCACCGCCGAGCACCGGCGGCGCCACCACCGGACCGGGATCCGCACCGATAACGACCCCGACAGCGCGCAGGGCGGCCACCAGGACCGGCACCGAGGCCCGCCCGGCACCATCGTCGATCTTCACCGCGACCGAGCGTCCGTCCGACATCACCGCCAGCTGCACACCCTCCGCGCCGGCTTTGACCAGCAGCCCGGGCACGGCGCGCATCAGGGCCGCATCCGGTCGGGCGGTGCCGGAGGTCCATTCCGGGAACTGCCGGTAGGCCGCCACGATGGCGCTGCCGGGCTCGCCGGCCGCCCCGGTGGCAAGCGAGCGACCCGCCTGTGCCAGCCCGCGCAGCGACGTCGCGAACTGGGCGGCCCCGCAGCCGTCGACCCCGACCGCCGACACCGGCCCCGCGAGCTCGCTGACCGTGCTGGCGATCGCCTGCTGCAGCGGATGCGCGAGGTCGGTGTAGTCCGCGGTCGGCCACCCCGCCGCCACACAGGTGGCCAGCATGGCCGCATGCTTGCCGGAGCAGTTCATCGCCAACGGCTCCCGGTCGTGCCCGGACCGCAGCCACGCCACCCGGGCCGCCTCGTCCAGCGGCAGGTCCGGCGGGCAACGCAGGGCACTCGGGTCCAGTCCGCAGTCGGCCAACAGCTCCCGCACCCCGGCCAGGTGGAACGGCTCCCCGGAATGACTGGCCGCCGCAAGCGCGAGCAGCCGACCGGACAGCGGCAGCCCGGCGCGCAGCATCGCCAACGCCTGCAGGGGTTTCAACGACGACCGGGAGAACACCGGCGCATCGACATCACCCACGCTCAGGGCGGGCGATCCGTCGGCGGCCAGGGCGATCACCCGACCCCGGTGCACCGACTCCACGAACCCGCTGCGGACCACCTCGGCGAGCACCGGATTCGTGCCGATCCCCGCGGTGCCGTCCGTGCTGTGATGCAGCGCCTCGTTCACGATTCGGCCCGGGCGAGCGCGACACGGACCGCGGGGTCCGGTGGACCGGCGAAGCGGGGCTCCGGGCGGGTGATCAGCTCCCAGACGGCCTTCACGTCGGCGAGCACCTCCCGACGCGAGCCGTCCGTCCAGGCCGAGGTGTCCGCGAGCGCCCGGCTGCCGACGCCGACCGCGTCCAGCCCGACGCTCCGGCAGATCCGCAACGCCCGCGGCAGGTGGTAGTCCTGGCTGACCAGCACCGCGCCGGTGACCCCGAAGACCTGCTTGGCCCGGACGCAGCTGGCGTAGCTGTTGAACCCGGCGAAGTCCCGGACCACCGCCGCCGCGGGGATTCCGGTGCGGACCAGGTAGTCCCGCATCGCCGTCGGTTCGTCGTAGTTGCGTGCCCGGTTGTCCCCGGAGACGAGAATCACTCGCACCTTTCCGTCCTCCCACAGCCTGCGGGCCAGATCCAGTCGTGCGGCAAGAAACGGGGACGGGGTGTGGTCGGGCATGACTGCTGCCCCGAAGACCAGTGCCACCGGTCGCGCCGGCACAGATGCCGCGGAGTACCGGTCGCCGGCGATGCTGGCCTGCACCCAGGCCCAGCTGCCGGCCGCCACAAGCACCGGCAGTGCCAGCAGACCGGCCAGCGACCAGGCGGCCAGTCGCACCCGGCGGCGGGCCCGCCACCCTCCCGTTCGGCGCTCCCCGCGCGGGCGGCGCTCGTCACGGGGGCGGCGCTCCCCGGTGGGGCGGCGCTGCTCCCCGGGCACGGTGGGGTCTGCGGAGGTCTCGGGCTGCACGCCGCGTCCGGTGAGGACCTGCCGACGCCCGCCACGGTTCCATCCCACCACCGCGCAGGAGATGATGGGCGGCGTGCCCGACGCCGCCGCACCAGCAATGTCGCAGATCCAGGTGGAAGCACTGCTCTTTCCCGATCCGGCAACCCATCCCGACGCCACCGCTCTGCTACTGGCACCGGGCCCGCTGCCCGGCGGGCTACCGGCGGTGACCTGGACCGGGCCGGCCGCGGCGCTGCTGGACGCCGACGCCGATGCTGCGGTGGCTGCCAGCACCGGGTCTGGGCGCGAGGGGGTCCGAGCCGGCCTGCTGTTGCTTCGACAGGAGGGCACGCCCCTGCTGCCGCAGGCCAGCGCCGGGCGCTACACCCGGCCTGGGCTGCGCGGGCATCGGGCCACCGACGACGGGGTCGGACGTGACTGGTCACCGGCCTTTGAACCGGTCGCCGTGCACCCCGAGCCGGACCGCCTGGTCGTCCGGGCCCGCGACGAGGTGGCCGGGTTGGCGTTGACGACCGAGCTCGAGTCGGTGCCCGGTGGGGCGCTGCGGGCCCGGCACACGCTGACCAACACCGGGGCGGGGAGCTATCTGCTCGATGCGCTGGAGGTCGCCTTTCCGGTCCCGGACCGTGCCGTGGAGCTGCTGGACTTCACCGGTGGACACCTGCACGAACGGACCCCGCAGCGGCATCCGGTGGCCGACGGGGTGTGGCTGCGAGAGAACCGGCGCGGCAAAACCGGCCTGGATGCCGCGACGGTGCTGCACGCGGGAACCACCGGATTCAGCTTCTCCTGCGGGGAGATCTGGGCCGCCCATGTCGCGTGGAGCGGGGACAGCGTGCTGGCTTTCGAGCGCAGCCCGACGGGCGGATCACTGCTGTTCGGTGGCGAGCTGCTGCTGCCCGGCGAGGTGGCCCTGACCACCGGCCAGAGTTACCAGACGCCCTGGGTGCACCTGGTGGCCGTCGACGACGGGCTGGACGGGGTGGCCGCCGCCTTCCACGGCTGGCTGCGTGCCCAGCCGGCGCACCCCCGCGCGCCGGTCCCGGTCAATCTCAACGTGTGGGAGGCGGTCTACTTCGACCACGACCTGACCCGGCTGCGCGCGCTGGCCGACACCGCCGCCCGGATCGGCGTGGAGCGCTATGTCCTGGACGACGGCTGGTTCGGCGACCGCCGCGACGATCGTGCCGGGCTCGGGGACTGGGAGATCTCGCCGGATGCATGGCCGGATGGACTGGACCCGCTGGTGCGCCACGTGACCGGGCTCGGGATGGTGTTCGGGCTGTGGTTCGAACCGGAAATGGTCAACCCTGACAGCGATCTGTACCGGGCACACCCGGACTGGGTGCTGTCCACCGGAGACCGGCTGCCGCTACCGGAGCGCCACCAGCTGGTTCTGGACCTCTCCCGCGAGGAGGTTCGGGAGTACCTGTTCGGGCAGATTTCGGCGGTGCTGTCCGCCCACGAGATCGGCTACGTGAAGTGGGACCACAACCGGGACCTGCTCGACGGCGGCAGCGCGACCGCCGGTGGCGCCCCCGCGGTGCACCGGCAGACCCTCGGCTTCTACCAGCTGCTGGACCGTCTGCGCGAACAGCATCCCGACGTGGAATGGGAGTCCTGCGCCTCCGGCGGGGGGCGGGTCGACCTCGGGGTACTGGCCCGGACCGAGCGGGTGTGGACCTCGGATATGACCGACGCGCTGGCCCGCCAACAGATCCAGCGGTGGACCACCCAGCTGGCGGCGCCGGAGTACCTCGGCGCCCATGTGTCCTCCCCGGTCAGCCACCAGACCGGGCGCGTCTTCGATCTGGACTTCCGTGCCGGTGTCGCGCTGTTCGGCTCGTTCGGCATCGAATGGGACGTCACCACGGCCTCGCCCGAGGACCTGCGCCAGCTGTCCGACTGGATCGACTTCTATAAGCAGCATCGTCAGCTGCTGCACACCGGACGGGTCTTCCGGGCCGACGATCCCGACCCGGCGGTTCAGATCAACGGCGTGGTGGCTGCCGACCGGAGCGCTGCTCTGGTCTCGGTCGTGCAGGTCGCTGCCTCCGACCGTCGGCTACCGGTCAGCGTGCGCGTGCCCGGGCTGGACCCGGAGCGGGCCTACCAGCTCCGGTGGGCCGGACCGGGCGCCGCGGCATACCCCGCCGGGGTGGACCCGACAGGTCCCCTCGGTGAGCACCCGGCGAACGGAACACTGCTCGCGCGGGTGGGGGTCCGCGTCCCCCGTCGGGTGCCCTACACCGTGACGCTGCTTCACCTGACAACCGTGTGACGTCCGGTCGTGCTGTCCCACATCGACACGATGGTGGCCAAACGGCGCCGATGTGGCGGCGCTGGGCCCCGATGCTGTTGGTCTCGAACGGGTCCCCGGGCTGCGCCGGCTTGGATCACCGCTTCGCCGACCACTACCGTCCCGATCTGTGACCCCGAACCTACGATCGGCCGGACCGGACGACCTCGCGGCGGTGGCCGCCCTGTCCGGGCAGGCCTTCTCGGTCAGTCCAAGCCCGTTCGACCCGGCGAGCCGGCCCTACCTGATCGCCGACGAGCGCCGGGTGGTCGCCGAGGTGGACGGCCGGGTCGTGGCTCATGCCGGCGCCTGGTCATTCGGGCAGTGGTTCGGCGGTGGGCGACTGGCGTGCGCGGGCGTGGCCGGGGTGGCGGTGGCCCCGGAACATCGCGGCAGCCGCATCGGGAGTGCAGCGCTCACCCGGCTACTACAGCTGGCGCGGGAGGGCGGCGACGTCATCGCCAGCCTCTATCCGATGAACCACCACTTCTATCGGGCCCACGGCTTCGAGCTGTCCTCGGTCCGGCGCCGCGACCGGATCCCCACCCAGGCACTGCGGGGACTGCTGCCGCCGGGGGGCGGCCGCGCCGACGGGCTCACGGTCCGTCCGGTGCAGCCCGGCGACGTCGACGGGATCGAGCAGCTGATGCCCCGGCGGGCCCGCGGTGCGAACGGGCTGCTGGACCACGACCGGCGCTGGGCAAACCGGTACGCGGGGCAGTACCCGCCCGCCGGCTACGCCTGGGTCGCCGTCGACAGGGACGCCGAGGTCCGGGGATACCTGCAGATCGAGCACACCACTGCGACACAGCCCGAGGAGTCCTTCAGCCTCTCCGTCGAGGAGCTGGTCGCCGATGATGTGGCGGTCCAGGCGCGGCTATGGCGGCTGGTCGGCAGTGATCACCCGGGGGCCCGCAGCGCCCAGGCCCACTTGCCGCCGGGATGTCTGCCGCGGCTGATGGTCGAGCCTGTCATCACCCCGGTCTCGGGAATCACGCAGATGAGCCGGGTACTCGACGTCGAGAAGGCACTGCTGTGTCGGGGCTGGCCAGCCGGTGCCAGCGGCGAGATCAGCTTCGAGATCACCGATCCGATGTTCCCCGACAACGCCGGCCCGCTCATCCTCGCGGTCGCCGACGGGGTCCCGGACGTGGACCGGTCCCCGCCCGGTCCGGGCCGAACCACCCTGGCAACTTCGATCGGGACACTGACCAGCCTGCTGACCGGCTACCTCGACCCGGCGATCGCCGCCTCCTCCGGGCTGCTGCCCGGCGTCACCGACGCCGAGGTCGGCACGCTGCGCGGGCTCTTGGCTGGCCCGGCGCCGGAGACCGTCGAGTACTTCTGACACCACCGGTCGGGGCTTCGCGAGTGTGGGGTTGTGCATCGTAGGGATGCACAACCCCACACTCGCGGGCGCGCGGGCGACCGGCGGCCGGCTCAGCCGAGGTGGTGCCGGGCGTGCAGCCCGATCGCCGGGTCGACCATCGTCTGTTGGGTGGCGGGGAGATCGATGCTCGCGCTGATCGTGAGCGTTGCCTCCACCGGAACAGTGCGCTTGAGCAGTGCCAGCGCCAGCGGGCCGGACTCGAAGTGGCGGGCCGCGGATCCAATGGAACCAACCTGCCGGCCCGCGTACATCACGGGGTCGCCGTGCGCGGGCAACACATTGGGCGAACCGTCCACCCAGAGAACGGTCAGCCGCCGCGGGGGCCGTCCGAGGGTGTGCACCCGGGCGACGGTCTCCTGCCCGCGATAGCAGCCCTTGTCCAGCGCGACCGCAGTGCCGATCCAACCGAGCTCGTTGGGGATCGTCCGGTGATCGGTGTCGAGGTCCAGGCGAGGCTCACCGGCCGCGATCCGCAACGCCTCGTAGGCCTCGACCCCGGCCAGCCCGACGCCCGCTTCCCCCAGCTCGGCGATCCGATCACTGAGCCCCTCGCGGTCCGGGAGCTCGAACCAACCCCGCGGGGTCGACACACTCGGCAAGCCATCGGTCGCCCGGCCATCGGTGGGCGGGTCCTCGGTGGGCGTGTCGGGCGTCCCGGAGCGCCACAGCACCGCACGGTGCTCGCTGACGTCGGCCACCTCGACATCGAGGGAGAACACCATCCGATCCAGGAAGTCGGCCAGCGCCGCGCCCCGGCCGGGCCCGGTGACCAGGTACACCGCGGCGCCGTCGTCCCCGGCGTGCGCGTGGTGCTCGACGTGACCATTCGGGGAGAGGATGGCCAGCTCAGCCGACCCGCCGTCGACCAGGCCACGGAAGTCCTGCGTGGACAGCGAATGCAGCAGTTTCCGACGGTCGGACCCGGTCAACCGGACAATCCCGTAGTGGCTCAGGTCGACCACCGCGGACCCGGCGGCGAGCGAGCGCTGCTCACGGAACGGGTCGCCGTAGTGGGCCGCCACCCCCGCGTCGGCATCGTCAGCGGCCACCGCGCCCGGCCGGGAGAGCAACGGACTGGACCAGGCCGCCAGCCCGGTCTCGGGCGGTGCCGATTCCCATCGTGCCTGCTCGGTCATACCCCGAGCCTAGGCAGGCAGACCGCCGGGGCCAGCGGGATCGGACTGGTCCGGCACCCCCGGCACCCCCGGCACCCCCGGCACCCCCGCGCGTCCGGTGAGCCCGACCAGCCCCGGGGGCACCGCCGGTCCCGCGGCGTCGCCGACCCGACGCAGCCGCGCCGACATCACCGCTGCCATCCGCTTGCGATCCCCGGCGTCCCAGGCCCAGAGCAGATCCCCTTCGACCAGCCCGTAGAGCCGGTGGGCGGCCGCCCGGCCGGGAGCGGCCGCGGTGCGGACCACCGCGTCGGTGGCCAGTTCCAGGCGCGCCCCGGTCCGACGGCCGAGGTAGAGCTCGACGATTCCGTCGTGGTGGGCCAGCAGTAGCTCGGTGTCGTGGCCGTCCGGGTCCCGGTCCGGGTCCGGGTCCGGGTCAGCGTCTGATCTCCCGGCGTCGGCCCGGATCGGCGCCACCGGTCTCAGATACCCGGTCTCGCGCGGGCCGGGCCCGGTGGGGGTGCCGTCCTCGGTCAGCACCCAGCTGGCCGACTCGTACGCCAGGAACGCCCGGCCGTCGTGACCGATGACCAACTCCTGGCCGAACCGGTAACCCGAGCCGTCCGGCCACTGTCCGACGCCAGCGCCCTCCCACCGGCCGAGCAGCCACGCCAGCGGCAGACAGGCCGGGTCCAGCGACTCGTCGAGGGTGATCACGACTGGCCCTGGAACAGCTTGCGCAGGACGACGACCACCATCGCCACGATCCCCAGGGAAACGACCACCAGCAGGCCGGTGAAGAAGAACTCAATGGCCGTCAGGGAGTCCACCCGCCAGATCCTAGGGAGTGGGAACGATGAGACGTCCGGCGGCACAGGCGGGCCGACCCGCAGCGCGGGGGATCGGCTAACCCCCGGCGGGCCCGGCGAACTGCAGTTCCCCGATCGCGGTCGCGTTCCGGCTGCCCGAGCTGCTGGCTCGGATCTGCACGACGATGACCCGCGTCGTGGTCACCGGGATCCGCAACGTCTGCAGCGATGAGTCCCCCGAGTCGAGCTTCTGTTCGATCCAGCGGTCCCCGTCCAGGGACCACCGCACCCGGGTCACGCGGCGGTTCTCCGCGTACCGGTCGGCCCTGGTGACGGGGTCGGTCTTCGCATAACCGTTGATCATGCCCAGCTGGGCGATCTGTGTCGGCTGGTCGAAGTTCACCCGCAACGTCGTTCCGATGGCGCGCCCGTGACAGCGCCAGGCCGTCTCCGGGTCCCCGTCCAGCACGTTCTGCGCGTCGAAGCTCGTCACGGTTCGCGAGCCGTCCCGGGAAGGCTTGTCGGTGCAGCTGGCACTGACACCGGAGGGGGTCACCGGCTGCAGCGCACCGGTGTAGGGCACCCCGCGGATCCGGCCGGGCGTGGTCACCTCAGGGATCGCGGTCGGCGAGGACCGAGCGGGTGGCGGCACAGTGGTCGCGGGGACCGATGCCGGCGAGCTTGCGGCCGCCCTTGGCGCGGGAGTCGGCGCGGGCGCGCTGGTGGCGGGGCTGGCCGCGACCGGATCGCGCTGGTCGAAGCGGTTCAGCACGAACAGGCCCAGCACCACGAGAACCCCGATGCCCAGTGCCCCGAGCAATACGATTCCGGCGATGTCCGGGCCGGACAGGGTCCGCAACAGCGGGGTTTCGACCAGCCACGGATCGTGCGGCCGCCGCTGCCGGGTCGAGGGCGGCAGCGGCGGCAGCGGCAGCAGCTGGTCGTCCTCGTCAAAGCCGTCCCCGGGTTCGGAGGCGTCCGGGGCCTGGTCGGCCGGCCGGCCGGCCGAGCGGGACGGGGGGCGATCCGTACCGCGGGTCGGGGGACCGTCCGAATTGCGGGTCGGCCGGTCGGGCGCGTCGGCATTCGAGCCGGCCATCAGCGGCGGAGTCTGTCCGGGCGGTGGTGCACCCGACCAGTGTCCGCATCGGCGCCCTCCTGCTGCGGATGCGCGCCGGGCCGGCGGGTCACCGGATCACCCACAGAGCCGCCAGCAGCAGCGGCGTCCCCAGTGCGACGGCCAACGAGGCCGCCACCACACCACCGGTTCGGGTGGTCGGGGTGGCCCGGGCGATTGTGCCCGCGGCCAGCGAGCTGAGGTAGCCGGCCACTCCGAGCACCGCATAGGCGGCCACCCCCGCGGCAAGAGCCACATCACCGACCCCATTGATCCCCACGGCGTCGACGCCGTCCAGGGTGGCAGCCGCTGCTCCGATGACCGCGGCGGCCACCGCCCCGGCCCCCCCGGCGATGCGCGACCTGACAGGGATCGGGGAGCGTTGCTCGACGCGGATTCGGGCGAGGATCGACGCTCGGGTCCGGGTCCGCGACGTGGCCGGCTCGGGGGCGCCCGACCCGAGTCCGCCGCTGCCCAGCTCCCCGACCCCGAGCCCGGTCGCGGCACCGGCCAGGGCAACCGCGGCCGCCAGCACCACGATGCCCGAGCGCCCGGCCGCGGATTCCGACGCCGCGGTCAGGGCCGCCGGCAGCACGGCCAGTACCGCCACCAGGACAGTGCCGGCCAGTCGGACCGTCAGATCCGCCCGGCCCCCCCGCCGGGCCAGCTGAACGAAGACCGCCGCCACCACCAGCAGCGCCAACAGGGCGGCCAGCACCCCGATCCGCTCTGGCACCGGGTCCTCGGGTCGCCCGGTCCCGAACCGGATCTCCCATTCAACGGCGGCGGTCGCGGTGAGCGCCGCCGCCAGGATCACGGCCCGCCCGGAATAGGTGACCCCGAGTAGCCGTCCCGCGACCGCGACCCAGCCCAGCTGGACCACGACGACCGCGACCAGGACGGCGGAGCCACCGATCGCGGCCGCGGCGGCGACAACTGCGCCGGTGAGGATCTGCAGCGTGGCCACTGCGGCCCGGGCCTGTCGGTCGGCTCGCAGCTCGGCCCGGGACGGCCGGTTCGGGTACTCGCGCAGCGCCTCGGCACTGTCGACGACCTGCGGGACGGACACGCCCGGCATGCTGCCACCAGCCGGTTGCTATCCCTGGGCAGTGGACCGCACGGGCCATCCCGGGTATGCGGATATCCTCCCGGCAACGGTTGACGAGGGGGTCGCCCCGCCATGGCGCACGTCGTGGCACCGGATACCCCCGTCCGCCGACCGGGAGGACGCGTCATGAGCACTGTGCTGATGTTGTCCAACAATCCGCGCCCGGCGATCGAGGTACTCCCCGCGCTCGGGCTGCTGCTGCACAACGTGCGGACCGCGCCCGCGGAACTGCCGCCGGTGCTGGACGGGCCGCCAGCGGACACGGTGCTGGTCGACGGACGCCGTGAGCTGGCGCAGACCAGGACCCTGTGCCGGCTCCTGCGTTCGGCTGCCATCGGCGCGCCGGTGCTGTTGGTGGTCACCGAGGGTGGCCTGACGGCGGTGACCGCCGAGTGGGGCGTGGATGACGTCGTCCTGGACTCCGCGGGGCCAGCGGAGGTCGAGGCGCGATTGCGGCTGGCGGCCGGTCGGCTCGCCGAGCAGCTCCCGGTCGAGCGCTCCAGTGAGATCCGCAACGGCGACCTGGTGATCGACGAGGCCAGTTACACCGCCCGGATCCGAAGCCACCCGATGGACCTGACGTTCAAGGAGTTCGAGCTGCTGAAGTTCCTGGCCCAGCACCCCACCCGGGTCTTCACGCGAGCCCACCTGTTGCAGGAGGTCTGGGGGTTCGACTTCTTCGGTGGGACGCGCACCGTGGACGTGCATGTGCGGCGGTTACGGGCGAAGCTCGGCCCCGAGTACGAGCACCTGATCGGCACGGTGCGCAACGTCGGATACCGCTTCGTCGTCGCCCACGAGCCGCATCGGGACCGAGCCGGGGGCCCGGCGGCTGCGGCCGCCCCCGCCGACCCGGTCAGCGGTCCGGACGATCCGAGCGCGGAGGCCGACGATCGGGACGCCCGGTCGGCCGGGCCGGCAGGCCCGCAGCCGGTCCGTCGCGCCTCGTGAGGCGGCCCAGATGAGGCACCGCAGATGAGGCACGGCAGATGAGGCACGGCAGCACGGGAGCCCCGCGGGCGAGGCGCCGGTGAGCGGGCCGCCCGTGATCGGAGCTCCCGTCCCGGCCCTGGACCCGGGTTCGGCAGCAGCGGTCGCTGCGCTTGCGGCCGCCGCGACCGAGGTCGACGGCGTCGCTCCGCTCAACGAGGCCGGCCTGATGGCCCTGTCCGCTCCGGTCCTGCACCGCAGTCACCGACTGGTCCGCGATCGTGCCGGCGCCCTGATCGGCTATGCCGGCATCGACAGCGCAGGCACGCCGGCCACCGCGGAGCTGGTCGTGGCACCCGCCAACCGACGGGCCGGCGTCGGGCGCGCGCTGGTCGCGGAGCTGCGCACCCACGAACCGGCCCCGGCCCTCTGGTCGCACGGGGACCTGCCGGCGGCCCGGGCACTGGCCCGAACCGCCCACCTGACACCCGGCCGTCGCCTGGCCCGCCTCAGACGGCCCGCCGGCCCCCCACCGCCACCACGCGACCCGCCCGCCGGGGTCGTCATCGACGCGTTCCGGCCCGACCGCGACGAGGCGGCCTGGCTGCGGGTCAACGCCGCCGCCTTCGCCGGACACCCGGAGCAGGGGCGGTGGAATGCGCCAGAGCTGCGGTCACGGATGCGCGAGTCGTGGTTCGACCCGTTCGGGCTGCTGATGGCGTGGCGGGTCGGCGGACCCGACCCGGTCCTGGTCGGCTTCGATTGGACCAAGCTGTCCCAACCGATCGGGGATCTGCCGGCGGTTGGTGAGGTCTACGTCCTGGCCGTCGACCCCGGCGCACAGGCGGCCGGACTGGGGACGGCGCTGGCCGTGGCCGGTTTGCGATCGCTGGTCCAGCGGGGTGCCGGGCCGATCGTGCTCTGGGTCGAGGCGGACTCCCCCGCGGTCCGGCTGTACCGGCGCCTGGGCTTCCTCGACGACGCGCTGGACGTTCTCTACTTCTGAACCGGGTGGGAGGATCGGCGGATGGCCGAGCCCACCGGAGGAACCGCGGAGCAGACCCGGCAGGACTCCGCGCCGCGCCAGCCGCCGCGACGGACCGCAGCCCGCCGCACCCCGGCCCGGCCCACCGCGGCGCACCCCTCCCAGATCCGGCCGACCCCGGGCGGTAGTGGCGCCGACCCGGACAGCAGCGGATCTGACCGCAGCGGTCCGGACGGCAGCGGCACGGACGTCAGCACCCGCAACGGCGTGGCAGCAGCTGGCGGCTCCGCCGGTGCGACGGCGGAGACCGCGCTGCCAGCGGATCGTTTCAACGACCGCGAGCTGAGCTGGATGCAGTTCAACACCCGGGTTCTGGAACTGGCCGAGGACGAGGCCGTGCCGCTGCTGGAACGGGCCCGCTTTCTGGCCATCGTCACGTCCAACCTCGACGAGTTCTTCATGGTCCGCGTCGCCGGACTCAAGCGGCGGATCACCGCCGGGGTCGCCGTGCGATCGGTCAGCGGGCTGATGCCGCGCGAGACCCTGGAGGGCATCTGGGCCGCGGCTCGCGATCTGCAGCAGCGCCAGGACGCCTGCCTGCACGAACAGGTGCTACCCGCGCTGGCCAAATATGGCATCGAGATCGTGCGTTGGGGCCAGCTGGACGAGTCCGAACGTGGCGAGCTGCACCAGCTCTTCCGCGACCGCGTGTTCCCGGTGTTGACCCCGCTTGCCGTGGATCCGGCGCACCCCTTCCCCTACATCTCCGGGTTGTCGTTGAACCTGGCCGTCGTGGTGGCCAATCCCAACACCGGCGTCGAACACTTCGCGCGCGTGAAGGTCCCGCCGTCGCTGCCGCGCTTCGTCCGCGCCCGCGGGGACCGATTCGTCCCGCTGGAGGACGTCATTGCCGCCGACCTGGACCAGCTGTTCCCGGGTATGGAGATCCGGCAGCACCACACCTTCCGGGTCACCCGGAATGAGGACCTGGAGGTGGAGGAGGACGACGCGGAGAACATCCTGGCCGCCATCGAGAAGGAGCTGCTGCGCCGCCGATTCGGTCCCCCGGTCCGCCTTGAGGTGGAGACCTCGATCGACAAGCATGTGCGCGAGCTGCTCGTCGGCGAACTCGGCATCGCCGAACAGGAGGTCGTCGAGCTGCCAGGGCCGCTGGACCTGACCGGGCTGCATGCCATCGCCAATATCGACCGTGCGGAACTGAAATACCCAGCGTTCATCCCGATCACCAATCCGAGCCTCGCCGAGGTCGAGTCCGCATCCCCGGCCGACCTTTTCGCCGCTATCCGGCACCGGGACGTGCTGCTGCACCACCCGTACGAGTCGTTCGGAACGTCGGTGCAGCGCTTCATCGAGCAGGCGGCCGCCGACCCGCAGGTACTGACAATCAAGCAGACGCTGTACCGGACCTCCGGGGACAGCCCGATCATCGATGCGCTCATCGACGCCGCCCAGTCCGGTAAGCAGGTCCTGGCGCTGGTTGAGATCAAGGCCCGCTTCGATGAGCAGGCCAACATCAGCTGGGCCCGTAAACTTGAGCAGGCGGGGGTCCATGTCGTCTATGGACTGGTCGGGCTGAAAACGCACTGCAAGCTGTGCCTGGTGGTGCGCGAGGAGACCGACGGCATCCGCCGCTACTGCCACGTCGGCACCGGGAACTACAACCCCAAAACCGCGCGGATCTATGAGGACCTAGGCCTGCTCACCGCAGATCCGCAGGTTGGGCAGGATCTCACCCAGCTTTTCAACAACCTCTCCGGGTACTCCCTGCAGACCCGCTACCAGAACCTGTTGGTGGCACCGCATTCGGTGCGCGACGGGTTGCTGGAGCGGATCCGGGCCGAGGTCGAGCATCACCGTGCCGGACGGCCCGCGCGCATTCGATTCAAGATGAACTCCCTGGTCGACGAGGCATGCATCGACGCCCTCTACCAGGCCAGCCGGGCGGGGGTGCAGGTCGACGTGATCACCCGCGGTATCTGCGCGCTTCGCCCGGGGGTGCCGGGGCTGTCCGAGACCATCAGAGTGCGCAGCATCGTGGGCCGGTTCCTCGAACACAGCCGGGTCTTCGCCTTCGCCGGTGGTGGCGAGCCGGAGGTCTGGATCGGCTCGGCGGACCTCATGCACCGCAATCTCGACCGTCGCGTGGAGGCGCTGGTGCAGCTGCGGACCAAGGCGCACCGGGTGGAGGTGGAGCGCCTGCTCGACCTCTACCTGGATCCGGGTACGGCGTCCTGGCACCTGCAGCCGGACGGGGACTGGGTCCGGCACGCGGTCGACGAGGCCGGTAAGCCGCTGAGCGACATCCAGCAACACCTGATCGAGACCCAGGCGCGGCCGCGGACGGCGCTTACCGAGCGGATGGCGCCGATCGCCGGGGGCGCCTACGGCGTGGGGCGCCCGCTGGGTGCCTACGGCAATTCCCCGAACTCCTGAAGTGGGCACCATCGACAGGGGCCACCTGCCGGCCACCGATCTCGCGGCGGGCACGTCGGCGCAGCTCAAGGACGGCCGCGACGACCCGGAGGAGCCGCCAGGTGCGGCAGAGCCGGACATCGTCGCCGCCGGTGCGGTGGTCCTGCGGCCGGGCCCGGACGGCACCGAGGTCCTGCTCGTGCACCGCCCGCGCCTGGACGACTGGAGTGTGCCCAAGGGCAAGCTGGACCCGGACGAGCACCCATTGGCCGCCGCCGTCCGCGAGGTCGCGGAGGAGACGGGGGTCACGGCGGCGCTCGGGCGGCGCCTGCCCCCGGCCCGCTACGTGGTCGGCGGCACGAAACACAAGCTGGTGCACTACTGGACGGCCACGGTCGCGGGGATCGGTACTCACGAGCCGGACGAGGAGGTCGACGAGGTCCGCTGGTTGCCGCTGCCACAGGCGGCCCGGTTGGTGACCCACCGCTGGGACCAGCGGACGCTGTCTGGACTGGCCTCGCATGCCGATCCCGGCGAGGGCATCGTCGGGGTGCCGCCGGTGGTCCTGGTCCGGCACGCCAAGGCCATGCCGCGTAAGGGCTGGGACGGCGACGACGCGCTGCGCCCGCTGTCCGCCGAGGGCGAGCGTCAGGCGTTGACGTTGGTGCCGTTGCTTGCCACCGTCGCCCCGGACGAGGTCCACAGCAGTCCATCCACCCGCTGCATGCAGACGATCACCCCGTTCTCCCAGGTCACCGAGCGGCCGGTCCGCACCGACCCGGAGGTGTCCGAGGAAGGGTTCGCCGCCGACCCGGAGGTCGCCCACCAACTGCTCGCCGGGCTGCTCGCTGCCCGGGAACCCGGCGGCCCGGTGCGGCTGCTGTGCACCCACCGCCCGATCCTGGACGCCGTGCTGCACCGGCTGACCGGCACCACCCGGGGCCCACGCCGGCTGTCCCCCGGCGAGTTCATGGTGTTGACCGGCGACTCCCACCGCCCCCGACTGGACCGCTACCCGCTACCGGGCTGAATCCGGCGGGGCCGCGCGGAGCGGGTTTCGTGGTCCGGATGTCCGCCGGCGCGGGCCTGGGGCGTTGGGCCGGTGTTCGCGTGGAGTTCGCGGTCCGGATGCCCACGCCCGGCGGTGCTGACAGCAGGGTTGGTGAGGTGACCGCAGCCTCGCAGCTGACCGTTCGATACGAGCACCGACCACGCCCCAGCCGGGCGTCCTGGCTGATCCGGGAACGGGAGTACGCGCGGGCCACCGCCGCGGCGCTCGTCCTCGGGCTGGGCGTGCGTCGCCGCGGGGACATGCTGCATCTGCGCACCGGGGGGCGGTGGCACGCGCTGGCGCTGGTCGCCGACCCCGGGCCGGAGCCGCGGTGGGTGCACTTCGACCTGGACCTGCACAACTGGTTCGCGCTCGGGGGCCGCCGGGTCCGGGAACTGCCGTCGGCCAGCGGGTGGCGGGCGGTGCGCTGGCTGGCGGCCAGCTGCACGCCGACGGCAAGCTGCACGCCGACCGCGCCCTGTCCACCGGCGACGGACTCCTCCGGGCCGCCCGACCGCTCACCCTCCGGCAGCCACTGATTGCACAGGGCGTTCGAGACGGGCCTGTGTCCGATCCGAGCCCACCCGTTCACGTCCAGTTCACCTCGTGGGGCCGAACGCTTCACCTGCGGTCCCTACGTTCCAAATCAGTTTGGTCGAACACCGCGATGCGAACGCCCCCGTCGCCGGCCGTTTGATCCCTCCCACCAGGAAGGTCTTCCACGTGAAGCGCAGCACCCTCGTCCGCTCCGCGATCCCCGCCACGTTCGCGCTCACCATCGGCCTCGCCGGTTGCGGGGCCTCGAACGAGCCCAGCGGCGGGGGTGCCTCGTCGGCCGCGGCCGGTGTCTCCGCGCCGGCGGTCGTCTCCTCGGCTGCGGATTCGGCCGGCACCTCCCCGTCGGAGGCGCCCAGTTCCGACGCGTCGGCTCCCAGTTCCGCGGCACCCGGCGGCGGTGGCGACCTGTCCGGCACTCTGAAGGGCGCCGGATCCAGCGCACAGACCGCGGCGATGCAGGCGTGGGCCGCTGGCTTCCAGGCCGCGAACCCGGGCGCCAACGTGCAGTACGCGCCGGTCGGTTCCGGCGCGGGCGTGAAGAACTTCATCGCCGGAGCAGTCACCTTCGCCGGCAGCGACAAGTTCCTCACCGCCGACCAGCTGAAGTCGGCCCAGGCGCAGTGCAAGAGCCCCGCGCTGGACATCCCCACCTACGTTTCCCCCATCGCCGTCGTCTACAACCTGCCCAGCGTGAAGGACCTGCAGCTGTCCCCCAAGACACTGGCCAGCATCTTCCGCGGCAAGATCTCGACCTGGAACGACCCGGCCATCAAGGCCGACAACCCCAGCGCCTCGCTGCCCTCGACCAAGGTCACCCCGGTGCACCGCAGCGACAAGTCCGGGACCACCAACAACTTCACCGACTACCTGAACAAGGCCGCCCCCGACGTTTGGACCGATGCGGCCGCGGAGGACTGGCCGGTCGCCGGCGGGGAGTCGGCCAAGGGCACCTCGGGTGTCGTGCAGGCCGTTAGTGGCGGCGAGGGCACCATCGGCTACGCCGACGACAGCCAGGCCGGCACGCTCGGCAAGGCGAAGGTCAAGGTCGGTAGCGGCTTCTCCGGCCCGTCCGCCGACGGCGCCGCCAAGACGCTCTCGGAGTCGCCGACCGTGACCGGTCGCCCGGACGGTGACCTGGCGGTCAACATCAACCGGACCCCCAAGACCGACGGCGCCTACCCGGTGCTGCTGGTCTCCTATGAGATCTTCTGCACCAAGTACCCCGACGCGGGCCAGGCCAACCTCGTCAGCGGGATGCTGAAGTACATCGTCAGCGCGGAAGGTCAGCAGGGCGCGGCCAAGAATGCCGGCTCCGCTCCCCTGCCGGACAGCCTGGTCACCAAGGCGCAGGCCTCGATCGCAATGATCGCCTCCGGAGGCTGACCGACCGGGGGGACCCATCGACGGCTGGCCGGTAGGCGTCCGCGCGACCGGGCCAGCCGTCGCCCCCTGTTGAAGCCTCGAACCTTGAGGCACGATGGAGCGTCACCGTGCAGCGCAGCCGGGGCGATATGCCGAGGGGACCTCCCAGGTCGTCCCCAGCCCACCGACAGCAGCCTCGGAGAGTCGTGACAGAACTCAGTGCGCCCCCAAAAGGCGGCACCCGGAAAAGCCGGGGCGACAGGACGTTCGCCGGGATCTCCCTCGGCGCCGGCATCGTCATCCTCGTCGTCCTCGCCGGGGTCGCGGCGTTTCTCGTCATCGAGTCGATCCCCGCGTTCACCGCCCCCGCGGAGGACATTCCCGGCTCTCAGGGCCTGGCCGGGTTCCTGCTGCCGCTGATCTACGGAACGCTCGTGTCGTCCGTCCTCGCGATGATCTTTGCGGTCCCGCTGGCGGTGTCGATCGCGCTGTTCATCTCCCACTACGCACCGCGACGGCTCGCGCAGATCCTCGGCTACCTGGTCGACCTGCTGGCCGCCGTGCCCAGCGTCGTGTTCGGCCTGTGGGGCATCATCTGGCTGGCGCCCCGTCTGGTCCCGCTCTACCGCTGGCTCGCCAACCACCTCGGCTTCATCCCGTTGTTCAGCTCCGCGTCGGTAACGGGGCGGACGATGCTCACGGCGGGCCTCGTGCTGGCCGTCATGATCCTGCCGATCATCACCGCCATCACCCGGGAGGTGTTCCTGCAGGCTCCGACCCTGCAGGAGGAGGCGGCCCTGGCACTGGGGGCCACGAGGTGGGAGATGATCCGCATGGCCGTGCTGCCCTACGGCCGGCCGGGCATCGTCAGCGGATCGATGCTCGGGCTGGGACGCGCGCTGGGCGAGACCCTGGCGGTGGCCCTGGTCCTCTCGGTGAACCCGAGCGTCATCACCGCCAACCTCATCGGGGTGACCAACTCCTCGACGATCGCCGCCAATATCGCGCTACTGTTCCCGGAATCGTTCGGGCTCCAGGTCAACGCCCTCATCCTGTCCGGACTGCTGCTGTTCGTTGTGACCTTCCTGGTCAACCTGGGCGCGCGGGCAATCGTCAATCGCCGCAAGGACTTCTCCGGGGCTTCGGCATGAGTGCCGCAGCCTCGACCGCGTCCGCCGGTGCCACGGGATCAACTGGCGACCTCGGGCAGATGAAGAGCCTGCCCCGGTGGTTCCCCTATGCGTCGCTGATCGCGGCCATCGCCCTCGGTGCCGGCCTTGCCGCTGTCCTCGGCGGATTCATCATCGAGACGGCTGCCTTTGCTGTCGTCATCTATGTGGTCGGTACGACGGTGGCCTCCGCCGTGGTCGAAGGTCGGCGTCGGGCGACCGACAGATTCGCGACAACCATGGTGAGCGCAGCATTCCTGATCGCAATGGTGCCGCTGGTGTCGTTGGTCTACGTCGTCATCGAAAGAGGCCTGACGCGGCTGGACGCCTCGTTCTTCACCGCGTCGCTGTTCAATGTCGTCGGCGCCGGGGGCGGCGCCTACCACGCCATCATCGGCACCCTACTGATCACCGCCGCGACCAGTATCATCTCGATCCCGATCGGCGTCCTCAGCAGTATCTACCTCGTCGAGTACGGCACCGGAAAACTGGCCAAGGCGATCACCTTCCTGGTGGACGTGATGACGGGCATTCCGTCGATTGTTGCCGGGCTGTTCGCCTATGCAATGTTTCTGCTGATCACCAACAAGGCGGGCTACCAGAGCGGGTTTGCCGGCGCTGTCGCGCTGAGCGTGCTGATGATCCCGGTGGTGGTCCGCTCCACCCAGGACGTGCTGCAACTGGTCCCCCGGGAGCTGCGGGAGGCCTCCTACGCCCTCGGGGTGTCCAAGTGGCGGACGATCGTCCGGATCGTGCTGCCCACCGCGATCGGTGGGATCGTCACCGGTGTGACCCTCGCTATCGCGCGGGTCACCGGCGAGACCGCGCCGCTGCTGCTGACGGCCGGCTACACGACGGTGACCAACACCAACCTGTTCAACGGGGCGATGACCAACCTGCCGGAGTTCATCTACTTCCAGTTCACGACCCCCGGGGTCCCCCCGCAGGCCGGCATCAACCGGGCCTGGTCGGCTGCACTGATCCTCATTGGGATCGTCATGCTGCTCAACCTGCTCGCGCGGCTGTTCGCCCGGATCTTCCGACCCAAGACGCACTGAGACCGGAGCAGTCACCGATGGCTAAAGCGATCGAGGTCAAGGATCTCAGCATCTTCTATGGGAAGTTCATGGCCGTGGAGGACGTGAACGCGCGGATCGAGCCGCAGTCGGTCACCGCGCTGATCGGTCCGTCCGGCTGCGGGAAGTCGACGTTCCTGCGCTCGCTGAATCGGATGCACGAGGTGATCCCGGGGGCGTACGTGGAGGGTCAGGTCAGCCTTGACGGGCGCGACCTGTACGACAGTTCGGTGGATCCGGTCGACGTGCGGCGTCAGATCGGCATGGTGTTCCAACGACCCAATCCGTTCCCCACGATGTCCATCGAGGACAACGTCGCCGCCGGGTTGAAGTTGAATGCCCGGCGCATCTCCAAGTCCGACCTGCGCGACGTCGTCGAGGATTCGCTGCGCAAGGCCAACCTGTGGAACGAGGTCAAGGACCGGCTCGGGCGCCCGGGAGCGGGGCTGTCCGGCGGGCAACAGCAGCGGCTGTGCATCGCCCGGGCCATCGCGGTCCACCCCGACGTCCTGCTGATGGACGAGCCGTGCTCGGCCCTGGACCCGATCTCCACGCTGGCGATCGAGGAACTCATCCAGGAGTTGAAACAGAACTACACGATCGTCATCGTCACCCACAACATGCAGGAGGCCGCCCGGGTCTCGGACCGGACCGGATTCTTCAACCTGTCCGGGGAGGGACGGTCCGGGCAACTGGTCGAGATGGACGCCACCAAGAAGATGTTCGAGAACCCCAAGGAGAAGGCGACCGAGGACTACATCTCCGGCCGCTTCGGCTGAGGTCTCGCTGCCGTTGTCCCCGGGACGTGCCTGACTGAGCCGTCCCGGCCGCCGCGGTGGCCAGTCGTTGACCAGGTTGGTCTAGTCTGCTCAGATGACGGCCGACCCGGTGAACGTGTACGAGGCGAAGACCCACCTGTCGCGCCTCATCGACCGCGCCCTGGCCGGCGAGGACGTGGTCATCGCCCGGGCGGGCCGACCGGTCGTGCGCCTGGTTGCGGTGAGCGGGCAACGCCCTGTCCGGAGGCCCGGCAGCGCCCGCGGCCAGATCTGGCTTGCCGAAGACTTCGACGAGCTGCCCGCCGACATCGCGTCGGCGTTTCGCGGCGAGGCGCCGTGAATCTGCTACTGGACACCTCCGTGCTGCTGTGGTGGTTGGCCGACGACCCGCGGCTGCCGGCCAGCGCCCGTGACGCGGTTCCAGCCGCCGACGCGGTGGTCATATCGGCGGCCACCGTATGGGAGATCGGCATCAAACAGGCACTGGGCAAGCTCCGTGGCCCCAACGACGTCGAAGCCGAGATCGTGAGCAACGGCTTCCAGGCCCTGTCGATCACACCGTCGCACGCCACCGCCGCCGCCCGCCTGCCCCCGCACCACGCGGACCCGTTCGACCGGATGATCATCGCGCAGGCGATCGCGGAGGGCCTCACGGTCGTGACCTCAGACCGCCGGTTTGCCGACTACGGGGTCCCCCGCCTGGCCTGACCGGTCGTCGACGGGCGGGCGCGCACGTGCGCCCGCTGGCCCTGCGGCCCGACGAGCACCAGCACCTCGGCCGGCGCATCCTCGGGGGCGGCGAACGCGTGCGGGGTCCGGGTGTCGAACTCGGCGACCTCCCCGGCTCGAAGCACCAGGTCGTGGTCGCCGAGGCGCAGGCGTAGGCGGCCAGCCAGGACGTACATCCACTCATAACCTTCGTGGCTGCGTTGCTCCGGCTCACCCGCGCCGAAGCCGGCCGGAATGATTGCCTTGAACGCCTGGATGCCCCCGCGCCGGCCCGTCAGCGGCAGCCACGTGATCCCGAACCGCACGGATGGGCGGAGGTGCATGCGGGGATCCCCGGTGGGCGGCGCGCCGACCAGGTCGTCCAGGGTCACCCGGTGTATCCGCGCCAGCGCCAGCAGCACATCCAGGGTCGGGCGACGCAGCCCGGATTCCAGCCGTGAGAGCAGGCTGGTGGACACGCCGGTCGCCGCCGCGAGGTCGGCCAGGGTCAGCTCTCGCGCCCGCCGGAGTCGGCGAAGCCGCTCCCCCAGGCCGTCCAGGACCGCCGGGTCCGCGCTGCCTTGGGGGAGCCCGCCGCGCGCCGCGGGGTTGACCCGAACTGTCCCTGCCACCGGGCCACCCCCACCGGCCACTGCTCCGTCCACGGCCCCAGCGTGCAGGAATCGCAAGAAAGGTGGGCGCCTTCACGCGCCGAGCGCAGCGTCGTGGGCATGGAGAACACCTATGACGTGGTCGTTGTCGGCGGCGGGCCCGCCGGCCTGAGTGGGGCGAAGATCATCGCCCGGATGCGCCGGAAGGTCCTGGTGGTCGACGCCGGAGCACCGCGCAACGCCCCCGCCGAAGGGGTGCACAACTACCTGTACGCCGAGGGCGCCACGCCGTCGGCGCTGGCCGCCACCGGGCGAGCCGAGGCGCTGGCCTACGGGGTGGACCTCGTCGACGGCGCCGCCGTGCGCGCGGTGGTGGTGCCCGATCCGCAGCCGGGCGCTGCTCGCTTTCGCATCGACGTTCGCGCTGGTAACGGCTCGGTGAGCACGGTGGGCGCGCGCCGGGTGCTGCTGGCCACCGGCCTGGTCGACGTGCTGCCCGATATCGACGGGCTGGAGCAGCGGTGGGGGGTCGATGTGCTGCACTGCCCGTTCTGCCACGGCTGGGAGGTTCGTGATCAGGCGATCGGGGTGGTGGGCTCGGGGCCGATGGCGATCCATCAGGTCCTGGTGTTCCGGCAGCTCAGCGAGGACATCGTCTACTTCCAGCACACCGCGCCCGACTCTTCGCCGGAGCAGGCCGAGCAGTTGGCGGCGCTCGGCGTGCAGCACGTGGTCGGGCGGGTCGCCGCCGTGGAGACCACCGGGGATGCGCTGTCGGGGGTACGTCTGGCTGACGGGCGGGTGGTGGCCCGGCAGGCGGTCGCCATCGCCACCATTGTCGCCGGGCGTGAGGACCTTCTCGCCGACCTGGGGTTGTCGATGAGCGAGCTGCAGACCGGCGGGGCGGTGCTGGGCCGCTACCTGGCCGCCGACCCCCAGGGTGCCACCGCCACACCGGGGGTCTGGGCCGCGGGCAACGTCAGCTCCCCGATGGCGCAGGTCATCACGTCCGCGGCGGCCGGCGCGACCGCGGGGTCGACGATCCATATGGACCTCATCACCGAGGACGTCGCCCTTGCCGTCGCCGCCCACCGGGAGTCCGTCGGGGTGAGGGCGATGAGCAGCAACGGCGGCCGGCCTGCCGTGCCGTACTGGGACCACCGCGAGGCGCGCATGGTGACCCGGTAGGCGAGCGGAGCGCAGGGTCCCGCCGCCTTCCTGCGCTGTGCTCAGCGGGGGGTGGTGGCCAGCCGCGCGCCGAGGGCGAGGAAGGAAAGCGCGAAAACCTTCCGCACCCTGGCGATGACGCGCGGTCGCTCGATCAGGTGGGTGCGCACGCTGGCGGCGAAGACCCCGTAAAGGCCGAAGACAACGAACGTCATCGCCATGAAGATGCCACTGAGCGCGAGCAGTTGGACCAGGCCACCACTGCTTCCGGCCGGAACGAACTGTGGCAGGAAGGCAAAGAAGAAGATCGTCAGCTTTGGATTGAGCAGGTTGACCAGCACCGCGGAGGCGATCACCCGGCGCGCGGAGCGGGGGGCGGTGTCGGTGGTGATCGTCAGTGCGCCGCGGTCGCACCAGGTGGCCCAAGCCATGTACAGCAGATAGAGCACCCCGGGAATTCGCAGCACCTGAAACGCGACGCCGCTGGCGTGCAGCAGTGCTGCCGCACCGGTGATGGCCGCCGCCAGGTGCGGGACGATCCCCAGCGTGCAGCCCGCCGCCGCGACGAGCGATGCGCGCCGGCCTCGCGCGATGCCGGCTGCGACGGTGAACAGTGCGCCTGTGCCGGGCGTGGCCACGATGACCAGGGACGTGATCCAGAAAGCCGGGCTCATCCAGGCCCCTCTCGTGGCGACGGGACCTCTCAGCCCAGCCGGGTGGCGGTGATGCCGCCGTCAACGTCGACGATGGTGCCGTGCAGGAAGGCGGCTTCATCGGAGACCAGGAAGCGCACCGCGTAGGCGACGTCGACCGGGCGGACGGGTCGACCGGCCACGGTGGCCGCGGTCATCGCGTCGAGCACGTCGCTGGAGGACTCGTTGCCCGGGGTCAGCGTCGCGCCGGGAGCAACGGTATTCACCCGCACTCCGCGGGGGCCGTATTCGGCTGCCCAGTTCCTCGTCAGCTGCTCCAGGGCGGCCTTGGTCGCGGTGTACATGGCCCCGTAGGGGGTGCCGATCCGGGCCATCCAGGAGCCGATGTTGACTATCTGGCCCTCGCCACGCTCGGCCATGGCCGGGGCCAGCTTGGCGACGAGGACGTGGGGGGCGCGCACGTTGGTGGCCAGCATCGCGTCCAGATCGGCGTCGGGTAGCGACTCGGTCGCCTCGACCGGGTAGAGGCCGGCGTTGTTGACCAGCACCTCCACGCGCCCGCCCATTGCCGCGGCGGCCTGGCGGGCGACGGCGCGCAGGTCCTCGTCGCTGCCGGCCAGGTCGCCGGTGACGGCGTGGGCGACCCCTCCGGCGGCGGTGATCGCGTCGACCACCGTCCGGGTCCGGGCGGCGTCGCGGCCGTGGACGACCACCTGCGCGCCGGATGCGGCCAGCACGCGCGCGATGGCCGCACCGATGCCGCTGGAGGCGCCGGTGACCAACGCGGTGCGGCCGGCCAGGCGGGTGTCGGTGGTCAGGGTGGACAGGATCTCGTTGTTGGACTGCATGGTCCATCTCTACCACTGGCTGGACCGATCGGTCCACTTAACGCGGCTACGCTCCCGGTGTGGAGGATCCAGCGCTGACCGCGCGTGGGCGGGCGACCCGCCAGCGGATCGTGGCCGCTACCGGGGAGAAGCTGCTGGCCGCCGGCATCGGCGCCACCACCCTGGACGAGGTGCGCGCGGAGACTCTGACCTCCAAGAGCCAGCTGTTCCACTACTTCCCGGGCGGCAAGGCCGAGCTGGTGCGAGCGGTGGCGACGTGGGAGGGTGCGCAGCTACTGGCCGCCCAGGAACCGTTCGTCCACGACCTGTCCACCTGGAACTCCTGGGAAGCCTGGCGCGCGGCTCTGGTCACCTACTACATCCACCGGGGCCGCTGGGCCTGCCCGATCGGCTCCCTGGCCACCCAGCTGGCCGCCACCGACCGCGAGACCAGCGCATCGATCAGCCAGGCCATGGCGGCCTGGCGCCACCTGCTCGCCGACGGGGTTCGCCGGATGCAGGCCGCCGGTCTGATCGACGCCGACGCCGAGCCGGAGCACCTGGCCGCCGCGGTCCTGGCCGCCATCCAGGGCGGGCTGGTCCTCAGCCAGCCCGAACGCTCCGACTGGCCGCTGCGAGCGGCCCTGGACCAGGTGCTGACCAGCCTGCACGCGCGTGTTGCCAGCTCGGCGTCGGTCACCTGAGGTCGTCGACCGCATCAAATCCCCGCAGCCGCCACGCGTGAGGCGTCGGGTCCACGCCCGCATCCATCGCCTGGCTACGACGGTCCGCCGCCGGCTGCCGAGCTCGATCCGGACGTGACAGCGGCCCGCCACCCCGGTCGGAGTGGCGGGCCGCTGTCGCGATCCTCAAACAGGCCTGGCGATTGTCAGGCGACCTGGGAGAGAGCACCGACCTCCCGCAGCTGGGCCAGCGCCGACTTCTCCAACTGCCGGACCCGCTCACGTGAGAGTGACTGCGAGTTCGCGATCTCCGTCAGCGTCTTGTACCGGCCGTCGTCCAGGCCGTACCGGGCGCGGATAATGGCCGATTCCCGCGGCTCGAGAGCATCAATGGCCCGGGACAGCTGCTCCCGGAAGAACCGGTCAGCGACGACCTCCTCCGGGTCCTCCGCGTCGTCGTCGGCGACCAGGTCACCGAACGCGGTCTCCTCATCGGAGCCGACGTGCACGTCCATGCTGACCGGGTCCCGGTCCAGCTTGGTCAGCCAGGCAACACGGTCCGGAGCGGTCTCCAACTCCAGGCCGACCTCCTCATCGGTGGCCTCCCGGCCCAGGTCGACCTCGAGTTTGCTGCGGGTGCGGCGCACCCGGGCGGCCTCGTCGTGCACATGCACCGGCAGCCGCACCAGTCGCCCGGTCTCAGCGACCCCGCGGGTGACTGCCTGGCGCACCCACCAGGTGGCGTAGGTGGAGAACTTGAAGCCCTTGGCGTAGTCGAATTTCTCCACCGCCCGCACCAGGCCGAGGTTGCCCTCCTGGATCAGGTCGAGCATCGGCAGGCCCGTGTAGCGGTAGCGACGGGCGATCGAGACGACCAGGCGCAGGTTGGCAGTGATGAACCGCTCCTTGCTCGCCTGGCCGGCGCGGGCGATCGTGGACAGCTCGACCTGCGCGTCCAGGTCGGCGAACCGCTCATCGGCGTTGTTCAGCAATCGCTGGGCGTAGAGGCCGGCCTCGATGCTCTTGGCCAGTTCGACCTCGAGTGCGGCGTCCAGCAGCGGGTGGCGTGCGATGTCGTCGAGATAGCGGCCCACCAGGTCCCGCTCGGGAACCTTGTCCAGCGACCCGACCCGCGTCTCGGCGACCTCGGGCACATCGATGGCGTCAAGACCGGCGGCGTCAGTGTCCGTATCGGTGTCGTAGACAGTGGTGGTACGAGTCTGCGTGGTCCGGGCCACGTGCGACCCCCTTCCGGGCGTTGTGTTGTCAGGGGGTCCAACGAGCCAGGGGCCTGCTGGATTCCGCCCGACCTGAGAAAACGCCGTGAATGCCGGCTGAGGCCGGATTCGGAGCGAGAGGAGTGGTGGACCGGTGCTGATGGTGGGACTGACCGGCGGGATCGGGGCCGGCAAGTCCACGGTCGCGGGGCGGCTCGCGAGGGCCGGGGCCGTCGTGGTCGATGCCGACGCCCTGGCGCGGGAGGTCCTCGCTCCCGCAACGCCGGGACTGGCCGCGGTGCTGGCCCGCTTCGGCGACCGATTCCGCACTGTGGACGGCTCACTGGACCGGACCGGACTAGGCCGGCTCGTCTTCGCCGACCCTGACGCCCGTGCCGCCCTCAACGCGATCGTTCACCCGCTGGTCAGAGCGCGTTTCGCTGCGGTGGTCGCGGCCACCGCGGCCACCGCGGCCGGCTCGGTGCTGGTCCATGACGTCCCGTTGCTGGTCGAGTTGGGGATGGGCCCGCAGTACCACCTCGTCGTGGTGGTGGGGGCGCCAGCCGAGGAACGCGTCCGGCGGTTGGTGACCGAGCGCGCGATGGCAGCGGCCGATGCGCGGGCGCGGCTCGCGGCACAGGCATCCGATCAGCAGCGACGCGCCGCCGCCGACGTCTGGCTGGACAACACTCGTGCGACCCCCGAGCTGCTGACCGCGGTCGACCGATTGTGGCGCGACCGGTTGGCGCCCTATGCCGCCAATCTCGCCACCGGCCGGCGGACCCGGCGTCCGGACGTGCCCGTGCTGGTGTCCCACGACCCTGCCTGGGCGGGACAGACGGATCGGCTCGGCGCCCGGATCGCCTGGCTCTGCCGGGAGCACCCACGGGCCGGGGAGCTGTCGGTCGCGCACATCGGGTCCACGGCGATCCCCGGGGTCCGGGCGAAGGCGGTCCTCGACCTGCAGCTTGCGGTTCCGTCGCTGGCGGTGGCCGACGAGCTGGAGCCGGCCCTGTCCAGCGGCGGGTTCGTCCGGATCGTCGGGGTCGGACAGGACAACCCGAAACCGGTGGACCCCGATCCGGCCCACTGGCACAAACGGTTCTACGGCGGTTGCGACCCGGGGCAGCTGGTGCACCTGCACGTCCGGGCGACCGGGTCGGCCGGGTGGCGCTACGCCCTACTGATGCGGGACTGGCTGCGCGCGGACCCGGCCGCCGCCGCTGACTACCAGGCCCACAAGCTCTACCTGGCCGCCGTGAACGCCAGCACCGACGACTACGCCGCGGCCAAGGAGCCCTGGTTCGACAAGGCGCTGCCGCTCGCCCACTCGTGGGCCGTCCGGACCGGCTGGACCCCCTCCTGGTGACCGCCGCCCCTCCTGGTGACCGCCGCCCCTCCTGGTGACCGCCGCCCCTCCTGGTGACCGCCGCGGGTTCGATGTGACCGGCCCGCTGGTCACATCGAACCCCGACCGGTCACCAAGAGGACGTGGTGACCGGTCGGCCGGTCACCACGTCGAGGGCGGGAGTACCGGGGAGTGCGCTCAGGTGCTGACGACCCGTCGTCTGTCAGGTGCTGACAACCGCGTCGTCTGTCAGCTACTGATGACCCCGTCGTCGCCGGGCTGCTCATCGGCGACGGTGCCCAGTTGAACGCTGTCACCGAAGTTGTGCGGTGGCAGTCCGAGGTCGCTCAGCAGGGTGGCGTGCAGGTCGGTGTCGACGGGATCGGGCAGGTCGTTTTCGGCCTCGGCCAGCTTTTCGGTGGCCCCCCGGTCGGCGATCAGGCTGAGGATCTCCTGTTTGGCGATGAGCATCCGGTGCCCCTTCTCTCCTGGGTGACGTTGGTGTGGTGCCCAGGCTGCCATCGCGGCGGCAACCTCCCAAGCCGAGCCACCCCGAAACCGAGCGTCTCGCGATACGAGACGACTATCCACGATATGAAATCGCGGATGGGCCGCGGCGCTGGAGAGGTTCAGAGTGGGCGCGGCGCAGCGGTATTCCGACGTTCGCCAGCACCCGACGGCCCGGCCCCCGACGAGGAGATCAGCATGTCCGAGACCGACACGTCAGGTAACGGCGACGGGTCCGGGTGGTCCTTCGAGACCCGCCAGGTGCACGCCGGGGCCGCGCCGGACCCAGCCACCAACGCCCGGGCCACCCCGATCTACCAGACGACCTCCTACGTCTTTGACGACACCCAGCACGCCGCGGACCTGTTCGGCCTGGCCAAGCCGGGCAACATCTACACGCGAATCATGAACCCCACCCAGGACGTGCTCGAGCAGCGCGTCAACGCTCTGGAGGGCGGCGTCGCAGCGGTGGCCTTCGCCTCCGGGCAGGCCGCGGAGACGATGGCCATCCTCAACCTCGCGCAGGCCGGAGACCATCTGGTCGCCAGCGCGGCCCTGTACGGCGGCACTTACAACCTGCTGCACCACACGATGCCGAAGTTCGGTATCCAGGTGAGCTTCGTGGATGACCCGGACGATGCCGAGCAGTGGCGGGCCGCGCTGCGCCCGAACACTAAGGCCTGCTATGCCGAGACCCTGGGCAACCCGCTGAGCAACGTGCTCGACATCGAGCTGGTCGCCGGGATCGCGCACGAGGCGGGCGTCCCGTTGATCGTCGACAACACCATTCCCACGCCGTACCTGTTGCGTCCGCTCGAACACGGCGCCGACATCGTCGTCCACTCCGCGACGAAGTTTCTCGGCGGGCATGGGACCGCCATCGCCGGGGTGGTCGTCGACGGCGGCAGCTTCGACTTCGGCGCGGACCCGGCGAAGTTTCCCGGATTCACCGACCCCGACCCGAGCTACCACGGGCTGCAGTACTGGCCGGCACTGGGACCCGGCGCCTTCGCGATCAAACTACGGGTGCAGGGGCTTCGTGACCTGGGACCGGCGATCAGTCCGTTCACCAGCTTCCTGATCCTGCAGGGCATCGAAACTCTCTCCCTGCGCATGGAACGCCACGTGGCCAATGCCGAGGCGGTGGCGCGGTGGCTGGCCGAGCGCGACGAGGTCGAGCGGGTCTATTACGCCGGGTTGCCGGATAGTCGGTGGCATGCGGCCGCCGAGAAGTATCTGCCCCGCGGGGTCGGGGCCATCGTGGCTTTCGACCTGCGCGGTGGGGTGGCAGCCGGGCGCCGGTTCGTCGAGAGCCTGCAGCTGTTCAGTCACCTGGCCAACATCGGCGACGTGCGCAGCCTGGTCATCCACCCGGCCAGCACCACCCACAGCCAGCTGTCCGGTAACGAGCAGCTGACCGCCGGTGTCACCCCCGGCCTGGTCCGGCTCTCGGTGGGGCTGGAAGGGCTGGCGGACCTGCTGGGCGACCTGGACGCAGGCTTCCGCGCGATCAAGGACGTCAGGGACATCGAGGATCCGGTGGGAGCGTGACCCGCTGACCAGCACGCTGGACCGGACCGGCCGGGATCCCTCGGGTCCGGCGGCCCACGTAGCCAGGACCGAGCGCCGAGGCGCCGCGGGTGTGGCCGTCGGATCCGAACCCATCCCCGCCAGTGGGGCGTGGCGACCCGGTGACCCGCCGGGCCGGCGTCGCTGGTTCGGGCTGCCCAATGCGTTGGCGTTGACCGGTGGCGGAGAACTGCCCGAGGCGCTCGTGGCCTACGAGGCCTACGGCCGGTTGGCAGCCGACGGGTCCAATGCGGTGCTGGTGCTGCACGCCCTGACCGGGGACTCCCACCTGGCCGGCCCCGCTGGCCCGGGGCACCGGAGCCCCGGATGGTGGGACGCGTTGCTGGGCCCGGGTGCGGCGCTGGACCCGGCCCGGTGGTTCGTTGTCGTCCCGAACGCGATCGGCGGTTGTCAGGGCAGTACCGGACCGTCCTCGGATGCCCCCGACGGGGAACGCTGGGGCAGCCGGTTCCCCCGGCTGGCGATGAGCGACCTGGTCGCGGCAGAACGACAGCTGGCTGACCACCTGGGCATCGATTCCTGGGCAGCGGTGGTCGGCGGGTCGATGGGTGGGATGCGGGCCCTGCAGTGGGCCGTCGACGTCCCGGAGCGGGTCCGCGGCCTGTTTCTGCTGGCCTGCCCGGCCTTCACCGACGCCGACGCGCTGGCCTCGATCACCACCCAGCTGCTGGCGGTCACCGGAGATCGGAACTGGTCCGGCGGGGACTACTACGACGCCGCCGATGGACACGGTCCCCATGCGGGGCTCGGGCTGGCGCGGCGGATCGCCCACCTGACCTACCGCTCACCGGATGAGCTGACCGAGCGGTTCGGGCGCACCCCGCAGCCGGGTGAGGACCCCGCGGGCGAGGGGCGGTACGCCGTGCAGTCCTACCTGGACCACCATGCGGACAAGCTGGCGCGCCGCTTCGACGCCGGCAGCTACGTCTCGCTGTCCCGCGCGATGCTCGACTTCGACGTCGGTGTCGGGCATGGCGGCGGGACCCGCGGCCTGGCTCGCGCGCTGGGATCGGTACGCGCCCGGACCGAGGTGGTCGCGATCGACAGCGACCGGCTGTTCCCGGTGTCCGAGCAACGGCTACTTGCCGAGGCCATCCCGAACGCCGAACCGCTGCGGGTGATCACGTCGCGATTTGGTCACGACGGTTTTCTCATCGAGACGGCGCAGGTCGACGCGCTGCTGTCCGGCCTACTCGCCCGCTGAGGCGAGCCGCTGACATGACCCACTGATCCGAGCCACTGACGCCATCCACTGACGCGATCCACTGACGCGACTGGGAACACAACGGCCCCGGGGGGCTCAGAACGCCCGGCTGGCCAGGGCCGGGTCACCCGGGTCGGCATTCCACAGTGAAAGCGTCGGCTGGCCGTGTTCGTGCCCGAGTAGACCGACCCGGGCCGTGCCGTAGGCGAAGGACGCACCCAGTTGCGGCGGTTGATCCAGCCACCGGGCGATCAGCACCCGCAGCACGTGCCCGTGCGCGACCAGCGCCACATCCCCTCGTCCGATCTCGTCGCGGGCGTGGGTCAGCACCCGGTCGACGCGGTCGCCCACCTGCTCGGCGCTCTCACCGTCCGGGCAGCCATCGGTCCACTTCCACCAGCGCGGCAGCCCGGCCTGTGCGCGTTCGGCGTTGATGTCGACGGTCCGTCGGCCCTCATAGATCCCGTAGTCCCACTCGGCCAGGTCAGGCAGGATCGTCGGTTCGGCGCCGTCGACGGCCCGCAGGTCGGCCAGCCGGGCAGTGTCACGGGCCCGCTGTCGAGGGCTGGTGAACACGGCAACGAACCGCCAGGTCCGCAGGCCCTTGCCCAGTGCGCGGGCCTGTTCCTCCCCTTCGGAGGTCAGCGGGATGTCGCTGACTCCGGTATGGCGGCCGTTCGCGCTCCACTCGGTCTGCCCGTGCCTGGCGACGACGATCCGACCTGCCATCGGCCCGTTCCCCTCATCCGTCGGTCGATGCGCGAGCCCGCACGACGCTGGGGGCACGCTAGTCCGCGGCGGGGAGCCGATCAGCTCGCGCGACCGGCCACCAGCGCGCGGGTGATCCGGGCGACCCGGGCGCCCTGGAAGTGGGCTGCGGCCACGACCTCGTTGGTGACCGTGTCACCGGCGGCGGAGGTGCCGTACGGGTTGCCGTCGGCGAACTTCAGCGGGTCGGTGTAGCCGGGGCTGACGATGATGCCGCCGAAGTGGTGCACCGTTGTGTACAGGGCGAGCAGGGTGGACTCCTGCCCGCCGTGGGCGGTGGCGCTGGCCGTGAACCCGGAGTACACCTTGTCGGCCAACAGCCCCTGACTCCACTGCTGTCCGAGGGTGTCGAGGAACTGCTTGAGCTGACTGGACACGTTGCCGAACCGGGTAGGCGAGCCGAAGATCACCCCGTCGGCCCACAGCACGTCCTCGGCAGTGGCCTCCGCGACGTCGCTGGTCGCCCGCAGGTTCGCCGCCCACTTCTCGTTGCCCTCGATTGCCGCCTGCGGGGCGAGTTCGCGCGCCTTGCGCAACCTGACCTCGGCACCGGCCTGCTCAGCCCCGGTGACGATCTCGGTGGCCAGCCGGTGCACCACCCCGGTCGCGGAGTAGTAGATGACAGCGATCTTCGGCTGGTCGGCCATGGCGGGCTCCTTGATCCAGGGGGATACGGCGCCGCCGCGCGACGTCGTCAACCGTCATCCCATCGCACATTCCTTGCGCCGTCAACCGATGCGCCGGCATATTCTGCGCACGCAACATCTGCCCTCGCAGCGGTACGGTGAACCTCATGGTGGCAGCCCTGGTCCGAGCGGGCGAGCCGCTTGCCACCGACGACGACCTGATCACCCTGTGGGGGCTGGTCGTGGAGGGCTACGCAGCCACCGGGGCGCTACTGCAACCGGTGGTCACCCGAGAGCTCGGCCTGGCGGTTCCCGAGGTCGAGGTGCTGCTGCGGCTGCTGCGCACGCCCGGGCACCGGCTGTCCTCCGGCGCGCTGGCCCGGGAAAGTTCGATGACCGGGGGCGGACTGACCCGGATGGTGGATCGCCTTGTTGGTGCCGGCCTGGTCCAGCGGGTCAGCTGCCCGCAGGACCGCCGGGTCATCTGGGTCCAGGCCAGCCCGGCAGGCCTGGCTCGCTCACGTCGGGCCCGCCGGCTGCTGGCCGCGGTGATCCGGCGGGACGTGGTCGGGGTCCTGGGCGAGGAGCAGGCAGCCGCGCTCGGCGCAGCGATGCGGCTGCTACGCGACACCCACCACGGTTCAGGCGCGACGCTTGGCGTCGCGGACCGCGCGGACCTGCCCGGGCGGGCCCGTCAGCTCCACCCGGGCGACGCTGTCCCGGCCGAACAGGAACAGCACAATCTCCATCGGTGACCCGGTGAGCACCACGTCGTCACCCTCCCCGGACCGCAACCGTGCCCGGCGTCCGTCCGGAGTGGCGACAACCAGCGGCCCGGGAACCGAGCGGGCGATCAGGCGGCCGCCCGTGCGCAGGTTCGACCACAGGGCCCGTTGCACCAGCGGACTGGTCGATGCCCCCACGGCCTCCCAGCCCGGGCGCGCACGGTCGACGTCGGCGCGGTGGACAGCAAACTCGCCGGTGTTGACGGCGTCATCAATGACCCGGATGCGGGTCGGGGACACGACGGGCCCGCGCCGGACCCGCTCGACAAGCTCCGGGTAGGACGTCTGGGCCACCAGCGCGTCCAGCTGGCGCGCAACCCAGCCGCGTGCCAGCGGCGAGAACGCGGACAGCACCGTTCCGGCAGCCACATCCGGGCGGGTGTCGCGCAACACGACGTGCGCGGCCAGTCGCGACGCGTCCCATCCGGTGCACAGCGTGGGGGCGTCCGGGGCCGTCCGGGCCAACGAGTCGGCCAACTCTTCGCGCGCGATCCGAGCCGGCCCGGTATCGGTGGAGGGGGACATCGGTCCATTCTGACCGGTGCCCGAGGTCCCGTCGGCCCTCGGGGCACCTTGTCGCCGCGCCGCCTTCCCTCCGGGCACCTTGTCGCCGCGCCGCCTTCTTTGTCGGGGCACCTTGTCGCCGCCCCGCCTTCCCTCCGGGCACCTTGTCGCCGCCCCGCCTTCCCTCCGGGCACCTTGTCGCCGCCCCGCCCTCTCTCCGGGCACCTTGTCGCCGCCCCGCCTTCTTTGTGGCCGGTAGACCGGAGACAAAGTTGGCGCGGCGGCAACAACGTCGGCGAAACCCGGGCGCGGCGGCAACAACGTCGGACCGGGCACCCGGGCACTCGGACCGGGGCACCCGGGCACCGGGGCACCGGGGCACCGGGTGGCGACGGCGCCGGTCGGGCGAGACACTGGCGCGTGCCCGATCTGCTGAATCCCACCACCATTCCCGTCGACGGTGGAAAGGACATCGCCGAGTACATCGGGCGGGTCAACTCCGACGACGTCGGGCTCAGTGTGGCGCGGATGCACAGTCCGGCCGGCTGGTCCGAGCCTGGCCAGCGTCCGAAGTTCGACGAGTACACGGTGGTGTTGGCCGGGGAGCTGCTGGTCGAGCACGACGACGGCCAGCTACGGGTCGGGCCCGGGCAGGCCGTCCGCGCCCGGGCCGGGGAATGGGTTCGCTACTCCAGTCCCGGCGACTCCGGGGCCGACTACCTGGCGGTGTGCCTGCCCGCCTTCAGCCCGCAGGCCGCCCACCGCGACCCGGAGTAGGCTCGGGGGCCACCCCACGCGTCGCCGCGAATCCCGGGGTGTCGCGAGGCGTCCGGCCCGTCGAACACGGTTCTGCGGCCGACTCGCTACTGTCCCCCGGTGGGAGATCCCGATCCGGCCACGACGCTGGGCGTCGAGGAGGAATTTCACCTGGTCGACCCGATACGCCGCGTGCTGGCGCCGGTGGCACGCGAGGTCGTGGCATTCGCCGGGCGACTCGGGGCCGAACTCGACCCGGAATTCCAACGCACGTCGATCGAAACGGCCACCGCGGTGTGCCGTTCCCTCGGTGAGGTCCGCCAACAGCTGGTGGCCCGTCGCCGCGCCGCCGCCGCCGCCGCCGCCCAGGCCGGTGCCGCGTTGCTCGCCTCCGGAACCGTCCCCATGAACGGGGGTCCCGGGCACCCGGTCTACCCCGACGACCGCTACGTCTGGATGGCCCACGAGTTCGGCCAGGTGGCCAGCGAGCACCAGATCTGTTCCTGCCAGGTGCAGGTGGGGGTGGGCGACCCGGAGTTGGCGGTCGGGGTGCTGAACCGGGTCCGCCGGTGGCTGCCGGTCCTGCTGGCGATCACCGCGAGCTCGCCGTTCTGGGATGGCGCCGACACCTCGTTCGCCTCCTACCGCACCATGCTGTGGTCGCGATGGCCGACGGCGGGACCGACGGGCAGCTTCGCCTCGCGCGAGCAGTATCGGGAGGTGGTTGCGGCGCTGCAACGCACCGGCACGGCGCGGGATGCCGGGATGATGTATTTCGACGTCCGCCTCTCCCACCGCTACCCCACCGTGGAGATCCGGGTCGCCGACGCCTGCCCCCGGGTCGATGACGCCGTGCTGCTGGCCGGACTGGCGCGGGCGCTGGTGACCACGGCGGCGCGCGAGACCATCGCTCTCGGTCCGGGCGATGACGCCCGGGTGGAACTGTTGCGCTCGGCGACGTGGCGGGCGGCCCGCTCGGGCCTCGGCGGCGAGCTGGTCGACCCGCTCGCCTGGACGGCCCGCCCAGCCCGCGAGGTGTTGCAGACACTGCTGACCCACCTCACCCCGGCGCTGGAAGACGCGGGGGACCACGCCCTGGTCGATGATCTGCTGGCGGACATCGTCCGCGACGGCACCTCCGCGCAACGGCAGCGGGCGGTGTTCGCCCGGGGGTCCGCCGATGACGTCGTCGACTCGCTACTGGCCGAGACCGCCGGCTGAAGCCCGCTGGGTCCGACCTGGCGGCAACGTTGGCGGCGGGGCAGCGGGGGCGGCAGCGGGCGGTGATCGGCACAGGTACATCTCAGGCCTGGCCGGCAACGCTGTCCGGTACCGGGCGCTGGGCTGGCGCCCGTGGGCCCGACCGCTCGGATCACGAGGAGGACCGGTATGACACCCGTCCGGCCACGGCCTGCCACGGTTGTCGTCGTCGTCGCCACCCTGGTCCTGCTGACGGTGCTGCTGGTCCGCGGGCGGGACGTCCTCGGCTGGGCCCTTGCGCCGCTCGTGATGGGAGCGCTGGCGCTAATGGCCTATGACTGCGCCCGCGGGCAGGTCGCCAGCATGAGCTGGCCCGCGCCGGCGCTGCCGCCCTACAGGAACTCAGTCGAGCCAGCGACTCCGATGCCGACACTGACGTGGGCTCGACGCTGTGTGGGGTGATCGCCCGGGCGACCGCAGCCGATCTCGTGCTGTTGATCGAGCTCGGGCCAGCGGGGCTGCGGCCCACGGCAGCCAGCGGAGGCGATGCGTCGGACTGGAGCCGGGTTACCAAGGTGGACTGGAAGACCGGGCTGGACTGGGACACCGGGCTGGTTGCGCTGATGCGTACCGCGGCGCCGGTGCTGATCTCCGACGCCAGTTACCACCGTCTGGTCAGCGAGTCGGTGGCCCGAGCGTTAGCGGCGCGATCGCTGTTACACCAGCCCCTGCTCCGGGCCGGCGCGGTGGTGGGCGGGTTGGTATTGGTGTTCCGCCGCCGGGTTGAACGGCTGAGCGGCCTAAGGAGAGCAGCGCTTCCCATGCTCGCCGACGCCGTAACAGTTGCATTGACGCGACAGGATCTGCAACGTCGCCTGGATATTCTGGTGAGCACTGATGCGTTGACCGGACTTCCCACCCGCCGCCGGCTGGACGTCGCGCTTTCGAACGCGATCACTGCTTCCGCCGTGAGCGGAGCGCCGCTCTCACTGTTGATGCTTGATGTGGACCGGCTATCGGCCTATAACACGTCCTTCGGCCGTCGTGCGGGCGACGATCTGCTGCGGGCGATCGCAGCGGTACTCGCCGCTGGGATCCGCGACGCCGACAGCGTGTTCCGGTCCGGCGGTGATGAGTTCGCGGTGCTGCTGCCCGGATGCGCCGGTCCGGCCGCTCGGACGATCGGAGAAGCACTGCGCCTACGCATCCCGGACGGCGTGACGTGCTCGGTAGGTGTGGCCGGCTGGCAATCCACCGACACGTCGGAAGCGTTGCTCTCGCGAGCCGGCAGCGGGTTGGAGCGGGCCCGGGCCGCCGGGCGCAACAGGGTCGCCGCTCACGGCGACACACCATCGCCGGCCACCACGTCCGATGCCACAACATCCGACGACACTGGGCCCGACGCCACTGCCAGACCTCCCACCGATACCCCCGCTGACACCGCGCCCGGCTCTGGCTCTGGCTCTGGCTCTGGCTCTGGCTCTGGCTCTGGCTCTGGCTCGACGACCATGGGCGGACTGGCGACCGTGACCCCGTTGCGGGCGGGCAGTCCGCGTCGCCCAACCGGGCCCTGAGGGCTTTCGACCCAGCTGTCGTTGACCTCACCGGGCGCTGCCGGCCTACAACCAACCGAGGGCTCGGCTCCGCCCACGCCGCCGAACGGTGTCGGCCCGACCGGCGAGCCGCGTTGGGCGGACTGGGACGAGACCGCGCCTGCGGTCGGATACGTCGTGCACCGCTGAACCCGCGTTAGCGATGCGGAACGTATCCCAACGCGCGAGCAGAGATCTCCGACGGGCGACGGCGGGCGAGTCTCAGACGGCGGCACGCAGTAGCTGCTGCTCCAATGCCAGCACCTCGTGGTCGCGCCCGACCCCGGCCAGCGCGGTGACCCTGCCGTCCTCCAGGTACCGGATCACCGCGTCGCGTTCGGCCAGGGACCCGTCGATGGACACGTCGGCGGTGGACTCGGCGTGCCCGCTGTAGCGGATGTTGGTCGAGTAGTGCTTGCTCCAGAAGTACGTGGGCTCCAGCAGCGGCTGGGCGCCGCCGAGCAGGTTGACCGCGGCGGTGGCCCCGGCGCGCTCGGCCTGGGCCCAGTGCTCGACGCGGATCATCCGGCCGGTCACCGGGTCGGGGAAACGGGCCACGTCGCCGGCGGCGAACACGCCCTCATGCGTGGTTTCGCCCATCGCGTCGACCACGATGCCGTCGTCGGTGTGCAGCCCGGCCCGCTGGGCCAGCCCCATCCGTGGGGTGACCCCCGTCCCGACGATCACCGCGTCGGCTGCCACGGTGGTGCCATCCGAGAGTTGCAATGCGTCACCGATCCATGCCGCCGCTTGGGCGGTGCGGAAGTGCACCCCGTGACCGATGTGGATACTCATGACGAGGCGGCCCAGGTCCTCCCCGAGCGGCCCGGCCAGGGGCACCGGCATCGGGGACACCATGGTCACCTCGACCCCGCGCTCCCGCATCGCCGCGGCGGTCTCCAGGCCGATGAAGCCGGATCCGAGGATGGCGACCCGCCGGGCGACACCGGCCGCGGCGATCAGCGCGTCGGCGTCGGCCAGGGTCCGCAGGGTCATCACCTCCGGACGGTCGAAACCGGCAGGTCCGGACGGTTGGGTTCGGCCCCGGTGGCCAGCACGAGAGCGTCGAAGGGCACCACGGAGCCGTCGTCGAGGCTGACCGAGCGGCCCGGCAGGTCCAGGGCGCTCACGCTGGCGCCCAGCCGCAGCTGCACCCCGGCGTCGGCATACCAGGACTGCGGCAGCAGCGGCAGTGCGGCGGCGTCGACCTGTCCGGAGAGGTAGGCCTTGCTCAGCTTGGTGCGGTCCAGCGGCACGTTCGACTCCGCGCTGAGCAGGCTCAGGTCGGCGTCGTAGCCGGCCCGGCGCAGTCGTTCCACGGCGGCGAATCCCGCGGCCCCACCGCCGACCACCACGACACGGCGCACCCCTCGGGTGTTGTCGACGCGTTCCGGCTGCCCGGGTACCGGTCCGGTGGTCCCGCTCGGCGCGCCCGCCGGCGCCGCCGAGACGTGCGCCACCCCGTCTGCGATCCGGATATGCCAGCGGCGCAACGGCTGATAGGCCGGTGCCAGCACCGCCTCACCGGAGCGCAGGTCGAAGCAGGCATGGTGAAACGGGCAGCGGACCAGGTTCCCGGTGCGGATTCCGGTGGGCAGGGACGCCCCGGCATGGATGCAGCTGGCGTCCAGGGCCGTCAGCTGGACGCGGCCGGCGTCGTCGGTATAGCGGGCCAGCATGACCGGCTCGCCCCCGACCTGCCCGGCCAGCAGCCCGCCGTCGGGGATGTCGGCGAGCGCGACACCGCGAGAAAGATCGAGTGTGTCGTCCTGCGAACTCACGGGCGTCGTCTCCTGCGTCCGGGGATCAGTGGCTCCCCCGGTCTACACCCCCGTGACGCCGCCGCCCACCCCGGGTCCGGCATCGGCAGTTGACCGTGCCCAATCGAGAGCGGTGCTCACTGGTAGTTGACGATAACCGGCTTGGGCTTGATGGTCAACACCTCGGCTGGCTGCAGCAGATCCGGGTCGTTCACCTTCTTGGTGAACAGTTTCAGTCCCAGCGGCCACGGGCTGCCCTTGGCGAAGCGGTGGTACTTGTCCAGCTTCAGCGACCGCTTGCCGAACCCGTCGATGTTGATGACCTCACGCAGGTGCGGCCAGTCGCCGAGGCGGTCCTCGTGACGGATCATCGAGTCGGTGAACTTGTGCACGACGAACAGCTTGTTCGGCAGGTGCTTGCTGACCACCAGTGACTCCAGCCAGGCCCCGACCTGGTTGACCTCGCTGGCATCGACCGAGCCGATGGTCTTGGCCGGGATCTGGTTCGGGCCCATGTGCCACTCCGGGTCCAGGGCCAGACCCACCTCGGGCTGTTCCAACCACTTCTGCAGTGCCTTGGCCTCGGTGAGGAAGTCCGCCCGGCCGGGCTGGATGTCCAGGAAGATCATCCCGCCGTTGGCACGGGCGACCTGCACGTACTTGGCGATCGTCTCGTCCGGGACCCGGTTGCGGTAGAGCCCGCCGCGGCCGGGCTGGGCTGCGGCGACCGTGGCGATGAACTCGAAGGCGGGCACGGCCGGCAGTCCCGGCCGGTCGTAGGCCTTCGCCCGGGCGGTCACCGATTTCCAGGCCTGCTGTGGGGTGCCGCGCCCCATGACGCCCAGCACGTCGGTGCCACCGGTGCCGTAGTAGGCGACGACGAGCGCGTTCTCCCCGTCCAGCTGAGGCTTGCCCGGGGGGGTCGGTTTCGACGGCGGGGCGGCCGGGGTCGGCGATCCCGGCGGCGGGGCCGAGGGCGTCGTCGGACCCGTTGGTGTCGTCGGATCCGTCGGGGTCGGTGCGGCCGAGCCGGTGCCAGGCGAGGTCGGGGTGGGCGTACCGGCGCCCGGGGAGGTGGCGCTGACCGGGCCGGTCGCCGACCCGCTCGGGTCCGCTGAGGACAAGGTTGACGGCGAGGCCGGGGTTGACGGCGTCGACGGGGAGGTCGAGGCATCCGCGCCCGAGCTTGAATCGGTGGGCAGCGACGAGGCGGGGCTGGTGGCCGCAGTCCCGGTCGTCGCCAACGTCCCGGTGCTGGTCGTCGGGGCAGCGCTCGGTGATCCGTTGCTGCACCCAGCTGCCAGCGGGCCACCGGCCAGGCAGGCCACCAGCACGGCCGCCCGCACGCGATGACGGACCGAGTAGTGACGGCGTGATGAGGCTGGCATGGGGTTTCTCCTCGGGTGCGGTGACATGGATCGGACGTCGCGGACACCACCGTGACGCATCGGAGCCCTTCACGCACCCGACCCGCCGTGTCGCAGTCCGACATCGTCACCAGTCAGAGGCGCCGCAACGTCGACGGGTTCGCCACCCCACGCGGAAAGGTCTCAGCCGTCAGTCGGCTCCGGGGGCTCCGGGGGTTCCGGGCGCTCCGCGGATGCCGTGCGCTCCGTGGACGCCGAAGCCTCCGGGGAGTGCGCAGGTGTCATGGTCGGACCGGCGGAACGGGTCGTCGCCACCTGCTCCATCGCGGTCTGCAGCGCCTGCAACCACGGCCCGGCGTTGGCGGCCACCAACCGGACGCACCATCCGAGCGCCTCGCTGCGGGAGCGGGCCACCCCGGAATCCACGAGTGTGTCGAGCACGATCCGTTCCGGCTGCCGCAGCCGCGTCATCGTCGGCACCGACTGGTTGGTGAAAGTCTCACGCGACTGACCGGCCACGACCCCCCAGGCGACCTGGCGACCGAAGCGCTGCTCGATCTCCCGGGCGATGCCGATGCGGGCTTCCCGTGTCTGCTCCCGGAAACGGCGGATACGACCGGTTTCGGCGTCGGGATCGCCCGCTCCCCCCTCCGGTGCTGCGACCACGCCGACAATGGTGATCTCGTCGCGGTCCACCTGGACCTCGGGGGCGTGCGTGAACCAGTCGTCGGGCAGTCGACCGGCCAGGTATCCGGCCAGCCCGTCGGCCGGCGGTGGGGTGTCCCGGCCGGATCCGCGGTCGTTGACACCCCGTCCAGCGCGGCGCGCGCGGTGCAGGGCTCGTGCGATGTCAGACAGATCGTCCATGGTGGACCTCCTTGATTACATAATTACATCAAGGAGGGAGCGGCGCAACACCCAGCTCGGCCGCCAGGAGCGTCCGCTCGGATAGGACAGGCTCAGACGAAGCGGCGCATCGGACGGGTCGAACGAGGATGAGGTGCCAACCCGCGGATCGGTCGACCGGGCGACCGACAGCGCTCAGGTGGCGGAGACCACGGCCGGAGTGGGCCAACGATGCCCCTGCGACACAGGGTGGCCCGTCCGGCTCTCGTAGTGGCCGACGATGAGATCGGCCTGCTCGATCATGCTGCGCCCGGCGTCCATGGCGGCTCCCACCAGAGTGGCCAGAGCCTCGCGCGAGCCGCAATTGGTTCGGACCATGAGGATCCCGACGGACAGCCCGACGTTCTCGTTGATCAACAGGTCGGTCAGGCGGTCGACCTCGAGCCGCAGGGCCGTGACATCCGTCGCGACACCGTCAGTCGCGCCGTTACCGCTGGGTCTCATCTCAGGGGAGAAGGGTTCAGCGGTCCCGAAGCCTTCGCTGGTCGGCAGCGAGGCAGAACGGATACGGGTCACCGGAATCCTCCCTCGAAAAAGGAGGAGGCAGGGTCCGGGCCTCATGCGCGTCACATGCACCCTTACACCGTAGCGTCGGTCGTCGCCCGCGGGCAACGGTCCCGGGACACCGGTGCGCAACACCTCACCCGCGTCGTCCCGGCCGCACCCGGCGACACCGCGATCGCGGCACCCGATCACCCGATCACCCGGTCGAGCGATCACCCGGTCGAGCGGTCGACGAGAGCAGTGCTCACCCAACCGCAGCGCCGCCGACGGGCGTCACTGCGGTGCGGACGGTTCGCGCGCCGCAAGCGTGGACCGGATCCCGGCCAGGGTGGCGGCCGGAAGATCCGCCGCCGCGGGCAGCACGCCGGGGAGCATCTCGGGTTGGTCCAGTAGCGCCCGGAACACCGTGCCGACCGTTACCCCGTGGGAAGGCCGATGGGTCACCACGACCGGGTCCCCGGACTGGATCGACCCCGGCTGGAGCACGCGTAGGTACGAGCCCGGCCGCCCGCCGCGGGTGAAGCGGCGCTGCCAGCCGCGGTCCGGGCCGCCCAGCTGGACCATCCGGGCAGCGAAGGTGTTGCAGGGGATCCGTGGGTCGGTCACCTGAAGCAGCAGGTGGTCCCCGACCCGCCACTGCTCACCGATCCGGGCGTCGGTGATGTCCAGCCCGACCGTGGTCAGGTTCTCCCCGAACGAGCCGTCCGCCAGGGTCACACCCAGCTCCTGCGCCCAGGTGTCCAGGTCCTCCCGGGCGTAGGCGTAGACGGCCTGGTCGTCGCCGCCGTGATGGTCCACATCGACGATCGTGTCCCCGGACAACCCGCCGGAGTGGATCCCGGAGCTGCCACGCGGACCGGGCGCCCGAACCTCGACCGGACCGGAGACCGGGGCCTTGGCGATGCCCGAGCGGCCGGACTTGGCCGGCATCGGGCGTGCCTGCCCGATCAGTACCGACCGGACCCGGGCTGGCGGAGTACTGCTGTCCGGGACGGTCCTCGTCTGCTCCATAACGGGACGCTAGCTGGCCCGGCCAGGACGCGGCCGTGGCGAGGGAAGCCTGGTCGCTCGGACGTGCGGCTCGTCGCCGGGGGTCCTCAGCGGCGGCGGCCGAAGACGTAGTTGATCAACACCAGCCCGAGCCACACCACGAACACCCCGGGGAGGTGGGCGAACACTCCTGCGACCGCGGTGATGGGGACGCCGACGCCCACCGAGACGATCGCCAACGCCAGCCTCGCCCCGCTACTCGGCTGGTCAGTGCCGGTGGTCGCGCGCTGCTGTGCCATTTCGGCGTCGACCCGGACCGCGATGGCCCGTTCGACCTTGTCGGTGAAGCTGTCCACCAACGCGTCCTGCATGTCCGGGCCCAGCTCCTGCTGGGCGTGCAACGCCGCCTGCACCTCCCGCCGGTCGATGTCGGCGTCCGGCCCAGCCGGTGGGCGGCCAATTGAGGCACGGGCGCTGGCACCGGCCGGCCGGCGGCCCCGGCTCGGGCGGGGTGGCGGGGTCGGGTACGACATCGCCCCGTCATACCGGATCGCGCGGTGCGGGCGGTCCGGCAGGCCCGCGCCCGGGCTGGCTCGCCGGGACGGTCAGGCCGGCCGCCGTCCGGGCAGGCAGGCCAGCGCTGTGAGCAGCAGCGCCACCCCGTCCTCGATGAGCGCGCCCTGCCAGTCCGGTCGGACCCGGGCCGACCGGGACCGCCAGGCGGCGCCACCGAAGGATCCAGCCGCGGCGCCGCCAATACCGGCCAGCATCGGCAGCACCACGCGGGCGTGCCGGCGCCGGGCCAGGGCGATCGCGCCGGACCCGCCGGAACCCAGCCGGATCGCCAGCGCCGGCGGCTCGGTCCGGCTCGGGGTCTGCGGCAGCTTGTCCACGACCAGCTCACCGGCCACCGCCAGGGCCGCCACGCGCGAGCCGGCCAGCCCGACGACCGTCCCGGCCACCCCACGCGGTCTGCTCGTCGGCGTCAGGCCCCTCGGTCGCGCCGTTAGCGCGGGGCCCGCCAGCCCGAGTGAGCTCCGGGAACCGGCCGCCGCGCCCAGCAGCAGCGAGCGCAGTACCAGCCCGGCCGACGGGCGCACCTGCACGCTGGCGGGGCTGTCCACGGCCACCGCGTCCAGTCCCAGCACCGCATGCGCGGCGAGTCCGAAGGCCAGGTGTGGCGCCGCATCCGCGAGCCACTCACCGGCCGTCCAATCCCGCGGGTCGTTCAGCCCCAGCAGGGATGTGGGAAGGTCGGCGGCCGCCATCGCGGCGGCTCCGGTTGCCACGGCGGCCAGCGGTCCGGGCAGCCGGATGCCGGCGGCGCGGGCCGCGCTGGCGCCCACCCCCACGGCCAGGCCGCTCGCGATGCCGACCAGCGAGCCGAGCGCGGACCGTCGGTTGGCCCGCTCGCCGCGCGAACCGGGCACCGACTGCCCCAGCCGCTCTGCGACTGCGTCGACGACCTGTTGCGGGGTATCGCTGGCCGCCCGGGCCCGTACCGCCATATCCAGCCAGCTCACAGTGTTCAGGGCTGTGACCCCCACTGCCCCGGCTGCCAGTCCCCGCCCGATCACACCCATGGCCGTCCCCCGTCTGGTCGCCGCGCCCGGACACCGACGCTATGACCCGGCACACCGGACGGCATCCACAGCCGGGTTTCCACACCGACGCCAGCATCACCCCATGAGTGCGGACGGTCACCAGGACTTCCTGCCGCCGGATCCGCTGGTGGCCCGCGCCGACGGTCGGCAGGTCGCCTTCGACGGGTTCACCGTGCTGCGCGGCTCGACCCGGGTGGTGCGCACCCGGTGGGCCGACCCGCCGGCCGTGTGCTGGTGCCGGGTCAGGGTCAGCACGAAGGACGGCTCGGGCGGGATCACCACGGTCAGCGGGCAGATGCTGTGTTCCCGTTCCGCGCCACCATCGGGGTGCTGCTGGTGGCGGCTGGCATGCTGTTGCTGTGGCGGATGGTGCGCCGCCGCTCGGCCGAGCGCACCCGCCAGGCGGTCGCGCAGGCACGGGCGGCCGGGATGCAGGAGGGCCGCATGAACCTGAACCCCCCGCCGGAGTCGTAACCGAAACCGGGGCTCAGCGGACGAGAGCGATGATCGCCACGACCCCGACGACCGCGATGACGATGCGATAGACCAACGGTGGCAGCCGTTTCCCCAGGCGGGCACCGAGGATGCCGCCGATGGTGGCGCCCACCGCGACCGTGATCGCGATGACCGGTTGGATGCGCTGGGGAGCGGCGATGGCGAAGGTGATGGCAGCCACGGTGTTCACGGCGAAGGCCAGCAGATTCTTCAACGCGTTCAAGCGCTGCAGGTCATCGGGCAGCGTGGCGCCGAGCAGCCCGATCAGCAGTACCCCCTGCGCCGCGCCGAAGTAGCCCCCGTACACGCCGGCCGCGAAGGTGCCGGCCAACAGCACCGGACCCAGCCGTTCCCTTCCGGCGCTCGGCGTCCGGTTGTGGGACAGCCGTTTCTGCAGCCTGGGTTGGACGAGCACGAGGACCACCGCCAGCCCGATCAGGATCGGGACGGCGGTGGCGAAGACGGTGGCCGGCAGGCTGAGCAGGAGCACTGCTCCCACCACCGAGCCGATCACCGATGCCGGCAGCAGTCCGAGCACCCGCCGACGCTGGCCGACCAGGCGGTCCCGGTAACCCCAGGCCGCTGCCGCGTTGCCCGGGACCAGGCCCAGGTTGTTCGACACGTTGGCGGTCACCGACGGGACCCCGAAACCCAGCAGTGTCGGGAAGGTGAACAGGCTTCCGGACCCGACGACGGCATTGATCAGCCCGGCGGCAACGGCGGCCAGCGCCAGCAGCGGCAGGCTCCACGGCCCCGCCGACCCGATGGTGAGCACTGCTCTCAGATCAGGTCTGATCGGCGGGGACGACGCTCGGCGTCCCGAGCCCGAGGGCGGCGACCGGTTCGGCAACCGTGTCCGCGTCCCCGACGACCACCACCGCCAGCGGCGCCGGGACCGCGTCGGCGAAGGCGGCCGACGCCTGCTCGGCGCTGACATCCGGCATCGCCGCTCGCAGGGAGTTCAGCCAGTCCGCCGGCATGGCGTCGGCCAACAACCCGGCCGCCTGGTCGACCAGCGCCCGAGCGGTCTGGAAGCGCAACGGCGACGCGCCGAGGTAGTAGTCGACGGCGTCGTCGCGTTCCGGTGCGGTCAATCCGTCCCGGCGCAGCCCGTCGACCACGAGCCGGATCTGGTCCAACGCCGGACCGGTGGTGGCCGTGTCCACCGCCGTGCTGATGGCGAACTGGCCGCCGGCGCGGAACGGGGAGAACCGCGCGCCGATGCCGTAGGTGTAACCGAGGTCCTCCCGCAGCGACTGCATCAGGCGCGAGCTGAGCCCGCCGCCCAGGGCGTGCGCGGCCAACAGCAGCGCGGGCCAGGCGGGGTCACCGCGGTCCGGGCCGGCCAGCCCGAGGGCCAGCGCGCTCTGCACCGAGCCGGGCCGGTCGATGACGGTGACGGTAGGGGCCGTGGGCTGCGGTGCCGGCCCGGCATCGGGCAGGGTCGCCGGCCGGTCGCCGGTCCAGTCGGCCAGGGCCGCTCCGACCAGCTCCACCGGGTCCGCGCCGGCCAGATCCGCCCCCAGCACCACGGTGGTCCGGTTTGGGCTGAAACCCGCGCGATACCAGGTGGTGACGTCCTGCGCGGTGATCGGCGCGACAGTCTGGGGGGTGCCGCCACCGGGCCGGCTGGCCCGGCTCGTCGCGGCGAAGCAGGCCGCCGCCAGCCCCCGGCCGGCGCGAATAGCAGCGACGCTGTCCTGCTGGGCGATCGCGGCCAGGCGCAGCGCGACGTGCCGGGCGACCTCCTGCTCCGGAAAGGTGGGACTGGTCAGCGCCTCGGCGAGCAGCGCGAGCGCCGGCTGCAGCGAGCTGCTGGCCACGTCGAGACTGAGCTGGGTGGTGCCGCGCCCGGCCGCGGCGCCGTACTGCGCGCCCAGCAGAGCCACCTCGTCGCTGAACTGCTCACCGGAGTGGTGGGCGGTGCCCTCGTCGAGGGTGTTCGCCACGATGGTGGCCACGCCCTCGCGATCGGCCGACTCGGCGTCGAGCGGAGCCTGCACCAGCACGGTGACCGCGCCGAGCAGCGCCCCGGGAACGTCGAAGGCGACGACGCGGACCCCGTTGCCCAACCGGCCGCTGACCGGGCTGGGGAACGCCCACGGCGCCGGCGGTCCGACCTCGGGACGAACGAGATCAGTGCTCACTGGTTTCGACTCCTCTCCGGGTTCGCGTCGTCGGGGCCCCCGTCGGCATCGGACGGGGTGAGGTAGCGCACGGTCGCCACTGCGGCCGGGGTCAACCACTCCCGGGTCACCGCCATGACATCGGCGGCCGCCACAGCGGCCAGCCGGTCCACCACCGAATCGGCCAGCGCGGGGTCGCCGAACAGGGTGGCATGCCGGCCCAGCTCGTCGGCCTGCCCGGCGAAGGTCGCCGTGTCCTCCAGGTACTCCCGCTCCGCGCCGGCCCGGGCCTGGGCGAGTTCCCGCTCGGTCGGGCCGTCCGCGGCGAGCCGGGTGATCTCCTCGGCCACCGCCGATTCCAGAGCGGTGATCTCATGACCGTCCTGGGCGCGGACGGTGACCAGGCCCACCGCGGAGCCACCGATCAGTCGCTCCACGCCGCCGCCCACCGCCTGCGCGCTGCGCTCGCGCCGGACCAGGCGCACCTCCAGTCGGCTGCTCGGCCCATCGGCGAGCGCGCGCAACGCGACCGCCGCCGCGTCACAGGCCGGATCGCCGTCGGCGGGCAACCGCCACAGCAGGTAGGCCGCCGGGGCCGGCACGTCGGCGGTGACCACGTCCAGGGCCGCGCCGTCCAGGGGCCGGATCGGCGGCGGCGGATCCGGGTCCGGCGGGCTCACCGGCGCGATGTCGCCGAAGAAGCGCTGCGCCCGCGCCAGCGCATCCTGCGGCGTGACGTCGCCCACCAGGCTCAGCACCGCGTTGTCCGGGCCGTACCAGGTGCTGAAGAAGGCGCGTACATCGGCCAGCGAAGCGGCGTCCAGGTCGGCCATCGACCCGATCGGCATGTGGTGGTACGGGTGTCCCTCCGGAAAGGCCAGGGCGAACAGTCGTTCGTAGGCGGTTCCGTAGGGCCGGTTGTCGTAGCTCTGGCGACGCTCGTTCTTCACCACGTCGCGCTGGTTGTCCAGGTTGGGCTGGTCCAGCGCGGCCAGCAGCCCGCCCATCCGGTCCGCCTCCAGCCACAGCGCGAGGTCCAGTGCACCGGTGGGGACGGTCTCGAAGTAGTTGGTCCGGTCGAAGCTGGTGGTGGCGTTCAGCGAGGCGCCGATCGGCTCCAACAGCCCGAAGTGCTCCCCGGAGGCGACGTTGGCCGACCCCTGGAACATCAGGTGCTCGAACAGGTGCGCCAGCCCGGTGCGGCCAGGGCTCTCGTGCCGGGAGCCGACGTCGTACCAGAGGTTGACCGCGACAGCGGGTGCGGTGTGGTCCTCGCGCACCACGACCCGCAGCCCGTTCTCCAGGGTGTGGGTCACCAGCGGCGCTCGCCGCGCCCTGGCCAACTCCGGACCTGCGCTCATCGACGTACGACCTCCCGGGCTGGGTGGGTTCGGGGTGGGGACTGGAGCTGGAACCGGGGCGAAGTTACCAACCGGCCGGCGGCCATCTCGCGCCCACGCTGTCACCGCTCCGCCAGCCACGCTGTCGCCGCCCGCCGTCACCCGGCCGCCGCCTGGGCCATCAGCTGTCCAGAATCGACACGACCGGCCCCTCACCGCGCCGTTCGGGCCGCCTGAGGGCCGAATCGTGTCGATTCCGGACACGCCCCGCCACCGCCACCGCCCCGTCGGCGGCCCGGGATGGAGCACCGGCCCGCAACCCGGGCCAGTCAGCCGGTCTGGACGTCCACATAGCACCACCGCCATGCCTCGCCGGACTCGACGCTGCGCATCACCGGATGCCCCATCTCGCGGAAGTGGGCGTCGGCGTGCCGGCGCGGCGAGGAGTCGCAACAGCTGACCGTCCCGCAGCTCAGGCAGCCGCGCAGGTGCACCCAGCTGGTGCCCTCCCGGGTGCAGGCGGCGCACTCGCCAGGGGTGATGAGCCGGATAACCCGCGGCGCGGCGCGCAGGTGCTCACAGTCCCCGTCCCGCTCGACGACGAGGTCGCGTGCCCGGTTGGCTGCCTGCTCCTCGTCGTCGGACCGGTCCAGCAGGGACTCCTCGACATCCACCGCGGACAGTGCTCGGCGCAGGATCTCGTCGTCCCACTGGCCGGAGTCCCGCGCCCGGGTGATGCTGGCCCGCTCGGCCTCGATCATCGCCACCCGCAGCCGGCGGTAGGTCCCCGACGGGGTCGCCTGACCCGACTCCGGCCGACCGAGCCGCTCCCACGCGCTGTTGGTTCGGACCACCGAGCGGCGCCGCAACGCCTCCTCGACCCCGTCGGGCTCGTCCCCGCGCAGCAACTGGTCCAGGCGCGCCAGCCCGGCCCGGCTGGCCTGGTCGACCACCGACGCCGAGGCGAGCGCATCCTCCGCGGCGTCGGGACCGCGCAGGCCCAGCCGGCGGACCAGGCTGGGAAGGGTCAGGCCCTGCGCCAGCAGGGTGCCGGCCACGACGACGAAGGCGGCCAGGCGCAGCAGGTCGACCTGCGGTATGTCGTCGGGCAGCAGGTAGGCCGCCGCCAGGGTCACGACCCCTCGCATCCCGGACCAGGAGACCACCGCTGAGACCCGCCAGGTCCAGTCCGCCCACCCGGTGGCGGGCCCGAAGGAAGGGAAGATGACGGTGGCCAACTGGACCCCGAAGACGAAGAGCGCGCGGGCGGCCATCGTCGCCCCCAGCACCGCCGCGCACACCAGCAGGTCGACCCCGACCCCGGGGCCGTTCTGCACCACGCGGCCCAGCAGGGCCGGCAGTTGGAGCCCGATCAGCAGGAAAACGACCTGCTCCAGCAGCCATCCCACCGTCGTCCAGGTGGTCCGTTCCACGACCCGGGAGGCGGCGCTCTGCAGCGTCGTGGACCCGTGCGCCAGCATCAGTCCGGTGACGACCACGGCGAGCACGCCCGAGGCGCCGACGGCTTCGGCCGGCAGGTAGGCAACGAACGGCGCGGCGAAGGACAGCACCGTGTCCAGGGTGGGGTCCTGGATGCGTTTGCGGACGGCGCCGAGCGCGAACCCGGCGACGACCCCGATGACCACCCCACCGCCGGCCGCCAACGCGAACAGCCCGACCACCTCCCCCGGTGTGACGGTGCGTGCCAACGCGGTCGTGGTGGTGGTCAGCAGGACCAGCGCCGTGGCGTCGTTGAACAGGCTCTCGTCCTCGAGCAGAGCGGTGATCCGCCGGGGCATCCCGATCCGCCGACCCACCGCGGTGGCGGCCACCGCATCGGGCGGTGCCACCACGGCACCGAGGGCGAAGGCAGCGGCCAGCCCGATCGCCGGCAGCACCGCGGCGGCCACCAGCCCGACCGCGGCCGCGGTGAAAACGACGGCTCCCACCGAGAGCAACCCCGCCGGGACCTTGTTCCGGCGGAAGTCGAACAGTGAGAGCTGCAGCGCGGCCGAATACAGCAGCGGCGGCAACAGGCCCAGCAGCACCACCTCCGGATTCAGGGCGACGTCGGGAACGCCCGGGACCGATGCCAGAGCGACGCCGACGACCAGCAGCGCCAACGGGCTCGGCCAGCCGAAGCGGTCGCAGATCCACCCGACGACACCGACCACCACGACCAGGGTCAGCACCAGGACGGCCACGTACACGGGCACTCCCTTCTCTGCCGGGACGATGCCAGACGGCCGGGTCGGACCCTTGCCGATCGACGCAGTGGCAGACGATATCCGCCGCTGAGCCGGCGTCCGGTCAGCCGGACTCAGCCCCCGGCCAGGGCACCCAGCAGGGGCACGACGCCGCGGTGCCGCAACGCCCGCGCGGGGCTGCTGGTCCCGGCCAGCACATCGGCGAACACCTGCCGCACCGGGCCGGCCAGGAACGCCGCATGCACGAGGCGGGGATGGTGGGCATGCACGGTCCGTAGCAGCCGGCCGGCCGCCATCTCCGGGGCCAGGGTCCGGGCGATCTCGGCGTCGTACGACGCCACCGCCACCGCCGCGGCCGTATCCGATCCCGCCGCCGCCATCCGCGCAGCGGCCGCTCCGGCGGCGCGGCCAGAGCGGAGCGCGAATGAGATCCCCTCGCGCGACCACGGCTCCAGCAGCCCGGCGGCGTCTCCTGCCACCAGCAGTCGACCGCGGCTGACCGGCGAGTCCGGTGCCCGACATCTGGTCAGATGCCCGGAGCTGGTGGTACCTGCGATACCGGCCAGGTCCAGCCGCTGCAGCAGGTCCGCCAGGTAGGCCCGCAGTCCGACCGCGGCGGCCCGATCCCCGATGACCCCGACGGTGAGCCGGTCGCCCTTCGGGAACACCCAGCCGTAGCTGGTGGGCAGCGGCCCCCAGTCCAGCAACAGCGAGGACGCCCACCGCGAGCGCTGCCTCACCGGCAGCGGCACCTCCGCCTCCAGGCCCAGGTCGACCTCGGCGAGGCGGACACCCACCCGGGCGGCGATCCGGCTGGATGTGCCGTCCGCGCCGATGACCGCTCGCGCCGAGATCGTCCCGCGGTCGCTGCGCAGGCTGACGGCCCCCGGCCCGGTGCTGGCGACCTCGCGAACCAGGGTGCAGGTCAGCTGCCGCGCCCCCGCGCCGGTGGCCGCGTCCAGCAGCGCGGCATCGAACTCGGCGCGGTCGACCAGCGGCAGCAGCCGGCCCCCACCCTGCGCCAGCGCCCGCACGCCCAGCCGGCCCCGGTAGGTGATCACCGCCTCCCGTACCTGCTGGCGAACCGGTAGCCGCATCCCCTCCGGCAACGCGGCCAGCGACGGGCCGATCAGTCCCCCGCCGCAGGTCTTGTACCGCGGTGGCCGAGCCCGCTCCACGATCAGCGTGCGGGCACCGGCGCGGGCCGCGGCGTACGCGGCAGCGCACGCGGCCGGGCCGGCCCCGACGACGACGACGTCCCACATCGCGACCTCGTCGCCGATCAGACTCCCCGTGGGCTCGGTCACGGCGAAAAGCTACCGAACCGGGTGGGCTGGCAGCCGAACCGGGTGGTCGGGCACACTGCACCGGATGATCAGTGTGGATCTGGCGCGAGGACTGCGGACTGCCGGTCTGCAATGGACGCCGCAGACCGGTGACTGGTTCCTGGTCGACGCCGCTGAGCTCGTCCAGGAGCGGTTTGTGCTCTCGACGATGGTCGTCGACGTCCGGACGCTGGGGTCCGGGACCGTGCTGGGGTTCAACGGAACGACCGAGTGGGCCCTGGACTCGGTGGCCGTGGAGGACACCGTGTGGCTGCCGGGTGAACACCAACTACGCGATCACCTGGGGGATGCCTTCGTCGGGCTGACCCGCACCAACCGGGGCTGGCGGGCCGAACTGCAGGTGGCGGGGGCGCCGATCTCCTTCACCGACCAGGACCCGGCCGACGCCTACGGGCGCGCCCTGTTGCATCTGCTCACGCGCTGACCCGCTGACCCTGCTGACCCCGCTGACCCCGCTGACCCCGCTGACCGGCGAAAACGTTGCCCGCCGGAAACGACCGGAGGGCATTCGGTGAGACCATGAACAGGTCGGCTCAGCCCCCGCCGGCGATCGGCACGGTCGGTACGCGCCGGCCGCGACGCGAACGTCGTCCCGGAGGGACCTCATGACGGCAGCGCGTCCGATTCTCCCGATCCGTCCTGCTCCCGACGGAGCTGTGCTCGTCGCTTCCGAGGGCGGCAACCGGGAGGACGTGCTGCTGGACACCTTTGTCGGCCTGGCCTCCGGGCTGGTTCCGCCCGTCGACATCGCTGAACTGCTGAAACGCCTGGTCGAGCAGTGCGTCCAGCTGTTGGCCGCCAGTTCGGTCGGACTGATCCTGGCCGACGAGCACGGCGAGCTGGCGGTACTGGCCTCCTCAAGCGCCGAACAGCACGTGCTGGAGCTGTTCGAGCTGCAGAGCGACGAGGGTCCGTGCCTGCACTGCATCCGTACCGGAGGGCCGGTACGCGTCGACGATCTGGCGGCCGATGAGGCGCGGTGGCCCAGGTGGGCGCCGGCGGCGGTGAGATCCGGCGTCGCAAGCGCGTATGCCCTGCCGATGCGCCAGGACGATGTCACCTTCGGTGCGCTGAATCTGTTCGGCGACCGGGTCGGGCTGCTCGGGCCCCAGGACCTGCGGGTGGGACAGGCGCTGGCCGATGTGGCGACCTCGATCGTGCTCTCCACCCGACAGGTGCGCCGGGCCGAACAGCTGTCCGCCCAGCTCCAGACCGCGCTGGACTCGCGCATCGTCATCGAGCAGGCCAAGGGGGTGGTGGCCACAGCGCTAGGTGTCTCGGTCGATGACGCGTTCGTGATTCTTCGCCGGCACAGCCGGACCCGGAACCTCCGCCTGATCCAGGTCGCGTCCGACATCACCACGGGGACCATGGGATCGGACAGCCTCAGCGTTGGCCGCTGAAACAGGCTGAATCCAGGTGTTCCACGCCCACTCGGCAGCACCGCGTTGTCCGCGCTGGGCGTCCTGGACCGGGTGGCCCGCTGCGACCGTCGGACCTGGCGGTCTCGGAACGGATCACCCAACCGGGCGCCACCGCGATGGTGACCCGGTTGGCCGCCGGGCGGCCGGACGCCGAGGTCGCAACGGCAGTCGTCACCGCCTTCCGACCCCCCGGTGCGATAGTTCCGCCGTTCAGAGCACTGCTCACAAGTGTTGTGGTCTGTGACCCCTTATCGGGTCACCACGGCTGCTCCCGGGCGGGGACGTTGCGAGGGCCGGCCCGGCGGTGAACGCCGGACCGGCCCCTGATCGGTCGAACCTGTGCCGTGCTCAGCCGACGGTGGGTCCGTCCGCGTAGAGCGTGGCGACCTCGTCGGAGGACAGGGCCCGGTCGTAGAGCCGGGTCTCGTCCACCGCGCCGTTGAGGTAGTCCACCGGCCCGCCGTTGAACTTGCCACGCCCGATGACGAAGTTTCCGGTGGTCGGCGTGCTGTTGCCCAGCACCCCCACCGAGCCGGACAGCTTGCCGTCGACGTAGATGCTCAGCTTGCCGGCCGCGATGTCACGGACCCCGACCAGGTGGTACCACTGACCGGGTACCGGCGTCCCGATCGAGGACAGTGCCCGGACGCTGGCGAAGCTGAACGCGAACGTCTTGTCCGCCCCGGAGTACTGCAGGAAGAAGACGCTGGTGTCAGCGCCGTCCTGGCTCGCGATCGTCTGGAAGGCACCGCCGGCCGCGTTGAGCTTCACCCAGGCCGAGACGCTGTAGTTCGCGTCCGTGGTCTGCAGCAGCGCCTTGCCGGCATCGGCGAACTGGCCGTTGCCGTTGACCGCCAGGGCCGACCCGAACTTCCCGGTCGTCCAGCCGGCGCCGTTGACCAGGCTCAGCGCGGCGTTGCCGACACTGTCCGCAGCGGTCGTCCCGCTTCCCTCGTTGAAGGCGTAGTGGTGAATCCCCGCCAGCCCGGGCGTGCCGGCAGGCGGGGTCGGCGCGGGCTGCGCACCGGCGGCGATGACCTGCAGGTTGATGTCGCGAACCCGTGCCTGGTCGACCTTCTCCACCTGCCGGTCGTAGGTGAACAAACCGTTCAGTTCGTTCTCCACGTCGGTGATCTGGGTGTAGACGCTGCCGGAGAGCCCGTAGGGGGCGCCCTCGTCACGCAGCACCGCCGTGTTCTTCACGTACGCATCGTTGAGGGCCGCCTTATCGGCAACCGCGCCGTAGGGGTTGATCGACGCGCCCGGCCAGGTGTGGCCGTCGATCCCGAGGCTGAACCCGCCGTGCTCACCGTCGATGGAGGCCCGGGTGGCGTCCGGGGCCGGCAGCGCCGGACCGGTGTACTGGTGCCAGTCGATGATGTCGCCGGTCCCCGGATCCCCGGGGGTGTCACAGCAGTTGGCGCCGCTGCGCTCGTCGACCAACCGGCTCGGGTCCTGCGCCTTGACCTGCGCGCCGACCTCGGTGGCCGCCGGCACGCTCCACTGACCCCAGCCCTCGTTGAACGGGACCCAGCCGATGATCGACGGGACGCTGCTCAGCTGACCGACAATGCGCCGGGTCTCGTCCCGGAACTCGGCCTTGTCACCGGTGGTCAGGCTGCCATTGCGCCCGGTCGGCAGCGCGGGGATGTCCTGCCAGACCATCATCCCGAGCTTGTCCGCCCAGTAGTACCAGCGCGCCGGCTCGACCTTGATGTGCTTGCGGATGGTGTTGAAGCCGAGGTCCTTGGTCTTCTGGATGTCGAACTTCAGGCCCGCATCGGTGGGTGCGGTATAGATGCCATCAGGCCAGAAGCCCTGGTCCAACGTGCCGAGCAGGAAGGTCGGCTTGCCATTGAGCAGGATCCGTTGCCGGCCGTCGGATTTGCCGATGGCGATCGAACGCATCGCCGCGTAGCTCTCGACCGTGTCCTTGCTGCCCGGGGCCTTCAGACTGGCCTTGAGCGTGTAGAGGAACGGGTCGTCCGGGCTCCACAGGTGCGGCTTGGCGATGCTCAGCTTCAGCGTCTGGCCCGCGGCGCCGGTCGCCGAGGCGACCCTTTTCGCACCGTCGTAGGCGTCCACGGTGACCTCGGTCTTGGTGGTGTCGCCGGTGACAGTCGGCGTGACCGCGAGGGAATTGTCGGCCAGATTCGGCACCGTGTTCAGCGATGCGATGCTGGTATCCGCGACCGGCTCCAACCACACCGACTGCCAGATCCCGGACGAGGCGGTGTAGAAGATGCCACCCGGGTTGAGCCGCTGCTTACCGACGGGGATCGTCGCGGAGTCCACCGGGGAGTGGACGGCGACGATGATCTCCTGCTGGCCTCTGCCGTCGTTGCGCAGCGCGGGGGTGATGTCGGCGCTGAAGGAGTCGTAGCCACCCAGGTGGCGGGCGACCTGCACGCCGTTGACGAAGACGGTGGCGTCATAGTTGACGGCGCCGAAGTTCAACCGCAGCCGCTCACCCTTCTTGTAGAACCCCTTGGGCAGGGTCCCCACGCGCCGGTAGAACGCGTAGTCGGAGTGCTGCTGCACTCCGGAGAGCACCGATTCCTCCGGGTAGGGAACGAGGATCTTGCCCGACAGGTCGGTCCCGACCGGGGGGGCGCTGTAGCCGTTGGTGGGGCTGTACTGCCACAACCCGTTCAGGCTCAGCCACCGCGGGTGGTCCAGCGAAGGCCGGGCCAACTGCGGGCGGGGGTACTCCGGCAGCGCGTTGCCCGGGTTGACCTGGTAGGTCCATGGGGTGGCCAGTGGCGGGGTCTTGCCGCTCCAGGTGGGCGGCAGGTCGGTTGCGGCCCGCACAGCTGCAGGCGCCGCGGCGGGTTTGGCTACCGGCTTGGCGGCCGGAGCAGCTGCCGGCCGGCCCGCGGAAACGACTGCCGGGTTCGCCGCGGGAACGGCTGCCCGTTGGACGGCGGAAGCGGCGGGCCCGGCGGCAACGAACGCGCCGGCAGCCAGGGACAGGGTGGCGAGAGTCGCGGCCGCGCGGGCTGCGGGACTTCGCCGGCGTCGTCGGGTCAGGACAGGGGACACGGGACCTCCGGTGGTCTCGGGATGGCGCCGGCAGACGGCCCTGGGGGCACGGATGCGCCCGGGTGCTCGAAGCGGTCGGCTTTGATCAGTTAGCAAACAACTTCGAGCAGACTGTGTCAACAGTTGACGGCGATCTATCGCGCCGGCCGGGCGTGTCACGGTGTCGTCGCTGGGCGCGACGGTTGCCGGCGTGCGGTCTGGCGGACATCGCGGCGCCCCGGTCAGGCACGGTGGTCAGGCAGGATCCGGGAGGGTCGGCAACAGCCGCGGTGTCGCCTCGATCCCAACCGTCGCGTGCAGCCGGGCAACCAGGCTCAGCAGGGCCGCGTCCTGGAACGGGAGGCCGAGCACCGTCATCCCGAGTGGAAGTGGACCGTCCCACCCGACCGGGATGCTGGCCGACGGGGACCCGGCTACTGCGGCCGGGGTGCTTGGGCCGGTCCCTGCCTGCTCGTCGGCCTGCTCGTCGGGCGCCCCGGCGCTTTCGGGCCCGTTCGCTCCCGATAAGTCGCGGCCGGGCGTGTCGTTGCCGCGCACATGCCGAGCCGGCGAATCGCTTCCCGACTGGCCGTTGGGCTGGCTGCCCGGCTCGCGGTCGTAGCGCAGCGTCGCGGCGGCCGGACCGCCGCTGGCGACCACGGCCACACAGCCGGCCGCTTTCCACGATCGGATCCAGTCATTGGCCGCACCCCGGGCGCGATCGCGGTGACCACGGGCCGCCGGGGAGTCGGCCGCAGGTCCGGTCAGCGCCGCTTCGAACAGGTCCTGCCCGAACCGGCTCAGCTCGAGGGGGTCCGCGCGGTTGGCCCGGATCACCTCCGCCAGCGACGCCGGACCGGCGCCGTCGGCACCACAGCGGGCCTGCAGGTAGCTATCGAGGTCGCGGCGCAACTCCGGCAACATCGCCGCCCACGACCCGGTGGTCAGTTCCGCCGACGGCGAGGTGATCTCCACCAGGTCGAAGCCCGCGTCGTCCAGGCGATCCAGCACCGCGTCGAAGACCACGGCGGCCCGGCTGCCGCGCGAACCACCGGGACCGGATACCCGCCAGACGCCGAGCCGCTGACCCCGCCCGCCAGACCGTGGCCGCCCTCCATCGCCGCTGAACTCGCCCCTGACCCCGCCCCGCGCGTCGCGCATGCTGTCGGGCTCGGTGTCGGGAGGTTCCAGCGTTCCCCCGGCCAGCAGATCGGCCAGCTCACGTCGCGCCCGCGCTGCCGCCCGCGTCATCGTGGCCGGATCCGCCCGGTCGGGTCCGGCGCACGCGAGCAACAACCGCGCCGCATCGGCGACAGTTCGACTGAGCGGACCGGCGGTGTCCTGGGAGCTGGTGATGGGCACGATGCCGGTCCGACTGAGCAGGCCCAGTGACGGCTTGAACCCCACGACCCCGCAGTGCGCGGCCGGACTCAGGATCGACCCGTCGGTCTCGGTGCCGATCGCAGCGCGGACCAATCCGGCGGCCACCGCGGCCGCCGATCCCGAGCTGGACCCTGACGGGTCGCGGTCGAGCACGTGGGGGTTGCGGGTCTGGCCACCGACCCCGGACCAGCCGGAGGTCGAACGGGACGAGCGGATATTGCTCCACTCCGAGAGGTTGGCCTTTCCGACGACCACGGCCCCCGCGCGCCGCAGCCGGACCACGATCGCGGCGTCCCGGTGCGGGCGCGGGATTCCGGTCAGCAGCCGGGAACCCGCGGTGGTCGCCATCGTGGTCGTGTCGATGTTGTCCTTGACGAGGACCGGAACCCCGTCCAACGGGGAGCGGGCGCGTCCGGCCCGCAGCCGTCGCGAACTGGCCCGCGCCGCGTCCAGCGCCGTCGGGTCGAGGGTGAGCACCGCGTTCAATACCCCGTTGACGGCCGCGATCCGGTCCAGGCACGCGTACAGATCCGCGACTGGGTCGGCGGCGGCGATCCGACGCTGTCCGGCGTGTTCGGGCTCAGCCACCGCGCCGGCCGCCCGCCGTGATCGGTGCTGGTGGCGTAGCTGGCTGGGGTTCCGCCAGCTGGGCAGCGCGTGACCGCGGAGGGTGGGCTCGGACCGGCACGGTGACCATGATGACCCAGGCGGTCACGGACAGCCCCACCACAGAGGGCTGGCGCCCGTGGTAGCCGGCGATCCAGGGGTCGAAGACAAGCCAGGCTCCGCCCGGGAGGGGTTGTGGTCGCTGAACGCGACGCCAACCCGCCACAACCCCTCCCGAGCGCCGCGGCCGTGCGCCTCGCGCCTCGCGCCTCGCGCCTCGCGCCTCGCGCCTCGCGCCTCGCGCCTCGCGCCTGAGCATTCGTCGCCCGATATGGCTTCCGTGCCGCACGTTGGGAGACGTTCAGCACCGCTGACGGGCCCTCACGGGTGCATAACGTCTCCCAACACGCCGGCCGCCCCTATACGAGCGGGGTCCCCGACGCGCCCACCCGCTCGGTTCGCACCCGGGACCCCGGATGACCCGCCTTGATCAGGGCAGCCGTTACGGAGGCGACGAATCCGGCCGGGCCGCTGACGTAGACGTCCGGCCTGTCGGTGGCCGGCCAGACCAGTCGCCGCAGCGCGCACCCGTCGACCCGCCCGATCGGTGCGCCCCAGCCGCCCGGGCCCTCGCGGGTGAACACGACGTCAACATGAGCGTCCAGGTGACCGGTGTGGATCCCGGGACCGCCGAGCAGCAACTCCGGCGAGCGCAGGCAGTACAGCAGCCGCATCGCAGCCGCCGAGCTGGCCCGACCGTGTGCATCGAGCATCGACAGCAGGGGCACGACGCCCGAACCGCCACCGATCAGCTGCACCGGCTCGGTCCACGCCGGATCCCAGACGAAGCGGGTGCCGACAGGTCCGCGAACCTCGACCAGATCTCCGGGACCTGTTTCGCCGCCCAGATACGGCGACCGCTCACCGTCGGACTCCCGGTCCACGATGACGTGCAGCAGCGCCGACTCGGCGGCCGAAGCGATGGCATACGCGCGTTGCGCTACCTGCCCGTCACAGCCGATCCGGCGCACGAGAACGTGGTGGCCCGGCAGGTGTCCGGGCCACCCGGGGACATCGAGCACCAGCCGGTCAGCACGCGAGGACTCCGGCCGCCGCGAGCGGATCTGCGCCTCTCGCCAGATCGCTTGTCCGCTGACCGCTGTCCGGCTCACAGTTCCCCCCGGGTCTTGCGACAGTGGCGCTCCCAGGTGATCCGCCGCCGGCCGGGACATGCCCGACTGGCGGCCGAATGTGGCAGTGTACAGCCGTATCGCACGGCCGGGCGAGCCGGCCCGTCCGTCCCGTCCAGCGGGACCACCCGGCAGCGCCCTGTCCCCGGTCCGTCGGTCGAGCAACCGGACGCCGATCATCCGGTCCGGGCGCCGCTCCGAAGGCCCGGAGATCGCTCAAGCCGTTTTGCGCCAGCCAACAGCGCACTGACACCCTGCGGGAGAACACCCATGAGCCAGCCACAGACCACTGACGTTTCGCCAGGAGTCGACATCGGCGCCCGGCTCACCAGGGGGGCGATCGCCGGCTTGGTGGGCGGTTTCGCGTTCATCCTCGCCAACATGTGGTTCGCGGTCTCGACGGGTAAGCCGGGCGTCGGTCCACTGCTGGCGATCTCGACGATCTTCCATGCCTCCGACAAGCCGGTCATGGACCCGCAGGAAGTACTGATCGGCCTCACCCTGCACATCGCGCTCTCGCTGGCCTTCGGGCTCGGATTCGGCCTGCTCTCGGTCGCGCTGCGGTCGGCGGTCACCGTGGTCATCGGCGCGCTGGTCTACGGACTGCTGCTGTACGTGGTCAACTTCCAGATCTTCGGGCGGACGGTGTTCCCGTTCTTCACCAACCCGATGGGCCCCAACCAACTGTTCGAGTTGATCATCCACCCGGTTGTGTTCGGGCTTTTCCTGGTGCCGTTCTTCCTGGGCTTGCACGCCTCCAGGACCCGGTAGGACCGTCCAGGCCGGACCTGGGTCGTCCTTCGCCCTCGGGGCGAGGCCGACGATGCCGGAGAGCCGGCCGAAATGATCAACCCCGTCCAGACACCGGCTGTCATCGAAGCGTTACTGTCCACACACCGTGGTGCGTCTGCAGCGCGCCGCGGGATCTGGCATTCTCCACATGAACACGGTGAGTACCGTGTTGATAACACAGTGCGAGGGTACTGGGCGCGCGCGGCACCGACGCCGCGGGCTGCGAGAAGCGCCTTCGCACCCCACCCCCCCGGAAAGAGGACACGTCATGAGCGCACAGACCACCAACGTCCGCCCGAACCGCATCGCCCGATTCGTGGTCCTCGCGGCCCTCGCCGCTCCCGCCGCCCTGCCGGTCGCCCTTTCCAGCGCCGCAACCGCCGCCCCTGCCGCGACGACCGTGTCGAGCACCCACGCCACCCCCGCCAGCGCCCGCTGGTCGGCCACCCCCGCCAGCGCCCGCTGGTCGGCCACCCCCGCCAGCGCCCGCTGGTCGGCCACCCCCGCCAGCGCCCGCTGGTCGGCCACCCCCGCCAGCGCCCGCTGGTCGGCCACCCCCGCCAGCGCCCGCTGGTCATAGGAGCCCATGGCACGGACAGGCGTCACACCCGGCAGGGCGACCCACCTGCTGACGGCAAGCCTGACGCTGGTCAGCGTCGGGCTGGTTGCCGCCGGCCACGACGGGCCGGTCCTGAACTCCTCGCTGCCCGGATCGCCGCTGCTCCGGGTCGGCGGGTTGCTGGCGCTATTTCTCGTGGCCGAACTGTCGATGCTGCACGTCGAGGTGCGGCGTCAGGCCTACTCGGCAACCCTGGCCGGGTTGCCATTGGCGGTGGGCGTCCTCACTCTCGGGGCGTGGGAGGTCGTCGCCGCGCGGGTCGCCGGATCCGCGCTGGCGTTTCTCATCCAGCGTGTCTCGTTCTCCAAGGCCTCCTACAACCTGGCCGCGTATGCCGCCGAAGCGGCCATCGACGTCGCTGTCATCCAGCTGCTGCTCGGGCATTTGGACGCCCTGACCGTCCGCGGCGCACTGGTGTCGTACCTGGTGATCGTGTCCGTGGATCAGGTGATGACCGGCCTGGTGTTGCGGGTCATGGGCTGGCATCAGGGCGGCCGCCTCAGTTCTCGAATGATCGCCGAGTCGCGGGTGCCGGCGCTGCTGGCAAGCGTGCTGGCCACCACCGCCGCGTTCGCGGTCCTGCTGCTGACCCAGCACGGCGCGCTCGGTGTGCTCGTGTTGGTGGTCGGAGCGCTTTCGATGTCCCTCGCCTACCGCAGCTTCCAGGTGCTGCACCGGCGCCACCAGGCCCTGGAGCAGCTGCACCACTTCGTCAGTCTCACCGGAGGGTTCGAGGGGACCGAACCGGTTGAGGCCGACTCCGGCCCGGACGGGCTGGCCGGTCGCCTGCTCGGTCAGGTCAGGTCGCTGATGCACGCGGCCCGGGCCGAACTGCTGCTGGTCGACGCCGAGACCACTGTGCAGCTGTGTATCGGCGAGGACGAGGTCCTGCACGTGGACGAGCTGGTCTGGGCCGCCGACGACGAGCTGGTGGGGCGGGTGCGGGTGGCGCACGCCCCGGCGCTGCTGACCTCGACCACCCGGCGCGTTCAGGACCGCGCCTGGCTGCGCGGCCGGGGAGTGGCCGACGCCGTCATCGTGCCACTGCCGCGCGGATCCGGTGAGGGTGCGCTGCTGGTTCTGGACCGACTCGGCAGCACCGGGTCGTTCACCGCAGAGGATCAAGCACTGCTCCAGACGCTGGCCGGGCATCTGGCGGTCGCCGTGCGCAGCAGCGCGCTGCTGCATCAGCTGCGCTATGAGGCAACTCACGACGTATTGACCGGACTGGCCAACCGCTCGCTGCTGCAGCAGACGCTGCTGCAGGACACGGGGGGACGACCCGGCATCGTCGGAACCGTTCTGCTGCTCGATCTGAACCGGTTCAAGGAGGTCAACGACACCCTCGGACACCATGTCGGGGATGCGTTGCTGTGCACACTGGCCAGTACGCTGCGCAGCGCCCTGCCCGCAGAGTCCACCGTCGCCCGACTGGGCGGTGACGAGTTCGCCGCGTTCGTCCCTGACATAACAGACCCCAACGCCGCCCTGGCGACGGCCCATGCCGTCGCCCGCGCCCTTGCCGTCCCCGTCCAGCTGCCCGAGGCGCTGTTGAGCATCACCGCCAGCATCGGCGTGGCCCTCGGCGCGCCGGGGCGCAACGGCGCGGACCTGCTACGGCACGCCGACACCGCCATGTACGCGGCCAAGGAGGCCGGGCAGTCGGTGGTCCGCTACACCGACGAGCTGGACCGTGGCCGCGCCGAGAAACTGGCCCTGCTCGCCGACCTGCACCTGGCCATCGACCGGGACGAGCTGTTCGTGGACTACCAGCCCAAGCTGGACCTGGTCAGCGGCCGAGTCGACAGCGTCGAGGCGCTGGTCCGCTGGCGGCATCCGCGACTGGGCACCCTGCTGCCGGGCATCTTCATCCCGCTCGCGGAAAGCAACGAGATCATCGCCGGCGTCACCCGGCGCGTGCTCACCGTGGCCCTCCAGCAGTGCGCGAGCTGGCGCCGGGACGGCCTGGACCTGGCCGTGGCGGTGAACCTGTCGGCGCGCACGGTCAACGACCCGGCCCTGCCGGAGCTGGTCAGTTCCTCGCTGCTGCACGCCGGTGTCCCGGCGTCCCGGCTCATCCTGGAAATCACCGAGAGCAGCGTGATGGACGACCCGGACCGGGCGGTGGCCATCCTGTCGCGGATCGCCGCGATCGGGGTCGTGCTCTCCCTCGACGACTTCGGGACGGGATATTCCAGCCTGTCCTACCTGCGGCGACTGCCCGTCCGGGAGGTCAAGATCGACCGGTCGTTCCTGTCCGGGCTCGTCGCCGGCGAGGACAACAGCCGACTGCTGGTACGCGGCATCGTCAGCCTGGCCAGCAGCCTCGGCCATCGCGTCGTCGGCGAAGGGGCCGAGGACACGGCCACCGTGGACGCCCTCCGGGAGCTGGGCTGCGACATCGCGCAGGGCTACGCGATCAGCCGCCCGACCAGCCCGGAGCAGATCACCAGCTTCGTCGCCGCGCTGGCCCCCCCGACGTTACGAGCGGTCCGCCAGGCTCGTTGAGGCCCGGAAGAGGTTGCCACCCGAGGAGGCATCGCGGCCGCCGCCGCCGCGCTGACTCCACAGGTCGGCGCGGCTCTCCGTCGCGCCGATCCGGCACGACAGGGATGCTGTGGGCATGGCCGTCATCTCGCTCCGCCGGATCTGGGACCAGGCGAGTTCGGGTTTCTGGCTTGTCCCCAGCGCCTGCGTCACGGTGTCCGCCGCCGCCGGGGTGGGCCTGGCCCGGCTGGACCGGGGTGCCGGCAACAAGTCCCCGCAGTACCTGTTTCCCGGGCCGCCGGAGGGCGCGCGCAGTTTTCTCGGCGCGATCATCGGCGCGATGATCTCCTTCACCGGCCTGGTCTTCTCGATCACGATCGTCGTCCTCGTACTGACCAGCGGACAGTTCTCCCCCCGGGTCCTTCGAGGCTTCCTGCGGGACCGGGTCATCCAATGGTCACTGGGGCTTTTCGTCTCGACCTTCGTCTATGCGATGGTCGTGGACCGCGAGGTGCTCGGGACCCACACCACCGGCCCCTTCGTACCGCGGATCGCGGTGACCGCGGCGTTCGTGCTCGTGTTGGTCAGCGTGGGACTGTTCATCTTCTACATCGACCACGTCGCAAACATGATCCGGGTGTCGTCGATCATCGCCAACGTGGGTCGTGAGAGTCGGACGCTGCTGGAGCGGCGCTACCCCCAGGACCCGGATGATCCCCCCCCAATGCCTGCGCTGCGACCGGTCACCACGGTGGTGGACGCCAACAAGATGGGCGTCATCGTCTCGGTCAACACCGGTGCGCTTGTCGACATCTGCCGCGAGTTGGACGTCGTCGCCGAACTGGTGCCGCGGATCGGTGACTTTGTTCCGAAGGACGGCCCACTGGTTCGTGTCCACGGCGATCCCGGCGACGGGGGCCATCGGTTGCTGCGCCACATCTCGCTGGCCAACGAGCGGACGACTGAGCAGGACCTGGCCTTCGGGTTCCGCCAGCTGGTCGACATCGCTGAAAAGGCGCTCTCGCCGGGAATCAACGATCCGACAACCGCGGTCCAGGTGATCGACACGCTGCACGACCTGTTGCGCCGGCTGGCGGTCCGTGAGCTGCCGCCGGGACGGTTTGCCGACAGCCATGACGACGTGCGCCTGATCATGCCTGACTACCGCTTCCCCGACTACCTCGACGTCGCCGTCACCGAGATCTGGCATTTCGGCAAGGACAGCACCCAGATCCCCGAGCGGCTGCAGCGGATGCTCCACGATCTCCTTTCGGCCGCCCGCCCCGAGTACCGCTCGTCGATCAGCCACTGGTTGCGCAGGGTGGGTGGGGCCGTCCCGGCCACCGTCATCGCCAGTTGAGCAGTCGTGCCGCACGCCGGCCAGAACCCTCGGTGCCACCCACCGGGCCGGCCAGGGCCCGCTGAGACCGGATCCGCGGGCACGGCCCGGCAGGATGCCCGGGTGGACGTCGTCGTCGGACTGGATTCGGGAACCACCGCCACCAAGGCCGTCGCCGCCACGGCCAGCGGCGAGGTGGCGGCGGTGGCAAGCGTCGGGTACCCGCTACTGGTCCCGGCGCCCGGCCGCGCCGAACTGGATGCGAACGCTGTGTGCTCGGCCGTCGTCGAAGCACTGGTCGCGGTCACTGAGCGGCTGCATGCCCGCGGCGATCGGGTGGTGGGAATCTGCCTGTCCGCGGCGATGCACGGGCTGGTGCCGCTGGACCGGGACGGCGCCCCGACTGCCAAGCTGATCACCTGGGCCGACGGCCGGGCCGCCGAGCAGGCGCGGGCACTGCGCGCCCAGTCCGCCGGTGCCACGGCGCACTCGCTGCACCAGCGCACCGGCACCCCGGTCCATCCGATGTCACCGCTGCTGAAGCTGATGTGGCTGGCCGAGCACGACCCCGAGCTCCTCCACCGGACCGACCGGTGGGGCGGGGTCAAAGAGCTCATGATCACCGCTCTGTGTGGGAGTGGCCCCGTCGTCGACCTCTCCTGCGCATCAGCGACCGGGCTGCTGGACATCCACACCCGGCGCTGGGACACCGAGGCGTTGGGGCTGGCCGGGGTGGCACGCCATCAACTGCCGGTCATCGTCGCGACGACAGCGCGACTGGGGCCGTTGCGGGCCGGGGTCGCTGCCGCCGCCGGGCTGCCCGTCAGCACCCCCCTGGTCATCGGCGCCTCCGACGGCGTGTTGGCCAATCTCGGTGTCGGTGCGGTGACCCCCGGCGTCGGAGCGGTGTCCCTCGGGACCAGTGGTGCCATCCGCACGGTGCGCTCGAAACCGGCCGTCGACCGGGCCGGGCGGCTGTTCTGCTATGCCCTCACCGAGGACCGCTGGGTGCTCGGTGGGGCGGTCAACAACGGCGGATCGGTGGTCCGGTGGGCCGGGAACGCATTCGGCGTGTCGGATCCCTCCCCGCCCGCTGACCGGGGCGGGCGCGAGCGGCCGGACGGCTCAGATGCTGCTGCGACTGCGGACACCGCCGCCGCAAACGCACGCGATGCGCTGCTCATCGAGGAGGCGGAGCAGGCGCCGGCCGGCAGCGCCGGACTGCTGTGCCTGCCCTACCTGCTGGGCGAGCGCGCGCCGTGGTGGCGGCCGGGCATGAGCGGGGCCTACCTCGGGCTACGCCGCGACCACCGCCGGGCCCACCTGGTTCGCGCGGCCATCGAGGGCGTCTGTCAGCAACTGGCCCTGGTCCACGACGCGCTGTCCGACGCCGAGGTCCCGCTCACCGAGGTACGTGCCACCGGGGGGGCGGTCAACTCACCGTTGTGGGTGACGACGCTGGCCTCCACGCTGGACCTGCCCGTCCGGCTCGCCGACTCGGCGGAGGGGACCGGGCTGGGCGCCTGCCTGCTGGGCCACCACGCACTCGGCTCGTTCCCGGACCTGGACGACGCAGCGACGCTGGTCACCGTCGGAAAACCGGTGCTGCCCGTTCTCGCGGACGCCGTCCGCTATCGGAAGGCACGCCCGTTGATCGAGACGGCCACCCGGGCGCTGGCCGAAGTGTTTCCGCGATTGCGTGAGCTGGCCGACCAGCCCTCCCACGACGAGACCCTGCCCGGTGGGTGAGCGTCGCCGGCTACTCCTGGGACTTCTCAAGTATGTCGGCGACCTCGTCGGCCCTCAGACGCCCGACGACCTGCGGGCGGGTTGTCCGGCCTCCGGCAGCCAGACGGTGAAGACCGTCCGGCCGGGTCGGCTGGACACCTCCACCCGACCGTGATGAGCCGTGACCACCGCGCTTACGATGGCCAGTCCGAGACCGGTGCTGCCGGCCGCCCGAGCGCGGGAAGTGTCACCCCGGGCGAAACGGACGAACACCTCAGGCAGCAGCTCCGGGTCGATCCCCGGTCCGTCGTCGGCCACCGCGAGCATCGCTTCCCGTTCGGCGTGGCTGAGCGAGACGGTCACCGGCGTACCCGGCGGGGTGTGGGCCCGCGCGTTGGCCAGCAGGTTCGCCAGCACCTGATGTAACCGCGCCGGGTCGCCGGGCACGAGGAGCGGTTCATCGGGCAGCTGCAGCGAGAGCGGATGGTCCGGTCCGGCCGCGTGCGCGTCGCTGGCCACGTCGACCACCAGCTCGGACAGATCCACCTCATCCAACTCCAGCGGCCGGCCCGAATCCAGCCTGGCCAGTAGCAGCATGTCCTCCACCAGGCTGGTCATCCGCTGCGCCTCGGACTCCACTCGCCGCATCGAAAAGGCCACGTCTTCGGGCACCGACTCCCGACTGCGTCGGGTGAGCTCGGCGTACCCGCGGATCGCCGCGAGCGGTGTTCTCAATTCGTGACTTGCATCGGCAACAAACGCCCGAACCCTGCTCTCGGATTCCTGACGGACTGACAGAGCAGTGCTCACATGGCCGAGCATGCGGTTGAGCGCGAGTCCGACCTGCCCGACCTCGGTGCGCGGATCGGTGTCCGCATCGGGAACCCGGTCGGCCAGGGTCACCTCGCCGCGGTCCAACCGCAGCTCCGAGACCCGGCCGGCCGTCGCCGCCACCCGGGTCAGCGGCCGCAACGCCGAACGCAGCAATAGGTTACCGACGATCCCGACGACCGCCAGCCCGATCCCGGCGACCAACGCCTCGGTGCTGACCAGGTGGGCGATGGCCGCGTCGCTGTCCGCCAGCGGCAGTCCGATGACCAACGTCGACCCGTCGGAGAGATCGACGCTCGCGACCCGAAACCGACCCAGTCCGGGGAGCTCACTGGTCTGGGCGCCCAGTCCACCCCCGCCATCGGTGGTGTCGCCATCACTGGACTCCGCCACCGGGCTCGCATCGGCCAGCAGCGCCTGCGCCTGGGCGGTGCTCAACGGTGGCGCGGCGGTGTCCGGTCCAGCGGGCACCAGCCGGGCGCTGTCGCGCACGGCACCGGCGGCCACCAGGGCCCCCACCGTGCCAGAGCGTTGACCGGGATAGCGCAGGAACCGGGCCACGCTGGGGGTCGGATCAGACGCCGCAGGTCCCCGGTCACCGCGGCCCGGAGCGTCCACGAATCCGGTTGCGGCCCGCAACTGGGTGTCCACCTGAGCGACCAACGTGCCCCGCAGTGACAGCGCACTGACCGTCGCGATCACGACCGCGACCGCCGCAAGGAGCAACAGCGTCAGTGCCAGCAGCCGGGTGCGCAGCGTCCAGCGGGACGGTGTCCGGACACGCTGCCAAACCAACGCTCTCACCCGTCGGCGGCCTTGATGAGATAGCCCGCGCCGCGCCGGGTGTGGATCATCGGTTCCCGACCCGCGTCGATCTTGCGCCGCAGATAGGAGATGTAGAGCTCGACGACGTTGGCCTGGCCCCCGAAGTCGTAGTGCCAGACCCGGTCCAGGATCACCGACTTGGACAGCACCCGGCGCGGGTTGCGCATCAGGAACCGGAGCAGCTCGAATTCGGTCGCCGTCAGCCCGATCAGCTCGCCACCCCGGGTCACCTCGTGGCTGTCCTCGTCCAACGAAAGATCCCCGACAGTGAGAACGTTGCTCGCCCGGACCATGTGCGCTCCGCCGCGCCGCATCAGCGAACGCACCCGGGCGACCACCTCCTCCAGGCTGAACGGCTTGGTGACGTAGTCGTCGCCGCCGGCCGTCAGCCCCGCGACCCGGTCTTCGACGGCGTCGCGGGCGGTCAGGAACAGCACCGGGATCGCTGGGTCGTCGGCGCGGACCCGGCGCAGCACCTCCATGCCGTCGAAGTCCGGCAGCATCATGTCGAGCACGATCGCGTCGGGCTTGAACTGTCGGGCCAGGCGGACCGCCGCACTGCCGTCGGCTGCGGTGCGCACCTCCCATGCCTCATAGCGCAACGCCATGGACAGCAGTTCGCGCAGCGGATCCTCGTCATCGACGACGAGCACCCGGACAGGGGATCCGTCGGCGCGGGTCAGCGGCGGTGCCGGGCCGAGCTGGGGTACCGCGCCGGGGTGGGATGGCGCGGGGACCCGTCCGGTTGTCTGCCTGCTCACGTGGGCACCTCCTGTCCGTCCAGTCTGACCCCGGCGGCTGGTCGCCCGCTGTGAGGCGGCTGTGACCCGGCTGTGCCGGCTGACCGCCAGCGGCGCAGATCCCGTCGGGTGGAGGGAACCGATCGGGGGCCGGCGTACGTCCGAGCACCATGACCGCTCACGCGCCCACCCGACGGGAGCTGCTGCGCGTGGGGGGTGCGACCTGCACCGCCAGCTGTCCGCGGCCAGCGGCAATGTCGTGTCCAGCCCGCTCTCGGTCGCGCTCGCGCTGGCGATGGCCCGGGTCGGCGCCCGCGGCCGGACGGGTACCGAGATGGACACCGTCCTGCATGCGCCGGCGGGGACGGGCCGGCGGGCGCCGCGCTGGCGGCCGACCTCGGCGGACTGGCCGCGGTCCTGTCCTCGCGGGCGGGCAAACGCCTCAATTCCACCGGGCAGCCGGCGCATCTCACCCTGGACCTCGCCGACTCGATGTGGGGCCAGCAGGGGTTCACGTGGAAAAAGCCGTTCCTGGACAGCCTCGCCCGGGATTTCGGCGCGGGGATGTTCACGGTCGACTACATCGGGGCGCGGGCGGCCGCCCGCCGGGCCGTCAACGCCTGGGTCTCCCGGCGGACCGCCGGGACGATCACCGACCTGATCGACAGCACAACCTTCGATGAGCTGACGCGGCTGACACTGGTGAACGCCGCTCACCTCAAAGCCCCGTGGGCCAGCGCCTTCGAGAGGAGCACGACCAGGCCGGCCCCGTTCACCCGGGCGGACGGCAGCGTGGTCCACCCGCCGACCATGACGACCGAGCAGGGCCTGCGCTACCGCCGCGACACCGACTGGGAGGCGGTGGACCTCCCCTACGCGGGGAACCAACTGGCCATGACCGTGGTCCTCCCGCGGCCCGGCCGGTTCGCCGACGTCCAACGCGGACTGACCGGAGCGTCGCTCTCGAAGATGATGGTCGGCCATCCGTCGCAGCAGCGGGACATCCGGCTCTCGCTGCCGCGGTGGACCATGCGGACCCGGGCGCCCCTGGTGGAGATCCTGCCCGGGATGGGGATGGCGACGGCATTCGACGCCCACACCGCGGACCTCTCCGGGATGACCAGCACGTGGCAGCTGCACATCTCCGCGGTCGAGCACCAGGCGTGGATCGCCGTCGACGAGCAGGGCACCGAGGCCTCGGCGGCGACCGCGGTGGTGGTCGAAGGCACTGCCGCGCGGGTCCCGCTGACACTGGCCGTCGACCGGCCGTACCTGTTCATCCTCCAGGACACCGCGACCTCGACCCCGCTGTTCATCGGCCGGGTCAGCGATCCGAGCGCCGGCGCGTCGCCGGCCTGAGCACGCGTCGGGGACGCTGGGCCCTTACCGGGCCCGCGCTCCCGGTGCTGGGCGGGTGACCTCGGCGATCCCGGGCGATCGGAACAGCGCGGCCGAACGACACCGGGGAGCCATCTGTGTTCTACGACAACGCCGGCGGGCTGGTACGCGTCCTGGTGGTGGGGACCCTCGCCTACGTCTGGCTGATCCTGCTGCTGCGCCTGACCGGCAAGCGAACCCTGGCCCAGCTGGACGCCTTCGACTTCATCGTGACCGTCGCCCTGGGTTCCACCCTGGCCACCGTCATCCTGTCCAACAGCGTCGCGCTCGCCGAGGGAGCTGTCGCCCTCGGCCTGCTCGCGGTGTTGCAGCTGGTGATCGCCTGGGTGACGACCCGACGCACGGCGATCCGCCACGTCGTCACCGCGCGCCCGGCTCTGCTGCTGCGCGACGGTCAGCTACTACCCGCGGCGATGACCCGCGAGCGCATCACGGCTGAGAGCGTCCGGCAGGCTGTGCGCAGCAGCGGAGCCGGCGGACTGGAGCTGGTCGCCGCGGTCGTGCTGGAGACGAATGGCAAGGTCAGCGTCATCACCCGCGACCAGCTGGGCTCGGGCTCGGCACTGACCGACGTCCGCGGCGCGGGCGAGCGCTCAGGGGACCTACCCAGCCCACTGAGCGCAACCACCTGAGCTCGCCAACCCGACTGGAGCGCACGTGAACATCCCGATGGCCGATCCGCTGCTCAACACCACCGGATCCGGTGCCGTGAAGATCTTCGGCATCACCCTGGTCGGGGTCAGCACGACCACCGGGGTGAAGCTGCTGTTCACGCTGGCGCTGTTCGTCCTGGTGCTGGTCGCCCGCCGGCTGATCATCGCGGCGATGCGCCGGGTGCTGCGCGGCTCGGCCGATCCCCGGCGCTTCTGGGCCCGGCAGGGCATCCAGGTCGTGACCGCCATCGTGCTGCTGTTCGGGACGGTCTCCATCTGGGTCACCCCCGGCACCGACATCACGACCGGGCTGGGGCTGGTCAGCGCCGGACTTGCGTTCGCCCTGCAGCAGGTGATCGTCTCGCTCGCCGGCTACTTCGTGATCCTGCGCGGGGACACGTTCACCGTTGGTGACCGCATCACCCTCGGCGGTGTCCGTGGCGACGTCGTACGGCTGGGGTTCCTCAAGACGACAATCATGGAGATGGGCCAGCCGCCCTCGGTCAACGGCGCCGATCCGGCCGTCTGGGTGAACTCCCGCCAGTACACCGGCCGGCTGGTCACCGTCACCAATGGGGTCATTTTTCAGGAGCCGGTCTACAACTACACCCGCGACTTCCCGTTTCTGTGGGAGGAGATCGTGTTGCCGGTCAGCTACGACGCCGACCGGGGCCGGGCCGAACGGATCCTGCTGCAGGCCGCCCGGCGCCACGCCGTCATCGACGATCCGGAGGCGCAGCAGTCACTGGCCGACATGCGCTCGCGGTATGCGATGGCCGACGCGTCCCTTGATCCCGCTGTCTACTGGCGGATCACCGACAACTGGCTGGAACTGTCCCTGCGCTTCGTCGTGCGGTACCGCGGCGTGCGGTCGGTCAAGGACAGGATCAGCCGCGACGTGCTCGCCGGGCTGGACGAGGCCGGGATCGGGATCGCCTCGGCGACCTACGACATCGTCGGTCTGCCGCCGGTCCGGGTGCAGACCGCAACCGACGGAGCGCCGGCCCTCCCAGCGGCTGGAAGCGGCTGAAAATGACCGGCGACGAGCTCACCCGGGCGACGACCGCCTACTGGGCCGACCCTGCCAGCTGGCCACAACTCGGCTACCGGCCGCTGCCACCGGGGGTCGAATGGCCGGAACAGGTTGCCGATCCGCCAGCGTCCATCGGGCTGTCGGAGGCTGCCGCGGAGTACGACGTCGTCGTCGTTGGGGCCGGCGCAGGTGGCGGGGTGGCAGCCCACGTGCTCAGCTGCGCCGGGTTGCGGGTGTTGCTGCTCGACCGTGGACCCGACGCCCCCCGGGCGGATCTGCCGCATGATCACCTGCGCAGTACCCGGGTCAACACCGGGCGGCAACGCCAGCTGGACCCGCCATGGCCGACTGACCCGCGGCGGGTGCAGCAGGAGGTAGTCGACACCCGTGATGCCCGGTGGGGTGGCGCCGCCTTCGCGGTCGGCGGTGGCACCCGGGTCTACGGGGCGCAGGCGTGGCGGTTCTGCCCGGAGGACTTCGCCATGGGCGCGACCTACGGGCCACCGTTTTCGGACTGGCCGATCGGGTATGAAGACCTGGCGCCCTGGTATGAGATCGTCGAGTCCCGCTTGGGTGTTGCCGGCCATCCCGGGCCTCGTCCGTACGACGGTCCCCGCGCGCGCCGGCTGCCACTGCCGCCGTTTCCCCCGTTGGGCGTGGACACCCTGCTCCGCGATGCCGCCGCCCGCCTGGGTATCGACGCCGCGCCCGTGCCGTTGATGATCAACACGGTCGCCTTCAACGGCCGCCCGGCGTGCCTGCGCTGCGGGACCTGCGTCGGCTTCGCCTGCCACAACGAATCCCGCACCGGTACCCACAACAGCGTCATCGCCTGGGCGGTGGAAAGCGGGCGCACCGATCTGGTCGCCGGCGCCCGGGTGCGACGCCTGATCACCGACGACCGTGGCACCGTTCGCGGCGTCGAAGTCGACCGAGCCGAGCTCGCTTCCGGTGGGTCAGGTGGGGACGGGTCCGATCCGGCCGCGACAGGCGCGGGACCGCGACGCATCCAAGCCCGGCAGGTCGTGCTGGCCGCAGGTGCGATCGAGACCGCCCGGTTACTGCTGCTCTCGAATGTGGGCACCGCTCACAACCAGGTCGGCCGCTACCTGCAGAGCCACCCCTACACCGGTGCCGTCGGCCTGTTCCAGGAGCAGGTGCAGACCTGCGAAGGTCCGGGTCCGACCACCTCGACCACCCAATACCGCCACCACAACCCCGGGGTGGCCGGCGGCGGGATGCTGGCCAACGAGTTCGTCCCCTCCCCGGTCGAGCACTGGCAGAAGCTGGTCGGCTTCGGCCTGATGCCGGCCGCCGGTCAGGCCTCGCGGGAAGCTATGGCAGCGACCTACCGGCACACGGCCTTCCTCGTCGGGCCGCTGCAGGAGGTCCCGTCGGCGGACTCCCGGGTCCGCCTCGACCCCCATCTACGCGATGGACTCGGCCTGCCGGTGGCCCGGCTGAGCGGAAACGGCCCGCACGAGCAGGACCGCATCGGTGCCCGCTTCCTCGCCGACCGGGCGGTGGAATGGCTACGGGAGGCCGGCGCGCACACCGTCGCGACCACGCCACCGGCCCCCGCCAGCGCCGTCAGCGCCGGGCAGCACCAGGCCGGCACCGCCAGGATGGGCAGCGACCCCGCCAGCTCGGTCACCGACAGCTGGGGCCGGGTGTGGGGCCATGACGGGATCACGATCGCCGACGCGTCGCTGCAGGTGACCAACGGCGGGGTCAACCCGGTGCTCACCGTCATGGCGCTGGCCTGGCGGATCAGCGACGCCCTGGCCACCCGACTGGGTTCACCGGTTCGGCCCGGCTGAGTCCGGCCCGGCTGAGTCCGGCCCGGCTGAGTCGGGCCCGGCTGAGTCGGGCCCGGCTGAATTCGACGCGGCGGCGACCTGCTGCCACGTCCGGCCGGTGCGGACGCTGGCCGGGTCGTCCGCCATCACGTCGGACCCGCGCCGGGCGGCCGCGTCGTCGGCCTTGACCAGCACCCAGCGCCGCGGCCCGGTCCGGGTCAGCCCGAACCGACCGGACAGCCTGCGCCCGGCCAGCACGAACGAGAGGTGGTCCGGTTCGTCCCGGGTGATCCGCACCGTGCCCTCGTCCCAGATGATGACCGCCCCGGTGCCGCGCAGCTGTCCCTCGTGGACCCCTTCGAAGTCGCCGCTGGCCAGGTCGTGGTCGGGCACCGGGACCGCCAGGCGGCGCACCGATGGGTCCAGCGACGGGCCCTTCGGCACCGCCCAACTGCGCAGCACGTCACCCACCTGCAGTCGCAGATCCGCGTGCAGCGTGGTCGCGTCGTGCAGCTGAACGACGAAGCGCTCCCGCGGGCCGACCGACGGTGCCGCCGCGGGCACCAGCGGGCTCGCGGGGTCCGCCATGGGTCAGATCATCGACCCCGCCCGACTGGCCCGGGACGACGACGTGCCGGCAGGCCCCGGTGGTGCGCCCCGAGCCTGGCTGGTCGACCCGGGTCCGCGGGCACTCGCTCGGTGTGGACCCGCGCGGGCCCGGCGGGAGCTTCCCCGGAGAGACGATCGCGCCGTCAGAGAGCCTCGACAGGCCGTCAGCGGATCTCGACAGGGAGGAGATCGAAGGCGCTGACGATGGCCGCCCGGAGCTCGCGTTCCCGGGCCGATGCCAACAGCCCGACCTCCCGGCCGACCGAAGACGCCGGAACCGTGGCGACGTTCTCGCACTTCACCACCGATGGGTGGTCCAGGCCTTCGGCCCGGCCGACGGGCACCTCGGTCGTCGACCCACGGATCGTCGAACTGATGGGTGCGATGGTCACCCGCCCCGCATGCTCCCGCTTGACCGCCCCGGTCAGGACCAGCGCGGGCCGCTCCTTCGCACCGACCAACACCAGGCAGATCGGTCGCATCAGGCGTCGTCGAACCCAGGGTGCGTTCCGGCGACCCACGCGTCCAGCTCCGAGTCCGGATCACCGCCGGTCCTCCGCAGAATCTCTGCGTCGTGCTCCTGGGCGGCCCGCTGGCGCTCCCGGGCAACGAGTTCGCCTAGCAGTCGGGGCCTGCTCAGGCCCGCCCGGTGGGCGAGCTCGTCAAAGTAGCCCAACACGTCGATGGGGACATCGAGGCTGATCTGACGGGTGGCTGCGGCCATATCGGAAAGCATAGGCAACCTCGTTCCCTCGGGGTCGCGGAGGACCACGAGGTCGTTGCCCGCCTTGTCGTGGTCGGCGTGGACGAGGGTGGCGCTGCCCAGAACCGGGCAAGCACCAGGGCGTCGGACGCCCGCTCGGGCCCGCTCGCTCAGGGGCGTCGTCCCGCCAACCGTCGACGCGCGAAGCTGGTCAGCGAGGCGACAGCGGCGAGACTGGCGATCCCAGCTCCCGCGGACAGGGCGGCGAGCACGCCGAAGCGCGCCGGGGCCGACGGCGGAGCTGGGCGCTGGGCCCAGCGCTGCTCCGGGTGCGCGCCGCCGTCGTCGCCGTGCAGGCCGGCGCGCAGCAGCTCCGCGAGGTGGACCGCGCTGCGCCCGCCGGAGTCGCCCTGCTCGATCTGCGTGCGGCAGCTGAACCCGTCGGCCATGATCACGTCCCGCGGGTCGGCCCCGCGGACCTCGGGCAGCAGCACCCGTTCCCCGCAGGCCTCCGACACGTCGTAGTGGCCCTTCTCGAAGCCGAAGTTTCCGGCCAGCCCGCAACATCCGGAGTCCAGCACGTCCGCGTCCACCCCCGCATCGGCCAGCAGCGCCTTGTCAGCGTCGAACCCGAGGATCGCGTGCTGGTGACAGTGGGTCTGGATCCGCGCGGTCCGCGCCACCTGCGGCGGGGTCCACCCGGGGGTGTGGTCGTGCAGCAGCTCGGCCAGTGTCACCGTCTGCTGGCGCAGCTTCGTGACGTCCTGGTCGTCGGGGAACAACTCGCTGGCATCGGAGCGGAACACCGCGGTGCAACTGGGCTCCAGTCCCACCACGAGGGTGCCCGCCCGCAGGTGCGGGCGCAGCACCTCCACCGTGCGCATGAGGACCCGCTTGGCGATGTCGAGCTGACCGGTGGAGATCCACGTCAGTCCGCAGCAGACGCGCGCAGCCGGGACGACGACCCGCCAGCCCGCGGCCTCCATCACCTCCACCGCGGCCTGCGGGACCGAGGGATGGAAGTTGTTGGTGAACGAGTCCGGCCACAGCACCACCTCGCCGCGCTCGCCGGTACCGCCGTGCTCCCGATTCGCGAACCAGGACTGGAAGCTCTGCTCCGCGAACAGTGGAGCGGTGCGGTGCTCGTCGATTCCCCCGGCGCGGATGACGAGATCACTGATCACCGGTGCGTGCAGCACGGCATTGACGACGCGCGGGGCGATCTCCGCGATCGCCGACCACAGCGGCAGCCAGCCCATCGAGTAATGCGCCAGCGGGCGCAGGCGGGCCTTGAAGTGGTGGAACAGAAACTCCGCTTTGTAGGTGGCCATGTCGACGTTGACCGGGCAGTCGGACTTGCAGCCCTTGCAGGCCAGGCAGAGATCGAGAGCGTTGAGCACCTCCTTCGAACGCCAGCCGTCGCCGATCGCCCCGCCGCGTTTGGTCCCGTCGAGCATCTCGAACAGCAGCCGGGCCCGGCCGCGGGTGGAGTGCTCCTCCTCCCGGGTCACCATGTAGGACGGGCACATCACCCCGCTTTCGCTATCGGGCCGTCGGCACTTACCGACGCCGACGCAGCGGAGCACTGCTCGCCCGAAGCTGTGGTCGTCGTCGGGGTAGGAGAAAGCGGTGTCGGTGGTGCCGTGGTCGTAGTCGGTTCCCAACCGGAGCAGGGAATCCAGCGGATAGGCGGGGCTCAACTTGCCCGGGTTCATCCGCTCGTCGGGGTCGAAGATGGCCTTGAACTGACCGAACGCGCGGACCAGTTCCGCACCGAACATCTTCGGCAGCAGCTCGCCGCGCTGCTGGCCGTCCCCATGTTCACCGGACAGCGAACCCCCGTAGGAGACCACCAGGTCCGCGGCGCGTTCGAGGAACCGGCGGTACTGCGCGATCCCGCCGGTGCTGGTCAGGTCGAACGGGATCCGGGTGTGCACGCAGCCCTGACCGAAGTGCCCGTAGAGGGCCGCCTGCTGGTACCCGAACTCCTCGTAGAGGCCGGACAGGTCACGCAGGTAGTCCCCGAGCTTGTCCGGGGAGACCGCCGAGTCCTCCCAGCCTGGCCAGGTGTCTGCCAGCCCGGGGATCCGGGCGGTGGCGCCCAGGGCGGACTCACGGACCTCCCACATCTGCGCTTCCAGGCCCTTGTGGTCGAAGAAAGCGACGGTGTCGTCGTCGCGGCTGCGTCCGACCGCCTCGATCATCTTCTCGGCCTTGCGGTCGGCATCGTCCTGGGTGTCCCCGCCCATCTGCACGAGCAGGTAGGACGGCCCCTTCGGTAGGTGGCCCAGCGCCTCCGGGTTGAGGCCCTTGCGCTTCTGAAACGAGATCAGTTTCTCGTCCAGGCCCTCCAGGGCGATCGGAACCGACCTCAGCACCGCCGGCACGGCGTCGGCCGAGGCTGCGACGTCCGGATAGCCGAGGAAGACCGCGGTGCGGAACTTGACCCGCGGGACGAGTTTGAGGCGGGCCTGCAGCACCATGACGCACGTGGCCTCAGAGCCGACCAGGGCCTGCGCGATGTGGAAGTGCTTCTCCGGCAACAGGCTGTCCAGGTTGTACCCGGAGACCCGCCGCGGAATGTCGGGGTAGCGGGTGCGCAGCTGCTCCAGGTAGGCGTCGCGCAGCGCCCGCAGCTGGGTGTAGATCTCCGCCTTGCGTCCGCCGTTGCGAACGATCGCCTCGTACTGCTCGTCGCTGGTCTGGCCCACCCACATCCGGGTGCCGTCGTAGAGCAGGACCTCGAGTTCGACGGTGTTGTCCACGACCTTGCCGGTGCGCTGGGCGGTGGCGCCGCAGGAGTTGTTACCGATCATCCCGCCGATGGTGCAGTGGTTGTGCGTGGCCGGCTCCGGCCCGAACTCCAGCTCGTACTCGCGCAGCTGGTTGTTCATCGTGTCGAGCACTGCTCCCGGTTCCACCACACAGGTGCGGTCGTCCGCGTCCACGGAGACGAGGCGGTGGCAGTACTTGGAGAAGTCGATGACGACCGCGGTATTCGTGCACTCCCCGGCCAGGCTGGTGCCACCGCCGCGGGAGAGCAGCGGGGCGTGGTGCCGGCGGCAGACCGCGACCGCGGCCACCGCGGCGTCGATGGTGTGCGGCACGACGACGCCGATCGGGGTCTGGCGGAAGTTGGAGGAGTCGGTGGAGTATGCGGCGCGCGAGCCCGGGTCGAAGCGGACCTCACCGTCCACGGCTGCCCGCAGGTCCCGCTCCAGCGCCGCCACGTCGATGTCGGCCACCGAGGACTGTGGGTCCGGCGCGTGCAGCACCGGGTCCGGGAGTGCGACGGCGGTCATGCGCTCGACTGCCCTGCTGCTGCCCGCATCCCCATGCTCCTCTTCCTCCGGTCACGCTGGTCCGACTCACGGCGGGCACCACGGGTGCCCGGTCTGGACCCGGCCCAAAGCGGGCCGGGCACCTGGCAGATACTGTCCGACCCTCGGCTCAGCCGCGCAAGGCGTGGGGATTGCATCGCCATCCTGCGGTGGATCAGCCCGGGTGGGCACTCACCAGAGCAGGGCCGAACCCGGGAGTTGCCGAAAAACGTCACCGGGATCTGCTCGGCTCCGAGGCGCTGCACCAGTTCGTCCTGGGCGGCCAGTAACCCCGCTGCTTCCGGCCAGCGAGGGCTGGCCTGCTGGCTCAGATCGCCCGGACCTGCACGACCTCGTCCAGCCCGCGGAGGTCATCGGGATTTCTGGTCGCGACCGGCATCCCGTTGGCCACTGCCACCGCGGCAATCAGCAGGTCGAACTGTCGCCGACGTGGTTGCCGGCCGGCGCGGCGGACGGCGGCAGCGACTGCGCCGAACGCCCTCGCGGCATTGTCGTCGACCGGGATGGGGTCGAACGTTGCCTCGATCTCGGCCAGATGCCGTCGCCGCCGCGCCTGTTCCGCGGGGTCGTCGGTCAACATCGGGCCGGCCGCGAGCTCGGCCAGCGTCACCACGCTGATCGAGCTCCGCTCCGGTAGAGCCGCGACAACATCCGGGTCGAAGAGGTCCAGCACCACCGAGGTGTCCAGCAACCAGACTGGGGTCGGCGTCGGCGGCTCGGCGCTCACGCGTCCAACCACGGGTCGGCCAGGTTGTCCAGCTCATGCCGGAAACGCGCGCGATCCAGCGGCTGCAGGCGCTGCGCGAGAGCGGCGAGCCGGGCCCGCGGTACCGCCCGCTCACGGCCCGCTGGCAGTGGTCGCAGCTCCGCCACCGGTACGCCGTTGCGGGTGACGAGGAACGTCTCCCCGGCCTGCACCCGGCGCATCACGGCTGCGTTGTCGTTGCGTAGTTCGCGCTGGGGGATGGTCGGCATCCGGTGACTGTAGCGCGGAGCGCTACGGCTGAAAGCTTGTAGCGCGGAACGCTACGGCGGAAGCCTGCCCGAATCGCAACGCCGGGCCCCGCCTGCCAGCCGCCCTCGGGGGCGGGAGGTGACGATCCGGTGACAGTTCCCGCGATCTGGTTGACAGCGTGGATGTGAGCGCAAACACTCGAAGTCGGACGGGCGACCTGCTCGCCCGTCGTCCACGCTGTTGTGGAGGTGAACATTTTCGTGTCCGAACTGTTGGCTGCGCGCCCCGGGCCGGTCCCGCTGCGCCCCGTCCGGCCGACGCTTTCCGACGTCGCCGCGCGCGCCGGGGTGTCCGGGCAGACCGTCTCCCGGGTGGTCAACGGCTCCGCCGAGGTCGCTGCCCCCACCGCCGCCCGGGTGCGCGAAGCGATCACCGAGCTCGGGTACCGGCCCAACGGGGCGGCGCGGGCGCTGCAGGCCCGGCGCAGCAACACCATCGGGATCGTGACGGCGGACTCGACCCTGTACGGACCGACTGAGCTGCTCTACTCCGTCGAAAGCGCCGTTCGCACCTCGGGCTACTTCGTCAGCATCGTCTCGGTCCCGGAGACCACCACACCGCTGATCCGCGCCGCGGTTGACCGCCTGCGTTCACACGGCGTGGAGGGGCTGCTCGTGCTGTGTGCCCCGGCCGGGCCCGATGCCGACCTGCACCTGGACGGATGCGATGTCCCGACCGTACTGGTCGGGGAGCAGCCGGCCACGGCGACCGTCACCGGCTTCGATGAGGTGAGCGGTGCTCGCATGATGGTTACCCACCTGCTCTCGTTGCGACATCGCAGTGTCGCCCATGTGGCCGGACCGTCGGATCATCCCTCCAGCGCGCGGCGACTGTCCGGGTGGCGGGCTGCGCTGACCGAGTGCGGTGCTCCGATCGGTGAGCAGCGAGTCGGTGACTGGAGCGCTGCTTCCGGCTACCGGGCCGGCTGCGACCTGGGCCGGGATCCGGGGCTGAGCGCAGTGTTCTGCGCCAATGACCAGATGGCGCTGGGCGTGCTGCGTGCACTGGCCGAGGCCGGACGTGACGTGCCGGGGCAGGTCAGTGTCGCCGGCTTCGACGACGCCCCGGATTCGGCGTTCTATCAGCCCCCGTTGAGCACCGTGGGCCAGGACTTCCGCCGCCTCGGTGCCCGCGCGGTTCAGCTGCTGCAAGCACGCCTGAGCGGCGCGACCGACAGCCATCCGACCCTGCTGGCGACCCGGCTCGTGCTACGGCGGAGCACAGCTCAGGCCCCAACCGGAGGACAGCGATGACGGTGGACGACTGGCAGCTACCCGACCGGGTGCTGTTCGGGGCGGCGTACTACCACGAGTACCAGCCCGAACCGCGCCTGAAGACCGACCTGGACCTCATGGTGGACGCCGGCTTCTCCGTGATCCGGGTCGGGGAGTCGGTGTGGTCCAGCTGGGAGCCGCAGGACGGGGTCTTCGAGCTGGAGTGGTTGGCCGAGATCCTCGACGGCGCCGCCGAGCGGGGCATCTCCGTGCTCCTCGGAACACCGACCTATGCGATCCCCCCGTGGCTGGCCCGGACGTACCCGGAGATCATGGCCGAGCGGACCACGGGTCACCCGATCCCCTACGGTCACCGGCAGAACGTCGACTACTCCCACGCGGCGTTCCGCTTCCACGCCGAACGGGTCGTACGGCGCATCGTCGGTCGCTACGCCGCCCACCCAGCCGTCATCGGCTACCAGCTCGACAACGAGCCGGGTGCGGAACTGTTCCACAATGCGGCCACCTTCGCCGGATTCGTGTCCTGGTTACGAAACCGGTACGGCTCGGTCGAGGAGGTCAACCAGCGTTGGGGTCTGACGTACTGGTCGCACCGTCTGCACGACTGGGAGGACCTGTGGCGCCCGGACGGCAACACCACGCAGGGCTATGACCTGGCGTGGCGGCGCTACCAGGCGGAGCTGACCACCGACTTCATCGCCTGGCAGGCCGGGATCGTGCGGGAGCTGGCCCGCCCCGACCAGTTCGTGACGACCTGCCTCGCCTACGGCCGGCCCGGGGTCGACGACCACGCCGTCGCCGACGTGCTCGACGTCGTCGCCGCCAACCCCTACTACCCGATGCAGGACGCCTTCACCCGGCCGCGACCCGGTCCTGAGGTCGCCCGGCAGGGGATGGCCCCGTGGTGGAACCGTGCCAGCGGGTCCTGGTGGCTGTCCTATGAAGGTGACCTGCGCCGCGGCGTTGGCACCAAACCGTGGCTGGTGACCGAAACCAACGCCTCCTCCATCGGGGAGAGCTGGACCAACTACCCGGCCTATGACGGTCAGTGGCGCCAGGGCGCCTGGACGCTGATCGCGCGCGGGGCGCGGATGGTCGAGTACTGGCACTGGCACACGCTGCACTACGGCGCGGAAACCTACTGGGGTGGGGTACTCGGGCACAGCCTGGTGCCCGGCCGGACCTATGACGAACTAGCCCGGATCGGCGCGGAGCTGCGGGCCGCCGGGCCGCGCGTCACCGACCTGGTCCCCGACGTCGACGTCACCTTCCTGCGCAGCACCGAGAGCCGGTGGGCCCTGCAGTTCCAGCCGGCATTGAGCGTGCCCGGGACCTCCGATCCGGAACCGGACACCTACGAACGGGTCTTCGCCGCCTGCTATCGCGGCTTCGCCGAGGCCGGTCGACAGGCGGCCGTGCTCAGCGACGAGCAGGTGCTCGCTGACCCCGCGGGTTTCGCTGCCCGTCATCCGGTGCTGATCACCCCGGCGCTCTACGTGGCCGACGACGCCCTGCTGGCGGCGTTGACCGGCTACATCCGCGCCGGCGGTCACCTGATCGCCACCTTCCGCACCGGTTATGTCGACGCCGACGGGCAGGCGCGGCACGAGACGGCACCCGGACCGTTGCGGGAGGCCGCCGGGATCTCCTACACCGAGTACAGCAACCTCTCGATGGACCTGCCGCTGACTGCCGGTGACGACCCGACCTTCGCGCTGCCCACCGGTGCAACGACCACCGGCTGGGCCGACGGGCTGATCGTCGAGGGGGCCACCGTGCTGGCCGGCTATGAGCACTCACACGTCGGCCGCTGGCCGGCCATCACCACCCACGCCTGGGGCCGCGGCCGGCTGACCTGGTTGGGCACGCTGCCCGACGACGCGACCGTGCAGGCGCTGGCCCGGTGGGCGGTGCCCCGACCGGCGAACGACCGCTGGCGCGGGCTGCCGCCGTCGGTCACGGTCAGCGGCGCCAGGGGTGGCGAGGGTGACCATCTGGCTTTCGTCACGAACTGGTCCGCGGAACCGGTCGCCGTCACCCCGCCCGGCCCGCTGCACAACCTGCTCACCGACGCCCCGCTGCAGCCCGGACACCCGCTGCGGCTGGGTCCCTGGGACGTCGCGATCCTCCGCGACGAGACTCCCGACGCCGCCGAGCGCAACGACGCCACCGGGCCCACCGAACCGACCGACCGCAACGAACCCACCGATATCGGAACGCCCAACCTCGAAGGAGAGAACCGATGACCATCCATCGACGCGCCCAGGCCGGGCGCCCCAACCAGGACAACATCCCCTCGCCCGTACGCAGAGCCCTGCTCGCCGGAGTTCCGGCCGCGGGACTGGCCGGGTTCCTGGCCAGCTGCAGCAGCGGCGGCTCCTCCGGCGGGACGGGCGGCGGCAGCGGGACCAGCGCGAAGGCGTCCCCGGTTGCCTCGGCCAGCCTCGCCGACGAACTGAAGAAGCCGGCGGAGATCACGTTCTGGGCGTGGACCCCGGACACCCAGAAGGAGGTCGACCTCTTCCAGGCGGCCTACCCCAACATCAAGGTCAAGCTCGTCAACGCCGGACAGGGCGCCCCGGAGTACACCAAGCTGCGGACCGCGCTGAAGGCCGGGTCCGGCGTCCCCGATGCGGTGCAGATCGAATTCCAGTACATCCCGACCTTCTCACTGCAGGACAACCTGCTGGACATGTCCCGTTACGGGGCCGACGAGTCGGTACAGAAGCAGTTCGTCGACTGGACCTGGAAGCAGGCCTCCCCCAACGGCCACGTCTACGGCATCCCGTGGGATTCCGGACCCATGGGCCTGCTCTACCGTAAGGACATCTTCGACAAGTACCAGATCGAGGTTCCCAAGACCTGGGACGACTTCGCCACGTCGGCGAAGAAGCTGCACGCCGCCGCGCCAGGCATCTCAATGACCAACCTGGCCAACAACGACGTCGGAGCGTTCCTGTCGCTGATGTGGCAGGCCGGTTCGCGTCCGTTCTCGAACCTGGACAAGAACAACCAGATGCGGATCAACGTCAGCGACGACAAGGCCAAGAAGGTGGCCGACTTCTTCACCCCGCTGGTGCAGAGCGGCGCCGTGTCCACCGACCCCGACTTCAACAACGACTGGTACCAGGGGTTGGCCAACGGCAAGTACGCCACCTGGTTCTCCGCCGCCTGGGGACCGATCTTCCTGCAGGGCTCCGCCGCCAAGAGCGCCGGAAAGTGGCGCGCCGCGCCGTTGCCGCAGTGGGATCCCGCCAACCCGAAGTCGGGCAACTGGGGCGGCTCGACGATCGCGGTGACCAAGCAGACGAAGTACCCGGCCGCGGCGACGGCGTTCGCCATCTTCATGATGAGCAACAAGCAGACCACGTCGATGTTCTCCAAGACCCAGTTCCTGTTCCCGACCGCCAAGGCGGTGCTCAACGACCCGTCCTACATCGACCAGAAACTGCCGTTCTACGGTGGCCAGCAGGTCAACAGGGTGTTCGCGGACATTGCAACGACGGTCGGGGAGGACTTCGAGTGGGACCCGTTCCACGACTACGTCACCAGTGCCGCCGACGGCACGTTCGGCAAGGCACTGAGCGGGAAGACCAGCCTGTCCGCGGGTCTGGACGCCTGGCAGGCCAATCTCGTCAAGTACGCCAAGTCCCAGGGCGTCAAGGTCGTCACCAGCTGAGTGGTTCGGTGGGCGCGGCGGCCGCATGGCTGTCGCGCGCACCGGCCAGCACGTTCCACACCGCCTGGCAGGGAGGGTCGACACCGATGAAAGCAGTCCTGACATGAGTACCGGCCGATGAGCACTTCCGTGCCGGCCGCGCCGGCCACCGCGGTTCCGTCGGCCAGGGTTTCCCGTGCGCCCCGTGGCGGGAGCACCCACGCCCGCCACCACAGTGCCGCCTATGCGTTCATCGTCCCGTTCATGGTGGTCTTTGCCGCGATGTTCCTGGCGCCGCTGGGCTATGCCCTCTATCTGAGTCTGTTCCGGACCCAGCTGGTCGGCGGGACCGTCTTCGCCGGACTCGCCAACTACACCGAGGCCATCACCGACCCGCAGTTCCTGCGGGGCGTCTGGCGAATCGTCCAGTACTTCCTCTACCAGGTCCCGATCATGCTGGTCCTGGCAGTGACCTTCGCACTGATCCTCGATAGCGGACGACTCCGCGCACCACGGCTGTTCCGGATCGTCTTCTTCGTCCCGTATGCGGTCCCGGCCGTGGTCGGAGCCCTTGTCTGGGGGTACCTGTACGGACCGAAGTTCGGTCCGTTCGCCCAGATCGCGGACTATCTGAGCACCAGCGCGCCGGGCTTCCTGACCAGCGGTCTGATCCTGCCGTCGCTTGCCAACATCGCGACCTGGGAGTTCACCGGGTACAACATGATCATCTACTACGCGGCGCTGCGCGCCATCCCGCCGGAACAGTACGAGGCGGCCGCCGTCGACGGGGCCGGGTCGATCAAGACCGCGCTCTACGTGAAGCTCCCCCAGCTGCGGCCGGCCCTGATCCTGACGATCGTGTTCTCCCTGATCGGCTCGTTCCAGCTGTTCAATGAGCCCTCGATCCTGCAGCCGGTGGCCGGACCCGTGATCACCCCCGACTTCACCCCCAACTTCTACGCCTACAACCTGGCCTTCACCGACCAGCGGATCAACTACGCGGCCGCCGTGTCGTTCCTGCTCGGGTTCATCATCCTGGCCATCACCTACATCGCTATCGCTATTGGCAGCATCCGGAGGAGGCGCGCCGCATGAGTACCGTCGCCACGACATCCACAGGGGTCGCCCACGACCGCGAGCTGGCGGCCGCCCGCACCGCGAACCGGAAGAGTCGGCACCGGGGTACCTTCCTGCCCACGCTGTTCATGGCGGTGTGCTTCGTCTACTTCGTTTTGCCGCTGCTGTGGCTTGTCATATCCTCGACCAAGACCAACGGCAGCCTGTTCTCCTCCTTCGGCTACTGGTTTTCCCAGCCGTTCAACCTTGTGCAGAACGTCCGCGATGTTTTCACCTACAACGGCGGCGTGTTCACCCGCTGGCTACTGAACTCGGCGCTGTACTCGGTGGTAGCGGCGGGCGGTGCAGCGATTCTGGCGACGTTGGCCGGCTACGGGTTCGCCAAGTACGAATTCCCCGGCCGCCGAGGGATGTTCGGGCTGGTCCTCGGTTCGATCATGGTGCCCACCACGGCGCTGGCGATCCCGACCTACCTGCTGTTCTCCAAGATCGGCATCGTCGACAGCCCGTGGGCCATCATCCTGCCGTCACTGGTCAGTCCGTTCGGGATCTATCTCATGCGGATCTATGCCGCCGACGCCGTGGACTACAGCCTCATCGAGAGTGCCCGGATCGACGGGGCAACGGAGTGGAGGATCTTCCGGTCGGTCGCCGCGAGGCTGTTGGCTCCCGGATTTGTGACGGTGCTCCTGTTCACCCTGGTGGCGACCTGGAACAACTACTTTCTCCCGCTGGTCATGCTCAACACCCCGTCGTATTTCCCCGTCACCATCGGGCTGGCGCAGTGGAATGCCTCGGCGAACGCCGGCGGCGGCTCGCAGGTGTTGTTCTCGATTGTGGTCACCGGATCGCTGATCTCGATCATCCCGCTGGTGGTCGCGTTCCTGTTCCTGCAGCGCTTCTGGCAGTCTGGGCTGTCCACCGGGAGCGTGCGCTGAGTCCCCGGACGCGAGTGTCACGCAGCGCCGAGCAGGCGTCGTTCCAGCTCAGGCGGCAGGCCATGAGTATCCCGATCCTCGCGCTGGGGCGGTAGTCCCGACTGCCGCACCCAGTGCCAGGTGTCGGAGACCGTGTCGAGTAGCGGCCGCGGGGCGAGCCCGGTGGCCGCCGCATGCGACGTGTCGGCCTCGAGAAAGCCCGCGAATTCGCCGTCTTCCGGCACCCAGCAGGGCAGCTGCGTCCACGGCTGGACTCCCGCCTGGGCAAGGTCGGCTTCCTCGACCCAGACCAGCTGCGCGTCCGATCCGGTCGCCTGGATACACGCGTCGAGCAGGCTGGCAGTGGTGGCGAATCCCGACGGGCCGATGACGTCGACACCGCCGGTGGTGCCGGCTGCCAGCGCGGACAGCATCCATTCGGCAAGGTCGCGGGCATCGATGTACTGCAACGGCCGTTCCCGCCTGCCCGGGGCGACGACCGGGCCGCCGCGGGCAATCCGATGCAGCCACCACGGCAGCCGGCCGATGTCTTCATACGGTCCCAGAATGAGGCCGGCGCGGGCCAGCAGTGCCCGCGGAAAGGCAGCCAGGACCCCCAGTTCGGCGCCACGTTTCAGTGCCGGATAGTCGCCGTCCGCGGCATCGGGATCGCCCGCGACCAGGGGCGACGACTCATCGATGTGACGCCCCCACTCGTACACCGAGCAGCTGGACACGTAGCCGTACTGCCCACCTCGACCGGCCAGGGCCGCCGCCGCTGCCGTGGCCGCCCGCGGCGCTCCGGACCAGGTGTCGACGACGAGATCCCACCGGCGTCCCGCGACGGCCGCCGTCAACGCCGCGGTGTCGGTGCGGTCCACCAGGATCGACTCGACACCTTCCGGGGTCGAGCCGGTAATTCCCCGATGCAGGGCCGTCACCTGCCACTCGCGGCGCAGGGCGTCGGCGATCACTGCTCGACCAACGAAGCGGGTCCCGCCCAGCACCAGTACATCCACCCGCGTCAACCTGCCCGTAACGCGTTGCCGCCACCAGCCTGTTCGCTGTCAGCACAGGGGCGGCACATCAGCGGCGGCCCGGGGTCTCAGCTGGCCCAGGCCGCCCGGTCGGTGTGCACCGTCTGCCCGGAGTCGACGGACTGCTCCACAGCGAGGGCGAGTAGGTGGTCCTGGCAGGCCTGCGCCAACGGGTACGGCGGTGGTCCCTGCCCACGCACGGATGCGGTCATGTCCACCAACAGCGTGGCCACGGCGATCTCGTCGTCGGAGAGCCGCGCCCCCTGCCACGGGTTCCGGTAGACGGGGTCGCCCTCGAAGCTGATGTGGTCCAGATCGGCGCCCTCCAGGTTCAGGTCCACCCCGGTCTGGCGGCGGACCAGCGGCGAGGTGAGCACCGTCCGGGGCCCGACCATCCGGACCAGCGCATCGTCGGCAAGCTCGCCGGCGCTGCCCCGCACCACGATGCGCCGCATCCGCAGCGGGTTGTGCCACTGGTTGTCGGTGAAGTCATAGAGCCCGCTGCGCCCGCCGCCGAAGTCGATCCGCGCAACCGTCTGCGAGGCGCTGCGAGCCTCGGTGGCCCCCGTCCAGCCGCTGCGGTCCATAGGGTCCAGCAGCGGCGCGCTGGTGCGGGTGGCGGTCACCGCGGCATCGTCGAATCCGACCCCGAGCAGGCCGCGGATCAGCGCCATCGCGTGGTACTGGTGGGTGGAGCTGACCTGAATCTCGGTGGGCGTGCCCAGCAGTCCACGCCCGACCAGCGCGGCGCGGGCGGCGTGACCGGGGTAGCGCGGGTACTGCTCGGCCACCTGAACCAGAGCACTGCTTCCGACATCGCGCCACAGCGCCCGCAGCCCGGAGACGTCCGGCGCGGGTGGGGTCTCGCAGAGCACGGGAACGCCGCGATCGACCAGCTCCTCGGTGACCTGCGGGGCAACCGCCCACGGCACGCTGACAACCACGAAGTCCGGGCGTTCGGCCGCCAGCAGCGAGGCGATGTCCAGATGCGCGGGCACCCCCCAGGTGTCGCTGACCTCTGCCATGCGCTCCGGGCGGCGGGTGACCACCCCGGCGACCTGTAGCCGCTGCGGCAACGCCCGCGCCAGACGCAGAAACAGCTCGGCGCGCCACCCGGTCCCAACGATCGCGTAACGGCCCGGACCACTGGTCGCCGACTGGTCCTCGCCCACTGCGGTGCTGCGCTGATCCGGCATGGACGTCATTCTCCCGCCCAGCGGCGGGCCGCAGTCCACGTGGCGGGCGTTCACGCCGCCGTCGACTGGAGTCGCCACGCCGGTGCTGGTACGAATCGGTGGACGCGAACAGCAGAACCGGGAGGATCAGATGGCGCAGACGGTTGACGACGGACGGACCGGTGGCACGGTGCCGCCGAGGATCGTCGGGACGCGCTGAGATGGCGCTGGAGCCCGGGGAACAGATCCCCGACGGGAGCACGGTCAACGGCGTCGAGGCCGAGACGCTGGGTGAGGTCGTTCGCGTCTTCGACGATCCGGAATCGCACCGCCCGGCGTGGGCGTGGATCTCGGTCAGCCACAGCCATGGCCTGATCCGAGCGGTCCCGTTGGCGCACGCCACGCGAACCACGAGCGGGCATCTGGTGGTCCCGTTCTCCAAGGCGCTGGTGGCAGCCGCCCCGGATATCGGATCGGCCACCGCGGACGGGCAGCCCCCCGATCGGATCGACACCGCCGACGAGGCGCGCCTGACCCGCTACTACGGACGGCGCGACGAGGGCGGCGTGCGCTCCCCCGTTGCCCGCTCGACCCGCCCGGCCGGCAGCGGGCTGGGCCGGCGCGCCACCAGGGAGCCGCAGTCGCAGATGAACAGGTCCAGCAGCGGCAGCGGCGACGACAGCGACAGGAACAGGGACAGGCGCGGCGACGGGGACGGGTCCGGCGGCGACCCGTTGGCACGTCGGGTGCTCACCGTGCTTCTCGCGGTGGCCGTGGTCATCGGGGTGGCCCGCGGGGTCGCCACGGCAGGCAGACGCTAGGAGTCCGGAGGGCACGAGATGGCGTGGTTGGTTGGCAACTGGCAACTGTGCGGCGAGGTGTGCGCGAAGGTCGTGCTGATGTACATCACGGCCCTGATCGGACTGAGGATCGGTCAGCGCCGCACGATGGCCCAGTGGACCATCGTCGACTTTGCGACGGCGGTCGCCATCGGGGCGATCATCGGCCGGACCGCGGTCGCCAGCTCGCAGTCGTTCACCACCGGAGCGGTCGCCCTGCTGGGCCTGCTCGCCGTTCACCAGGTCGCCAACCGGCTACGGTTCCGGCCACGCTTCGCCCGGATGGTCGACCACCGGGTCCGGGTCCTCGTCGAGCACGGACAGCTCCGACACGACCAGCTTCAGACCTGCGGTCTCACCGAGACTGACCTGTTCGCCCAGCTACGCCAGCAGGGGGTCTTCGAGTTGACGAAGCTGCGCTACGTGCTCTACGAATCCAAGGGAGACCTGACGATCGTCCCGGACTCGACCAATCCCGATCCGGAGCTGATCCGCGACGGGCTGCGGGGCGCGGCCCGGTGACGCTGCCCGTACTACCTGGCCCCGGTGTCGGCTGACCGCTCGGAATCGGCAGCTGCCTCGGGTTCGGGGTCCCGGGTCTGGTCCGGGTCGGTCATGGTGACCTGGACCTCGGTGTTGTGGACCTGCCGTTCCTGCTGCGGATAGGCCAGGTAGGCGCGCCGGTCGGCGTCGGTGGTCGCCACCCCGGTCAGCGTGCGCAGCCCGCGCGGCCACAACCGCCGCGCGGCCACCACATTGATCTCCGCGCAGTAGAGGGTCAACTGCGAGAGCAGGAAGAACCACCCGAGCAGCCCGATGACGACCGCGAACGTGCCGTAGGTGCTCTGCGCTCCGCTGACCCGCTGGTTGACCAGACCGGTTCCCACCTTCTGCAGCACGAAGATCCCCACGCCCCCGACGACCGCGCCCGGCAGCACGCTGCGCCAGCTCAACTCCAGCGCCGTCCCGCGGCGGAAGGCGAGCAGCAGCAGCCCGGTGTCCAGGGCGACGCCGACGACTCCGCCGAGGATCACGACCCCGATGCCCAGGTTCAGCCCGTAGATCGAGGATCCACTCAATGCGCCTTGCACGAGCGTGGACAGGATCAGCCCGCCACCCACGACGACGACCAGCTCGCCGCTGCGCCGGATCCGCGGCAGGAAGCCGGGCCGCTCGGTCCGCGGGATGTTCCAGACCTCGTTGAACGCCGTCTGTGCCTGGTTGGCCACGCCGAGTCCGCTCCAGATGGCCAGCACCACCCCGACGACCAGGGCAAACGGGTTGCCGGTGAGCGGGTGCAGCTGGTTGTTCTGCCCGATGATGGGGAAGCTGCCCAGCGCGCTGGAGAACACCTGATGTTCCAGCGACGGGTTGCCGGCAAGGACGTATCCGAGGACGGTGACCAGCGCCAGCAGTAGCGGGAAGATCGAGAAGAATGCGTAGTAGGAGATCAGCGCGGCGAGGTTGCCCGCCTGGTCGTCGCCGAACTTCTTGTAGACGGCGAACCCGAACCCGGCCCAGGCGTGCCGCTGTTGGAACCGGTCGATCCGGTCCAGGATCGCTGCCACCCCTGCCGTCCTCTCATTCGTCCGCCCGAGTCGTTGTCGTCCCGACGGCGTGGTGGCCGTCGTGGTTCATTGTCCGGTCACCGGTCCGGATCGACCCGATCGAGGGGCTCGTGGCTGCGGCGTGGCATGTCGGAGTGCAGCTGCAGCGCGCTGACGACCAGCGGGAAGTGGCTGAACGCCTGCGGAGTGTTCCCGAGCTGGCGGCTGTGCGCGGGGTCCCATTCCTCACTGAGAAGGCCGACGTCATTGCGCAGCTGCAGCAGGCGTTCGAACAGCGTCACCGCTTCGGTGCGGCGGCCGGCCGCCAGTAGCGCGTCGACCAGCCAGAAGGAGCAGGCGAGGAAAACGCCCTCGCCCCCGGACAGCCCGTCGACGGCCGAGGAGGTCCGGTAGCGCAGCACGAACCCGTCCTCGGTCAGGTCCCGCTGCACTGCCTCGATCGTGCCGACCACCCGCGGGTCGGTCCCGGGCAGGAACCCCACCCGACCGATCATCAACAGGCTGGCGTCCAGCTCACGCGAGCCGTAGGACTGCACGAAGGTGTTCCGTTCGGCGTCGAAGCCGTGCGCCAGGACGTCGGCGTGGATGTGGTCGGCCAGCGCGGCCCAGCGGCCGCCGGGACCGGGCAGGCCGCTCCCGCGCACGGCCTGCGCCATCCGATCTGCGGCGACCCACGCCATCACCTTGGAGTGGGTGAACTGTCGGCGCGGGCCGCGGATTTCCCACAGTCCGTTGTCCGGTTGGTCCCACACGCGTTCCAGGTGCTCCATCAGCCCGGTCTGCAGATCCCAGGCGTCGTCATCGACGGCGATCCCGGACCGACGGGCCAGCGCGAGCCCGTCGAGCACCTCCCCCCAGACGTCCAGCTGCAGCTGGCCGGCCGCCGCGTTCCCGCTGCGCACCGGCACCGACCCCTCGTATCCGGCCAGCCAGCCCAGTTCCGCCTCCGGGATCCGGCGGGCGCCGTCCAGGGAATACATGATCTGCAGCTGGGACGGATCGCCGGCCACCGCGCGCAGCAGCCATTCCCGCCACGAACGGGCCTCCGCTATATAGCCCGCCGCCAGCAGCGCCTGCAACGTGTACGTGGAATCGCGCAGCCAGCAGTACCGGTAGTCCCAGTTGCGTGATCCCCCGATCTGCTCCGGCAGTGACGTGGTGGCGGCCGCGACGATGCCACCCGTGGGCTGGTAGGTCAGCGCCTTGAGCGTGAGCAGGGATCTCGCGACGGCATCCCGGTACGGCCCCTCGATGCGACCCTCGCTGCGGCCGCTCCAGTCCATCCAGAACGCCGACGTCTCGGCGAGGGCTCGTGCCGGGTCGATCGGGTCGGGGGTGGGCTCGTGGCTGCGGCGCCAGGTCAGCACGAACGGAACCCGGTCCCCGGCCCGCACGGTGAAATCCGAGACGGTGGCGTAGTCCTGTCCGTTCAGCGGCGCGTCGGTGTGCAACCAGACCGCGTCCGGCCCGGCGATCGCCGACATCGTCTCCGGCTCATGACGGACCCAGGGCACGATCGACCCGTAGTCGAATCGCAGCCGGAGTTCGCCGCGCATCGCCACCGCCCCGGACAGCCCTTCGACGATGCGGACGACGTCGGCGGCCTGGCCGCGCTGCGCCATGCCATCGGCGGCCTGGCCGCGTCGGGGCATGAAGTCGGTGACCCGGACCCTGCCCTCGGCGGTCTCCCACTCGGTGTCGAGCACCAGGGTGTCCGGCCGGTACGCCCGCCGGGTGCAGGTCCCGCCGCCGGCCGGGGCGAGTAGCCACCGACCCGCGTCCGGGGTGTCGACCAGCGCCGCGAAGCAGGCCGGGGAATCGAAGTGCGGTAGGCACAGCCAGTCGATCGACCCGTCCCTGCCCACCAGGGCGGCGGTGTGCAGGTCCCCGATCAGCGCGTAGTCCTCGATGCGTGCCACGGCCACAGACTTCCAGGACCGCGGTCGGCCGGCCAGCGCAGGCGTTCACAGCTAAGACCGTGGCCCGGGTGGGCCGGTGGCGGACGGGTCGAACGCCGGGGGGCAGCGGTCGTGCGTCGCGTTGACCGAGGCTTACTGCTAGGCCATGATGAAAGGCCGCCGGGCCAGGACGCCCGGTGGTCGCACCGGTCGCCGTCGACCCCTCGTCGGCGCCGGCCGGTGTACACCCGGTACCACGAGAGAGGCAGTCATCGATGACCCGATCCCCCACCCACGGCCGGCGGAGCTGGCGGCTGGGCTTCGCCCTGGCCACAGCCACCCTGACCACCGCCACCCTGAGTTCGGGTGCCCTGGTCGGCGTCGCCGCCGCCGCCACACCCGCCGCCGTCGACACTGCCGTTCACGCCGCGAAGCCGACCGCCGGGCAGCCCGATCTCGGGCCGAACGTGCTGGTCTTCGACCCGAGCATGCCGACCGCCCAGATCCAGGCCGCCGTCGACAAGGTCAGCGCCGAGCAGGTGGGCAACCAGTTCGGCACCCAGCGCTACGCCCTGCTGTTCAAGCCGGGCACCTACGGCACCGCCACCGACCCGCTGATCGTTCAGGTCGGCTACTACACGGAGGTCGCCGGGCTGGGTAAGTCGCCGACCGACGTCACCATCAACGGGCACGTCGACGTGTACAACCAGTGCTTCCCGACTGCACCGGGCGCACCGACCGACTGCACCGCGCTGGACAACTTCTGGCGGTCACTGTCCAACCTGACGATCAACGTGACCGGCGGTGTTGACGGGTGCCGAGCATCGGCGAACTTCTGGGCGGTCTCGCAGGCCTCCCCGATGCGCCGGGTCGCCATCAAGGGCGGAAACCTCACCCTGCAGGACTACTGCACCGCCGGCCCGCAGTACGCCAGCGGCGGGTTCATCGCCGACTCGCAGACCGGGTTCGTGATCAACGGATCGCAGCAGCAGTTCCTGGTGCGCAACTCCCGCATCGGCGGCTGGTCCAACGGGGTGTGGAACCAGGTGTTCGCCGGCACCGTCGGCGCGCCGGCGCAGAGTTTCCCCAACCCGCCCTACACCACACTGGCGACCACCCCGGCGTCGCAGGAGAAGCCCTACCTCTACATCGACAGTGCCGGCACCTGGCAGGTCCTTGTTCCCGCTGCCCGCACCAACACGGCCGGGACCACCTGGGCGGCCGGCGCGACGCCGGGCCGATCGGTTCCGCTGCGCGACTTCTACGTGGCCAAGCCGGGCGACAGCGTGTCCAGCATGAACAAGGCGCTCTCCCACGGTGAGAACCTGCTCATCACGCCGGGTGTGTACGACATCGCCAAGACCATCAAGGTCAAGCGCGCGGACGCTGTCGTGCTCGGGCTCGGGGTCGCGACGCTGACCGCCCAGAACGGCGCGGTCCCCATGGAGGTCGCCGACGTACCGGGCGTTGACATCGCCGGGCTGATGTTTGACGCTGGACCGAAGAACTCCCCGGTGCTGCTCCAGGTCGGCAAGGGCCACGGGAACAACCACAAGAGCGAGGCCGGTGACCCGACCGCCCTGCAGGACGTGTTCTTCCGTATCGGCGGCCCGCACGTCGGCAAGGCCACCACCAGCCTCGTCGTCGACAGCGACCACGTGATCCTGGACGACATATGGGCGTGGCGGGCCGACCACGGCACCGGCGTCGGCTGGACGGTCAACACCGCCGACCACGGCGTCATCGTCAATGGCGACGACGTCACCGCGACCGGGCTGTTCGTCGAGCACTACCAGAAGACCGAGGTCCTCTGGAACGGCGAGCGCGGGCAGACGGTGTTCTTCCAGAACGAGATGCCCTACGACCCGCCGAACCAGGCGGCGTTCAGCCACGACGGGCAGTTGGGCTACTCCGCCTACAAGGTGGCCGACTCGGTGAAATCGCACCAGGGCTGGGGCATGGGCAGCTACTGCTTCTTCAACGTGGACCCGAGTATCCACGCCGCCCACGGCTTCGAGGTCCCAGTCACTGCGGGGGTGCAGATGCACGACCTGGTGACGGTGTCACTGAACTACCAGGGCGTCATCGATCACGTCATCAACGACACCGGGGCTCCGACGCCTCCGGGAACCGTCACGAGCAACGTGGTGGCCTACCCGGCGCCGTGAGCTGAGCTGAACGCGCACCACCCCATCCGATCGGGAGGGGTTGTGGTCGAACTCCGAGCCCCGGAGCGACCACAACCCCTCCCGATCGCTGCATCGGCAGGGTGGCGTGGGCTGCCCGGTGGGAGGGCTGCGCAGCTATGAGGACTGCGCGGCCTTCCACTGCTGACGGGCAGCCTCGGTGGTCGGGTCGAAGTCCGGCTTGATCGCCGCGAACAGCTCGCGCAGGTCCCGCCACAGGTCGTCGGCGGACGGTCGGCCCCAGAAGTAGTAACCGCAGTACACCCGGTGGACCCGCAAGCCGGGGCCCAGCACGAGGGTGTGCGGAATCATCGGGTTGTGCACGGGGTCGGTGTACTCGGCGATGTCCAGGTCGTGCGCCATGATCCGGTCCGGGTCGGACAGGAAGGGCCACATTGCCCCGACGGCCGCCCGGAACTCCATCGTTGACAGCTGGTCGTCGGTGGAGATGGTGACCAATCTGGTGTAGGCGACGGCCATCTTGGCTTGGAAGCCCGCCAGTTCCAAGTGCTGCTGGTTGTCCTTAGGGCAGTAGTGGCCCCTTGCGAGGACCAACACCAACGGGTCCTCACCCTGCAGGTCCGACAAGCGCCGCGACGTCCCGTCCTGGTCAGGCAGTTCATAGTCGGGGAACGCGGCCCCGGGGACGATGTCAGCTCTCATGTCACCGTCGTAGCAGCCCGGGGGTGCGGCGCCTACCAGGACGCATCATCAGGCGCGCCCGTGCGAGGCCCGGGATTTCCGGGCCAGGGAGTCCACCGCGACCGCCAATGCGAGCACTGCTCCGGTGATCATGAATCGGATCGAGGAGGACAGGTTCAACAGCGTCAGCCCGCTGGAGATCGCGGAGATGACGAGAATCCCAAGCATGGCCGAGTAGGCGTTGCCGCGGCCGCCGAACAGGCTGGTCCCACCGATGACCGCGGCGGCGATTGCGTTCAGGTTGACGTCGCCGGTTCCGCTGGCCTGGTTGGCCGAGCCGAGCCGCGCCGCCGCCAGGATTCCGCCCACCGCGGCGAATCCCGAGCACAGCATGAAGACCGAGGTGTAGACCAGTTTGACGTTGATGCCGATGCGGCGGGCGGCCTCCACGTTCCCCCCGACGGCGAACACCGAGCGGCCCCACTTGGTCCGGGTGAACGCATAGTTCATCGCAACCACCAGGACGGCGAAGAAGATGAACATCCAGCCAACACCGCGGTCCTTGTTCAGGTACCAGGCCACGAACTCCAACACGACCAGCACCGCCACCGCACGCAGCACGATCGTCTGTAGGGACCGTCCGGTCAGCCCAGCCTTGCGCCGAGCCCGGGACAGCTCCAGCCCGGTGGCGAAGACGGCCAGCGCGATCAGCGCCATCACGACGTAGGCCAGCGGACGGGGCAGGAACGACAGCTGGGCGAAGCGGACCAGCCCCGAGTCGAAGGGGATGTTGATCGAGCCGGCCGAACCGAGCACCTTCAACTGCAATCCGAGGAACGCCAACAGCCCGGCCAGGGTCGCGACGAAGCTGGGCATCCCGAATCTGTTGAACATCACCGAATACACGTAGCCGATCACCAGCCCGGTCAGCACCGACAGCGCGATGGCCACCGGGGTCGGCCACCCGTTGTTGATGGCGACGACTGCGAGCACCGCTCCGGACAGGCCGCTGACCGAGCCGACGGACAGGTCGATCTCCCCGACCAGCAGCACGCACACGATCCCCAGGGCGATGACACCAACCGGGGACGCCTCCAGCAGGAGGTTGACCAGGTTTCGCGGGGACAGGAACAGCGAGTTCAGCAGCTGGAAGACGACGCTGATGATGAGCAGGCCGACGATGACCGGCAGCGCCCCGATGTCACCGGAGCGGATCCGGCCGCCGAAGGACCGCAGCGCACCGCCCAGTCCCTGGTACTGCTGCACGCGTTCGTCCTGGCGGTCCAGCGCCTCGGAGGTCGTGGCGGTACCGCGTTCCTCGGCCGTCGCGACATCAGGAGGTTTGCGCAGATCGGTCATGATGCGGTGTTCTCCTCAGTGCCGGCGGTGGCGGAGGTGGCGGAACGGGCCGGTTCGGCCGTGTTCCCGGGCGGTGGTTCGGCCGTGTTCCCGGCAGCTGGTCCGGATTGGGAGCGTCGGCTCGAACGCCGCGAGACCGCATTGTCCGACGCCCCGGTGATAGCGGCGACGATCCGCTCCGAGGACACGCTGGCGACTTCGAACTCGCCGTTGTTGCGGCCCAGGCGCAGCACCACGACCCGGTCGGCCACGGCACGGACGTCCTCCATGTTGTGGCTGACCATCACCACGCCCAGCCCGCGTTCCCGCAATCGTTCGATCAGGTCCAGGACCTCGGCGGTCTGCGCTACACCCAGGGCGGCCGTCGGCTCGTCGAGGATGATCAGCTTCGGTTCCCCGAGCAGGCAGCGGGCGATCGCGACCGTCTGACGCTGACCGCCGGACAGGGACGCGACCGGGATCCGGACCGTCGGAATGCGAGCGGAGAGCTGCCGAAGCAGCTGCCAGCTCTGGACCTCCATATCGACCTCGTTGAGCCGACCGGGCCTGATCTCCCTTCCCAAGAAGAGGTTCTCCACGACGTTGAGGTTCTCGCAGAGGGCAAGGTCCTGGAAGACGGTGGCGATGCCGAGGTCGATCGCGGCGCTCGGATCGACGATGTCGACGCGTTTCGTGTTCATCGTGATCTCGCCGTCGTCTGCGCGATGCACTCCGGCCAGCACCTTGACCAGCGTCGACTTTCCGGCGCCGTTGTCGCCGACGACGGCGACGACCTCCCCGGCGCCAACGTCGAGGTTGATGTCGGTCAGCGCGCTGACCGAGCCGAAGGACTTGGTGATGCCGCGCAGGCTCAGGACCTTCTCCCCGTTCCCCGCGGGGGGGCTCGGGGCCGGGGCAGCTGCCGCGGCGGACGTTGCGCTCGACATGGGAACCCTCTCTCACGATAAGGACAACGGACTACCGGGTCCGCGACATTGGGAAGCAGTGCTCACCGATTTCGCGGACCCGATCCGGTCAGCTGATGGACAACTTCGTGCAGGCGGCGGCGTACTCGCCGGTGCACAGCTGCTTGGCGGTGGCGATGTCCTTGTCGATGATCTCGGCCTTGATGTTCTTCTGTGTGATCACCACGGGGGTGAACAGCCGGCTCGGGGTCTTGAACAGCATGGCCTCCGACTTCGGCGCGTTCCCCTTCAGGAAGTCGACCGAGACCTCCGCCGCGGCCCCGGCGACCACCTCACTGGGCTTGGAGATGGTGTTGTACTGGTCGCCGGACAGGATCAGCTGCAGCCCGGCGATCGTCGCGTCATTGCCGGTGACCGGCGGGACCGGGTTGCGCCCTGCGGCCTTGAACGCGGCAATGGTTCCGCCCGCGGTGCCGTCGTTGGCCGCGACGACCCCGTTGATCTGGTCCCCAAATCGTGAGACCTGACCGCTGACCCAGCTCTGCGCCTTCGGTGGCGCCCAGTCCGGGGTGTCGTATTCGGCCAGCGTCTTGTACCCGCTGCCCTGCAGCCCCTCGTGGATGCCGTCTTTGATCAGCCCGGCGGCAGCATCGGTCGGCGAGCCGTTGACCTCCAGTACTCCGCCCTTCGACGTCGAGACGCCCTGCGCCTTCAGCTGATCGACCAGGGACTTCGAGATCAGCGCTCCGATCTTCTTGTTGTCATAGGACACATAGAAGTCGGCCGGCGTGGTGGGGATCGGTCGGTCGTAGGCGATGACCTTCACACCCTGGGAATGCGCGGACGTGACCAGGCCAGCTGCGGCTGCGGAGTCCACCGGGTCCAGCACGATGACCTTCGCCCCCTGCGTCAGCGCGGTGTTGAACTGCTGCTGCTGCTTGGAGGCATCGGCGTTGGCATTGTTGTAGAGCACCGTGCAGCTCGGGCACAGCTCCTTGATCTTCTTCTCATAGCCCGGCCGGTCGTGCTCCTCGTAGCGCGTCGAGGCCTCGTCGGGCATGAGGAAGGCGACCTTCGCCCCCTTCAGGTCCCCGCCACCGCCACCGCCGCTGTCGGAGCTGGAGCTGGAGCTGGGGCTAGCACCAGCGCTGGTCCCCCCGTTCGAGCCGGAGTTCGTGTCGGTGGTGGCGTTGGTCGAACAGGCACCGGCCAGCAGGACGGTGGTTGCGGTGACAGCGGTGAGCATTGCTCCGCGTCGACCAGGTGATCGGATCATGACAAGCCCCTTAGGCAGATCGGTGGGTTGAGGTGTCCGGTCGGCTGGCGCCGATCGGGGTGCCGTCGTCGGTGGTGACCGGGTCCGGCGGTGGGTCATTCCCGGTCGGCGTCGCTCCAGCCGGGATTGGCGCAGTGCTCGAGCTGACCGGTGTCGATGAACTGCGCGACCTCCGCGCAGACCCGGGTCACCGATTCCGTTGCCACCTGCACCGAGGAGCCGGCCAGGTGCGGGGTGGGCAGCAGGCCCGGTTGGGCCAGCAGCTCGTCGGTGGGATCCGGCGGCTCGGGGTCGAAGACGTCCAGTGCGGCGCCGCGCAACCGGCCCGAACGCAGCGCTTCCAGCAGGGCGCGGGAGTCGACAAGCTCGCCGCGCGCGGTGTTCACGAAACCGGCGCCTGGCTTCATTCGGGCGAAGGCTTCGGCATCGAACATCTTCCGGGTGTCGTCGGTCAGCCGAGCGTGGACACTGACGAGATCACTGCTCGCGAGCAGTTCGTCCAGCTCCACCAGGCGCACCCCGGCCCGGCCCGCGTCCTGGGCATCGGCGAACGGGTCATAGGCGATCACGGTGGCGCCGAACGCCTGCAGCAGCTGGGCGACCCGCAACCCGATCGCTCCCAGACCCACCAGTCCGACGGTGGCCGCGCGCAACTCCGGGCCGGTCAGTTCCTCACGGAACCACTTCCCGTCCCACCGTCCGTTGATCAGATCGCGGGAAGCGGGGGTGATGTTGCGGCTGATGGAGATCATTGCGCCGATGGCGAATTCGGCCACCGCTCCCAGGTTCCGTCCGGGCAGGTAGACCACCGGAACCCCGTGCTCGGTTGCCGCCGCCAGGTCGATGTTGACCGGGCCGCCGCGCACGCTGCCCACCACCCGCAGCTGCGGCGCCGCGGCGAACACCTCACCGGTGATCGGCGCCAGGTGGGTCAGCAGGATCTCGGCGTCCGCGGCCAGCTCAGCGATCTCGCCGGGGTCCCCGGCGGCCTCCCGGACACCATCCACCGACCCGAACGGCTCGTCAGGCCAGCGGGACTCGTGCAGGCTGGCCCGCACGGACGGGCCGAACGCGGACCGCGCGCCGGCGGCGAACCGCTCCGCTCGGATGAACAGGTCCCCGGCGCAGGCGACCCGGAGCGGGTCCTGCAGGCTCGGCGCGCTCATACCGGCCGAACCGGGTCGCAGGGACTGCACGGCGTCCTCATGGGGTCCTCCTGATGGTGTCCGGCCCGGGTTCCGGGATCGTGTTCAGGCGGCTGTTCAGCGAGAGCAGTGATGCCGGACCGGATCCCTCGTCTCCGATGCGGATCTCGCTGATAGCCGCGTTGTCCAGGCGGGGGAATACCGTCCGGTATCGGGAGAGCGGGAGTTCCAGCAGGGCGCATAACGCCAGCCGCAGCAACGTGTTGTGCGCCACCACGAGCACAATCCCCTCAGGGTGGTCACCGGCCAGCGATCGCAGCTGCGCGGCCGCCCGGCCTGCCGCGTGTGCGGGCGGTTCGCCGCCAGGGAACGGACTGCCCGCCGGGTCATGTCGAAACTGTTCGACCACCTGGGGGTCGGTCTGAGCGACCTCGGCCATCGTCCGGCCCTCGGCGATGCCGAAGTCGACCTCCCGCAGGTCCGGGCAGATCAGCAGCGGCAGACCCGCGGCATCCGCGCACGGTTGGGCGGTTTCCAACGCCCGTCGGACCGGCGAGCTGGCCACCGCGGCCAGGTGGTGTCCGGCGGCCCATGCCGCCAGTTGGGCGCTCTGGCGCCGCCCGGCCGGGGTCAGGTCGATGTCGCTGAGGTTCCCGGCGTACCGGTTCTCCGCATGCCAGATGGTCTCCGCGTGGCGGGCGAGCACCAGCGTCGCCGAGCCGGCCGGTCCAGTCCCGGTCCGGTCAGCGGTCGCCAATGTGCCGGGGCCGCGTCCCACGCTCATCCCGATGTCCCCGTGCGGGTGAGCACTGCTTCCGCGGTCTGTCGCGGCAGCCAGTCGCGGTCGGCCAGCGCCCGCACGAGTCGGTGGTAGCCGGGCAGCAGCTGCGCCGAGCGGTCCGGGTCCGGCTCGCGAACCTCGCGCAGCGCCACCATCGCCTCGGCGGTCTGCGCCAGCTCGCCCGGCCGCGCCGCCGCGAGCACGGCCATCCCGACGGCCGCCTGCCCGGACTCCGGCAACAGCACCGGGCGGCCCAGCACGTCGGCGCGCAGCTGATTCCACCAGTCGTTGCGGGTTGGCCCGCCGGTCAACGACACCGGCCCGGACACGTCGGCACCGAGGACCCCCAGCACGTCGTAGGCCAGGCGCTCCACATAGGCGATCCCTTGGCACAGCGCGGCGAACCGGGCGGCGTCGGAGTCCAGTTCCGCGAGACCGAACCCGCGGGCCTGCGGCGCCACGAACGGGAAGCGCTCCCCGGAACCGGCCAGCGGGTAGACGACCTGCGCCACCGGAACCAGGGCGGCCGCCGGTCCGGTCAGTGCCGTCAGCGCGTCGGAATCCGCGTCGGGGAAGGTGTCGCGCAGGATCCCCGCGCCGGTCGAGGAGGCTCCCCCAGGCAACCAGCCGCCGTCGGGACTGCGGTGGCAGTAGACCGCCCCGGTCGGATCGTGCAGCAGCTGCGGTGTCGAACCCTTAATGGCCAATGTGGTCCCGAGAGCGCTGCTCCAACTGCCCGGGCGCAGCGCGCGAGCAGCGATCTGTGCCGCGCAGCTGTCGGTCATACCGGCTCGGATCACCGCTCCCTGCGGTAGCCCGGTTTCGGCCGCGCCGGTCGCGGAGACCTCTCCGACGACGGTGCCCGGCAGCACCACATCGGGAAGCAGCGCTCTGCCGATGCCGAGTTCGGCGAACGTCTGCTCCGGCCAGTCGGCGATGCGCAGGTCCACTCCGGTCTTCAGCGCATGCGAGGTGTCCGTGGGGATCGGATACCCGGTCAGCCGGCGCAGCAGGTGGTCGGACTGGTGCACCACCCGGTCGCCGGCGCGCAACGCGTCCTGCTCCTGTAGCCACAGCACCTTTGGCAGCGCCCATGCAGGCTGGATCCGGTAGCCGAGCGCCGACCAGAGATCCGCACCGACCCGCTGGGCGCGCGCGGCCTGGTCGGCGGCGCGGGTGTCGTCGTACATCAGCCCGGGTCCACGCGGCACCCCGTCGGCATCCTCGACGACCACCGTTCCGGACGTGGCGTCCAGGGCGACCGCGGCTACCGCTACGTCAGGACCGGCCGCCGACACCGCGTCCCGCACAGCATGGCGTACCGCGTGCCACCACGAGTCGGGTGACTGCTCGTGTCGGACGCCGTCGCGGTGGCCCCCGCTCAACTCGGCCTTACCGGACCCGAGCAGCGCTCCGTCGGCGGCCACGATGACCGCGCGCACCCCCTGGGTGCCCACGTCAATCCCGCAGTAGGCGGGAGACGGACCAGCAGCTGACATCGGCACGACCTTCTGCGATGAAGGGCAGCGGAACCTCCGCTGATGTGAGAGTTAACACGCCGTCTGAGACTTTGGCAAGCCACCGTGACCACATCGTTGTGAACCTGCCGTTTTACAGTCCTGCGCGTGTGATGTCAGTGGTCCCAGCGGTCGACGGGTGTGAAGTGACGCTGGTGCTCAGGGCCGATCAACGTGCGCGACCTCGACGTTGGGATTGCGCTCGCGCAGGTCGGCCAGCGCCTCGGCGTCGATCCCGTCGTCGGTGACCACCAGGTCGAACTCCTCCACCCCGCAGAGCACGTGCGGGGACGGGCGCCCGAACTTCGCGTGGTCGACCAGCAGCACCTTTCGGGTGGCCGCTGCCAGGTAGGCACGCCGGACGGCGACCGTCGCCTCCGAGCGGTGCAGACACCGACCCCCGGTCAACGCGGTGGTCGACATGAAGAACAGGTCCGCCTGCAGCAGGTTGATGGCATCGACCGTCGCGAGCCCGAAACAGGCGTCCTGGTGGGCGTGGTACTGCCCGCCGAGAAGCAGCAGCTCCACCCCGCTGGCACCGCCCAGGGCCTGCACCGCCGGCAGAAAGTTCGTGGCCACGGTGATCGGTGCCCGCTCCAGCAGGTACGGCACCAGGCGCAGGGCTGTGGTGCTGTCGTCAAGGAAAATCGTTTGGCCGTGACCCAGCAGTCGCGCGGCGGTGGCCGCGATGGCCTCCTTCTCTGCGCGCAACGCAGCCGACCGGTCCGGGACGCTGGCGTCGCGCAGCGCCGAGGGGTTCGCCGTCGCGCCACCGCGGATCTTGGTCAACCAGCCATCGGCCTGCAGCGAGTCCAGGTCCCGGTGAATGGTCATGACGCTGACGTCGAAGTGACGGGCCAGGTCGTCCACCCGCGCGAAACTGTCGGCCAGCACGCGGCGGCGGATCTGCTCCCGCCGGGCGTTGGGTGCGGTCGACGGGCCCGGCTCGGTGCTCACCCTCCCATCACACACGTCCGCCAGCCATGCAGGGTCAGCCCGAGCCGGAGGAGACCAGGCGGGCGGTGGCTCCACCGTCGACGACCAGGTCGTGGCCGGTGACGAACGACGCCGCCGGCGAGAGCAGCCACCCGACCGCGGCCGCCACCTCGGCCGGCTCCCCCACCCGGTGCATCGGCGAGAGCTCGGCGTCGCGGCGCTCGGCCTGCGCGGGGTCGGGCGCGGCGGCCCAGAAGCGCTCGTTGAGCCGGGTCCGGATCGCGCCCGGGCAGACGGTGTTGGCGCGGATTCCCCGCTCGGCGTAGTCCGTTGCCAGCTGCCGGGTCAGCGAGCTGATCGCGCCCTTGGTGGCGGCGTAGACGAACGTGCCCCCCGCCAGGGGATACCGACCCTGGATCGAGCTGACGTTGACGATCGTCCCCGCTACCTCCGATGCGAGGAAGCGGCGCACCGCGGTGGCACAGCCCCACAGGGTCCCCACCAGGTTGACATCGATCTGGCGGCGGACCGCGGGCTCGTCGATCTCGTGGGCGCGCTGCACCAGTTCGATGCCGGCGTTGTTCACCCAGGCTGTCAGTGCTGCCGGCGACCCGGCCGCGTCGGCCGCCCGCTCAGAGGTTCCCGGATCGGCCACGTCGCCGACGACCGGGACGAAGGCGTCGCCGACCGTTTCGCGCAGCCCCTGCAACCCCGTGTCGTCGACATCGACCCCGACCACCCGCCAGCCCGTGACCAGCAGATGCTCGGCGATCGCGGCGCCCAACCCGGATCCGGCGCCGGTCACCACGCAGGTCCCAGCCCGGCCCGGCACCTGCCGGGTTGCGGTGTTCGGGCCGTCGGTCATGCGGCCTCCGATGTCGGCTTATGCGGCGACCGCGATCCTGCCAGCGGTCCTGCCGGACCGGCGCCAGCGTCGGTCGGACAACCTCAGGCGGCGGAGGTGGCGCTGAGCTGCCCCCACACCGTGCCGGTGTCCTTGTCATAGGCGCGGTAGACGCCAGGGCCGGTGGCGATCGTCCCGCGCGCGTTGCCGCGGCCGTCGGTGGTGATCCCCGCCACGCTGGCCCAGCTGCCGTCGGGGTTGCGCTTCTGGATGTAGACCCCGCGCCGGGGCCAGCCCTGGTATCGGTCGATGACGTTGTTGTAGGCACGGGTGGCAACGGTGATCGTGACCGCGTTTCCGACCCGCGAGGTGGCCAGTCCCAGCAGCGAGTGCGCCCGCACGGTGGCGGAGTAGTAGGCCTGGTAGGACTGGAAACCGTCGCTCTCCGAGCCGGCGACCGCGACGCTCCAGGTGTACGCGCCGTAGGTCGGGATCTGCGGTGCGATGAACTCACCCTGCTCCCGCCAGATCCCGGTGTGCCTCATGTCGTTGGCGTAGGTGAAGATCAGGGCCAGGCTCCGGCCGCCGTTGTCATAGAGCTCGGTTGTCTGCGACGTGGTGCGAACGCGGGCGCCGACCCCGAACCGGATGCGGGTGACGAACGACCCGACCTCGATCCGGGCGGGTACGTCGGTGAAGATAATCCCGGTGTCACCGGCGCTGCCCGAGGGCGTGGTCGCCGGGTGAAGGACGCGGTGGCCGGCCCGCAGCTGATGGTGGTGGTCGCCAGCTGCCCCCACCGACGGAGTGAGCGCGACTCCGAGCAGCGCGACCACCATGCCGGCGGCCATCCGCGACGTCCAACCCTGTCTGGTGACCATAAGCGACTCCTGTCGGGATAGGGGCGCGCTGATCCGGTCAGCTGCCCCGGGGCGGGGACGCCGGGGTCGAGAAGGGGACCGGTCCGATGGCGACCCGCGGCGCTGATCATCCTGACAGCCGCTGCGGTCGATCAGCTACCCGACGCAGGCTCGTCCGGCCGGTGCATCGTTGGCCAACTGTTCACCGATTCGGGCTTGGTGGCCCGGCCGTCGCGCGCGTTGACTCGACCCGTCAAGATCACGGGCTGTACCGACATCGAAAGTCGGAGAGCAGTGATCTCCACAAACGGAGCGAGGGAGAACTCGTGCACGCATCGAAAACCCGGGCCGCCCGGCGGCTCGGACGGCTGCCGATGGGCGCCGGACTGGCGGCCGCGCTGGTCCTGGCCGGCGGCGCAGCAGCAGGAGCTGCCGCCCTCGGCGGCGGACTCGGCAACCATCAGGTCGGCGACGTCACCGAACACGGCGTGGTGCTGCCCACCGGGCAGACCGTGCAGCCCTACGGCAAGCGCGCGCTGGTCAAGGACGGACGGATCCTGTCCAGTGCCATCAGCCCCGACGGCAGGACGATGGCGGCGCTGACATGGAAGGAGTTCACCGGGTACCTGACCATCATCGACGTGGCGAGCGGGAAAGTCCGCCAGCAACTGGGCATGGGTGCCATGCACCCCGGCGATGGCACCGTGGCCGCCGATGGGCCCATCTACTCCCCCGATGGGAAGACGCTGTGGGTCTCCCAGTCCGCGGACCTGGTCCGGCTGTCGCTGAACAGCCACGGTGATGTCAGCGGTCTGAAGGCCACCATTGCTCTGACCGGTCCCCATGGCCTGGCGCTACCCTCCGGCGGCGCACTCTCCAAGGACGGGTCCAAACTCTACATCGCGCTGAACGGCAACAACACCCTCGGTGTCATCGACACGGCCACCAATACGCTGCTGCGCGAGATCCCGGTCGGCAATGCGCCCCGCCAGGTCGTAATGGTCGGCAATCAGGCCTTCGTGTCCAACGAGGGCGGCCGACCGGCGGACGCCAACGACTTCACGAACCTGTCCTACGGGACCCAGATCGTCGCGGACAAGGTCACCGGGGCAGCCACCACCGGGACGCTGTCGGTCGTCGACGTCGCCGCCGGGAAGCAGACCTCGACTATTCCGGTCGGACTGGAGCCCACGGCGCTGTCGCTGCACGGCAACGTGCTCATGGTCGCCAACTCCAACGACGACAGCGTGTCCCTGGTGGACACCACGACCCGGAAGGTCACCCAGACCTTCAACGTCAACCCGGTCCCGGGCGCGAAGGTGGGCAGCTACCCGAGCGCGGTCACGATGCCGGACCCCCACCACATTCTCGTCACCATCGGACGGGACAACGCGGTGGCGGTCTACGGCTACCGGGACCCGAAGACCCCGGTCCAGTTCCAGGGGCTGATCCCCACCGACTGGTATCCGGTGAACATCGCCTATGACGCGCCGCTGGGCAAGGTGGTCGTCACTAACGACAAGGGCATCGGGGCGCGGGGACCCGTGTCCACCATCGACCTGGGACCGGCCACCCGACCCGCCACCGGGCACAACACCTACGACGACACCGGGTCGGTGACCACCTTTGCGCCACCGGACTACCAGGCGTTGGGCAAGCTGACCCACCAGGCGTTTGTCAACAACGACTGGCAGAAGCTGCTCGGCTCGCCGGCGGCCGCAGCCGCGAATCGGGCGGCGGCAGGCAAGGTCGCGCCGGTCGCCATCCCCGCTGCCCTGGGCCAGGCCTCGACCATCAAGCACGTCTTCCTCATCGTGAAGGAGAACCGCACCTACGACCAGCTCTTCGGCGACCTCGGTCGGGGTAACGGCGACCCGAACCTGACCCAGTTCGGCGGCAGCGTGACTCCCAACCAGCACCTGCTCGCCAACCGGTTCGGAATCTTTGACAACTTCTACGACGAGGGCACGCTGTCCGCCGACGGGCACAACTGGCTCGTACAGGCCGACGCCAACAATTACGTCGAGAAGGAGTTCGGTGCCTTTGTGCGAAGCTACCCGGCCCAGGGTGGGGACGCACTGGCCTACCAGCGTTCCGGGTTCCTCTGGAATGCGGCCGCAAAAGCCGGGCAAACGGTGGCCAACTTCGGGGAGTACGACAACTACTTCACGGTTCCGGACAAGGGCGCGCCGACCTGGGCGGACTGGTACAGGGACTCCCAGATCCTGGAGGGCAAGGCGTCCGGGCCGCTGCCGGTGCCGATCGACAAGTACAAGACCTACTCCGACATCCCGTCGCTGAATGACATCAACGACCCGACCTATCCCAGGTTCGACCTCAGCGTGCCGGACCAGTACCGGGTCGACATCTGGAAGCGGTCCTTCGACAAGGCCCAGGCCAGTAACTCCCTGGCCAACCTGAACATGATGTGGGTCATGGCCGATCACACGGCCGGAGTGGGCGGCGGTACGCCCTACCCGGTCGCCGAGGTTGCCGACAACGACCTGGCGGTGGGCCGGATCGTCGACCGGATCTCACACTCCAAGGACTGGAAGTCCTCGGCCATCTTCATCCTCGAGGACGACCCGCAGAACGGGGTCGACCACGTCGACGGCCACCGCAGCATCCTGCAGATCGTCAGCCCTTACTCGAAGAAGGGCGCGGTGAACAGCAGGTACTACACACAGCTGAACGTCGTGAAGACGATCGAGCAGATCCTCGGAATCACCCCGATGAACCAGGAGGACCTGGCCGCGGTGCCCATGTACGACGCGTTCACCAATACCCCGGACTTCACCCCCTACACGGTCCAGCCGAACCAAATCCCGCTCGACTTCGGCCTGGAAGGGGCGGCGATCGGGACGGCTGCGCAGGCAGCGGCCTCCACGAAGGTCGGGGCGACCCGCCCGGTGGTGCCGGCATCCCAGGCCGACACCTACCGGAAGTGGGTGGCCTGGAGCAGGGCGCAGAAGCTGATCGGTGGCACGGCATCGGCGGACTCTGCCAACCCCGCCCAGCTGAACCGGGTCGGCTGGTACTCCTCGACCGGTTGGCTCAAGCCCTACCCGGGCGATGCGAAGGTCCTCACCCCGGACCAGGTCCCGGGGCGCAACCTGCCGGTGGGCTACCTCGGCGACGACTGACCGCGACGACTGACCGCGGCGGCCCGACGGCCCGCACCCGAAACCCGGGTGCGGGCCGTCTGCGTCCTCAGCCGCGGTGTGACGCTCGTGGTGACCGCCCCAGCTCGTGGTGACCGCCGGGGCTGCGAGGTGACCGGCCGGCCGGTCACCTCGAGCCCGAAGTGGTCACCACGACGACGTTGTGACCGGTGCGCCGGTCACCAGGAGGTGGGCTCGAGCCGACGGATCCGGAGCTGTGAGCGCGGCACACTGAGCCTGCTGACCTTCCTGCCCGCCTGCCGATCCTGGACGCCGACTCCCGCGGAGACCCTGATGCCCCGACCGCCACTGCCCGGCGACGTTGCCGCCCTACTGGCCCGGCCCAACCCCGCCGTCATGGCGACCATCCACCCCGACGGCTACCCGGTCAGCGTGGCCACCTGGTACCTGGTCGACGACGACGGCACGATCCTGCTCAGCCTGGACGCCGAACGGGCCCGGCTGCGGCACCTGCGCGCCAATCCCCAGGTGTCGTTGACCGCACTGGCCGAAGGCGACTGGTACACCCACGTCAGCGTGCAGGGCCCGGTCGTTTCGATCACCGAAGACGGGGACCTCGCAGGCGTCGACAGAATCGCCACCCACTACACCGGGCACGGCTACCCGGTCCGGGACCGACCCCGGGTCATCGCGCGCGTCCAGGTCGCCCACTGGCACGGGTGGGGCGCCGCGAATCCGGACAGTTGAGCTGGCAAATCCGCCACGCACGCGAGCTGGGCGTCAGCCCTCGAAGCGGAACAGTCGGCCGACGCCCAGCGGCTGGGGTGGCCTGACCAGCCGGTGCACCCCGACAGAGAAGCTGGCGTCGTCGGGAGCCTCGAACGCCTGCTCGGCGAAGCCGGCCCGCGCCAACTGCCGGCGGATCGCCGGTCTCGGGTCACCGTCACGTCGCCCGCGGGTCCAGATCACCGTGGCGTCGGGAGCGCACAGCCGCGGCAGTCCCACCACCGTTCGCTCGACATCGTCCTCGCCGATGTTGCCGAAGACGCCGACCATCAACACCAGGTCCGCCGGGACCGCACCGGCATAGGCGGCCGGGTCGCCGGCGTCGGCCTGCTCGACCCGCACCCCGGTGAGTCCCGCGCCACGCGCCGTCTGCCGGGCGGCGGCGACGTTGCGGGTATCGAATTCCAGCAGCGTGACCCGAACCCGGTCGGCGTCGGACCGGGTGGCCAACACTCCGAGGACGTCGTGCCCCCGGCCGGCGCATGCACTGACCACGCGGAGCGCACCGGGGCGGGAGTCCAACCACGCAGCGATCTGACGCCGGACCACGCTCAGCCGCCGGGACAGCTCCGAGCCCGGATCGGCGTACGCGTCGTGCCAGGCCGACCAGTCGTGACCACTGCTCTCGCGAGCACCACTCTCGCAGTCTTCGCTCAACTGAACGTGAACCAGTTGACGTTGGTGAAGTCCTGCCCGGATCCGGTGGTGAAGCGCAGGTAGACGGTATGGGTGCCGGTCGTCGTAGCGATCGCGCCGGGCACCGTCCGCCAATTCTGCCAGCCGCCGGTGTTGCCCACCGACACACTGCCGATGACCGGGCCGGTCAGACTGTCCAAACGGACTTCAACGTTGCCGCTCACGCCGGCGGGCGCCCCGGAAGCCACCCGCGCAGAGAACGTGTGCAATCCGGCGGATCCGAAGTTCACCCCGTCATGACGCAGCCAGTCCCCATTGCTGAGGTAACCCACGTCCAGCCCGCCGCCGACGTCAGCAGTGCTCTCGGTCTGTGTCCCGGACTGAGAAGCAGCGCTCTCGGCCTGGATCGTGGCGGTGGCGCTGACCCCGCCTCCCCCAGATCCGGATCCGGAACCGAACGCGGCCGAGGTCCAGCGTTGCGCGCCGCCGCCGTTGCAGTCCGAGATCTGCAGCCGGGCCCCGTTGGCGGTCGAGCCGCTCGGGTCCTCCAGGCAGCGCCCGGACTGCGGGTTGAACACCGAGCCATCCGAACGCGGCTGCCACTGCTGGGCGCCGGTGCCGTTGCAGTCCCAGAGCTGCACCCTGCTCCCGTTGGTCGTGCCGCCACCGGAGACGTCCAGGCAGCGGCCGAGGGTGCGCAGGGTGCCGCCGGTGGCGGTCCAGTGCTGATCCACCGCGCCCGGCTGGCAGTCCCAGAGCTGCGCAGCGGCGCCGTTGCCCCCGGTGTCGTCCCCGGCGATGTCCACGCATCTGCCGCCGGCACCGGTGATGGTGGCACCGGTGACCGTGCCGCCGCCGCCCCCGCCGCCGGCTGGCGCCTTGTTGTAGACCGCGACCGAGTCGATCACCATCGAACCTCCGGAGACCGTTGCCGCCGTCGGGCCACCCCCGAAGGCGTCCGGGAATCCCCCACCGATGGCCAGGTCGTAGATGATGAAGAACGGGTGGTCGACCGCGTTGGACCACGTCGCCGCGTCCACCCGGTCGGCGTTGATGGTGAAGTAGTTGGAGCCGTCGAGGTAAAAGCGGATCTGCTCCGGGCTGCGGGAGCGGTCGATCTCCACCGCGTAGTCGTGGAAGCCGGTCTGGCATCCGGGGCAGGCGTGCTCACCACTGCCGATCCCGGTGGATTCGTTGCACGGCCCGCCCGGGTTGGTCCCGCAGTGCAGGGTGGCGAACGCCGAGCTGCGCCCGTTGATGTCCTCCATGATGTCGATCTCGCCGATGCCGGGCCACACCCCGCCGGTGCGCAGGCCGGAGCCGAGCATCCAGAACGCGGGCCAGTACCCGGCGCCGTTGCTGGTGCCGACATTCGGCTGCTGCAGCACCGATTCCATCCGCACGACCCCGCCCGGCGGTGCGCCAAAGCCGGCGGACTGCGTCTCCACGCGGCCCGAAGTCCAACCGCTGCGGGGATCGCTGCCCGAGTGCAGGGCTCGCAGAACGAGGTGACCGTTCCCGTCCTGGTAGACGTTGGACGTACTGGTGGTCATCGTCTCGATCTCACCGGTCCCGAAGCCGGTGCCGGTGTCGTACTTCCAGTCCGCGGCGCCCAGCCCGGTGCCGGCGGCACCGGAGAAGTCGTCACTCCAGGTGAGGCTGAAACCGGGCGGCGGTGCCGGGACGGCGGCCTGTGCGGGGGCGGCCAGACCGGCAACCATCAGGGCGGCCACCCCGACGGCGGCGGCGATGCGCGCGGGCAGGCGACCGCGGGAGTGGGTGGCGAGCCGGCTCCGGGAACCGGTGGGGATCAGGGTTGGGGTCCGGTGCGCTGTCACGTGCAAACCTCCTCGTCGGCGAGAGTTCACACCTAAGTCATAAGCCATGGACCCTCCGTAGGCAAGTCCCCACGGTGATCGGTTCGCGCGGTCGCCGACGATCAGGCATCAACGCGGGGGTGGTCGGGAGCGCTGGGTCGCGCCCACTCGCCAGCCCCCGACCCCGGGGCTGTCCGAAATCGACACAACCGGGCCCGAATCAGCCCCGAAGCGGGTCCAGGGGCACGGATCGTGTCGATTCCGGACACGGGCCCGCTCGTCGCGGACCTGAGCTCGGAGCAAACTCACAACATGCCGCTCTCGCCCTACGTCGCGGCCATTCGAGCCCGGATCGGGCATGACCTGCTGTTGTTGCCCAGCGTCGGGGCGGCCGTCTTCGACGAGCGCGGGCGGCTGTTGCTCGGCCGCCACGCTGACGACGGACTGTGGGGAACGCTCGGCGGGGCGGTGGAACCGGGCGAGGACCCGAAGGTCGCCGTGGTGCGGGAGGTTGCCGAGGAGGTGGGCATCGCGGTCGCCATCGACGGCGTGATCGGCACGTACGGCGGCCCGGAGTTCCAGATCACCTACCCCAATGGCGAACGGGTGGCCTTCGTCAGCACCTTCTACGCCTGCCGGGTCCTCCCTGAAGATGCCCCGATGGCTGCGCTGGACGACGAGATCAGCGGGTCCGGCTGGTTCACGCGGGCTCAGGCGCTCGCCCTGAACCGGCGGCCGTGGTCGGACCGCACCATCCCGGATGCGTTCGACTGGTGGGCGGCCCGCTGACGCTCGCAGGTCCACCCCGCACGTGAGGACGGGCGCCTAGTTCTGGCCCAACGCGGTCGGCTCGGGGCCGGGTTGACCGGACACCGCGTCCGCCCGGTCGTCCTTGCTCATCGTCAGACCACCGAGTGGATCGCCCTGGGCGGTGCCGGCGTGATCGGTTTCGGCCGGCTCGTCGGGCGGGGCGACGGTCTCGGCGGGAACGACACTGCCGGATCCACCCCGCGAAACCGGCTGCGCTCCGGCGCGTTCGGTCGCGCGCGACTCCGGGTTGTTGCGGGGGTCGATCGGGCCATCGGGGTCAGCGGTCATCGTCTGAGTCTGCCGCCCGGACTCACCGACCGCGCCCCCGGCCGACCGCGCCCCCGACCCCCCGGCCGACCGCGCCCCCGACCCCCCGGCCGAACGAGACCAGCCCCGGTCGTTGGATGGAGGGCATGCCCCGCTCGACACCGGCCCGGTCGCAGCGGCTGGCGCAGGCGCTGACCGAGACCGCGGGACGGTGCATGTGGTGCGGCAGACCGTTCGGCGACCTGGTCACCGCCACCACCGACCACCTCGTGCCGCGGGTGAAAGGCGGCCCCAGCTGGCCGGAGAACGAGGTCCCGGCCTGCCGCCGCTGCAACGGCCAGCGCGGGCACCAGAGCCCCGCCGACTGGGCCGCGCAGTGCCTGCGCCGGGGCTGGCAGCCCGACCTCCCGCTGCTGAGGAGCCGGTTGCTCACGCTGCAGGTGGCCATCGGTCGCTTCGGCGGCCAACGGCGCGCCCGTCCCTACGTCGTCGGGCAGCTGCGACGGCTACCCGGACTGATGCCGAGCAGTACCGCCGCCGATCTCGGACGGTCACCGCCAACGGGCGCCGGTACGGGCTGACCGACCATGCCTACCTCGGCCCGCCACGGGAGAGTCCTGACTCCGCCGAGTCCAATCCCCGCCGCAACGCCGACGCGTCGTCCCCGTCGAGCTGGCCGGCGCGTTCGAGCTGATCCAGGCGCTGGCGCTGGGCGTCCCGGACCGCGCCGGCAACGACGGTGACCTGCCGGGCCACCTCCCGGTCGTGGTCGAGGCCGCTGGCCGCCTGCTCGGCGGGCTCCTCGCTCCCGCTCTCGCCGGGCACCAGCTGGTCGATGGCCCGCTCGAGCGAACGCAGCCGGCGTTGGTGACGGGAGTTCGCCCGCCCGATGGCCTCGTCGCGGGCGCTGGAATCAGACCCGGGGTCGCCCGGGGTCGCCGGCGCCATCGCGTCGTCGGTCCCGTCCGGGGTGCCCGGGTCTGCGCCACCCAGCTGGGCGAGCGTGTCCAGGGCCGCCGACTCCAGTGCCTTTCGGGCGCGGAGCACCGACACGTGCTTCTCCAATTCCGGGGAGACGACGTCGAGCCGCCGCACCAACGGCGCCAGCGTCAGTCCCTGTCCGACCAGGGTGGCCAGGATGACCCCGAACGTCGCGGTGAGGATCAGGTCGCGGTAAGGAAAGTCGGTGGGCAGCGCCAGCGCGGCGGCCAGACTGATCGCGCCGCGCATCCCCGCCCAGCTGATCACGGCGACCCCGCGCCAGGGCGCGTCGGCGGCAGAGAACGCGCTGTCCGGGCCGGTCGGGCTGTCCGGGCTGTCCGCGCTGTCCGGTTTGGTTGGTGACGTCCGCCGACGACCCCGCCCGCCGGATCCGCGTCCGGACTGCGCTAGCGATGCCTGCAGCATCCGTCTGCCCCGCGCCCGCGCCGCAAAGGCGAAGACGGCCACGATGCGGGTGAGGATCACCGCGCCGGCCGCGGCCGCGACGACCACCAGCACGGTCGGGATTCCGCCGGGCACCGGCCCGTTCGAGCCGGCCAGGGCCGCCAGGATCGTGCGCAGCTCCAACCCGACGAGCAGGAACGCCGTACCGGTGAGCAGGAACCCGATCAACTGCCAGAGCCCCTGCTGACGCAGCCGGTCGGTGGCGCCGAGCGCGGTCTGCGCGTCGCGTGACTGGAACAGCGCGGCGCTGACCACGGCCAGGACCCCGGATCCGCCGAGCAGGTCCGCGCTCAGGTAGGCGACGAAGGGCAGCAACAGCAGGATTGCGTTGACCACCTGCGGCTGGCCCGCGCGGCGGACCGCCTGTCCGACCAGCCAAGCGACGATCAGACCCAGTCCGACCCCGACCAGCACCGCCCGACCGAAGTCGAACACGATGCCCAGCACCGTCACAGATCCAACGACCGCACCGATCGTCACCTGGTAGGCGGTGAGCGCGGTCGCATCGTTGATCAGGCCCTCCCCCTCCAGGATCGAGGTGACCCGGGCCGGCAGTCCGACCCGACCGGCAACCTCGCTGGCGGCGATCGGGTCCGGCGGCGCGACGATCGCACCGAGGGTCAGCGCGGCCGCCCAGCCCATGGCCGGGACCAGCGCGTGGACCACCGCCCCGACCGCTCCCATCGTCACCAGGACCAACGTGACGGCCAGCACCAGGATCGGTCGCCGGTTCGCCTTCAACTCATACGGCGAGGTGGACAGCGCGGTCGAGTAGATCAGCGGCGGCAGCACCACGTACAGGAACAGCTCTGGATCCAGTTCGAGGTTCGGCAGGCCCGGAACCAGCGCCAGGGCCGACCCGACGATCACCAGCAGGATCGGGTAGGCCACACCCAGCCGCGTCGCCATTCCGACGATCACCAGCACGGCGGCGACCAGGCCGAGGACCACACCCAGCCCGGTGATCATCCCGGTCGCCGGTGGGAACGCGTCCGGTCGTGGTGCATGGGCGGCAGTATCCCCACCCCAGCAATCCCGGAGTCCCGGCGCACGCCGTGGGTCCGCGGCGCGTTCCGATCCGTCGGCTCCGGTCGGAAGCGGTCAGCCGAGGGGCGCGGGGTCCACCGATCGGGTCAGCGGCCGCACGAGCAGGTCGACCGCCGGGACGACCAGCAGCACCGCGAACACCAGGTAGCTGGCACGTAGCCCGATGCCGACCGCCAGTGCACCGCTGAGCAGGGCCGCCACCGGTGAGGTGCTGTAGGCCAGCATCCGCGACCCGGCCGAGACCCGTCCCAGCAGCGCAGGCTCGACGCTGCGCTGGCGCAGCGTGCGCATCAGCACGTTCGCCGCGACGATGCCCAGGATCGGAACGGCCGTCCCCACGACGAAAATCCCCAGCCGCCACCCGGGTGCGGCCAGCGGGGTCAGCAGGGCGAACGGGAACGTCGAAGCGGCCAGCACGGCGATCGACCGGGCGGTTCCCAGCCGGGCGGCGATGCGCGGTGCGAGGGCTGCGCCGACCACCCCGGCCGCTCCCTGCCCCAGCAGCAGCAGACCCACGACCGCCGGCGCGACCCCGATCGTCCGGATCAGGAACAACGCATGCAGCACGGCCGTACCGGTCAGGGCGGTGTTCACGACGGCTCCGGTCAGCGCCAGGCGACGCAGCAGCCGGTGGCCGAACAGGGCTCGGACACCGGCCGCGATCTGCCCGCGCAGCGGCTGCGCGGGCTCCATCGGCGGCCGGGCGCGGGCCGCTCGCGGGGTCAGTCCGACGCAGAGCGCGGACACCAGGAAGGACACCGCATTGCCGGCCAGTCCCCCGGTGACCCCGAACAGTCTGGTCAGCAGGCTGCTGCCGGGGGCACCGAAGAAGTCCGCGGTGGACTCCGCGGCCTGCAGCGTCGCGTTGCTCGACTCCAACTGTCGGTCGCCGACCAGCATCGGCGGCAGCACACCGAAGGCGGCCTGGGAGATGACCTCCGAGCTGCCGGCCACCAGGGCCAGTAGCACCAGGTACCACACGTGCAGCGCACCGAACGCGGCCAGGATCGGGACAGCCCCGTACAGCGCGGCCGAGATGACGTCGGCTGTCACGATCAACCGGCGCGGGGAGTACCGGTCGGCCCATGCCCCGGCCGGCAGGCCGACCAGCAGCCACGGCGCCCACACGCTGGCCTCCAGCACTCCCACGGCCAGCGCGGAAGCACCCAGGACAACGGCGACGATCGGGAGGGAGACAGCTGCCACGGCGGTACCGAGCATCGAGACCGACGCCCCGGCGAGCACCCGCGCGAAGGCCGGATTGCGAACGAGCAGACCACCCCCACCCGACAGGCGATCGATACTCACTGTGGTCATTCGGTGACTATGCAGCATCGGCGACGCGGTCGAGGGAATCCACCGGATCCGCGTGGCGCAGGAACGACTCCGCCCCCTCGGCCACGACCCTGCCCGCTGGGACGACGACATCGGCGTTCTGCTGGCTAGGCTGGACGGGTCGAGCTGTCGCGCCTACGAGCGTGGGACTCGACGGCGCTGGTCCGGACCCCGCTGGCGCGCCACAGTCAGGTGATTCGACCACCTGCCCGGCGCGCGAAGGGGTTTTCGCCGATGCCCGACGAGGTGGGCCTGCTCGCCACGATCGTTTCTGCCGTCGGGCAGGGACTGACCGCCACCAGCCTGGACCAGCCGTGCCGGGACGCCGTCGTCACCCTGTCCGCCGGCGACGCAGCCGTGGACGGGGTGGCCGTCACCCTGTCCTCCCAGCTCGGAGTTCGCGCGGTCATCGGCGGCAGCAACGAGAACTCGCGATGGCTGGAGCACGTGCAGCTCAGCTTCGGAGAGGGCCCCTGCACCGAGGCGACGACAACGCGCCGCCCCGTCATCGTCCACGATCTCGCCGATCCGACCGAAACCAGGTGGCCGATGGTGGCCCGGATGCTGGCCGAACGGCCGATCCGGGCGGTCACCGCGGTTCCCCTCACCATCGGCCGCTCAGCCGTCGGGTCGATGAATGTGCACTCCGAGCAACCGCACGGCTTGGCCAGCTTGGACCTCACGTCGGTGATGTGGATTGGGCAGGTCCTGACCATCGCCGTCCTGGCGCTGCGGGCGCGGGATCCGGCCGAAACCGGCGCCGGGCTGCCCGACGTCATACCCCAGGCGACGGGAATGGTGATTGCGGCGCTACGCCTCGGCCCGGCCGATGCCCTGGACCGGTTGCGTGGGGTGGCATTCCTGCAGGGACGACTGCTCACCGACGTTGCGCGCGACATCGTCGACGGGCGGATGGCGCCGGACCTGGCCACGGCCGGGCCGGGTGCGATGGCCGACAGTTCGTAGCGCCCGCCACCGTCGGCCGGCATGGATTCGGCGCTGGCGGCGGGCTGGGGTTGGATAGCGGGATGGACTTTCGCTACCTCGGCAACTCCGGCCTGAAGATCTCCGAGATCACCTACGGCAATTGGCTCACCCACGGCTCGCAGGTCGAGAACGAGACCGCCACGAAGTGTGTGCGCGCTGCTCTCGACGCGGGCATCACCACCTTCGACACCGCCGACGCGTACGCCAACACCAAGGCGGAGGAGGTGCTCGGGCAGGCCCTGAAGGGGGAGCGCCGGGAGTCCCTGGAGATCTTCACGAAGGTCTTCTTTCCCACCGGCCCGGCCGGCCACAACGACGTCGGCCTGTCCCGTAAGCACATTCTGGACTCCGTCGACGCCTCGCTGCGCCGCCTGCAGACGGACTACCTCGACCTCTACCAGGCTCACCGCTACGACTACGAGACGCCGTTGACCGAGACGATGCAGGCCTTCGCCGACACGGTGCGCGCGGGCAAGGTCCGCTACATCGGGGTCAGCGAATGGACCTCGCAGCAGCTGCGCGAGGCCCATGCGCTCGCTGAGGACCTGCACATCCAGCTGATCTCCAACCAGCCGCAGTACTCCATGCTCTGGCGGGTCATCGAGGACGAGGTGGTCCCGACCTCACGAGAGCTCGGGATCTCCCAGGTGGTGTTCTCCCCCATCGCCCAGGGCGTGCTCACCGGGAAGTACCAGCCCGGCCAGCAGCCACCGTCCGGGTCCCGCGCCACCGACGAGAAGGGGGGCGCCGACATGATCAAGCGCTTCCTCAACGACGACGTGCTGACCCGGGTCCAGGCGCTGCAGCCGGTCGCGGACGACCTCGGGATCTCGATGGCGCAGCTCGCGATCGCCTGGACGCTGCAGAACGACAACGTCGCCACGGCGATCATCGGGGCGTCGCGGCCGGAGCAGGTTGACGACAACGCGGCGGCGTCCGGGGTCAAGATCCCGGCCGAGGCGCTGGCCCGCATCGACGACGCGCTCGGTGACCTGGTCGAGCGCGACCCCGCCCGGACGGCCAACAGCTCCCCGAAGGCCCGGGTGGCCTGACCCGCCGGACCGGACCTGACCCCCGGTCATGTGTCAGCGGTCGCCCACCGCCCGGCCCGGCCGACGGTGGGCGACCGCGAACCGGTCGAAGTCACGGTCGAAGGAGACGACGGTTGCCCCGTGCTCGACGGCCAGCGCCGCCAGCACAGCATCGGGAATCAGGTTCGCGAAGCTTCCCGACTCCTCGCACGCCCGTCGCAGCAGATCCAGGTGGCGGGGACCGGGTTCTGCCCACACGAACGTGGGTTGGGAGACAACCGCGTCGATGAAGGCGAAGACGTCCGCCACCGAGCTGGGAACGGGAAAGATCCTGCGGTTGGTGGCCAACCGCAACACGGCGGACCAGACCCCGGACGGCACTGCGAAGGGCTGTTCACCGGCACCCGCGCCCAGCAGCTCGGCCCGCGCGACCTCGTGCCCGGCATGGTCCCCCCGATGGGCTGCGAGCACGACGTTCACATCGAAGAGCAGCACCACTACCGCCGGTGCTGCTCGGCGTCCTCATCCAGTAGGTCGTACAGGCCGCGATTGGACATCAGGTCCACTCCCGGCGCCGGGCCGTTCCCACCATGGAACACCGGGATCGGCGGTGGTTCGACCGGCGTCGCCTGCAGCAGTTCCCGGTGCAACGCCTGGTTGATCACGCCGCCCACAGTGATCCCACGACGAGCGGCACGATCCTTGGCCGCCCGGAGCAACTCATCGTCGATCGTGACGGTGGTGCGCATGATGAGTAGCCTAGTGCATCACCGTCATCACAGCTACGGCATCGCCGTCACTCGGGAGGACCGCCCGCGACGGACCGATGGGGTCAGGCGTGGCGCAACGCCGCCGGGAGAACGGCGTTCAAGCCACCGGAGGCGAACGCTGCGACGGCCAGCGGACCGTCGAAACCCGCCTCACGGACCGCGTCGAGCACCCCCGTCCGGCCGGCCGCGGCCACCGCAGCCGCGTCCAGTTCCACGCGCGCGCCCTGCTCGCCGAGGTCGCGGACCCGCAGGTCCTGGGTGCGCACACCCGCCGAGTGCAGCGCCGCCCGCGCCGCGATCTCGGCGCGGTCGATGCGGGCCAGCCGGGCCGGGGTGATCCGTAACCCGTAGGCCACCCGACTCGACAGGCACGGACTGGCCGGACGATCCCACACCGCCAGACCCCAACGACGGGCCAGCGCGCGCACCTGCGCCTTGGTGATCCCGGTGTCGGCCAGGGGGGTCCGGGCACCGCGTTCGGCGGCCGCGCGGATCCCCGGGCGCCACCCCGCGGCGAGGTCGTCGGCGTTGGTGCCGGTCAGCACCATGGTCCCCGGCGCCCCGTCCAGCACCGCCGCGAGCGCATCGACCAGCGTCGCCTTGCAGAAGTAGCAGCGGTCGTGGCCGTTGCGCGCGTACCCCTCGACGTCCATCTCACCGGTCGGAACCTGCCGGTGGGCGACGCCGAGCTCCTCCGTCAGATCCGCGGCCTGCCGCAACATCCCGCTGGGCAGGGCCGCCGACACCGCCGTGGCCGCGCAGACCCGGTCCGGGCCGAGACTGCGGACCGCCGCCGCCAGCACCACTGCGGAGTCCACGCCGCCGGAGAACGCGACGGTCACCTGCTCGGAGGGGCCGTTGACCGGCAGTCCGTCGAACCAGTCCCGCAGCCGGTCGGCCTGCTCGCCGGTCTCGGCTCCGGGCTCTGGGCTGTCCGCGATTGTGAGCCGGACCGCGGGCTCCCGGTGCTCATCGACGGTTCCGGTTTGACTCTCCCGACGCTGGCTTGACACGGTGCACAGCGTGTCACAGCAGGCAGATGTCGACGATCTGGGCTTTGCCCGCCTCGACCTGGACCGGGTCCGCCGCACCGGTGACCCCGAGGTCGTGCTGGCCTCCCATAAGAGCGTCGAGCAGACGCTGACCGCGCTGACACACCTGGCCGCGGCGCACCCGGACCGGACGGTGCTCGCGACCCGCTGCGATGCCGCGACCCGGGACGCGGCGCGGCAGCTGCCCGGCGCCCGTATCGACGACGCCGGGCAGACCGTCGCCCTGGGCCCGGCGCAGCAGCTGTCCGGGCGGGTGGCCGTGGTGCTGGCCGGAACCTCGGACCTGCCGGTGGCTGCCGAGGCCGTCGCCACGTTGACCGTGCACGGGGTCGGCGCGGACCTGGTGGTCGACGTCGGGGTCGCCGGGCTGCACCGGCTGTTGTCCCAGCGGGATCGGATCGCCGCCGCCGACGCGGTGATCGCGATCGCCGGGATGGACGGGGCGATGCCCGGGGTACTGGCCGGGCTGGTCGCTCTCCCGGTGATCGCCGTGCCGACCAGCGTGGGACACGGCGCCGCTTTCGGGGGCGTCGCGGCGCTGTTGACGATGCTCAATGCGTGCGCCCCGGGGGTGACGGTCGTCAATATCGACAACGGCTTTGGTGCCGCGGTGGCGGCTGTCCGAATGATCCGCGCCCGGCGATGATCCGGTTCCGACGCGGCTGCGACGTTTCGTGAACGGTGACCTTTCGTGAGCAGTGCTCTGTGGGTGGACGCCACCTACGGCGCTGCCGGCGACATGCTGCTCGGCGCGCTGATCGACGCCGGAGCACCGATCGCTGCGGTGCGCACCGCCCTGACCGGCCTGGCGGACGCGGGCAGCGAAGCGATCGTTCTGGACACCGAGCCGGTGCGACGGCACGGGTTGCGGGCGACCCGTGCCCTGGTGAGCGTCCCCACATCATCGGTGCGCCGGGGCCCTTCCCAGATCAGTGCTCTGGTCCGTGCCGCTCGGCTGTCGGCGTCGGCGACCCGGTTCTCCCTGGCGGTGTTCGATGCGCTGGCGCGGGCGGAGGCATACGTGCACGGAGTACCGCTGGAAGCAGTGCACTTTCACGAGGTCGGTGCTCTGGATGCACTCGCCGACGTGGTCGGATGCGCGGTAGCACTGGATGAGCTGGGCCTGCTGGCACCGGACACGGTCCGCAGGGTCAGTCCGATCGCGCTCGGCGGCGGCACCGCACGAACCGAGCACGGTGTCATCCCGGTCCCCGTCCCGGCGACCCTGCAGCTGCTGCAGGCGGTTGGTGCCCCGGTCAGTGCGGGCGCCGGCGACCGAGAGCTGTGCACTCCCACTGGTGCCGCATTGCTCGCGACGCTTGCCACTGGCTGGGGGTCGCTGCCCGTGATGAGCGTCTCCGCGACCGGCAGCGGCGCCGGCACCTGGGATCCGGTCGACCGGCCCAACCTGGTCCGGGTGGTCATCGGGCAGGCAGTCGCGCCGGCAGTCGAGCTGGCAATCGGGCTCGCAGTCGAGCCGCGGACGGCGCAGGCGATGCGGCAGGACGACCTGCGCGTCGTGGAGACCACCGTGGACGACCTGGACCCACGGCTGTGGCCGGATGTGCTGGCCCAGGTGCACACCGCCGGCGCGCTTGACACCTGGCTGACCCCGGTCCTGATGCGCCACGGCCGACCCGGACATGTGCTCACTGCGCTGTGTCCGCCGGACCGGGCGGATGCCGTCATCGACGTGGTGCTGACCGCCACGACCACCCTCGGGGTCCGAATCCATCCGGTCAGCCGCCGCTCGCTGCACCGCGATCGCGTGACGGTGGACGTCGACGGGGTATCAGTGGGGGTCAAACGCGGCCTGCTGGGTGAGCGGATCGTGACCGCCCAGCCGGAGTACACCGATGCCCGGGCGGCCGCGCAAACCCTCGGCCTTCCCATCGGCGAGGTGCTGCATCGGGCCGGAACCGCCGCCCGGGAAACCGACGCCGCCCAGAAGGCCGACGCGTCCCGGGATGCCGACGCGCCCGATGGGGAGGCCGACAGGGGCTGAGCGCAGGCCCGCTCGGGTCGTCCACAACACGTCACCGGACCTCAGGTCAGGCTCAGGTCTGCTCCCGGAAGCTTCATTCCGCGGCAGGCGGATCCGCCAGCTGCGGGTAGGGCCGCGAGAGGACACGCATGCGGCATGTCACCACCCGGCGGACCCGTTGCGCCGGGCCGGCGACGATCGCCCCCGGAACCGCACTGCTGGCCCTGACATTGACCGGGTGCGGGCTGGCCCAAGCGGTCAGCATGAGCCCCGACATCACCCGGCCCGCAGCAGCATCCGGCAGGGCGACCGCCACTGCGGCGACCCCCACTGCGTCGATCACCAGCCGGGCGACCACCACCCGCCTGCCCTCGAGCGGGACCGCTACCTCGAGCGCGGCAGCGGGTCCGATGGCCCGGGTGGCGGGCGACCTGGACACCGGGGCCGTGACCCACACGCTGCCCGCGGGGGCGGACCGGATCGTCATCAACTACTGGACGTCGCAGTCAGCGGCCACCTGGACCCGCCAGACCCCGGCCGTCGTCCAGCTGTCCGCCCACATCAGGGCGACCGCCGCCATCGCCACCCACCCCACGGTGAAGTCACCCGGTTCACCGCCACGCTGCAGGACCGGTCCCGGACAAGGACGCTGGCCGAGGATCGCGGCGCGTTCGTCCTTACCCCGCCCTACAGCTACGGCTCCGCGCTGCGGCTACCGGCACTGCCGCCCGGGCCCGGTACCGGAGAGCCCAGCCCCACCGGTGGCTCGGCCGCCAGCCCCACCAGCGGCCCGGCTGCCGGCACCGCGGTGCTCAGCGTCGAGTTCGACCTGCTCATCGAGACCGCGCCCGGATCCGGGCAGTTCGCCCGCCAGACCGTCATCGACACGGTGCACCTGTCGTTCAGCCCCGAGGAGCCCGCCGCGTGACCCCCACCATCCAGCGTCCCAGCCGGCTACGACGCTCCTCCGACCGCGTGGAACTGATCGCCCGGACCGAGGACGGCGCGTTCCGGATCACGTCGCTGGACACGGCCCCGAATGCGGAGCACGACGCGCCGAGCAACATTCCCGCCCAACCGTTCGGGAGGCGGGTGGTCGCGGCCTCCCGGGAGGCGGTCCGCCAGTTCTCCGGCCGGACCGGGGCCGCGGTGGCGGTGCAACCGCCCACCGGTCAGGTTGTGGAGCGGCGGGGCGAGCCCGCACAGCGGTTCGCGACCATCAGCGCCGTGATCCCCTGCTACAACGAGCAGGACACGATCGGCGCCGTCCTGACCAGCCTGCTCGCCCAGACCCGGCTGCCCGACGTGATCCACGTCGTGGTCAACAACACCGACGATGACACCCCCGAGATCGCCGGCCGCTTCGCCGGTTCGCACACCCGCATGGTCAAGGGCGTCGAATACCACACCGTCGTCCACGTGCACGACATGGGAAGCAACCCGGATAAGAAGGTCGGTGCGCTGAACTTCGGATACAAGATCAGCCACGGCTACGACTTCCTGCTCGGGGTCGACGGCGACACCACCCTGGACCGGCAAGCGGTCGAATGGCTGGAGAAGGAGATGGTCGGCGATCCGCGCATCGGTGGCCTGAGTGCTATCTACAGCATCGACAAGAGCACCGTTCACGGAGGAGTGGCCAAGTTCCTCGTCGCCGGGCAACGGGCGCAGTTCGCGGCCTTCAACATGGACAACCTGCTCAAGGGTCGGAACATGGCGGTGCTCGGTGGCCAGTGCAGCCTGTTCAGCATCCGGGCCCTGGAATCGGTCATGGTCGGTTACCACCAGTCCGCGCCGTGGGTACGGGACAGCGAGGTCGAGGACTCCAAGCTGTCGTTGCAGATCAAGGACAGCGGGTTCAGTACCAAGATCAGTGCTCGCGCCCGGGCGAATGTCGGCCCGATGTTGGATCTGCGGGGCCTGCACGGACAGCAGGTCAAGTGGAACTTCGGCGCGATCGACCTGTTCTGGCCGGGTCAGCGCGGTGACACCAAGGGCCAGCCGATGCACCCCAACCTGCGGCTGCGCTGGTACGAGAACCTGTTGATGCTGTCGAACATCACCACCCGGATGGCCTTTCTGCTGTTACTGGCCGCTGCGCTGTCGATCCATGCGTTCGTGTTCAACCCGATCTGGCTGATCCCGCCGGCGGTCGCCGTACTGTTGAACCTGCGCCTGGCGGTCGCCATGCAGGACAAGTCGGTCAGCGACCTGCTCTACGCCGGGACGGCCGTTCCTGCCGAGACGTACATGTGGGTCAGGATGGGCCACTTCCTCACCGCGTGGGCCCAGTTCTTCGCCCGGGTGGAGAAGGACAACTGGGCTGCGCAGGCTGCGGCCGAACGTGGGCGGGGCAGTGCCTACATCTTCCCGGCGATCGTCGCCGCCGCCGTGTTTGCCGGGCTGGCCTTCGCCTGGACGCAGCAGTCGATCGGCATCCAGTCCGCCATCCTCTCGATCGGCTGGCCAGTGCTCTACATCGCCACGATCGTGCAGACGCTCTTCATGGCCCGCAAGGTCGTCCGCCGCCACCGCGGCTTCACCGTGTGACCCGCCGCCACCGCGGCTTCACCGTGTGACCGGCCGCCACCGCGGCTTCACCGTGTGACCGGCCGCCACCGCGGCTTCACCCGGGCCCGTCGAAGCCCACGGTCAGCAGCGGCGGCAGCAGGCCGGTCCGCAGCCCCTGCAGCACCAGCAGCTCATGGGGGACCACCGGCGACGGCAGCTCGGCCAGGCGGAACCACCGCAGCTCCCCCGCCTTGTCGGTCTCCCGGATCACGGGCGTCCCGGCCCACCGGGAGCAGCTGAAGAACACGTCGACCCGCTCATCGACCGGCCGGTGCGCGGGGTCGGTGCGGTGCAGCACGCTCAGCACCAGCAGGTCAGCCGGGTCCACCGTGATTCCGAGCTCCTCCACTGCCTCCCGGCAGGCCGCTGCGAAGACCGACTCGCCCCGCTCGACGTGGCCGGCCGCCCCCGCGGCCCAGTGCTCATCGAAGTAGCCGGTGCCCCGGCGCAGCTGCAGCAGGACCTCCGGGTGCCCACCGGCCTCGCGGCGCAGCAGCAGGTAGGCCGCCGGCACCACCCGGAAGCGCTCGGTCACCGTCGGAGGCTAGCCGCCGCTGAGCAGTCATCCACACCGTGCCGCCGCCGCGAAGCCCGGCTCAGGTGCGAACACTGGCGTACTCCGAACCACCTTTCCGCCCGGCGTCCCCGCGGCAGCTGCCCTTTCGCAGTACACCGGTGTCCGCTCGGACGAAGATGACCGGGTGTGGTGGCAGACCCTGCTCGGCGTGTTCGGTGGGGCGCTGCTCGTGTACGCCGCGCTGTTACTGGCGTTGTGGCGCTACGCCCGCCGCCACCCGGACACGGTCACCCTGCGTGACGCACTTCGGCTGCTGCCCGACGTGTTGCGGCTGCTGCGGCGTCTGGCCGCCGACCCGGCCGTTCCGCGCGGGGTCCGGGTCCGACTGGTCCTGCTGTTGGGCTACCTGCTCAGCCCCATCGACCTCGTACCGGATTTCCTTCCGGTCATCGGGTACGCCGACGACGTGTTGGTGGTCGCGCTCGTGCTGCGTTCGGTCACCCGGCGGGCTGGTGCCGACGCGCTGCAGCGACACTGGCCCGGCAGCCCGGAAGGCCTGCGGGTCGTCGAGCAGCTGGCGGGCCTACCGGGCCGGTGCGGTGAGCCCGGTCCCTAGCGTTGGACGCTCCGGACGGACACCCATCGCCGGCATCCCGGATGCGGCACCGGAGTTGCGAGCGGTCCGGGACTGGGCGGTCGGTCCGATCCCGGCTGTCGCGGATATGTTGGCCACACGTGCTTCCTCAAACCGGTGCTCGGTCAGCTGAGCACCGGCCAGCGCGCTCGTCAGCACTGCAACGGTGATCCCCAGCAGCGCCAGGAATGCTCCGGCACTGCTCAGTAGGCCTGGCGGGTCCATCAGGACCCGCACCCGCCGGACGACGTCCGAGCCGGTGGCTGCAAGCTGGATAGGGGTTGGCGCTGAGCAGCTACCGGCCGCAGGGCGTTGACTGCGCACCAGCGCGGCCCGGCTGAGTGTCCGCGCAACGAAGGCGGCGCTGCCGACGGCGCGAACCGCGTCCGCGTCGGCTTCACGTTCGGCGGCCAGTCCGACGGCCGCGGGCAGTCCGCGCAACAGCGGGTCGGCTGCCGCCGCGATGTGGGCGGCCTGGATCCAGAGGTGGTGCCGATTGCGCAGGTGGGAGGCTTCGTGTGCGAAGAGAACCTGTCGCTCTCGAGTGTCCAGCGCGTCGAGCATCCCGGTCGAGACGACGATCCGGCCGCCCAGCGCAGGGACGGCGTAGGCGTCGGGCCGGTCGTCACGCACCACCGTCCACACCGACGGGTCACCCGCTTGCCCTGCCGCAACAGGGTCGCCGAGTTCATGGCACACCTCGGCTGCGAGCCAGAGCTGCCAGCCGGCCCGAGCGGCGTGTCGACCGGCCAGTCCGAGCAGACCCGCCACGGCCACAGCACCGACCAGTGCGGTCGGCCACGGTACCCAGACATCTGGCAGCGCGGCCGTCGACCACCGACCGACCTCGGCAACGGGTCGGCCCCGCGCGAGGACGAAAAGTGTGAGAACGCAGATCGCCAGGCCGGTACCCAACGCGCATGCCAGCGCGGCAAGTGGAAGCAAGCGGACCGCAGCACGCGCCGGAACGACGGCGGCGAACGTGTCCGCTCCAACCCGCAGCGCGACGCTGAGCAGGACCGGGGCGCCCAGCGCCACCCACAACGCGATCACCGGCCACCTTCAGGCGGCGACGGGCGGTGTGAACCCTCGGCAGGCTCGGTCAGCAATGACCGGAGCAGCCGCTCGTCCTCCGGCTCGAGTTGCGCAACGAATCGGCTGAGCACGTCGACCGGCGTCCCCTGTGCGTGCACCAGTCGCTGCATCCGGTTCGCTGCCGCGATGGCGTCGGCCGCGCCGCCGGTACTGGCCGGCCGGTAGGCATAGGCCCGCCCGCGAGGGTCCCGGTCGAGCAGGCCTCGCGTGTGCAGCCGGGACAACGTCGTCATCACAGTGGTGTAGGCAGGAGCCGGGTCTAGGCGGACGAGAACTTCCCCGACGACCAGCGGGTGCACGGACGCGCGAACGACCTCCAGCACCGCCCGCTCCAGTTCGCCGCGGCCACGTCGCACGCTCACGCCTCCCCTCGTCTACTATTTCCCTCGATAGTAGATACCCATCGGGGTTCCGCGGCGTCGCGCCCTCGTCAAGTGTGCGGCCAGCCGGAACAGGTGCATCGCGCCCTGATCGTCCGCAGAGCTGTGCCACCTCGACCCATGGAGCAGCCGATGAACGAGCTGACCTACCTACAGGCCGCCGTCCTTGGCGCATTACAAGGTGTGACGGAACTCTTCCCGGTGTCGAGTCTCGGGCACTCGGTCCTTGTTCCGGCGTGGCTCGGCGGATCCTGGTCCCACCTGGTCACCGAAGGCGCTGGTCAGAACTCGGGGGCGTCCCCCTACCTGGCCTTCGTGGTGGCCCTCCACGTGGCCACCGCGCTGGCGCTACTGGTGTTCTACCGACGGGACTGGGTCCGGATCATCGGGGGATTCTTCACGACGCTTCGTACGCGCCGCGTCGAGACGTCCACCCAGCGCCTGGCCTGGCTCATCGTCGTTGCGACCATTCCCGTCGGAATCACCGGGCTGGCCCTGGAGCACGTGCTGCGGACCCTGTTCGCCAAGCCACTGGCATCGGCGGTGTTCCTCACCGTCAACGGCGTGATCCTGCTCGTCGGCGAACAGATCCGTCGCCGCGTGGGCAGCCGCGCCAGCGCCGGCGGGGCCACCGAACCCGCGCCCGGATTCACCGCTTCGGGAAGCGACCCCACACGGTCTGCGGTGGCCGTGGCTGCCCGACCGGTCGGCGTACGCCTCCCCCATCGGCGCCTGACCACCCTGGCGTACCGCGAGTCGCTGCTGATCGGCGCCGTGCAGACGTTTGCGCTCTTGGCCGGGATCAGTCGTTCGGGTGTCACCATGGTCGCTGGGCTGGCTCGGGGCCTGGATCACGAGGACGCTGCCCGCTTTTCCTTCCTGTTGGCCACACCGGTCATCTTCGCGGCCGGCGTCCTGAAGCTGCCGAGCCTCGCGGGACCGTCAGGCCACGGGATCATCGGGCAGGTGGTGCTCGGAGCCGCCGTGGCGGGAGTGGCCGCCTACGCCTCGGTTCGATTCCTCACCAGGTGGTTCAGTACCCGCACGCTGACACCCTTCGCCGTGTATTGTCTGGCAGCCGGAGCGGTGAGCATCGTCCAGTTCGCCTGAGCCGGAAGGCTGCGCCGTCGTGACCTCGATCGTCGAATCTATCCTGTCCGTCTCGCCGGTACTCGTCTACATCCTTGTCGGCGTGCTCGTGTTCGCCGAGGACGCGATCTTCGTGGGGTTCGTCATCCCCGGAGAGACCGCCGCCGTGCTGGGCGGGGTTGACGCCAGTCGAGGCAACGTCAGCATCGTCGCGATCGCCGGCATCGTCGTGGCCGCGGCCATCATCGGCGACACGGTCGGCTACGAGATCGGTAAGCACGTCGGCGAGCGAGTGTTGCGCTGGGAGGTGCTGCGCAAGCGCCGTGGCCGCATCGATGACGCGAGAGAGCTGCTCTCCCGACGAGGTGGTGCCGCAGTGTTCCTCGGCCGGTTCGTCGCCTTCTTCCGCGCGGTCATGCCGGCGCTGGCCGGGACCGCCCGGATGCCCTACGGGCGCTTCGTGCGCTGGAACGCCCTGGGGGGGCTGGTGTGGGGCGTCGGCTA